>Ga0209429_10000562_pt1 | contig 24557 bp, 21 predicted proteins | sample BarGraNGADG00212_3_FD_184493 | JGI IMG/M metagenome (GOLD analysis project Ga0209429, IMG submission 184493) | Arctic peat soil microbial communities from Barrow, Alaska - Barrow Graham LP Ref core NGADG0004-212 (SPAdes) (version 2) | ecosystem: Environmental > Terrestrial > Soil > Wetlands >...
TAACACGGACAAAGGTGAGTTGTTTGTCACGGTTTTTGCTTTTCAACTTCCCAATTCCCTATTACTATTATAAACCACATACACAGCGCAATACAAACATTAAACACTCAATCTGAGGCCAATTACAGACATTTGCAGACACTTTCTGTACATCAGTAGTAGCTAATATCCACAAGATTTAAAGATGTTCTAAATCGCTTAAAAACAGGTATATACAGCATTTATAGGTATTGGCCTATATTATAACAATCTGTATATCAATACGTTCATGTTTCAAAATATAGCCTGGGATTTAGGGACCAGGCTTTTCTGTTTTACAATAGATAGGAGAGAACCGTGAATGTTAAAGTTGCAGTTCCAGTATACTATACAGGGATAATGCAAATGCAATTATCAATTCTTTGAATAAATGATATGTCGTTGGCACTGTTTGACCTTGAATAATAAGGAGGCAAATAGTCATCCTAGTGATATTGTACTACCAACCAAGTGAATCTGATATGAAGATAAAAAGGAAGAGAAAGGAATCTGGTAGTGTATACAGTTACTGGATCATTTAACTATTATTTTAGAAAGAGGGTATTGTGAGTATTCTGGACTAAACTGTACAATTGTAGGGCTGATGATGGAATTATCTGATTTTAACCTCCAATTGAAAGATATTATTTAACTTTCATTGTCTAAAATCTACTGATATGAAAAAGAATCTATGTCTTATTCCATTTTTTCTGATTTCTTTAATAGGGTATAGTCAGATATTTAAGGAAATTACTACTCAGGATGGCGAAAAGATAATTCTTTATATAGATCATACTTGGCAATATAAAGTAGAACAACTAAGTAATTACCTTCCCACTTCTACTTTTCCTGATGTAATTATAGAAAAGACAGGATTCACTCTTGGTTATAATAAAGAAATGAAACAAGCTAGATGGGTAGCATATGAACTTACTAGAGATGAAGCAAACTCAAAAATTGCAGCACGAACAGATAACTTTACCTCTGATAATAGGTATTCCACAGCAACTGATAGAGATTACTTAAAATCAGGATATGACCGAGGACATTTAGCCCCAGCTGCAGATATGGGATACAGCATTCAGGCTATGGAGGATTGCTTTTCCTATATTAATATTAGTCCACAAATTGCTTCATTAAATAGAGGAATCTGGAAACAATTAGAAGATAAAGTCAGAGGTTGGGCTATTGAAGAAGGCGCAATATATGTTATAACCGGTGGCATATTAGAAGGTAGTATGAAACAATTAGGAAAAGGTAAAGTGGCCATTCCTAACTATTTTTATAAAGTCATTTTAGATTTAACTCCTCCTTGTAAAGCAATTGCATTTGTCCTTCCAAATGGAGAAGTAACGGAGCAACTTTCTAACTACTCTACAACAATAGATAATGTTGAAAAGCTTACCAATATTGACTTCTTTTCTCAACTTCCTGACTATCTTGAAAATGATCTTGAATCTCAAAATAATGTAGGAGCTTGGGGTTTAGTAAGCACCACAATTACAAATAATGCAACCGATAATGCTACAATAAATAATTCAGGACAACCAGCCAATAACATTGTTACTCCGGTGGAATCTACTATTTCGGTTGGAAGATGTCAAGCAATAACTCAGGCTGGAACTCAATGTAAACGCAATGCTCAAGCAGGAAGTAAGTATTGTTGGCAACATCAAAGTTATGTAGGGAAAGATGCAAATTCACAAAATAATGTTAGTAATACTTCCGGAACAACTAAAAATTCCTCTACTACAACAAAAAGTTCTGGTACTCCTTCATCAGGAAGAACTATAATGACTGGTCCAAGAGGAGGGCAATATTACATTAACAAAAATGGTAATAAAACATATATCAAGAAGTAACAATATTCTAAATATAGATTTCAAAAAAGAAGCGGCATCCCCTGATTGAAATAAAAATGTCTCGCTGCAACCTTCGTTCTAAAGGTTAGGAAATGCCGCAAATCAAATATCAGAAATATTCCGGAATTGTACAAATAAAACCCCGCCTGTTTTCGGTTGGGGCTTAAGTAATACTGAAAAGTTTATTAAATTGCTTATAAATGGAGAATATCTTCTCTGTTATGTTGATCACCTCTATATTTTAAAACAGTTATAATGAAAAGAAAAATATATGAGCTTGTAGAAAGAGGTTCATTTGGCAAAAAGCATAACCTATACTTTGATTACTTCATTGCAAGTTTGATTATTCTTAACGTCATAGCAATAGCAATTGAAAGTATATCAACTTTAAATACGAACCATTTAAAGATATTTAAAGTTTTTGAAGTTGTTTCATTACTAATTTTTACCATTGAATACCTTTTAAGATTATATGTCGCTGATTTGATATATCCAAGGAAAAAGAAAATAAATTCAATAATAAGTTTTGTTTTTTCTCCCTTAGGACTTATTGATTTATTTGCCATTCTCCCTTTTTATATTCCATTTATAATTCCTTTTGATTTGAGGTTTATTAGACTTTTTAGACTTTTCCGATTTATTCGTGTCTTCAAGATAGCACGGTATAATAAAGCATTAAAGTTGATTGTTGATGTTTTTAAAGAAAGGAAAACGGAACTTGGAATGACTTTTTTTATAGCCTTCATAATATTGGTAATTGCTTCATTTTTAATGTACTTCATTGAAGGTAAGATTCAACCAGAAGTCTTTAAGAATGTTTTTTCATCTTTTTGGTGGGCGTTATCTACCCTAACAACTGTTGGATATGGAGACATTTATCCAATTACTACCCTTGGAAAAATAATAAGTGCATTTGTTTCAGTATTAGGCATCGGAATAGTTGCCCTCCCAACTGGAATTATTAGTTCTGGCTTTATTTCAAAATTGAATAAATCAAAAGTTTCGAATATTATATGCCCGTATTGCAAAAAAGAATTTGAGCATACTTGTGATTTAAAAGATTAATTAATTATATCTTAGTATATTAAACTGATTTAAAAACCTTAATTATGGCCACGATACCACCTAAAGTCCTTGTCAGATTTACTTCAGGAATTAAAAAATTCCAGAGTATCCTAAAATCTGCTGAAGAAAATGACATAAATGAGTCTGATACTGTCACAATCGTTATGGATATGTTAGCTGAAATATTTGGATATGAGAAATATTCTGAAATAACTTCTGAACTTGCAATAAAGAAAACATATTGTGATTTAGCAATTAAAATTAATGGGGAATTTAAATTCTTAATTGAAGTAAAAGCAATCGGAATTGATTTAAAATCTGATTATGTTAGGCAAGTAGTCAATTATGGTACCAACCAAGGACTTGATTGGGTGATTCTTACAAATGGAATTTGTTGGGAAATTTTTAGACTTACTTTTGATAAACCAATAAAAGATGACCTCATATACGAATTTGACATTCTTTCTCTAAACCTTAAGAAAGAAAATGAATTGGAATTACTTTACTACATTAGTAAAGAAAGTCTAGGAAGATCAGCCCTTGAAGATTACCTAATTGAGAGATTAACTCTTAACAAATTTTTCATAGGTCAAGTTTTACTTTCTGAACCTGTTATTGCTAATATTAGGAAGACAATTAGGAAAATTTGCCCGGAAGTAAAAGTGACCGCTGATGAAATTAAAGAAGTACTAATTACAGATGTGCTTAGAAGAGAAATCTTCGACGAAGAAAAGGTAAATGAAGCCAGAAAGAAAATAAATAAGGCTTTTAAGGCTCCAATAAAAAATGAGCCTCAAATTAAATTAGATCAGCCTATTTTGTAATTTAAGAAAAGCCAGTCTCAAATTGTATACCATGCTTTTCTTTAGACGATTAAGTTTATTCCTCAGTAACGGTCTTACTAGTACCGTTGATTTTAACAGAGGCAATCCCTGTTTCCATCCCTGATGAAGCCTCATACATTTCACTAGTCCCAATTATTTGTCCATTAACCGCTTTTAAATTGAAGTAGTATTTATTATTAGTAGACTTATTGCGGTCATATCTGCTATCAATAGAACAATTGGCCCTAACTGATTCTATACCAGTGTTGCAACCAGACTTTGCTGAATACATTTCACTGGTGAGTATGGTCTTCCAATTCTCTGCTTCTAAGTTAAAAAAGAACTGACCATTTTTGGCTGTTTTAATGACAAATCTACCCATAGTGTTAGTTTTAAATTATTAATACTGTTTAATTTATTGATATAAATTTACAAAAATTCTTTTGTTAAAGTAAATGTCAACATCAATATTTTACATTTAATTATCGGTGAATTAATATTTATATAGTCCCTAATTTAAAAGTGGCATCTCCTGATTGAAAGTCACGCTGCGTTTCCCTTGTGTTAAAAGGATACTCCATTAGTTGGAGTAAAGGGATGTACTGCTTTGGAAGTCAATTGTCTTAACATCAAAGAACTTAAAAAGGAGGTTATCCATATTGTCTTGCTGCATTATTCCTGGATTCCTGATTGCTTTATCAGTTTATAGATGACAGATCTATAACATAGCTACCATTTTAATTGTTTTGAAAGTACAAAGGAAATTAACTGACCTTTACTCGAAGCCTCTGAAAAACCATCCCATAAAGCTGTCATATATTTCTGCATGATTTCCTCATCAGAATTTGGGTTTGGGACGCAAATGTATTCTGTCGTCCTACCTGTTCTTTTATATATAATCATGTATGCTGCTATTTCTTTTTTACTGTCTTTGATTCGATAAAGAATTTTCATTTCGGCAGTTGCAATTCTTGTCGATACTGTATCAATCTCAGCAAATTCATACCCCTTTTTCATATCTAATCCTGATTCAATTTGAACCTTGTAACCCTTAGTGATAAAGTTGTATTCTTCTAAGGTTGTCTGTCCATTTAGATTTGGAGATAAAATAATTATACTAATGATGATTAGAATAAATGTGATTGTTTTTTTCATACTCTTTGATTTAAAATTTTCTATTCATTTGTATTTTTGATATGGCCAATCTTAGTTGTCAATAAGTTAACTAAATATTTTCGAACTAGAAATCTATTAATTCATTTCTTGATTTTCTTTTCAAGTTCATTTGCACTAGATGTTATAACCCCCAGGTATCCTGAAATTACGCAACAGTATTGCCCTAGCATAACTTGGTCCCAGAGGTAGATATCATTATAATATCTTTCTAAGAGATCTTTATTGTTTATTGGTATACAGGTATAATAAGTTCTTCCTGTATTACGAGAGTGCGCTATCACTAGGTATCCTGCTATTTCGTTTTTAGCTTCCCTAATTAATAATTTAAACTGAAAATCGCACTTACCCCTGGATACATTGTCAAAGTCTTGAAAAGTGTATCCTTTTTTCATGTCAAGGCCTGATTCTATTTGAACCTTGTATCCTTTTGTCATATAGTTATATTCTTCTTCAGTTGTTGGTGCAGGGGAGGAAGTTGTTTGCCCAAAAGTTAGCAAGTTGGTAAATACAAATAAAACAATTAATATTTTTTTCATGATTTAAGGATTATGTTTAATCAAAGTTAAGAATAATTCAAGAAAGGACATTCTTCGAATATTGAATAAGTTCATCATAATCAATAAACAGTGAGCCCCGAAAGTTTTATCCGTGACTTACCCTTGGTACATTTCTCCGGGATCTCCTAAGTTATTGAATTAAAAAGGCGGTACATATTGTCTCGCTGCATTTCCTTGTGCTAAAAGACACTCCGTCCCCGGAGATAAAGAATGTACCACCCTAAAATCAGTTGTTTTTAGTAAAGTAATAACAGATATTATCTTCCCCTCTTTTTAAATTTATTATCATATAATAATCCTTGCTTTTGATTTTAGCATCATCACAAATCCCATAATTTGAAGGGATTAGCTTATGAGCCTTAGGAGATGTTAGGTTCTTCCATTCAGTTACTCTTGTCTGTTTTGGATTAAGTGGATCAGGTTCAAACTTGTAGACTGAGAAGCTTTCAACCTGTTTATTTCCATACGGGATTCTGTCTTCCATTTCAGTAAGTTTTATATTGTAAATGATAGAGTTACTTAAAAGAAGGCGACACTCAATTGTGAAAGTCAATTTGCACTGCAATCCTATTTACTGTCTGATAAAAGGAACGAGTGTCGCCTGGAGAGTCTTTATATATCAATAATTAATACACGTTTTAATACAGCAAACCAAATTTATGCTAATTCGATTTAATTTCATAATTTTAACTAATAATTATTCAACACGAAACAGACAGACAATTAATCAAATATTAATAGCGTAACGCTATTATTCTTGTTTAGTAAAACCGCTAATTTATAACGATCATAAGAATAATAGGCAATGCGCTCACGGACGACGTGGGCTTTGCTTATTGTGATCGGGGTACTTAGCGGTACCTACTAAACGGTAAGATTTAAGTCCACGTCCTTATTTTATTTAATACCAATTACGATGAACAAAAAAATATTTTTATTGGCACTGATTATCATATTGATAATTGGATGCAAAAACCACTCAGATCCTTTAAATGGTCTTGTATTTGGCACCGACGAATCAAGATGGAAAGACAGACTTAACTCATTAGTTAAGAAAAAGAAATTGACAACAATTAATGAAGGGAGTAAGTATTACGGATGCATTTTTGATTCAGTATATGTTGAAATTGAAACAAATACGGAATTTAGTTCAGGCAAATTATTAGATTATAGATTAGATTTTGCATCGAAACCAGAGATCGAATTTAAATCAAATGGAATTAATTTTCCATTAGCCCTACGTTACAAGTATATAAATAATGTTTTTCAGAAAATGATTAAACTTTATGGAGAGCCTGACAGTATAATTCCAATTTTTAGTAATAAACTTTTCAAATCATTCCCTCTGAAGCCCTTGACAGATAGTTTGATCGGTGGATTTCAAGCATTATGGGAAAAGAAGGAGTTTAATCTTTGCTTTAATGTAGGATCCCTTGGTTATATTATGGATTCAACTGGTAAAAAAGTAGCTGATTATTGTTTATCTTCATCATATATTTATTACCAACACCCTGATTATAAAAATGAAATTAAAGCAATAATTGATACTGCAATAGCTGGGTATACGCTAGGAGATTATATCAAATCAGAAGTTGATGATCCGGAAATAGAACAAATTGGATATGACTATTCGATTCCAAATAGAAAAATTGCCTTTTCACAAATAACGATAGATCGAATTGAAAATCTTGACAATAGAGGGGTTATATCAATTCTGACTGATTTCGTTTTCTACGATAATTTCGATAATGAAATAGGACGGTTCGAAGACATTGAATTAGAATTTGGAGAATATAAACTAGTTTCTTCAAGATGGAAAGAAAGAAGAATTCCAGATGAGTCTTCAGAATCACTTACGTATAGAATCACCTACGAGGTTAACAGAATACTTCTTTTTAGTAAATACTTCAATTATAACTCCAGAGCTTCAAAACTACAAAAATTAGAATATACCTATCAAAAAGGAGCTAATATTAAAGCAAAACTTGAATTGAAAGCAATAAAATTAGATGATTCAAGCGTATTAAAGCGACCTGTGTCTTAAGTTAATTCTTTTCATAGAATTCTGCAGAACCGTAGAAATGTTTCAGTATAGTTTCAGTAACAACTAAAAGAAAAAAGCGCATTCAGACAAATTATCGTCGTTTGCGCTTTATTTTATTTAGCCCCATTAAACCTTCGTTTCAAGAAGAGTGCTTAATAAGTAGTGAGGAATTGTGCCAGCCATGTGCCAGCTGATGAAAATGATTGCATTTTTACTGCTTCATGAGAAAGGACTACTTACGTTAAAACAATATTTTGACTTTTTTAAAAATTAAGTTTTACCTTTGCAGCACTAGTAACTAAGACATAATACTATGGCAACACCTATGACAAAAGAGGAAGCACTTACTTCGATAAAAAAGACTCTTGCAGACTGGGAAGTAAATCATAATGACCAAAAGATTATTTCTTTAGCTGGATGGGCCGAAAAATGGAATAGAAAGAATAGTGGTTTAGCTGCTAGAAAAACATTACTTGAGAAAAATAAGAGGTTATATGAGACTCTCCTTAAAAGACGCATTTTCAGTGACCCTAATGTTAAAGTGCTGGTAGTATCAGAATTAAAATGGTCGGAGGAAGAACTTGCTAGGGTAAGTGCTGCTTATATATCAAAGACTAGAAAGCCAAGGAAAAAATAAACTATTGTTTGTAATTAAATAAATAATCAATACATTTGCAGCCATGAAAAAATTAACGTCTTTATTCGGGTTTTTCGATTCCCCTATGGACTACAATTTAATTAGTTTGAAGATAATTTTTATAAATAAAAATGGCAAATCATAAGTCATCAGAAAAAAGGATCAGACAGATCGACGTAAGAAATGAGAAAAACAAGTATTATGCAAAAACCATGCGTAATGCTCTGAAAAATCTCCGAAGTACCACAAAGAAGGAAGAGGCTGATGTGCTGCTTCCGAAAATGAATTCAATGCTGGATAAGCTGGCAAAAAAAAACATTATCCACAAGAAAAAGGCTTCAAACCTGAAATCATCACTTATTAAGCATGTGAATAGCTTATAATATCACTCTATAATACATAATGAGGCTGTATCGGTAAGGTACAGCCTTTTTTATTTTGGTACATCCCTAAAATTTTCTTGGCCAATTCACGTCTATTATTTATCTTGCAATTGCATTTTAAATTCTCGCTGCATGTCACTTAAAATCACCGACTGGGCTGCTGAAGACAGGCCCAGGGAAAAGTTAATTCAGAAAGGAACTGCCAGTCTGAGCGATGCCGAATTACTTGCAATTCTTATCAGCTCCGGTACAAAGGATAAATCGGCTGTTGATCTTGGCCGTGAACTCCTGAATCTTGTGAACAACAATCTTAACTCTCTGGGAAAACTTACCATAGATGACCTCAGAAAGTTGCACGGTATTGGACCCGCAAGGGCAGTGACAATAGCTGCTGCACTTGAACTAGGCAGAAGACGCAAGCTTTCTGAAGTGCCGGATGTGCCTCAGATCAAGTGTTCAAAAGATGTCGCCGATATTTTTCAGCCACTTCTCTCCGACCTTTCGCATGAAGAATTTTGGATACTGTTCCTCAACAGGTCAAACAAAGTGATCAACAGGATGAAACTGAGCCAGGGAGGAATCAGCGGGACTGTCACTGACGTCAGAATGGTTATGAAAAAGGCAATTGAGTCCCTGGCTTCCGGGATAATTGTATGCCATAATCATCCTTCAGGAAATCTTAATCCCAGCGAATCAGATACTAAAATAACCCAGAAGATAAAAGAAGCGGGCAATCTGATGGATATCCAACTGCTTGATCATCTGATAATATCGGAGAAAGACTATTATAGTTTTGCCGATAACGGGTTGCTGTAAAATTTCACTCTGCTTTCATCTTTGCATACCTTAAGAAGAGAGGTCATCGTTTTCTTTAAAACAGGATGCACCAACTCCGGAGCTAATTCACATAACGGGACAAGCACAAATTTTCTTAAATATATTTTCGGATGAGGAATTATAAGATTATTATCATCCAGAATCAGATCATTATAAAGGAGAATATCAATATCAATTATTCTTGACGAATATTGCTCTTCACTCCTTACCCTCCCTATTTTTGCTTCAATCAATAAAATCGCAGTCATAAGATCAAATGGAGAGAGTTCCGTCTCAACCTCTGCAACCATATTCAAGAACTGGTTTTCGCTCCGGAAGCCCCAGGGTTCAGTTTCATAAACCGAAGAAGATGCAGAAACCAGCCCGATATCTTCCGATATCTTTGCAACCGCTTCCTTCAGATTGGTTTTCCTGTTTCCCAGATTGGAACCTATTCCCAGAAATATTTTGTTCATATTCTATTACTATACGTTTCAAAAGTATTAAATCCTCCAGTTATGACAGGTATTCATTTAGTTTTTCATATATTTAAATTTCAATTCATCAAATAATTATAAAATGAAAAACTTTCTGAAGTACACATTAGCTACAATAACCGGAATAATAATCACTTCGGTAATTTTTTTTATTATTCTTCTTGCAACAATAAGTGCAATGGTTGCTTCGGGAGAAAAGCCAGCCTCGATCAGCGATAACTCGATTCTTGTAATTAAGGCAGGTGTTCCCGTTCCCGACAGGGGGAATCAGAATCCTCTTGCAGGATTTGATATCATAAATATGACACTCTCTCCAACTCCGGGACTGAATGAGATCCTGCAGAATATTGAGAAAGCGGCGAGTGACAGCAAAATAAAAGGGATACTCATCGAAAACGGGCTATTACCATCGGGGTGGGCAACTACTGAGGAAATTAGAAATGCACTCAAAAAATTCAAAGAGAGCGGTAAGTTTATAATATCCTATTCAGATTATGTATTGCTTCAGGAAGAGTATTATCTGTCCACTGTATCCGACAGAATTTATATTAATCCCGGGGCTATGGTCGATTTCAAAGGATTAAGCGGAGAGGTTATGTTTTATAAAAAAGCTCTCGAAAAGATTGGTGTAGAGGTTCAGGTAATCAGGCATGGAAAGTTTAAAGGGGCTGTTGAACCCTTTATCCTTGATAAGCTCAGCAAGGAAAATGAGGAACAGATTAAAGATTATGTCGGTTCAATTTGGAACCATGTAATTGAAAACATATCAGAATCAAGAGGTATCACTGCAGAAAAACTTAAAGCAGTGGCTGATAATCTGGCTGGTAATATTGCTGCCGGTGCACTGGAAAACAAACTTGTTGACGGCCTGATGTTTCGCGATGAATTGATCGATACACTCAAAGTATTATCGGGAACTGAAATGAAAGATGATATCCGTTTAGTATCAATGATCAAATACAGCAAAGTACCTGATCCTAAAAAAGTTATCTCTGTAAAAAACAGGATTGCAGTTATTTACGCATCAGGTACAATTGTTATGGGAAAGGGTAATGAAGATAATATCGGAGGAAATCGTTATGCAGAAGTTATCAGGAAAGAGAGACTCGATACGACTGTAAAAGCTATCGTGATGCGTGTGAATTCGCCCGGAGGGAATGCAGTTGCTTCAGAAGTAATCTGGAGGGAACTTGAACTTGCTTCAAAGGTTAAACCGGTTGTTATCTCGATGGGAAATTATGCTGCTTCCGGAGGGTACTTTATATCCGCTCCCGGGACAAAGATATATGCAAGTCCTACCACAATTTCAGGTTCAATAGGAGTCTTCGGCCTAATTCCAAATGCCGGTAAACTGCTGGAACAGAAACTGGGGATATCTACCCAGACTGTTAATACCAATAAATATTCTGATTTCCCTTCCATATACCGCCCCATGAATACCTATGAAAGAGAAGTCATGCAGTTGAGTATTGAGAATGTGTACGCCGATTTTGTCGGGAAAGTCTCATCCGGAAGGAAGATGAATGTCGAATCTGTTGACAGTATCGGTCAGGGAAGAGTCTGGAGCGGGTCCAGCTGCATTAAAATAGGACTGGTAGATGAAATCGGAGGACTTAAAGATGCAATAAAGGGAGCAGCAGAACTTGCCGGCGTAGAAACATATTCAATCAGGGAGTTACCAGTTATTGAAGATACTTATACCAAACTGCTTACCAAACTAAGCGGGGAGGTAAGAATGAATATCTTAAGAAAAGAACTCGGAGAATCCGTCAGATTCTACAACGAGCTTATGGAGCTCAAAAACATTTCAGGCATACAGGCCCGAATTCCATATTTTATTGAGATCCATTAGCAAATGGCGGCCAGAAGATGTATATTTCTCTACCCTTTTTCCCTGTTATATGGTTTAATTACCGGTATCCGGAATTTTCTTTACAATACGGGTACCATCACCTCTTATGAGTTCAAATTACCGGTTATTTGTGTCGGTAATATAACTGCAGGAGGAACAGGAAAAACACCTCATGTTGAATATCTTGTCAACCTGCTGAAAGAAAATTTCAGGGTAGCTACCCTGTCAAGAGGATACAAAAGGAAAACAAGGGGATTTCAGTTTGCAACATCAACCTCAAATGTTGGCGGTATTGGGGATGAGCCATTACAGATATACAAAAAATTCCCTGATATAACCGTGACCGTTGACAGGAAAAGGGTACATGGTGTAAATACTATTCTTAAAGAGAGACCCGAAACCGGGGTTATTATCCTTGATGATGGTTTTCAACATAGAAAAATAAGACCTGGTCTTTCAATACTTCTTTCCGATTTTGAAAGACCTGTATTCAGTGATCATTTGTTACCATATGGCAACCTGCGCGAGGGTAAAAATAATATCCGAAGAGCTGATATTATCCTGATTACCAAATCGCCTGAAAACATTTCTCCTATCCAACGCCGGTTAATTATCAAGGGAATAGACAAGGCTCCTTATCAAAATATCTATTTCACTTCACTTAAATATAAAGACCCCATACCTGTTTTTAATGTTCATAATCCTGAGAGTATCTTTACTGATGTTTCACGGAAAAAAGATATAAGCATTATTCTGATAACGGGAATAGCAAATCCTCAGCCGTTTAAGGAGTACATTAAGAACAATTTCGGGGAGATCATTCATCTCGATTTTTCCGATCACCATCAGTTTACTGAGGGAGACATCGGGAAGATCTGTTCAGTGTGGAATGATTTAAAATCTCCTCTGAAATATGTTTTAACAACTGAAAAGGATGCCATCAGATTACAGGAATTTACTAATATTGCAGAACCAGTCAGATCATCATTTTATTATGTGCCTATTGGGATACATTTTTTAAATGATGATCAAAATGAGTTCGATAATCTGATAATTGATTATGTTAGAAAAAATAAACGAAACAACAGAGTTTCTGAGGTCTAAAGGTGTAATCAATCCCGATGCCGGGATAATTCTTGGCACAGGGCTTGGCGGACTTACAGCTAAAATCCGAAACCGTATCGAAATAGATTATAAAGATATTCCGTATTTCCCTGTTTCTACGGTTGAAGGACATGCGGGGAAACTCATCTTTGGCGAATTCGGAAATAAAAAAATAGTCGCCATGAAGGGGCGTTTTCATTATTATGAAGGATACGGGCCCGAACAGGTTGCACTGCCAGTGAGGGTATTAAAATATCTCGGGATCAAATGCCTTTTCCTTTCAAATGCTGCCGGTGGCGTCAATCCTTCTTTTCAGATTGGGGATATTATGATAATCACTGATCATATTAATCTTTTACCAAACCCGCTGATGGGCCCTAACGACGACCGGATCGGACCACGGTTCCCTGATATGGGAGAGGCCTATGACAAAAACCTGGTAAATAAAGCTTTGCTGATTGCACACGAAAATAATATCAGAATCCATAAAGGTATTTATCTTTCAACAAGCGGACCCACCTTTGAAACACCTGCCGAATACAGATATTTCAGGATAATTGGAGCCGATGCAGTTGGAATGTCAACGGTGCCGGAGGTAATTATTGCCCGCCATATGAATCTGCCTTGCTTTGCAGTAAGTATTATAACAGATCTGGGGGTTGAAGGCAAAATTGAATATACTACTCATGAATCGGTACAGTCTGCTGCTGAAAAAACCGAAGCAAGGATGACTATTATTATGACAGAGATGATTTCGTCACTTTAATTAATTTCTTTAAAGGCCCCCAAATGGTTGATTTAGTGGGTAACTTTATCCTCTTATTACCGTACAAACCTTCTTCCATCGCTTCACTTTCCCTGACGAGTTGTAAATTTCGATGAAAATAATATAGATACCATTACTTACCAGTTTCCCATCATCTGTATTCCCATCCCAGATAATTGAAGTTTCAGGTCCTGCGAGAAGATTATCGGTAAGCTTCCGGACAAAATTGCCGGTCTCATCAAAAATTGTTAACGACACCACATTCCCATTTTCTTTAAGATTGAGGTCAACGACCAGTACATCGTTATTTCCGTCATTGTCGGGGGTTATTCTGGAAGAAGATAGGATCACACTCTCGTCAGAAGAATTTTCGACTATAAATGATGAATTCTGTAAGCCCGGGGTCCCCCACCCTGAGGATTCGGATGCTGAATGCCAATTTGATCTTTCGGTTGACAGGCTTTGTTGTTTTATTTTTTCCAATGAAACGCCTCCCTTTTGCTCCAGAAGCGAATAATGCATCTTATCATCATAGTTAACTTCATCAATTATATCTAATTCGCGGTTATAGAGAATCAGATGTCCGGCATCATCATTCATAGAAGGAAGCGATCCGATCTCAAAAATATTATCAGGATCTGATGAGAAATATCTTTTTATAATCCGCTCCTTATCAGTTGTGACTGTATAATAAGTGCCAGGTAGAATGCACCTTTTTTCTTCGGAAAGTTGTATAATATCTGATGAATCACTTGTTTTATCATTTAATGCAAGCAGGTAAAGACGTGACGCATCAATTATCTTATCTGAATTGTTATACAACTCGATATAATCGGGGTCTCCGGGTAATGGATTGAATAATAGTTCGTTGAAAAGTATATCTCCCTTTCCGGATAGTTCAGGCAATCCAAAAATGAAGGTGCTTGTTTCGATTCTATTCCCTGCAAAATCTGTAATATCATCCATAATTTCAATGGAATATAGTTTACCTGAAAGTAAAGGTTCGTTCGTTTTAACAATAAAACCTCGTTGAAGCGGATCGATTGGATAAAGATCAATTATGCTCTTATCACTAATATTAATGTTCTCAATCAATGAAGAAAGATTTAAAACAGGTTCGGAAAACCTGACTATTATATTAATGCTGTCCTGAGGAAATACATTTTGTAATCCGAAAAATGAATTATCCCTGCTATCAGCCTTGACGGAATTAACAATTCCTGGGGTTCCTCCTTTCCGTGAAACAGAAGCAGTCCAGTTCCCTTCATCAAAAAACGGGAACTCAGTATCTATCATCTCAAGTGACCAGCCACCTCCGGATTTCAAATCATTTCCGTACCATCCAGAAGAATATTCAACACCATGAATAAGGAAACCTGAACTATCGGTCAGGCAAATGATTTTCCCTCCATCTGTCAGGGTTGGAAATTGTTTTAATCCGATTTCGCGGCCATACTTTGCAAATAGTGTTGTATCAGCTGACATGCAAAGGATTACGATCTCCTTTGGGTTGATAATGAACTCATTAACAGAGTAGCTCTGATCGGTTGATATAAGTTTCCAGTTTTTCAGGTTGAATGAATTATCAGTTCTGTTGGTTATTTCAAGATACTCTTTCCCAGGCAGGGAAACCTCCGGTAGCGGATCTGCCATAATTTCTGAAATTACGACATCTCCTGCCTCAGCCCATACCGGAGTAAACGGAACCTGAACATTTCCGGAACAATTTCCTGCCTTATCACATATCTGATTTATAATCAAATTATTTATTGATTTGTTAATAAATCTGTCCCTAAAAGTAATCACGTAAGTAAATGTGTTTATTTTCAGTACAGATACAGATATGTTTTCAGGGCTGTTTAAAGAGAAATTCTCCGGTACTATTGTTCCGGCAGATGGTTCTTCATTAAATGATATCTCCAGTGTATTATTCCTTTTTACCTGACACCGGATAATGGCCGGGGTCTCTCTGTCTTCATAAAAAATTCCTTCAATATTTATCTCATCAATCCAGAGGAGCCTGTCGAGGGTTGAAGTGTATTTATAATATACTCCAAACCAACCAATTGGGAACAATTCGGTATCAAAACCAAAAGAAGTATCTAAAAGCTGTCCATTCAGACGATAAACTGATATTTTCCACTCTCCCGCCGGTGAACGCTCAGCAACTATCCTTACAGCTGCTGTAAACCCGATATCATTTTGCCAGTTAATCCGACTGTTTACAATTTTCGAAGCAGAAGATCCGTTTACTTTCCAGAGCCTGAGGGTATCGTCATATCCGGTTAAGTTGACACCGATAACAAATCCCTTTGCGCCGGCACCTGGTAACATTGCTACCGGTCCGGAATCTGACATCAGAAATATGGCCCAGTTATTAGATGCCGACGGATCATATCCATGCCTGACCAAAAATGACCATTTAGTTGTACCCTCCGACGGATGAAGATTTTTCAGAGGAATTCCTGCCTGATCAGTTCCGGCAACAGGATTATCGAAAGAGTGGTGCAGAGAGAATGCTCCTGATATTCTGGCTGTTGTATCAGCTTTCCAGTGATCATTAAGGATTTGAACCCAATTGATGAGATTTCCTGATTCAAAATTTTCAATAATCTGGCCTGATGCCTGTAAAGGCATTAGCAAAGCCAGTAAAATAACTTTTTTCATGCAGCGGGACGGATTGAAAAAAAAGTTAATTTTGGCATTTTAATATCAGAGTAAATATACAAAATTATTTTAATTTTATCAAGTAAAAACTATGAAAACAGCAGTTGTGGGAGCCACCGGTATGGTAGGCCGGACAATGATCAAAGTTCTTGAAGAGAGAAATTTCCCGGTATCGCAATTAATCCCTGCCGCTTCAGAGCGGTCAGTTGGTAAAGAGATCATGTTCAAGGGAAAGGCTGTAAAAGTAGTTAGTGTACAGGAAGCTTTAGATGCGAAACCCGACTTTGCAATCTTCTCTGCAGGGGCCTCGACCTCAAAAGATTGGGCGCCAAAATTTGCAGAAAAAGGGACAGTGGTCATTGATAATTCATCTTACTGGCGTATGTTTAAGGACGTTCCGCTGATAGTACCGGAAATTAACAGCCATGTGATCAAAAAGGGCAACAGAATAATTGCTAATCCGAATTGTTCAACAATTCAGATGGTAATGGCATTGGCTCCTCTTCACAGGAAATACATAATTAAACGTCTGGTTATTGCAACCTATCAATCAGTTACCGGTACGGGAGTAAAAGCTGTTACCCAGATGGAGAATGAAAGGAAAGGAATTAAGGGAGAGATGGCTTATGCCCATCCGATAGATATGAACTGTTTCCCTCACGGAGGATCATTTCAGGATGACGGATATACCACCGAAGAACAGAAACTTATTGATGAAACAAGAAAAATACTTGAAGATCAGACTATTCAGGTGACTGCTACAGTGGTAAGAATACCGGTGGTCGGAGGCCATTCAGAGGCTGTTAATATTGAGTTTGAAAAAGATTTTAATATTGACGATGTTAGGCGGCTCATCAGCACATTCCCCGGAAACGTTGTTTATGATAATCCTGCAGAGAATAAATATCCTATGCCAATACTTTCTCATAACAGGGATGAGGTTTTTGTTGGAAGGATAAGAAGAGATCTGTCGCGTGAAAAATGCCTGAACCTCTGGATCGTATCAGATAATATACGTAAAGGCGCCGCAACAAATGCGGTTCAGATTGCAGAATACATGGCGGCTAATAAATTATACTAATCCACCATCCCAAAAAATTAAAGGAATTAAGAATGAAGAACAAAGGAACGATGTTCTTCGTTCTTATTTTTTTAAGTCCTTTTTAGAAATCTGATGTATTATCATAAAGAAAGCTATTATAAGGATACCTTTTAACATGTACCTTTTTTACTTCGTCATACAGAAGTTTCCGAAGTTCCTCAATATTTTCTTTTGTTTTTGCTGATAAAAAGATTGTCCGGTGGTTTTTATCCGAAGCCATCCATGTTTTTTTCAGATCAGAAAGAGAATAGTTTTCTTTCTGAACAGGGGTAAGATCATCCTCTTCCTTAACTGTATATGAGAATACATCTATCTTGTTAAAGATAATTATTATAGGTTTGTCGTTCGAATTAAGCTCCTTAAGTGTTTCCTCTACTACTTTGATCTGTTCTTCAAAACTGGGGTGCGAAATATCAACAACATGGATCAGGAGATCTGACTCACGAACCTCATCAAGTGTCGACTTAAATGATTCAACAAGGTCGTGCGGAAGTTTACGGATAAATCCCACTGTATCTGAAAGCAGAAAAGGAAGGTTCCCTATCACAACTTTCCGCACTGTGGCGTCGAGAGTTGCAAAAAGTTTGTTTTCGGCTAATACATCTGACTTACTCAGAAGGTTCATTATTGTTGATTTCCCGACATTAGTATATCCGACAAGCGCTACTCTGACCATCTTCCCCCGGTTCTTTCTCTGGGTGGTCATCTGCATATCAATTTTTTTCAGTTGAGCCTTAAGCAGTGAAATCCTGTCTCTTATTATCCTTCGGTCTGTTTCAATCTCTGTTTCTCCGGGCCCTCTCATTCCAATTCCTCCCCTTTGACGTTCGAGGTGGGTCCATAAACCTGTCAGCCGGGGCAGAAGATATTGATACTGGGCAAGCTCCACTTGTGTTTTTGATTGAGATGTTCTTGCCCTTCCGGCAAAAATGTCAAGTATAAGATTTGTTCTGTCGAGAATGCGGCATCCAAGAGCTTCTTCGATATTTCGCAGTTGGCTGGGTGATAGCTCGTCATCAAAGATTGCGATGTCGATAGAGTTTTCTCTGACATACTGTGCAACCTCTTCAATCTTACCTGATCCTACAAATGTACGTGGGTTAGCATTATCCAGCTTCTGAATAAATCTTTTGACAGGTTCAGCTCCGGCCGTTTCTGTCAGAAAAGATAATTCATTCAGATAATCTTCAGTCTCACGCTCATCCTGCCCGGAATAATTAATCCCGATAAGGATTGCCTTTTCTATTTTCTTTTCTGTTTCAATCATCCTGGCTCTCCACAAAAATAAGTGCCGCAAAATTAGTCATTTGCGGCATATTATTCTTAAAATAAATATTAAGAATGATCCCTGCTCTACAGAATAAATCGCCTGTTATTTTGTATTGCCCCGCGGATTGCCATCTTGAGTGACTCAGAACAACGAACAACCATTTCAATATCAGAGGGGAATGGAACTGCCTTGGATTTTGTTCTTTCAAGCTGTGTGGCCGAAAGAGCCTGTGTATCACCAAGAGCCCTGGCTGATACATTCTCAAAGCCGGATTGAGCTCCAATGGGATCTTTTTTCAGGATCTTATTTGGATTAACCTGAATAACCTCAATATCACCTGTTATCTGACATGCTTTTGTCTGCAGTGTTTCGATAAGTGCACACTGAAGTGTTTTATATTTTTTTATTTTTATATCGTTTCCTGATGTGTCTCTCATCACATTTCCTTTTTTATCGAGCTGATATGAAAATCCATCTTCTACATCCCTTTTGACAACAGTGTCGCGTTGCATCGAATTATCAGGACTTACAGCTATATTTTTAACATTCACATTTACAAAATAATCATATTGGGTATTTGAATTAAGATTCAGTGTGTGGTACTCTACCCATTCGCTATTCAGACTGGGAAGGTCAAGGGCCAGAAGATCGTCCTCGAACTCTTTTGGGAATTTAATAATTGAGCTGTTTTGTATCGAAACAAAAACTCTGCTCATCCCCAGATTTTTTGATTCCTGAATCTTATTATCGATACCCGGATAGTCGCCGACATATTCTTTGGCTCTCAAAAATTCCGCGAATGCCTGCCGGTATGATTCTTTTATATTGTTTTTCATCAATTCATTGCCATGACCATAATAGAAGTCTGCTGCTTTACGTTTTGCATTAACCATTTCGGGAATATAATCCACGTATGGATAATCAATTGCTTTTCCGTTCATATTCAGGGGTAAAGCTGTCCTGACATAGGCCTGCCTGTCGCTGAGGCTTTTATAAACCAGATAAATCTCATCCCAGTTATTGGGTCTTCCTTCCATTTTCAGGAACCTGATACGTTCATTATCCTGTTCATTTGCTACCTTATATGACTGATCGAGAATAGCGATCTGCTTTACATCAGAAGGGTCTTTTCGTAACTGCTTCACTGCTTTGTCGATAGCAGCACCGTAGTTTCCTTTTGCAAGCTGCTTTTTTGATGATCCACATCCTGAAAGGACAATAGTCAAAATGAAAATAACTTGTATAATTCTTTTCATACGATTATTTTTTAATTTTTAATGGTCATATGGAACCGCATTAAAAAAATAATCATTCTTGTTTGTGTAAAAAATGATGATTTTTTTAATGCTTGTTTCATAAAACGATTATTAATAATATATGGGATAAAGATAAAAAAAACATTGAAATGTCAAAAACGCATAACATCCTCTTTTTCTGTACATTAATGATTATATCAAAAAAATCAGCCACATTGAATACCTCACCCTTACGGGTTTCCCTCTCTGTAATCCCGGACTCCATTTAGGTGATGCTTCAATAGCTTTTACGGCTTCACTGTCGATTAGCGGGTCAACTCCTTTTAAAACAGTGACATTACTTACTGCACCATCGGATTCAACAATAAATGTCAGCATTACTCTGCCCTGTATCTTGTTATCAATGGCAACTTTCGGGTAGTTTGTTCTTTTCTGAACCCATTCACGAAATTTGTTGATATCTCCTCCCTTAAATGATGGCATTATTTCAACCATCACAAATGGTTCATCAGTTTCTGTCCCATCCATGCTCGATAGAATGTCATCGCCATTTCCGTTTCCCGTTACTTCAAGCTGATTCTCCGATTGTTGGGCAAGCGCCTCATCGGTGGTTACTGTAGTCTTTTCGATGGTGATTATAGAATCTACAACTACAGGAGGAACATATTTCACTATTTCCTGCATGCTCTTTGCTTCGGGAGGAGGAGGAGATGGCGGTACGAAAAGTTCTTCTTTCGGAATTTCGAGGTTCTCCATTTGTACCTGAACATATCTTGCTCCTCCGGCTATAACATGGTCATTTTGCGGAGTTAATAAAAAGGGTATAATAACAGCCAGAGCAAATATCAGGGATCCTATCACGGTTCCGGTAATGACAACTGAGTTATATTTTTTTCGTAACAGATAGGCGCCATAATCCTTATTCCGCTTTTCAAACAGCAGATCATCAAAATCGGGCACCTTTTGTAAATTATTTTTCATTACAAGCAAAAACCTATCAGGAAGTTTAATATGTCTGCCAAAAGTACAAAATAGCATCTTTCCTGCAAATTAAAGAGAACAGCTTTTCAAGATGTTTTATTGTTTTCGTTTTTTTTCTACATTTGTACAACTTTACGGGGGTATAGCTCAGTTGGCTAGAGCGTGTGACTGGCAGTCACAAGGTCAGGGGTTCGATTCCCCTTATCTCCACCATAATAATGAGACAGTTATAGATTTATAAAATGACTGTCTTTTTTATTTGAATACACAATCGAATACACAAATATTATTTTAAGCACAACATTCGACTGTCCTAAACGGATAAACCATATTGGTGAGTGGAAGCAAAGTTTTTCAAATAAGTGAAATAGGAAAAGCTCATAGAAACTGTCATCAAATAGTTGCATAGAGGTTTATTTTTTGGTTTTACTGCTAACCAATAGTGCTATTTGTTTTCATTTATTATACTAAGCTCAAAATAAACCTTCTTTTTATTTGAAATGAATTTTGAAAAAAATATGTCATGAAAATTTATTTAAAGGATGAGTTTTGAAAAAATAATTTATTAAATCTAACAGAGGACCTGTCATTAATGTTGTACTTAGAGCCATTATTATCATTATTGCAAATATTTCAGGACTTAAAATTCCCAAATCATAACCAATATTTAATACCACCAGTTCCATTAATCCTCTTGTATTCATTAATGCACCTATCGAAAGTGAGTCTTTCCAAGTTCGACCGACAATTCTGGCGGCAAGTGCACTTCCACTAAATTTACCGATTATGGCTACCAGGATAATGATACCGCATAATAGCCATAAATAACTTGTATTTAATAATCCAATTTGTGTACGCAGACCAGTAAAAGCAAAAAATATTGGTAATAACAACACTGTGCTTACATCTTCAATTTTATTAATTAATATTTCTTTAAAGCGAATATTATTAGGCATGATTACACCGGCTATAAAAGCACCAAATAAAGCATGTATCCCTATAATTTCAGTAAAATAGGCCGATAGTAAAAGGACAAAGAATGAAATAGCAATAGTAGTTTTATCAATCTTCTCACCATTAATACGCTTTTCACTTATTTTCTGTAACCATGATTTAATTACTTTAATCATAAATATTATATACACAATGGCCAATCCGATTGTGAACAAAGAACTAACAATACTACCCGCTTTTACAATAGCAATGACAACAGCAAGTAAACACCAGGCCGTAACGTCATCGGCTGCTGCACAAGTAATAGTTAATACTCCTAAGGGTGTATGTGTTAATCCTCTTTCTTTAAGAATACGGGCTAATACGGGAAATGCAGTTATACTCATAGCAATTCCCATAAATAATGTAAACGAAACGAAATTAACGTTTTGAGGAGCTAAATCCTGATATATGAAATAAGATAAACAAGTGCCAAGAAAAAACGGGAAAATTATACTTGCATGACTAATTATGACTGCATCCTGAGTCTTGTTCTTTATTTTAACTATGTCAAGTTCCATTCCAACAACAAACATGAAAAAGGCAAGACCAATCTGACTGAGAAATTGAAGGGATATGAATGAGTCGTGTGGGAAAATTAATGCCGACACTGCTGGGAACAACCAGCCCAAAATGGAAGGCCCAAGAAATATTCCTGCAATTATTTCTCCTATTACTGTTTGTTGTCCAAACATTCTCATTATAATTCCAAATAACTTTGAGGTAAATAGAATTATTATTACCTGCAACAATAAAATGCTAAGAGGATATTTAATGTTACTTGTAAATTGCCGGAAAACGCTTTCCTGAGAATTAATAACTACTGGTTTTACTTTGTCTGAAAAAATTGTATTATTTATATTCTGGGTAAGTTCAATTTTATTTATTCTTACAATTTTATTCCCTTTTTCTAAAACAATCCATATGAGTGAAACAAATACTCCTATAATTATGATATAAGTTAAAATTTTTTTAATCATTATAGATTCGCTTTAGGTCTATACGTTTAATGCAAGCCAAATTGAATTTCAAAATCGAGTTCTACAAAGTTATAAAATTTTATTTTTTACTATTCATTGGTTTTTGAACTGTATTTTTCACAAAAGGATAATCATTGGGCAAAATAATCCCAATGTTAGATTTATTTTTCCACCAGGTACTATGATTAAGATGCCATTCGTTCGACCCCTGAGATGGCTAAACGTTTTGCTATCCTCACAGCATTTGCTGTATGAACCCCGTAGAAGATCCAGAGTATTTCATTCAGATCGGTTCTGGCTTTAATCTTCTAAAGTCTATAATGTTCCTTTTCTGTCCCAAAACTACCTTCCATTCGTATTGTTCTCTTGCGCTTATGACTATAATTGTTATACTTGTCTCATTGTTCTTCAAACTTGTTTCGTGGCATTCTAATTTATAGCTATTACGAACTTTTTCGGGGTTTTTTCTTAAAATTAATGAGATTTAACTATTTGTCAATCAATAATTCTCTGTATTTATGAACATCCCTTATAAGAGGTGTTTTTATTACAGATAATGATCTGTTCTACCTTTTAACAGTAAAATAAAAAAGAATTATTTATCCAGAGGCTGAGCTCAAGAATCTATTATTCTTTTTTCGGTTTCCCTACCCGTCCTATGAAAAAAGAAATAAAGAAAAGAATGCCAGCTATTATGGCAGCAATCGGCAAACTCTGCTGAATAGTGGATCCAACGCTGAGATTCCCAATCAGCTTTGGCACAAATGTTCCGCCCAGCATACCAAACGCAAAGACAATTCCAAATATGCTTCCATATAAACTTGGATCAAATTTGGAAAAAGTTATTCCGACAATTAGAGGGAAAATAGGCCCAAATGCCACCCCGGCAAGAATAACCGAGAAAATACCACCAAGCGGGGTCTTAACAAAAATCATCATTAAAACGGCTGCCAGTGCCAGACCGGACATCAGAACGATCATTTTTGAGCTAATAGCGGTAAGGTTCTTGATTGTAGAAAACAAAAACCTGCCAGCCATCATGGCAAGTCCGAACAAGCTTAGTACAAGTCCCGCTTTGGTAGCTGAGCTTGCATCCAGACCTCCTCCAAAAAGTTCTTCCATCAGCTTTTTTATCCATGCCCCCATTGTTGAATCCAACGATGTAAAACAAAACTCAGCAAGTGCTGCGACAATAACTGCCGGTTTAATTATCACCTTTAATGCCATTGAAAACTTAAATCCTGGTGATACATTTGGAAAGTCTGCTTTGAAGACAAACAGCAGAAAGACAAGTGAAAGAATTCCAATAATCATCAGTGCGGAAGTATAATTTAAATTCAGCACTTCAAGCATAAACACTATGAGCAATGGAGTTAAAGTATATCCAAGACCGAAAAAAGCATTCCCAAAATTACTTGCGCGTGACGGATCTTTCCCTTCAAATAGCACAACCGGGATAAGTGTATTCCCGACAGTATTTAGCGACATAGCGCCTACACCTAAAAGTATGCAGGCGAGCAAAGCAACAGAGAAGCTTGTTGAGAAAGCAAGAAGAAACATGCTGATACTGGTTACAACAAAACCCATAATAGCAACAGGTTTGTAACCTATTTTATCTACCAACGGGCCAACAAAAATCTGTACTATACAACTTGTCAGAAACAATCCCATGACGAGAGTGCCGAACTGACCTTCATTAATATTCAG
>Ga0209429_10000563_pt1 | contig 24536 bp, 32 predicted proteins | sample BarGraNGADG00212_3_FD_184493 | JGI IMG/M metagenome (GOLD analysis project Ga0209429, IMG submission 184493) | Arctic peat soil microbial communities from Barrow, Alaska - Barrow Graham LP Ref core NGADG0004-212 (SPAdes) (version 2) | ecosystem: Environmental > Terrestrial > Soil > Wetlands >...
CGAGGTCCCCGACCTGTCGGCTTTGCTGCCGGCGGGCGGGGACCTTGCGGCGATCGCCGCGGCCTCGTTTACACACGAGGAGGTCGAGGTCGACGAACTGCTCGAGTCCGACCGGCGCTTCATCGCTGAGTGGGCGCTGGCGGAGTTCTGCGAGACCGACGAGGCGCTCCACTTGGCGATGGTCTCCAGCTGCTGGAGCCGTTCTCCCGCCGCCGCACTCAGCCTCACCGACCCGCCTCTCGCGTGGGCGCTCGACCGCACCCTGTACCTGCGTCTGGATGCCTACGAAGCGCAGGACCCCGCGGAGCGCGAACTGCTGCGGCGCATCGAAGCGCAGCAGGCCGAAGACGTCGCAGAGGAGGCGCCTGCATGACCGACGAGAACCTGACGCCGACCCCCGCCGCCGAGTGGCCGAAGAACGTCGCGCAGACGGTGACGCTGCCGAGCGGCGGTGTGGCCAAGGTCAAGCGCCCCGACACCTTCGCCCTCATGCGCGACGGCAAGGTCCCAAAGAAGGTCGTCGTCATCATGGCGCGGCAGCACACCGCCAAGCCTGTCACAGAGGCCGAGGCACTGACGCTCATCGAGTTCCTCATCGCCGCCAGCTTCGTCGAGCCCGAAGTGACGTTCATGCGCAAGGCCGGCGCGCTCTGCATCCGGGACATAGGCGACGAAGACAAGGCTGCCGTGATGACGCTCCTGGGTCTGGTGTGACGTGAGCACCATGACGGAAGCAATCCGCCTTGTGGTGACCGGCGACTCGAAGGGCGGCGTCAAGGCGCTCGGCGAAGTCGCGAACGCTGCCGACAAGACGCAGGGCGTCTTCGGCAAGTACGGCGCTGGTCTCAACAAGGCGTCGAACTACGCCGCCGTCGGTGTCGCCGCGCTCACCGGCGTCATCGTCAAGAGCGTGGTGACGCTGGAAAAGCAGGGCGCCGGAATCGCGGCCCTCAAGCGCGAGATCGACATCACGACGGAGGGGGCTTCGATTCTCTCCGGCGAGTTCCAGCGATACGGGATCGAGGCGACGACCGGCGGCGTCGGCATCAAGAAGCTGGCGCAGTCGATCGACGAAGCGCGCAACGGCAGTAAGACCGCCGCCGCAGTCTTCGAACGTCTCGGCATCTCCGTCGATCAGCTCAAGTCCATGAGCGACACAGAGGCGATCCTCGCGACGCGCGACGCGCTCGCCGAGATGGGCTCCGGCGCCGACCGCACGAACATGGCCGTCAAGTTGCTCGGCCGCGGAGCCCTCGGCATGTCGGCATGGTACTCGACGAGCGCCAAAGATATGGCGCAGACGAACAAGACGCTCAAGGACTCCGGCATGGTCTGGAGTGACGAGGACCTGGCCGACTACAAGAAGGCCGTGCAGGCACAGCGCGAGATGCAGATCGCGCTCACAGGAATCCAGATCACCATCGCTCGCGACGTGGTGCCGGCGATGACGCCGATGGTGAGGCTGTTCGGGCAGTTGCTGCGGTTCGTCCGTCCCATCTCGCCAGTGCTCGTGCCGGCAACCGTCGCCCTGGCTGGCTTCGTCGGTGTGGTCAAAGGAGCGATGGTCATTCAGTCCACGGCCGGGGCGGTGCGCGGGTTCTACGCGGCCTTCAAGGCGGGCAAGCTAGCCACGGCGGTGGGGTCTCTGAGGAACTTCTCAGGCCTCGCCAGGAACCTTCCCGGCTTACTGGCTAAGGGCGTTACCTCGTTCGGCCTCTACGGACTGGCCATCGCCGGCGTCACCGCCGACATCTATCTGCTCGTCAAGGCGTGGAATGCTTATAACGACTTGCAGGCTTCCGATAAGCAACTCGTAAAGGCCACGCAGGATTCGACCAAGGCAGACGCCAGAGCGCAGGCGAAGATCGACGCCTGGAAGGACGCGCACCCCGGGCAGGCGCTTCCGGCCGGCCTTCAGAAGCTCCAGGACGCCGTCAATCAAGGTGCGTCTGTCCACTTGGAGTCGAAGGCTCAACATGTCGCCGACAAGTACTGGTGGCAGCAGTTCGCCAGTGGCGGCGACTTCATCACCCGCGGCGCGACCCCCTTCATCGCTGGCGAGGGCAGCGAACCCGAGCGCGTCACCGTGACCCCGCTCTCCAAGATGGGGAGGGGGTCCGGCGTCGTTCACCACCACCACTACGCAATCGAAGTCAAGGCGTCGTTCCTGGCCATGCCGACTCACTCGCAGGTGCGCCAGCTGACGGACATGATCAGCCGCGAGCTCGGGCCCCAGGTCGACCGTCTGCAGCGCGGGAGGTTCGCCAGTGCCTGAGCCGGCCGTGGCGACGACGAAGCGTTGGCACACCTGCGCTTGCGAGCCTGCTGCGAGCCTGGCGCATCATATCTAGTCATGAGAAAGGACCACGAGAAATGAGCCGCAAGCCGAGAGTGCCGACCCGGGAGCCGCGTGGCGCCGAGATCCACATGGACGTGGAGAAGATGCACGCCCTCTTCGACAGCGCCGGCGCGTCTCTCGACTACGGCACGAAGACCGAGCGGCTCATCATGGCCGGCGACTTGGCCCGCGTCGCACTCAGGAACGCGAAGGCCGGCACGCCCATGAACATCTTCTCGTGGGATTACGGGACCGAAGAGCTGCAGGCGGCGCTCACGGAGCGCCTGCAGCGCTTCGTGCAGGCTGGCGGCCGTCAGGTCGCCGATGAGCTGCAGCGACAGCGGGACGCCGGCACGAAACCGGCGCAGCTTGCCGAGCCACTACGCCGGGCCGCGAAGCGCCGGCAGCCGAAGCAGGTCCTGGGCCTGAACGGGGCAGAGGCCGCCGCCGTGACAGCTGTGGGCATCTCGGCCGGCGTCGCCGCAGCCATGCGCGAGGCCGCGGGCACCGCGATCGTGGCGAAGGCCGGGCCCGCCACGGCGGCGGAGCTCGAGACGGTCATCGCTGCCGCCGGCGACGACGCTCTGCTGCGCCTGGCCGCGAGCGTCCATGATCTTGTCAGCCTCGGACGCGCCGAAGAGGCCCGCGGCCGGCAGGATGACATAGAGGACGCCGTGTACAGCGCGATCCTCGACGGCAACACCTGCGATGAGTGCGGGGCCATGGACGGGCAGACGACAATGGACCTAGGCGAGGCCGAGGGCTGGACGCCCTGGCCAGACTGTGCGGGCGGAAGCCGCTGCCGCTGCGTTACGGTGTACCAGCTCAGACAGTAGGCGGCACGGCCAGCGCCGAGGCCTCCTGCGATGGTGAGACGTTGGCAGTGGCCGGCTGCTAGCCTCAGATTGAGGCCGTCGCATCATGTGGTGTCATGTGCGAGCCGGGCCCGGCGTCCGCTTCAGCTACCGCTTCTCCCACAGCGTGCACTTGAACGACGTGCCGAAGCACCCAACGTCGAGGTAGTAGCGCCCGGCGCCTAGGTATTCGTGAGAGGTCGACGCCCCGCCCTTCATCGGAACCTCAACGTCCGAAGAGTAGTCGCTCGAGGCACTGGTCGGCGTCACCGTCACGTCTGCCGGTGGCCCACCGTGCGGGTTCGGCCCCGAGATTACGATGCGTTGCTCGCCGCCCTTCAGCGTGAACGGTGCGCTCTTGGCGGAGCTATGGCCCGAGAGCCTGACGACCTTGACCCACATCGCTGGCGCCGCCGCCGGCGACGGCGCCGGGGTAGCTTTCGGCGTGGATTGAGTCGTCACCACAGCGGCCGTGCCGCAGGCGGCGCAGCCGATGAACCCGATCACAGGAATGACGACGAAGAATACGACGAGGGCACCGAGCACCGGCCAGAAGACGGATCGTTTCCTCGTCTGCACGACCGGCGCTGCCGAAGGAGGCGCTGTGGTGGGTTGGCTGGCCGCCTGTCCAACCCACTCCTTCAGCCCATCGTAGGCCCATTCAAGGTGTCCTTGGCGATCATAATCGAGTACTGCCTGGGCCGAGACGACGCCGTAGTCTTGAACGGCGAACTGCCCGTTCTCGTAGGTGATTGTCTTGCCGGCCCACCCCGTAGCCGGCCCGAACGATGCGATGAGCATGGCCCCTCCCATGGTCGCTGTCACCTAGTATCCACCCTGGAGCCGACTGACGGTAGGCCCCAGAGGCACCCGCGTGCGAGACGCACGCCACCTTTGAGGCGTACTGCCGGGAGCGGTGGGGGTGGAGCCGGGGGCACGCCTACCGGCAGATTCGAGCAGCCAAGACGGCTGGAGTGTTGCCCATGGGCAACACTCCCGAGAACGAGAGGCAGGCCCGCGCCATGCTCGATACCAAGCCACGGGTGGCGCAGGACGGGCGCGCGGCGGCTCCACGACGCACAGGAGCCCGCCAAGCGCTCCAGCGGGCTCCCTGTGGCTCTGAGTGGCCTTTGTCGCGCGTCCGCTCGGCTATCCCTTCGCGCTTCTGGCGAGGTGTCGCTTGAGCGCGCTTGGGGGCATCGGCACGAGCACGTAGTCGGGATCCAAGGACGGCGGCAGCCAGGACAGCGCAGGCGGCTCAGGATTCGCCCTGGCGTCGCTCCTGTGCAGCTCGCACCGGTTGCCCGGGTTGGTGCGCCGCAGGAGCGTCCTGCAGTCCTCGGAGGCGCACACGCGGGCGGCGCCCATCACGAACTCTCGGGCGGCGCTGGCAACGTCCAGATTGCCTCGAGGTCGCGCACGGTGATGCCCAGGCGCTCGGCAACGGTGCGCGTGCAGGGCCAGCTTCCATTGCTGAGCAGGCGGCGTGTGTGGCGCTCAGAGATAACGTGGTCCGACTCCATTTGGGACGCGCTGTAGTTCTTGTCCATGTAGGCGACCGCCTCGCGGACGCTGAGGATGATGTCTGCTGTCATGTGATCTTCCCCTTGTCTCGTGTTTCCCTGGTCAAGCATGGAGGGCGCACCTGTCGTCATCGTTGAAGCGCGAGAGGATCGTGTCGCAGCCGTGGGTTCTACAGCGCCGCTTGCCGTCGTCCGAGGCTCTCGCCGCCTGCGCCGGCTCGGGCTCAGAGGGCTTCTGCCAGGCGATCGCCGGGAGAGGCTCGGGGAAGGGGCGCAGCTGCCCGCCCTGCTCGCTGGCGATCGCGTAGCACTCATAGGCGGTCGTCCGGTCCTCGATATCGACGACGAACGACGCACCGTCGGGCAGGACCTGTTCTGTGAAGAAGCGGCCCCGGTCATGCCAGAGCACGAGCACGGTCCCAGTTGAAAGGAGCAGCTCGCAGAGCCGCCTGCCCTCGTGCTTCTCCCGCAACTCACTCGCCAGTACTCGCCACTTCCCGCCGCTCAGCTGCTTGCCGCGCAGCTGCCCCTTGCGCAGGAGCCGGCGCACGGCCTGGTCCGAGAGGCCGGATGCCTCGGAGAATTCGGCCACGCTGAGGGTGCGCCGGGTTTTCGTCTTGGTGGTCTCTGTCATGGGTCATCCCTCTCCCGTGTTTCTGCCAACGCATCTGTCAACGAACCGCCTATAACAGGGCAGTCGGGGACAGCAGGAAGGCAGGGCGAAAGCCTGACGCACAGGCTCGCGTGCAGGCGTTTTCCAGACAGGGCAGGAGCCGTCAGCATGGCATTGCATGCCTTAAAATCCTCTGCCGCTGCGGCGGCGTCCGGGTTCGAGTCCCGGCTCCGGCACCATGAAGTGCCTGCAAACCGGGATTTCTCCCGCGCCGCAGAGGGCAGAGCGTTTTCTGTCTCCAGCGCTATCCGCCAACGGATTGACAACGGAGCCTCAGAGCCCCTGCGGCATGACGAGATCGGCGAACGCTTCCGCGGCTTCTTCGTCGTGCTGCGCCGTGGCGTGCGTGTAGATCCCGAGCGTAATGCTCGCGTCCTTGTGGCCCAGGCGCTTCGAGACCACGTTGATGGGCACTTTCATCTCGAGCAAGGCGATCGTCGCCCACGTGTGCCGGAGGCCGTGCAGCGTGATCTTCGGCTGGCCCGATTTCGTCACGGCCGTGACGAAGAGCTTGGAGACGCGGTCCGGGTGCATCTCGGCGCCGTCCTCGCGCGTGAACACGAGGTCGAGGCCCTTGAGAGCCTCGCAGCGCTCTGCGGCCCAGATGTCGCGGTGTTCCATCTTCTCCGCCGCCTGCGCCGCCTTGTGCCGCTTGAGCACGGCTGCGGTCGTCGGCGGCAGGGAGATCGTACGTAGGCCGCTCTCCGTCTTCGGCTCGCCGACGACGAGGGTACGGCCGACGGGCACCAGCCCCCGGCGGATCGTGATCGTCCCGGCGTCCAGGTCGACGTCGTCCCACGTGAGGCCCAGGAGCTCGCCGCGGCGGGCCCCGGTGACGCCGTAGAGCAGCCACAGGGGACGCAGGCGATCACCGTCCGTCGAGACGAGGAACTTCTTCAGCTGCTCCGAGTTCCACGCATGGAGACGTTGGTCTCGCTGCATAGGCTTCGGGAACTCGACGTCGTCGGCGGGGTTGCGGGGCAGGAGGTTGTTGCGCACCGCGTCGCGCAGTGCCCTGTGCAACGTCGCATGCACACGCCGCACGGTGGTGGGGGAGAGAGCCGTGTTCACGGGCGCAGCCACCTTGGGCTCCGCCACCGCCTTCTTCTTGCGCCGCGGACGCTTGGGCTTCTCGTCAGATGCGACGTCGACCTTCTTCTCCGCGGGCTTCTTCTTCGGCACGCGGCCCTCGTCTGCGAGCCACTTGTAGTGCGCGCCGATGAGGCTCCGGTTCAGGCGTTGCAGCGGCGTCGCGCCCAGCCGCGGCGTGAGGTGGTGAACCACGTGCGTCTCATAGGAGGCCAACGTGGTGGGGCGCAGCCTGCCGCCGTTCCTTATGTCGACCAGCCAGCGATCGCGCAGGTACTCGCCGAGGGTGAGCTTGTTCGGCGCCACGTAGGTGCCTTGGCTCAGACCTTCGAGGATCTTGTTCAGGGCCGTCTCCGCGTCCTTGCGACGCGGGAAGCCGCCCTCGGCCTTCTGCCGGCGCTCCTTCGTGTCTTCGAGCTCGCCGCCGCAGGTGCAGACCTCGAGCGGTCGGCGATCGATCCAGTAGCGGCGATCGCAGAGCTTGCAGCGCTGCGCCGGCTGGACGCCGAGCTCGTAGGTGATCTGCCAGCTGCCCGGGCTGCCTCGTCTTCGGATGTTCCCTCGCATGGAGCTCCTTTCAGTGTGTTGGTTTCGCGCGCTGCTCGGAGAGCTCGCGCACGTAGGTGTCGAGATCGGCCTCCCTGACACGCCACAGTCGGCCCATCTTGAACGCGGGCAAGCGGCCAGCGCGCATCATCTTGCCGACCGTCAGCGGCGAGAGGCCGAGGCGTTCCGCGACCTGCTTGCGACCCAGTAGGCGTTCGGGTTCGTTCATCATCACCTCCCTTATCGGCATCGTGAGTGTGTACCTTGAGATATCTTTACGTATCCCGAAGTGCTTTGCAAGTGTTGTCTTCGACGACCATCGAGCCGGCCTCAACCCAGGCGGAGCCCGGAACCTGTCAATAGGCCCGAACGATAAAATGTGGCCTTCCCGCTTCCCTTCCTATACCGCTCAGTATTTCTTGTGCCGCTCAGTTGGCCCCCCGCTGGACATGTTGGCCATTTCTAGCGATTCGTGCGTGGGGGCAGCAAAACGCGGCCTTACAGTCGTGGTGCAAGTACGGCTATCAGGGAGGGCACACATGGTCCGGCCAGTGGTGAAACTGAGACTCACGCTGGAGCGCGAGGCTCATGGCTGGAACAAGTCAGAGCTCGCGCGGAGAGCAGCGAAGCAGCCCTCGAGAATCGGTGCGCTTGAACTCGGACGAGCAATTCCGCCGCGGGGCTCCAAGGAACTCCTGGGACTGGCCATCGTGCTGGGATTCAAGGGTGATCCCGATGACCTGCTCGATCCCGTCGAAGTGCCGGCAGAGGCCGCCAGCGCATGACGCTCGAGGAGCACAAGCTGACGCCTGAGAAGGTGCGGACCTCTCTCGCCGACCTCATCGCGAGCGGCCGTGCTACCTGCAGGATCGAGGAGCTCCAAGGCGTGATCGAGGCGGGACGCTGCACACTCTTCGAAGCTGCCGCTCAGGGCCAGCTACCCGTGATGAGGGTGGGTCGCAGGATCTTGGTTAAGCTGCCACAGCTCTATCGCGACCTGGGCATCCCACTGCCTGACGAGTGGCGGCCCCCTGGGTCGACGGCTCCGCGTTGTCAGGGGTCCGAATCCGAGCCTGAGAATGCCCGCCGCATCACTCCGGGTCCTAAGGTCGACGCGCTGTGAGCGCGACCCGCGAGCGCCAGATCCCGCTGCAGCGGATCGTCACCATCGCCAGCCTGGTCCGGGAGACGCAGACCAAGAAGGTCTTGGTCTGCTGCCGCAGCCACGGCGTTGCCAAGCAGTACCGCCGCGGCGTGCGCTCCGCCGGCGGCCGGACGGGCAACCTGAGGTTCCTCATTGTGCCCGATATGCCACGATCGATGAGGGGCATCGTCGTCAAGGACTATCGCGTGAGCCCCCACCATGGCCGGTAAGCTCACGGCCGCAGACTTCGAGGACGCCGCCCCCCCAAGCGGCAAGCCGGCGCCGGCTGACGGTAGCCTCGACCCCGGGGCATCGGCGGCCATCATCGACGAGGACGACTGGAGCCAGCGCCTCAAGGCGGCGATCGCCAGCGGGCACCTGGACCCGGAGCTCCCGGATGGCGCCGAGATCTTGCGCGACTGGGCCCGCTTCGTCGTCTGCCTCGACCCGCTCGAGCGTGAACTGCGCATCTCCGAAAAGCTCGCCGTGCTCTCGGGCCTGCACCAGAACGCCCAGGCAGTGGTGGACGCCGCCTTGGCCGGCGCTGAGCAGGAGCGGGGGGCCCAAGGCAACGGCAAGCCAGACGCCCCGAGGATCCTCACGGCCCCCGAGTTCGCCGAGCTCGCCGCCGAGCAGATCGACTACCTGGTGTGGGGCTATGTGGCGCGCGGCATGGTCACGCAGCTGGCCGCCGGCATCAAGGTCGGCAAGACGGTGTTCATCATGGACGCCGTGCGCGCGATGCTCACCGGCGACGAGTTCCTCGGGCACGCGACGCAGCGCTGCCCCGTGCTCTACCTGACCGAAGAGGGCCGCACCAGCTTTCGTCGCAACCTCGACCGGGCGCAGCTTCTGGAACGCAAGGATCTCCACCTGCTGCTGCGCCAAGAGGTCCACGGCATGAAGTGGGACGACGTCGGGGCTCTGGTCATGGAGCACATAGAGAGGCGGCACGTCGGCCTGGTCATCGTCGACACGCTCTCGGATTGGGCCAACCTGGCCAGCGACGGTGAGAAGGACGAAGCAGCGGCGCGGCGTTCGGTGTCCGTCATGCGGGACTGGTGCAACGCCAGCGGCTGCGCCGCCGTCGCCCTGCAACACGAGCGCAAGGCCGGCGGAGGCGTCGGCGAGAGTGCCCGCGGATCCACAGCCTTCGGCGGCGCCATGGACATCCTCCTGACGCTGCAGGAGTCGCCCAAGGAACGTGAACGCGAGCGTCACCCCGACTACCGCATCCTCTCTGGCCGCGGCCGCTGCGACGTGCCGGACCCCGTGGTGGTCTCGTTCGACAGGACGGACCACCACTACTCGCTGGTCGGCGGCCTCACGCAGACCAAGCAGCAGGCCGTCGAGCGCTCCATCGTCGACTGCCTGCCCTACGCGATCTCCGACGACATCGACATCGATTACATCTGCGAGCAGTCGGGAGCGCCGCGGACGACGGTGCGCCGGGCCCTCGACGGGCTCATCGCCCGGCAGGTCGTGACCTGCGCCAAGGTCCACCGTTCCACAGGCACGGGCATGCGCAATGTTTTCTGGATAGGTGTCAACGATGAACGCTAAAAGTACCTGCAAATCCGATATGGCCACTTGGCCGCATGTACTTGGCCACATCGAAGACCTGTCCACGGAGATGTGGCCAAAGGGGCACACCCCCTTAAGGGGTGCCCTCTGGCCATATCGCAGAGCCGGCCACGTCGCATGAGCGAGTCAGCCAAGAGGCGGGAGAGTGGGGGCATGAGCACGGACGCTGCACCCATGCACCGGCCGACCCATGCATCGGCCGACTCCTTGCGTTGTTCAGCCTTGCTTACTGCGAATAGTGGCGAGAAATTGCGCTGCCGCGACCTGCCGCCAGCCTTGCTTACCGCGAAGACCTGCGATGAGCGGCGCTGCCGCGAGGCCAGCTCCCATGACTGACGTCCGTCAGATCCCGCTCAACAAGAGCAAGGTCGCCCTTGTCGACGCCGCCGACTACGAGCGCGTCTCGGCGCACACGTGCAGTGCGGTGTGCGTCCGCGGCCGCTGGTACGCGACGCTCTGGGCGGGGCCGCCGCAGGCCGTCAAGCTGCACCGCTTCATCCTTGGGGCGCCGCCGCGGGCTCAGATCGGCTTCGTCAACGGCGACTCGCTGGACTGCCGGCGCGCCAACCTGCGCGTGCGCAAGGGCGGCGGCTTCTACCAGAAGGCGCCGCAGGGTGACCTCTTCCCGCGTGAGACGCTGCCCGTGGTGGAGACCAGGGCGCCGGCGCCGCGCGGTCGCTACGTCGGCGTGTATCGACTGCCGCATGGTGGATTCGGAGCGCGCGTCTGCGCCGGCAACAGGACCCGCTGGATCGGGACCTTCGCCACAGACCGTGACGCAGCGTTCGCCGTCAACGTCGCGGCCCGCCTGCTGCGCGGGTCCGACGATCTCTCGAGGTGGGTGGACGTCAACGACGTGCCGGCTGCCATTCCGATTGACGACCTGCAGGCGATGATCTGCGAGCTCGCAGGGCAGGCAGGCTTGCCGGCGCCAGGCGGCGAGGCGAGGCCGTGACCGCCTTGGGGCTTTTCTTCTCGATCGAGCGCGAACGTCCACTCGCCGGATGGCGAGCGCGAAAGCGCGTTCACATGAACCTCGTTCTCACCGCAAGCAAGTGCCCCCGCACCGCGTCAACGGCCGGGGGCGTGGAAACCGCCTATTGGGAGGCGATCACAGTGGATGATTCTACCAACCGATCCTCCGACAAAGCAGAGGCCTACGATCAGTTTGTGAAGCCAGGCGATGCCGTCGAGACACCTGACGGCGGGCTCTGGGTTGTGAACGATGTCGCCGGCGACGACCTCGCTGTTGTCTCGGCCTACCGCGACGCCCTCGGCACTGTCTATGCCGACGTCTACGACGTTGTCACCACGAGACTGCCTGTCAAGTTCACGACGAAGGTCGTTGACGCGAGAGCTGTACACCGTGAGTGATCTCGTTCTCCGGCTACGAGCTGCGGCGCTACGCCGGGCGGTCTCGACGGTCTCCCCGCCGGCGGCGCCTCGGCCTCTATGGGGCGTTGGCAACCCGTCGACGGCAGCCTTGCAGCAGCCTCGCAGCAGCGGCAGCGCTTCAGTGTCAATCATGTGCACGGTCGGCGGGAGGGGCGCGCAGTGAACCACGTGAAGGCCTCGATCATCGCCGGGACAAACGACCCCGCGGTCCGCAAGGCGCTCGCCTCGTTCCCGGGTCGCTACTTCCAGGTCGCCGCCGAGACGGTCGACGACCCCGAAGATCGCATTGCCGTCCTGTGGCGCGTCGTCGAGCTCTACAACGAGTGTGTGGAGCAGACGACGCGCCGCGCGGACGCCCGCGAGGCGGAGCTCGCCGAATCCCGCCGCGCGCACCTACGCATTGTCAATTCTGAGCTGCCGGAATCCCCGGCGGCCTTCTCGGACCACGACCTCGAAGGAGCGTGACCCCATGAGCTACGCAGACACCGTGGTATCCCACTACTCCGCCGCGCCGGCCGACGTGCAGAAGGCACTGGCCACTGCTCTCGCCGCGGCCGAGAAGGCTACGCAAGTCCCGTCGTCCAAGTCGGCAGCGTCGAAGGGCGCGGCGAGCAGCACTGTTCAGGAGGGCGCCAAGGCCAGTGAGCCGAGCCCGCTCAGAGACGACATGCTCACCTTCCTTGGGGAGCACAAAGGCCTGTCCCTGGCGGAGGCCCGGACCGACTACGGCGTGCTCACCGACATGCCTGACGAGGCCTTCGAGATGGCGGAGCAGATCGCCGGGCCCGGCGCCGGTATCAACGATCGCATGAAGGCCTTCATCCGCGTCAGCGAGCAGGTTGTGAAGATGGCCGAGGGCGGGGGAGACAGCGAGCTGGTGCGCATGCTGCGCACGGCTACGGCCCGCAGAGAGCAGGCGGCTACGGCCAGAAGCGCCGGCTGGAAGGACAAGGAGCCCGAGCCGACGACCTTCGCCGAGTCGCGCCCGGACGTGATGCTCGCCAAACTGGCGAACGAGATCCGCCTGAGCGAAGAGGTCGACTACGAGAAGGCGCTCCAACTCGCGAAGCAGCGCGACCCCGGGCTGGCGAAACGCTACGTGGAGGACTCCTTCGGCGGGCCCGCCCCTGCAGCGTCCTCGGATCGCCCCGACGTGGAACTCGCAGAGCGCGCGAAGGCGCGAGCGGAGAAGGACGGCGTCGACTACGGCAAGGCGATGAGTCTGGAGCTGGCCGAGGATCCCGCCCTGGCCTTGCGCTACAAGGGCAGCGGCGTCGGCGGGGCCGCCTCTTCGGGCACCTCGCAGGTGAAGACGCCGCCCGGCATGCGCCTCGTCACGAAGCGTCCCGATATCCAGCTCGCCGAGCGCGCCAAGGCGCGCCAGGAACGCGACGGCGTCGGCTGGGGTGAGGCGCTCCGCCTCGAGCTATCCGAGGATCCGGCGCTGGCCAGCCGCTACGCAGACTGGAAGGCTGGCCGCACGGCGATCGACGAGGCGGCCTACCGGGGCGAGACGATCCGCGATGCGTCCCACGGTCGCCTGAGCCGCGACAAGGCGTTCAGCGCCGCCCTGGCAGAAGACCCGCAGCTGCGCGCCGGCGTGGGCGCCTACTTCGAGAAAACCACGAGAGGAAAGTGACCGCAATGAAGACAGCAACCATGGACTTCGCGGGGACGCGCGAGACGCTCCGCGAGCAGATCGAGCAGGCAGAGGTCGACCTGGTCGACGTGCGTGACCGCGTAGGCGAGCTGGCGCTCGACTGCCAACTGGGCACCGCGCCGAAGGCAGACCTCGAGAAGGCACGTGCCGAACAGGCGGCGCTCACAGGGCGTGTGGCAGAACTGCAGGCTGCGCTCGAGAAGGTCGACGAACGCGAGGCTGAGCACGTGGCCGCCCTGGCCGAGAAGCAGCGCCAGGCGGACGAGAAGCGTCTTGCCGAGCTGCAGCGCACCTGCGACGCCGCCGGCGCCAAGGTGATCGACCTGGCCACGCAGCTCCGCGCCGTCCTCGACGAAGGGAACGCCGCCGTGCAAGAGGCCGACGTGGTCGGCCGGCGCCTCGAGGTGAGCCCTGTCGTGATCCGCCAGTGGCCGTCGAGAGCGTACAAGGTCTTGTCGGCCCGGATCGGGCACGGGGGCGGCTTCCTGCCCGGCGAGCAAGCGGCCGCCGAGCTGGCCCTGACGGGGCGTGAGTGACGACCGCGCCAGTGAACGGCGCCTCTCGCGCTCGACGACAGCGCGTTGGCAGAGGCCCGCAAACAGCCTCGAAATGACGAGGGCACATGACAGTGAATCATGAGAGTGAGGACACCGTGACCACAAGGCAGAATCATGAGCCGTCCGCCGACGAGCTCGTTCCGACCTCAACCGCTGATTGGCCGAAGAATGTTGCCCAGACGGTGACCCTGCCAAGCGGCGGCGTGGCGTGTATCAAGCGGCCTGACGCCTTCAACCTCGTGCGTGTCGGCAAGGTGCCGAAGAAGGTCTCGACCGTCATGGTAAAGCAGAACGCGGCGAAGCCAATCACCGAGGCCGAGGCCATCACGCTCCTCGAGTTCCTCATCGCTGCGAGCTTCGTGGAGCCCGAAGTCACGTTCACGCGCAAGGCGGGAGTGCTCTGCATCTCGGACATCGGCGACGAGGACAAGGGCGCCGTGATCGGTCTCCTGAGGCTGGTGTGACATGTCGACGATGACCGAGGCCATCCGCCTTGTGGTGACAGGCGACTCGAAGGGCGGCGTCAAGGCGCTCGGCGAAGTCGCGAACGCGGCCGACAAGACGCAGGGCGTTTTCGGCAAGTACGGAGCCGGCCTCAACAAGGCGGCGAACTACGCCGCCGCCGGAGTCGTCGGCCTTACTGCTGTCATCGGCACGAGCATAGTTACGCTGGAGAAGCAGGGCGCCGGAATCGCGGCCCTCAAGCGCGAGATCGACATCACGACCGAGGGCGCATCTATCCTCTCCGGCGAGTTCCAGCGATACGGGATCGAGGCGACGACCGGCGGCGTCGGCATCAAGAAGCTGGCGCAGTCGATCGACGAGGCGCGTAACGGCAGCAGCACCGCCGCCGCAGTCTTCGAACGTCTCGGCATCTCCGTCGATCAGCTCAAGTCCATGAGCGACACAGAGGCGATCCTCGCGACGCGCGACGCGCTCGCCGAGATGGGCTCCGGCGCCGACCGCACGAACATGGCCGTCAAGTTGCTCGGCCGCGGAGCCCTCGGCATGTCGGCATGGTACTCGACGAGCGCCAAAGATATGGCGCAGACGAACAAGACGCTCAAGGACTCCGGCATGGTCTGGAGTGACGAGGACCTGGCCGACTACAAGAAGGCCGTGCAGGCACAGCGCGAGATGCAGATCGCGCTCACAGGAATCCAGATCACCATCGCTCGCGACGTGGTGCCGGCGATGACGCCGATGGTGAGGCTGTTCGGGGCCGCGCTCAGAGCCGTGCGACCTCTTGCCCCCGTGCTCGTGCCAGCGACCGCTGCTCTGGCCGCCTTCGTCGTCGTGGTCAAGGGAGCAATGGTCATCCAGAGCGCGGCTGGCGCGGTGAGGGGCTTCGCCGTCGCCGTCCGGGCGTCGAGGCTGGCCACGTCCGGGGCAACGCTCTCGCTTGTTAAGTGGGTGGCCAAGGTGCCGGCGATCATCACAGCCAACGTCGGCCTCGCGGCCTCGTACACGGCCGTCGGACTGGCGGCGGCGGCGGCGGGGTTCGCCATCTACGAAGCCATCAAGGCATATCAGAGCTGGCAGACCGCCACCAACCAGGCGAAGGCCACCGAGAGCGCCGCCGCGACTGCAAACGAGGCCGCTTACAAGGGCGGCCACATCACGCAGGCGCAGTACGAGGCGAACAAGGCGGGCATCATCAAGGACGCCTACCAGACGCCGTGGTACATGAAGAGCCCTGCGTCCTTGCTTCCCGGCTTTGCCTCTGGCGGTGACTTCATCGCTCGCGGCGCGCAGCAGATCGTGGTCGGCGACAACCCGGCAGGTGAGCGCGTCACGGTCACGCCGCTGGGTCGCAAGGGAGCAGGCGTCACCGAGCTCCACGTCCACAACCACTTCCACGGCCCCGTGGTCGGCGGCAAGGCCGGCCTGCGCGAGCTCACGGACATCATGAACCGCAGCCTCGGGCCCCAGGTCGACCGCCTGCAGCGCGGGAGGTTCGCCGGTGCCTGAGTACCTCGAGGCAACCCTCGGCGCCCTCCCTGTCGGCCTCCATCTCTGGAACGAGGTCGACTTCGGCACGGTCACCTACGAGGACGAGGAGACCGCGAACATCTATGCCGACATCAACACGCAGCTCGCGCGGCGCTCTGGCAAGCTGCGCCAGCATCACTACACGATCCGCCTGAGGGGCGCCAGCAAGGACGACCTCATCACGCAAGAGAACGCCTTGCGCACCGAGCTGGGAAAGGAAGTCAACACGCTCGTCGTGAAGCCCAAGAACGCGGCCAATGCGGTGACGTTCGTGGTGCGGCGCAGCCCTGCGCTCGCGGCCCCATTCGACCTGCGCTACGAGAAGGCGAACATCGCCTATTGCGACGTCGTGCTCGTCTGCGAGCCGTGGGGCTATGGCGAGGCTGTGGCGCTGTTTGAGGCCGTGTCTGTGACCTCCCCCGCGCTCGTCTCTCTCGGCACGCTTGAGGGCCAGGGCGACCCTCGGCTGCGCCTCACGGTCACCCGCGGATGGTCGGGCGCCGGCGTCGGCATGCAGTTCGTCTGCGTGGCGCTCTGCACCGGCGGCACGTCGATCGACGACTACGTCTTCGAGGCCGAGGACAGCGACCTCGACGCCGAGTGGTACAGCTACAACGGCAACGCCAACTGCCACGGCGGCCTATCGGCAAAGCTCGACTCCGCCGACACAACCGCCTGGACGGTGCTCAACAACGTCGTACCTGCCGCCGCCGCGCGGCCTGGTCGCTATCGCGTCTGGGCGCGCGCACGGGGCGGAGCCGGCTACGAGGGGTACCTCGCCAAGCGCAAGCAGGACGGCACGGCGCGCAACCCCTCAACGAATGTCGCGCTCAACAACGAGGTACTTGCCTGGCACGACCTCGGCGAGTGGGTGCACTACGGCACGGCGGCGCTGAGCCTGTATGGCAAGGCCGTCACGGGCGGCCTGTACGTTGACCGGGTGGTGCTGGTGCCCATCGACTGGGGCCTGGTCTGGTACTCAGACCCCGCCGAGGACACCCACTACGTGCGCTTCGGCTGGCTCTACGACCACGCCTACGTGGCGACCGGCGCACCGACCTACGAGATCGACGCGACCGGGCGCATGCAGGGTCACGGCATCAAGGCGCCGCGCGAGGGCTTCGACCTGTTCGTCTTCGTCGAGCCCAGCGGCAGCGACCCGGCGCCAGGGTTGATTCTTGACGGGACCTACCTCTCGCGCTGGGAGATGTTCCGGTGAGCAACCTCATCGGGAACCCCGCCTTCGCAGCCGACGCATCCGGCTGGGGCGTCGGCTTTGGTTCCGCCCCAGAGCGCGTCACGTCAGTCCCATGGGGAGCCGTTCCCGCAGGAGCGACCGCGTGCGCGAAGACGCCCGATTCAAACGGCGACTGCCAGTCTGACGCGGTAGCAGTAGGAGATGCCGAGTCGCTGGATTGGTCGATAGTCTTCGGCGCGCACGGCACTGATGCGACGCACTGCGAGGCGACCGTATACGCGGTGTTCTTCGATGCTGCGGGAGCGATGGTGGCGGGCTCCGAACTCATCCCGTACACGTATCCGTCGTCATATGCGGCCGATGCGTGGCACACAGCAGGCGGCACCGTCGCCGTGCCATCGGGGGCCGCGACTGTCGCCATGAACGTCCAGATAGATTCCGATGCCCCGGCCGACGCCGGGGACGGCTACTGGACCTTGTGTTTCCTGGGAGAAGAGGACTACGGAGCGAACGTCCTCATCAACGGCGGCGCCAGCATGGTCTTCGGGCGCGACGTGACACTGACGCTGAACCCCGGCAGCGTCGCCGCGACGGAGATGGCGATCCGCAACGACGAGGACGCCTACGGCGCCTGGGAAGCCTTCGCGGCGACCAAGGCATGGACGCTTTCTGCGGCCTGCAAGGTGTGGGCCAAGTTCAGGGACAGCGCATGACGACCACCGCCGAAGTCTTCGCCACCACGCAGTTCGTCGAACGCCCGAAGATGGGCGGCCAGGGCGTCGACGTGCTCGACGCCGAGTGGAACATCGACCGCAAGGGCGGCTTCACGAGTGCCAGCATCGACGTAGTGCCGCCGAAGTCGGTCAGCCGCTACGCCGACAACGTGAACGAGCCCGTCGCGATCCGCGACGTGAATCAGCACCTACTCTGGGAGGGCCGCGTCGAGGAGCCGGACATCGGCTTCGTCGAGGCCGATCGCCTGACCATCGAGGCCACCGGATACAACGGCTACCTCTCCGACGACGAGTACTTCCGCCGCTGCTACGTCGACGGCATCATCGCGAGCTGGGAGACCGACCAGTCGACGAAGTACTCAGACAGGTTCACGGTCGGCATCGAGGACGACGACAAGCTCGTGATGCGCGTCTCGTGCCAGGGCGGCGACCCCGGGCAGACCCTCCACGACGGCATGAACTGTCGCGCCTACTGGCAACTCTTCGACGGCATCCCCACGACGCAGCAGATATCGGCGTTCAAGTTCCACTACACCGGCGACAATCTCGACGTGTCGCTGCGCTGCAAGCTCTACGGCCGCGACAAGCTCAGCGGCGGCAGCGTCAACCGTCTCATCTGGACTAGCCCCGCGACCTTTGCGCCGGACGACGACGTGAGCCTCGACGCTGGGGACATCGGCGACGACGTGACTGTGCTCGTGTGGAGATTCGAGCAAGTCGGCGAAGTCGTCACCAGCTACACCGACGCCGACAGCAGTTCCGTCGACGACTGGTACCTGTTCTCCGGCATCGCCTTCGACGACCTGCGCGTCTACGCCTCCGACCTCGGCGCCAACGTGACCCCCGAGCGCATCGTCCGCGACGCCGTGCTCAGCCTCGTTGACGACGATCACATCGACTTCCCGGATACGAGCGGCTACGTGCTCGAGCACGCCGACTTCTCCGACCCGACCACCGTGGGCCAGCTCATCGAGGACGTCAATCAGATGCTCGACTGGAACTACGGCTTTGACGACGGACAAACCTTCTTCTACCGCAAGCCGTGGACGGCCGCGACGGTGCCCGGTCACCAACTCATCGTTACGTCGTTCGTTGACCCGAACCTCGGCGAGTGGGGTGTGCGCCGTGACTGGCAGGACTGCTGCAACAAAGTAGTGGCGCACTACACGCGGCAGAACGGCCGCGTGAGCAGCGTCACCGTGAGCGATGCCGAGGGACCGCTAGGCGCGCAGTGGAAAACCAAGTTCCTCGACCTCACCGATACCTGCAACTCGTCTTCCGACGCGACCCTGGTCGCCACGCAGCGCCTGCGCGACGGCCTCTGGCCGAAGCCGACCGGGAGCATTCCGATGAAGGGTGACGCGCATCTTTGGGGGGGCGTCGACGTGCCGGCCATCTACCTGCGCCCCGGGATGATGCTCGTCAACCTCGACGTGCAGCCCGAGAAGGGCGGCCGGATGCTCGTGACGAGCGTCGCCGGCCGCCTTGTCGATCGCGAGATCACGCTGGAGGTCGGCACGAGGTCAACGAGGCTCGACAGGCTCATGGCGCGGCGCGAGCTGGGGGCAAAACGCAGGCCGCGCAAACGGCGGCGCAGGTGAGGAGGCGAGGATGAGCGACCATTTCGAGAAGGCCATGCAGGGCATCGTGCTCCGCAGCAGGGAGAACGGCGGCGCTGGGGTCGACGACATCCTCAAGGCGCTAGTCGCGACAAACGAAGACCTCGACGAGAACCAAAAGGAGACGCTCCGCCTGTTCGCCAAACATGTGAAAGATGGCAAGGAGCGCGCCGCGACTCTCGCTGAGCAACTCAAGAACTACCAGCGTGACCAGGCTACGGAGTGCACGGAGAAGCACCGTTCACTGTTCGCGGACGAGCGTCGCATCGACTCCGAGGCCAGCGCCATAGACCACGCAGCTCTGATTGCCGACGCGGCAGAAATGGCAGCCAACAAAGTCGCGGCCCATGTCGAAACTGCGGCCAAGAAAGCCGCTACCGTCAGGGTGGACGCGGCTAAGGACGCAGCGGTGGTACTGACCGACGCGGCAGAAGAAGCTCCCAAGAAGTTCACCAGGGAGCAGCTCGTCTCGAACTTCTGGTTACTTGTCGGTCTGCTCTTCCTGACGGGACTTATCAGCGGCATTGCCACTCAACTCATCAAGCTCGTCTTCGGCTAGTAGATGGAGGTCTTCCACTCTCATTTGGCCGGCCCCGAGTTCGCAAATGATCCCGACGACGAAGCGCCGGTCGACGGCACTTGGTGGGACGCTGCGCACTCGGTCACGCCGCATAGCGTCACCGCCGAAGACCTGGCCCCCGACGTGCTCGCGGGCATCACCGGCCCGGTCGGCATGACGTGGCGCGGTGACTGGAGCGCCGGCGCGAGCTATGCCGCGAACGATGTTGTCTTCTCCGCGGGCAGCTCCTACATCTGCACTATGGTGCACGCCGGGCACGAGCCGCCCGACGCCAGCTACTGGCAGAACATCGCTGATCGCGGCGCGACGTGGTGGAGCGGGGACGGTGTGCCGACGCTGGTCGTCGGCTCAAAGGCCGGCGACTACTACCTCGACCGCAACAGCGGCATCGTCTACCAACTGACTTAAGGAGCGCACCATGGCGTGGACGCAGCAAGCGAATATCAAGGGCGACACCGGTGCCACGGGCGCAACGGGGGCTGGCGGCGCGACTGGCGCGACCGGGGCCAAGGGCGACACGGGAGACGCGGGCGCAACGGGCACGCGCGGCGCCAAGTGGTTCACGGGTAGCGGCGCGCCGACCTCAGTCGCCGGGTCCATCGCTGGCGACTTCTACCTCGACACCGCGACCGGCGATGTCTACGTCCTGAGCTGAGTCGTGGCCTGGTCGAAACAGGCGACGATTCTCGGCCCGCAAGGCCCAGTCGGCATCGCCCCCACCGGCGCCGAGATAATGTGGCCGGTGGCGACGCCGCCCGCGGGCTGGCTCATCGAGGACGGCTCCAGCCAGCTCATCGCCAGCTACCCAGACCTCTCGGCGCTCATCCGGGGCACCTACGGCGGGGTGGACGGGACGCACTTCTCCCTGCCCGACATGCGCGGCATGGTGCCGGTCGGCTACAAAAGCGGCGACGCCAACTTCGGCACGCTCGGCGGGACCGGCGGCGAGAAGACGCACGCGCTAACCTCAAACGAGGTGCCCCCACACGTACATTACGCAGATAGTACCGGCACGAAAGGATTTGTGGTGTCTGGCACAGGAAACATGGGGACGGCAAATATTACCGTTGGCGGCGGCGGCTACGCCTTAGCTGCCGGTACGGACATAAACCCGGGTTCTTACCTCGCCCACAACAACCTGCAGCCCTACCGAACCCGCAGCTTCATCATCAAGACATGAGCGGCGCCTTCCAAGGCCGCATCTTCCAGGCCCTCGCCTACCAGGTCGGGCGCTTCTTCGCGCGCAAGCTCGATTGCGTGGCGCGGATCGTGGACCGCGGGACGTTCGCCTGCGCCGCCCGTGGGCCAACTATGACCATCGCTGCACGCGGCCCCGAGCTTGCCCATCCGCTGCACCTTTCGGCTGCCGCCACTCCGCGCCTCGAGGCCAGCCTTGAGCGTCGCGGCCCCTGCCTGCGCGCGAGCGCCGTCGAAAGGAGCACGCCATGAGTGAGCAGATTGTCCTCTACGTCGGTGCCGTTGAGGACCTATACGTGAGCGTCTCCGGGTTCATGGTCGACGGCCAGCCCGCCGACCCCACGCTCTACGCCGCGTCTCTGGCGCTGGTCTCTTCCGGCCAGGACACAGGCGACTGGACCTGGGCGCAGGCCGAGTGGGTCGAGGACACTCTGCCGCCGCAGGCAAAGGCGCTCTACGGCGACCCGGAGCCGCTCGTTGCCGGCGCCTACTGGCTCTACCTGCGCCTGCAGGGCACGCGCGAGCGGCTCATCTGCCAAGCGGGGCGCGTGCGCGTGAAGACGAGACCGTGACCGGCAAAGCACTTTAGAGGAGGCACGCCATGTCCACAACGCTCCACTACGGCTCCAAAGGTAAGCGCGTCAAGAACCTGCAGTGGCGCATCAACAACAACGATTTCTACTCCCCACGCCGCGAGCTCGTGGTCGACGGCCAGATGGGCGCCCTCACCTGCGCCGCCGTGCAGCAGGCCAAGCACCGACTCGGCTACTCGAAGGCGAATCTCAAGCCTATCGCCGGACAGCTGCTCTACGACTACCTCTCGAAGCGGCTTCCGCTGCCGCCCGCTCTGCGCAAGCGCCGCGCCGCACGACTGGCGCAGCTAGAGCTGGTGAAGCACCGGCAGAGCGTGCAGACCAGGCTACGTCTGCGAGCTCTGGAGATCATCAAGCACGAACTCGGCACGATGGAGAATCCTCCGCACTCGAACCACATCAAGTACAACACGTGGTGGGGTTGGGGCGCTGTCGCCTACTGTGTGATTGGCATTTCGTGGGCATGGGTCAAGGCGGGGTCAGCGGCGTTCAAGAGGGGCTCTCGCTGGGCCGGCACCGACCTCATGCTTTCCGACGCTCAGGCGGACCGTAACGGCATCCACTTGACCAGCGACCCCGACCCCGGCTGTCCCGGTGTGATCGACTTCGACGGCCACAGCGACCCGGACCACGCGATCACGTTCGTTCACGACAATGGCGACGGCACCTGCACAACCGCCGAGTTCAACACCAGGACCGGCTACTTGGAGGGCGTGCTGAAGAAGGACCGCCCGCTGCGCAACTGTTGGTGGTTCGAGGTGGAGAAGTAGGCCAACGCCTCCTTGCCGCTGACCGGGCCCGTCCTGTAGGTTGTCCCCACACAGGAACTCGACGCGGCGGTGGGGGCATGGGGCGGCTCGGGGAGCAGCAGGTGCAGTCTTTCCTGCTGGCAGACAAGGTGGTGACGCGGCCACAGCGCATGAACTGGCAGCGTGTTTCCCAGGACGAGCTCAGGGCGGTGTTTCACGTTGAGGTAGAAGGCGTGGCGACGGGGTCTCTGAGCCTGATGCACAACGCCGCCGTTCCGTCCGGGCACAAGTTCAAGCTCGATCTTGACGGCGAGACCGTGTTGATGTGGCACTTCACCGCAGTCGGGAAGCATCGCAATCGAGGATGTCCGAACGGGTTCCCTCCACGCATCGAGAAGCGGCCCCATGAGCACGTCTGGGTTCTGGGCAGGGCTACCCGTTGTGCGCGCGAACTGGATGGTGTTGGCGGCTTCTCAGAGAGGGAACATCTAGAAGTGTTCTGCCGACAGCTGCATGTCGAAATGCGGACCGCCTACGTGGCACCCGTCATCGCCGATCAGATGGTGATACCTTTCGAGGAGGAATCGTGAACCCCCAGGTCGTAGCCGATGCCCTGCTGAGCCACCTCAGTGATGAGGTCGAGTGCAGTGTCCTCGACGACCGCCTCGTCTGCGACACTGCTCTCTACTACCCAGACGGAGACAGCGTCACTGTGTTCATCACTGACCACGATGGGGTTCTCGAGGTCACCGACTACAGCCAAGGCACGTCCGTTGCGGTTCAGAGACTTCAGAAGCGATCCGCGACACTGCTGCGGGTGGGACAGGACATCTGCGGGAGTCTCGGGCTGGTCTTTCAGAACGGGCGCATCTCGGCGACCGTGAGCGGCGACGGCATCGGCGATGCGGTTTGGCGTGTGGCCACGGCTTCCCTGCAGCTCGCCGACGCCGTCGGGTATGAGCTGGCCAAACCGGAGAAGGCGCGGAAGGACTTCACGGAGGAGGTCGCACAGGAGCTCGCGGGCAAGGGGGTTGAGATCGAGCGCAACCATCGAATCGTCGGCGCGTCAGGTCACGAGCACAAGCCGAGCCTCTACGTGGTCTCCCAGCATGCCGTCGTTGAGCCCGTTGCTGCGGAGTCGATGTGGAACCGCGCCGTGGCGGTCTATGCGGAGTTCGGGGACCTCATGCACACGAATGGCTACGGTCGCATCTCGCTCATCGACGACAGAGGCGAGGCGGTCAGAGAGGACACCCAGAATCTCCTGCAGCAGGTGTCCTCCCTCGTGTTCTGGCAGAACAGAGCACCGTGGCTGGAGAGAGTCGCCGGATAGCTTTGCCCGCCAACACCCTCTACTACGGCGACAACCTCGACATCCTCCGGCGCTACGTCGCCGACGAGTCGGTCGACCTCGTCTACCTCGACCCACCCTTCAACAGCAACGCCAACTACAACGTGCTGTTCAAGGAGCACTCCGGCGAGCAGGCATCCTCGCAGATCCATGCCTTCGAGGACACCTGGACCTGGAGCATGGAGGCCGAGCTCGCGCTCGAGGCGATGATCGTCGAGGGAGGCCAGGTGTCGGTCGCCATGCAGGCGCTGCGCAAGCTGCTCGGCACGAGCAACATGATGGCCTACCTGGCGATGATGGCGCCGCGGCTCGTGGAGCTGCGGCGTGCGCTGAAGCCGACCGGCAGCCTGTACCTGCACTGCGACGACACAGCCAGCGCGTACCTGCGCGTTCTCATGGACGCAGTCTTCGACCCAAGGAGCTTCCTCAACGAGATCACCTGGAAGCGCACGCACAGCCACGGCAATGTGAGCCGCAGCTTCGGAGCCGTCTGCGACACGATCTTGGTCTACACGAAGACGGGGGCCTACACCTGGAATCAGCTCTACACAGCCTTCGCCCTGGACTACATCGAGCGCACCTTCAAGTACTCCGATCCCGATGGCCGGCGCTGGCAGTCGGTCACGCTGCGGAACCCCGGCCAACGTCCGAACCTGCATTTCCCGTACACCGCGAGCAACGGCGTGACGTACCAGCCTCATCCAAACGGCTGGGGGTGTGACGAGGTGCGCCTGCGCAAGTACGACAGAGAGGGGCGGCTGCACTTTCCGGCCAAGGCGGGGGGCGCTCTTAGGCTCAAGATGTACCTCGACGAATCGCAGGGAGTGAGACTCCAGAGCCTGTGGGACGACATTCCGGCCATCGGCTCGCAAGCCGCAGAGCGCCTTGGCTACCCGACGCAGAAGCCAGAGGCCCTCCTCGAGCGCATCATCCGAGCTTCCAGCAACGAAGGCGACGTCGTTCTCGACCCCTTCTGTGGCTGCGGCACCGCGGTCGACGCGGCTCAGAAGCTCGGTCGACCGTGGATCGGCATCGACGTTACCTACCTTGCGATCGCCCTCATCCGCCGGCGCCTGCGAGACGCCTATGGCGAGAGTGTCGATGAGACCTACGAGGTCATTGGCGAGCCGGCCAGCGTCTCCGACGCTAAGGTGCTCGCC
>Ga0209429_10000566_pt1 | contig 24478 bp, 21 predicted proteins | sample BarGraNGADG00212_3_FD_184493 | JGI IMG/M metagenome (GOLD analysis project Ga0209429, IMG submission 184493) | Arctic peat soil microbial communities from Barrow, Alaska - Barrow Graham LP Ref core NGADG0004-212 (SPAdes) (version 2) | ecosystem: Environmental > Terrestrial > Soil > Wetlands >...
GAGCATCACGTTTCTTTTCAATCTTCTGATACTTTGCAATATCCTTTTTGAAATGATTTTCTTGGATGGCTTGGATTTTAGCAGCCTGTTCAGGAGTCAGATCCAATTGCTTGGTCATGCGTTCCACTTGATTCTTGATACGAACTTCCGGATTGACCATCGGTACTTTGTTCATCCATTTTGCACGATTTTGGAAGGCTATGGCATTCTTTTTGTTGAAAGCGGGGCGACCGTAAATTTGGGGCATTCTTCCGTTCTGGAAACCTCTGCCGTTCAGCATTTGAGCCCGCTTGTTCATCATCTGACCACGTCCTTGACCCATCTGACCACGTCCTTGGCCAATCATCTGTCCACGACCTTGTCTAGCGCCGAAACCACCTTTTCTGAAACCCTGTCGACCGTTACCAGGACCGAACTGTCCTTTTTTACCAGCCTTCTGTCCTTTTTCCACGCGAATCTTGTCCAACTGAGCCAATTGTTCCGGGGTCAAAATTTTGGCCAGTGCCAATTCACGTTCAGCCCGAATGCCTTCGCGTTGCTTCATCATCTGAACTCTGGAGACGGAATCCTGTGCAGCAAAACCTTCGTGCAACACTTTCAGCTTGGCTTTCTGATCGTCCGTCAGATTCAATTCCTTCAACATGCCCATTTTTGGCTTTCCCATCTTCTCACCTGCACCAACCGGTGCACCATTACCACGATTCTGGGCTGTCAGAGACATGCCCGATGCCAACAAGGCAAGAACTAAAACACTAATACTCTTTTTCATAACTGTTATTTTTTTCGGTTTGTTTTCCAAATATGTTTACACTGCTTTGAGTCGGAAAGCGCCCGTTCGTTTAATCGGATTCCAAAAAAAGGTGCAATGGACGGTTTTTTATCGGTAAACGAACCGAAATTTCAAAAATGGAGTACCTTAGCAAGAGTTCCTCAACCCAAAAAAAATGAAAAATCCCATCACAAAAGCGTTCGCTTTCATTCTTGGCCTCTTTACCTTCAATGCCTGCGCTAACATTCCCCAAGGAGCAGTAGCCGTAAAGCACTTTGATTCAGAACGGTATTTGGGGAAATGGTACGAAATCGCCCGGTTCAACTTTCGTTTCGAACGTGGCTTGAACAACACGACTGCCAATTACTCCCTGAACCCAGACGGTAGCATCCGTGTGGAAAACCGAGGTTTCGACTATGTAAAAAAGACTTGGAAAAAAGCCGTCGGGAAAGCAAAATTCGCCACGACACCGGACGAAGCTCGACTCAAGGTTTCCTTCTTTGGGCCATTTTATGGGGGCTACAATGTTATTGCCTTGGACACAGCCTATCAATTCGCACTGATTGCTGGGAGCGATCTCAGTTACTTGTGGATTCTTTCCCGAGAAAAAACGATGCCTGAAGACGTCAAACAAAAGTATCTGGATTTGGCAAAAAAAATCGGATTCAATACCGATGCGCTCCTTTGGGTGGAGCACACCGGCATCTAAATCTTATTTTCGTCCGTAAAACTCGTTACAGGTGCATTGCTTGTGGTAATACAGCATGGCCGCACACATTTTTCCACCAATCTCAGAGGCTGTCAAGGCCACGAATACATTGGCATCTTCCAACGCCTTGATCTTGCTGGCGGCTGTACCGCTCGTACCGTTCACGATGGCACCCGCGTGCCCCATCCGTTTTCCGCTGGGAGCAGTTGCACCGGCTATAAAAGCGGCAACAGGCTTGGTCACATTGGACTTGATGTATTCGGCTGCAGCTTCTTCATCCGTTCCTCCAATTTCACCAATCAGAATGATGCCTTCCGTTTCAGGATCTTCCTCGAACATTCGAATGATGTCGATGTGGTTCAGTCCGTGCACCGGATCACCGCCAATACCTACAGCCGTTGTTTGTCCCAGACCTGAAAGCGTGGTTTGATAGACCGCTTCGTAGGTCAACGTGCCCGAACGCGAAACAATGCCTATTTTCCCTTTTTTATGGATGAACCCAGGTGCGATGCCGACTTTGGCAACTCCAGCCGTTGTAATGCCAGGACAGTTGGGGCCCACCAATATGGAGTCCGAACCTTTCAAATATTGACGAACTTCGAGCATGTCTCGAACAGGGATGCCCTCGGTAATGGCCACAATCAACCGGACACCAGCATCTGCCGCCTCAATAATGGCTTTGGCTGCCATCGGAGCAGGTACAAAGATCATGCTGGTGTTGGCACCCGTTTTCTCCACGGCTTCCCGGACGGATCCATAAACAGGAAAACCTTCTACGAATGTTCCCTGTTTTTGAGGATTCACACCCCCGACCACATTGGTACCATATTCACTGCAGCGTAGGGTATGGAACAGTCCGGCTTTACCGGTAATACCCTGTGTAATAAGTTTTGTATGACGATCTACAAGTATGGCCATGGTCAGGAGTTTTTACGGGTTAATGAAACGGCTTTACGGGCAGCATCATCCAAGCTGTCAGCACTTTGAATGTCCATGCCGGAATTTGCCAAAATTTCTTTGCCAAGCTCCACATTATTTCCCTCCAGCCTAACGACCATGGGGATTTTAAGTACGCTTTTGCTTACAGCAGCAACGATACCAGTAGCTATTGTGTCGCATTTCATGATACCTCCGAAAATGTTCACCAGAATACATTCCACCGCATGGTCTCCTGCAATGATTTCAATAGCCTTGGCAACAGCCTCTTCCGTTGCAGAACCACCCACGTCGAGAAAATTGGCCGGGCTTCCGCCACTGTATTTGATGGAATCCATCGTGGCCATGGCCAGCCCTGCTCCATTCACCATACAGCCGATAGTACCGTCCATGGAGATGTAACTCATTCCCCATTCCGCAGCTTCAATTTCCGAATGCGTCTTTTCTGCATTCGGGTCTCCGCCAGTTTCCATCTGGCGATAATTGGCGTTGTCGTCGATGTCCAACTTGCAGTCCAAAATGAGCAGGTGTTGGTCGGCCGTCACCACCAGCGGATTGATTTCCAGCAGCATGGCATCAGTATTGTAATATACAAGGTATAGCTTTTGCAGCACATCGTGAAACTGAATGGCCAAAGCACCTTCCAACCCAAGAAAGCCGGACGCTTTTTCAAGCAATTCCGACGAAAGCGGCACATTGAACGCAGGATACAACTTCAAAATCCGTTCTGGCGTATTGGCTGAAACCGCCTCAATGTCCATTCCACCGTCGGGCGAGATCATGATGAGCGGATTCACTGCCGTTCGGTCCAATGTAATGGCCACATAAAATTCCTTCTCAATCGGACAGGCTTCTTCTATCAAAACCAAATGGATTTTGACGCCTTCTGGGCCTGTCTGATGGGTAACCAATTGCATCCCGATCATATGGGATGTAAAATCGAGAGCTTCCTGTTCGTTAGTGAACAGTCGGATTCCGCCCGCTTTGCCGCGAGCTCCGGTAAATGCTTGTGCCTTGACGACACCTCTGGTGATGCCCAGTTTTTTCAATGCTTCGGGAAGTTCCTCCACCGATTGTACTGGTAAACTCCGTGGAACCGGTAGACCCGCTTCACGAAGTATGTTTTTTGATTGGTACTCTAACAATTTCATAGTGAAAACAAATATATCGTTATTTTGCACATTTTTACGAAAAGTGTGAAAAAAAAACGTTGCAATCAAAAGATTGCAACGTTTTTCCATTGTAAACGGTCGTGATCCCGTGGAGACTCGAACTCCAATCGATGGAACCGGAATCCACTATTCTATCCATTGAACTACGGGACCGAAACGGCCACAAAAGTACAATAAATATCGGTATTACGGCAAGAAAAGTAAATTTAAACCTACCATATTGTCAGATTAAACAGGTATATTTGTCAGCATAATTTTAATGGCCAAAAAAAAACACGAACATGAGTTATCTAATTCTTCCTAAAGGTTATAAGGCCCTAATCGACCTAAAAAAAACCGAACAAGGCATCAAACAAATCAAAGATTTCTTCCAACAAAGCCTTTCCTCTGAACTTCACCTTCGTCGCGTCACCGCACCGCTTTTCGTGGTCAGCGGAACCGGTATCAACGACAACCTATCCGGTAAGGAACGTCCGGTAAGCTTTCCCATCAAAGACATGAACGACCAGAAAGCTGAGATCGTTCATTCGTTGGCCAAGTGGAAACGTCTGATGCTGGGTGAATACGGCATCGAACCGGGATACGGTTTATATACCGACATGAACGCCATCCGTGCGGACGAAGAACTCGGCAACCTGCACTCCCTGTATGTAGACCAATGGGACTGGGAACAAGTCATCACCGCCGAAAAGAGGAACGTCGCATTCTTGAAATCCGTCGTCAAACGCATTTACGGCGCCATCCGCCAAACTGAATACCTCGTTTTCGAACAATTCCCTGAAATCCGTCCATCCTTACCCGAAGATATCGCCTTCGTGCATGCTGAAGAACTGGTTCGCGAATACCCCAACCTCAGCCCAAAAGAACGTGAAAACGAATTCTGCCGTGAACATGGTGCTGCATTCATCATCGGTATTGGCGGAAAGCTTTCCAATGGTATGAAGCACGATGACCGCGCTCCGGATTATGACGACTGGACCACCAACAATGAAGATGGATTTCTGGGCCTGAACGGTGATCTGTTCGTATGGAACGAGGTTCTAGGCAGTTCCTTGGAATTGTCTTCCATGGGTATCCGCGTAGACAAGAAAGCATTGCTGAAACAACTCGAAATCAGTGGCGCCGAAGACCGCAAGGAACTATTCTTCCACAAAAAACTCATCAACGAAGAATTACCCCTAAGCATCGGTGGCGGTATCGGTCAGTCCAGACTGTGCATGTTCCTGCTTCGCAAGGCGCACATCGGTGAAATCCAAGCCAGCATCTGGCCGGAAGACATGCGCAAAAAATGCGCCGCTCACGGCATGATCCTCATTTGATAAAAAACCCCACAAAAATTAAGTTAAATAGGGAGTGAAGTACAAGGCGCTGATTAGGTAGCCGTACCGGAGCGTACTTAAGTACGTGAGGATCGGCAAGTAATCAGCAACGCAGTAATTCGCTCCCTATTTAGCTTAATTTGAGACGGTGATGTGGAAGCATGCCTGATGCCGCTCAATAACCACTTTGCAACGCCCCTCCGCACGCATTTCAGTCAGTACTTCTGCAAGGACGTGCCGCATCAAATCGTGCCTGCAAAATCCCTCTTTGACAGGGACGCCGTTTATCTGTAGGAATTCTTTGTAGGAAATATCGAAAGTCGTTCCATACATATGGGATGAAATGGGTGCCGCATTGGTATTGCGCTTTCCCAGACCATCCTGACCTTCGATGGTTCGCAGGACAGAACTTATTTGCATCAGATGCGGGGCAATTTCCAGGCGCTCCAACTTAGCTTCAAACCGTGCCCCAATTTCATTCAGCAAGACCACCGCTCTGGGAACAAGGTATGGATAGGAATGGGTCAGTTTCTTTACCGTGTATGTTTCAGATTCTTTTAACTCTACAAAAGCACCGCTACCCACGAGAATCTCCTTTTTAAGTTCAAACTCCGCATTGGTGGCAAAAGGCGCATGGCCCATCCTACGAGCCGCTTCCAGTTGTATATTGTTGTCATCGTTCAGCTTGTCAACCTTCCAGTACTGGCGGGAAATCTTCTTGCAGTCCGGACATTCGCCAACCGGAAAAAAAACCGCCTTGAAAATGGCCTTTGGTTTTTCAAGCGGCCAATTGACGTCCACATGCCGAAACGCACGGACCGAAGTAATTAAAACCAGACATGTACAAAAACCAAGTACAAAAAAAAGAAGTGCTGCGCGGGTTCCGTTTCGCATAGAGAAAAAAGTTTTATGTAGATTTGCGGAGCGCTTTGGCAAACCACAAAAAATATAGTGTCTTAATGGACGTAAAGATAGAAAAATCGTGGAAATCCGCACTGGAAAAAGAGTTTGAAAAAGACTATTTTTCAAAGCTGACGGAATATGTCCGAATGGAGTACAAACAGCATACCGTCTACCCGGAAGGCAAGCTGATTTTCAACGCTTTCGACCATTGTCCCTTCGAAAAAACCCGTGTGGTCATCCTCGGACAGGACCCTTATCACGAGCCAGGACAAGCCCACGGTCTTTGCTTTTCGGTTCAGCAAGAGATCAAATTCCCCCCTTCCCTGCAAAACATCTTCAAGGAAATCCGCTCGGACGAAGGATATGAACCCAATAAAGACGGCAATCTGGAACGCTGGGCCAACCAAGGTATCCTTCTGCTGAATGCCACCCTCACGGTCCGCGCGCACCTGGCTGGCTCCCATCAGAACAAAGGCTGGGAAACCTTCACCGACGCCGCCATTCACAAGTTGGCCGAAGAACGTACCGGCTTGGTCTTTCTGCTCTGGGGTTCCTATGCTCAAAAAAAAGGGGAGTTCATCGATGCGAAAAAGCATCTGGTTCTAAAATCCGTCCATCCGTCCCCGCTCTCCGCCCACCGCGGATTCTTTGGGAACCACCACTTCAGCCAAACCAACGAGTACCTGATGAATCAGGGGCTTACCCCCATCGACTGGCACTAAGGTTTATTTCCACAAATAATTATCTCTTGGATTCTGGTGTTGCTCGTACTTAAGATCTTCAAGCAGAGAGGATTTCACAGCGATGGAGAAATTGTATGACTTGTACATGCCAATAGGCATAAAGCTGGCCGACATACTCCAGCAATGCAGGTCCCTTGTCACCGAACAATTCATTTGCATCAATTTCTTCGTTTTGAAATCGTAACTGGTGTTGGCCGTGAATTTCCATTTGTCGGTCAAAGCCAGATTTCCACTGAAACTCAAGTTCTGATTGAAATTGTAATCGTACTCCAACTTCGTCTTGTTAAATGTTGACTGTCTGTATTGTACCGAATAGGACATCCCGATACTCCAGGGTATCGTACAGGGTGCATACAATGCCGACTCAGCATCCAAAGGCTTATCATCCGGAATAGCCTTATTGGGGTCAGCCGGCGCATTGGCAGGTGGCGCGATGCCCCCTGTAGCTGGCGTTCCATCCGCACCCGCTTCACTGGCATCCGCTTTCTTTTGGAACATCTTGGCCAGCTTTTTGAAGGACTCATTGTTCAAGGTATAGCTGAACGACGTACCTGTACCTGTCATGCGTCCCGGAATTCCGTATTTCTCAAACTGCGTCGTATTGGTTCTTACAGGATTTCCTGCACTGTTCAGTATATAGGTGTATGGTTGAAATGAAGTGCTCAGATTCAACGTGTATTTGGTACCGAACTTAATACGGATGCTGGCTGAAATGTCACTCCAGTTCAAACTGTCCGCAGCCAAATTATAGGAAGTTCCAAAACGGAAATCATCAATCAGACTTACCTTTTTAGTAGTTGGAGTGGAATCGGTTTCTTCTCGCATCTTCATTTCCACATTATTGTCCAGCGAGAAACTCACCGTTCCGGATTTGCCCTGACCAGGTGTTCCGTACAAACCGTTGGCATAATGGGAATAGGAAACTACCTGTTCATTACCCTTACTGTCTAAATAAGAGTATTCTCCCCAATAGCCATATTGAGCCTGACCAAAATCCGGATGGTAGGAAAACGACACGTCAGGGGACATCACATGTCTGATCTGACTGATTTTCTTGAAAATCTTCGGATTCATATTGTACATTCCGTATAGTTTGGTGGAGGCACTCACCGAAGCCGTATAATCCCAGACACGGTTGAAACCCCAGGAAGTATCGTTCACCACTTTATCGTTGGTTTCGTCGTAAAACTTGTTGAGCGAACTCGAGTACCAACGTTCGTTATAGGAGAAACTCGTGTTCACATTGATGTAATTCAATACATTAAAGGTGGCTGAAACCGGCACACTATTCATAATTCCGTTCCGCCAGTCCTTCACGATCGACTTATGCATGATAGCGTATTCCTTCACGTTGCTGATACTGTTGGCCATTCTGCCGGAATAACCCACACGAATCTTTTCGTACCAACGTTCATCTCCCGCTCCATTTTTACGTTTGAAGGGATAAATGGTGGACATGTTCAAACTCAGACCAGGCAAGGAAACCGACACGGTGGAGTCTCTACTCGACTGGTTGATCGTCAAACCAGCCGACATACTCCAGGGACTTTCAGGGAAACGCTGAGAATAGCTCACGGAGGAGCTCTTGGTATTTTCTGCAAATGCTCTCTGATTGTAAATGGAAGCCAAATCGTTTCGGGTATAGCCACTGGTGGCAAAATTCACACTGGCCGAAAACGTCCGGAACGGATCGGCCTTGGCATCTTGCGAGTGGCTCCAGTTGATGCGCAAATCCTTGGCCTTGGCATAATCGGGCAACGACTTCTCACCAGTCACCGTTTCCACATACGAAGCACTGAAATTTCCCGAAAATTTATAGCGTTTCCGATAAGTCGAATTGACCTTGAGGCCCCAGGAACCCTTGGAGTAAAGGTCCGTACGAATCGCCATATCCACATAATCGTTGAAGGCGAAGTAATATCCCATATTGCTCAGGTAAAAACCCCGCTGCAATTCATCCCCGTACGTGGGCATGAGGAACCCTGAAGAATATTTCCCTTTGAAAGGGAAGTAACCGAAAGGCAGGAACAAGGGTAAATCCACATCTTCCATCACCAAATGGGCAGGTCCTGAAACGATGTAACTCCCCGGTTTGACCTTGGCCTTGCTCAGGTCTAAGTAAAAATGCGGATGGTCATGGTTATCACAGGTCGTGTATTTCCCGTCAATCATGCACAGGACGTCATCATTCATTTTCTTGGTCGTTCCGCTGACTATCCAACCCTCACCCTGCTGGGTAACCGCTTGGGTTATCAAACCCTTCTTGGTTTTGAAATTATATTTCAGCCCCTTGGACTCGTATTCACCGCTTTCATCCTTGAAAACTGGGTTCTCGGTCATTTTTCCTACAGAGTCGGGGCGACCGATGGCCGAAAGCAGACTGCTGTCCATGTCCATCTGGATGTAACCTGCATCCAGATTCAGTTTTCCATACTTGACTGAACCCGTTCCATACATCCTGGCAACCCCGCCTTCCTCAAAAACCAAAGAGTCCTTGGCGGAGTATTCGACAATATCGGTGATGGATTGTTCTTTTTTGGATTTGGAAGCAGTATCCTTCTTTGCAACAGTATCCGAAGACGCTATCCAGTTGGAAATACTGTCCTTGAGTCCGCCGGTGGCTGCTTTCTGCAAGGCAGTTGCTGTCTCGGGAGTAGCCGCAGCGGTCCGTCGCACAGTCTTTCCTGCAGGCAGAACCTGGCCAAACAGCGGTAACGCCACCAAGCTGAACAAAACGGAAAGTCGGGAAAAAGTCATGTACTGCCCTTAATTAGTGCGCAAAAATACTCAAACAACTTGGAACCCCGAAGGCGGGAGCGTGAAAAGTGCTTAACGGCAGCATCATTATAAGAACATTTCGCACCAACGATCGAAACGATGCACACCGTCCTGCCCATATTTAAGGAGTTTCTGCTGAACTTCTTCCACCGTGAATTCTTTATTTAGCTGAGATTTGGAGTAAAATTTATCGGCAAAACAGATGATTTGTTCTTCCAGACTCACTGGTGCGAGGTCCCGATGCGGCAAAGGCAGGTTTTTGGCCAGGATTTCCGTCAGGTAAAGGCCAGTCCCGGTATGCCGTTCACAGACCAGTCCGTGAAGTGGCAGCCCTTCCTTTTCCATGATTTCACGCCCCAGATAGCCGTGACAAATGTATGGAAATGTTCCAAAGCAATGAATATCAGGGGCATTGGCGCGATAGACACCGACATCGTGCAATAGGGCGGCTTCTTCAATAAAATTTCGGTCCATGGACAATTCCGGATGCCTGTCTGCCAGATCCAATGCTTTGAGCATGACATGCCGGCTGTGTAAGTAAACTATTTCAAACAATTCGGCGTTTGAGCTCAAATGGCGTTTCAATATTGAAAGGGCATCCATACATACGTTTTATACAAAGGAAACTAAATCTTTTTGGTTGTTATCGATTTTACGCTATTTTTGTAGAGGTAAAAACTTATAATGACCCTATGCCCCACCGGACCCTGCGCTTACTCTTGCTAATCCTTGGATTGTTCCTCCAAACTTCCCTTATCGCAGTCGCTTCCGGATTCACCATTATCATCGATCCCGGCCATGGTGGCAAAGATTCCGGAACACTCGGATCCAGTTGCAAGGAAAAAGATATTGTACTCGGCATCGGGTTGAAACTCGGCAAACTCATCGCTGCCAGACAATCGGACGTCAAAATCATTTTCACTCGCAGCACCGACGAATTCATAGAACTCAACCAACGGGCCAACATCGCCAACAAGGCGAAAGCCAACCTGTTCATCTCCATTCACGCCGACCATTCGGACTCACCCAGCCCCCACGGTCCATCCACGTTTACCCTTGGACAGAATCGAACGGCCGAAAACATGGCCATCGCCAAACGAGAAAACTCGGTAATCCTGCTTGAAGACGACTACAAACAACGGTACGAAGGATTTGACCCGAATTCGGCTGAATCGTACATCATGTTTGAATTCATGCAGGACAACTACATGAACCAAAGCATACAGTTCGCCTCCACCATCCAAGACAAATTCGTTGCAAACGGCAGGTACGACCGTGGCGTTCGTCAGGACGTTTTCTTAGTGCTCCGCTGCACCAGCATGCCTTCTGTACTGGTAGAAACCGGCTTTCTATCCAATCCGGCCGAACAGGAATACCTTAAAAGCGAAGAAGGTCAGGAGCAGACGGCCCTTTGCATCTACAAGGGCTTTGCAGACTTCAGGGCAGATTATGACCGCAAGTCCACCAACTCATCATCGATGAAGAAACCCGTAGGTCAAGACACCATCGTGAAAAAATCAAGCGACACGTTACCTGCCTACACGGAGGCCACGCCCGGCACAACGATCAAATCCATCAAAACAACCACTGTCACCACTGTTACGACAACTACGAAGACACCGCAAGATTCCATTGAAAACGGCATCGTATTCAAAGTACAGATATTGGCTTCGGAAGTGAAACTTTCAGCAGGCAACAAAAAACTGAAAGGTCAGGAAGCCGATTTTTATTTTGAGAAGAGACTCTACAAATATACGGTGGGCAGTTTCAAGACTTTTGAAGAAGCAAACCAGAAACGCAGAGAAGTTTCAGGTCGTTTCCCGGATGCCTTTGTCATTGCGTTCAGAAATGGTCAAAAAGTCGCCATTAAATAAAAAATCGTACTTTTGTGCTTGCATGCCTGAAACGACATGCGCCTAATATTCTGAAATGTATGAAAACGAATTTCAAAAGGGAAGCCAAAATCGGCTTGATCGTCATAGCAGCATTTTCCATTTTTGTCTGGGGACTCAATTACCTGAAAGGGGTCAACCTCCTCAACCCCACCAACCACTATTATGTAAACTTCACCCAGATCGACGGTCTGGTCAAATCCAGCCCTGTCATGCTGGACGGTTATCAAGTAGGACTTGTGCGCGACATCGACTACCAATACGACAATCCGGGGCACATCGTCATCGACCTTGACCTCAACACCAAACTCCGTCTCCCAGAAGGTTCCAAAGCCATCATTCAGTCTGCCATGATCGGAAATCCGACCGTGGTGCTCAAATTGGGCGAACCCACTGCTAAAATCCTGGAAAGTGGCGACACCCTTGCTGCTGACCGCATCCCAGGCATTATGGACCAACTGCAGACCGGCGTACTCGCAGATGTGCGGCATATGATCCAGCGGACCGATTCCCTGTTGGCAAGCGTGGAAACGATGGTCAACAACGGCAGCCTCAATCATTCCCTGACGTCCATCGAAAAGACCAGCAAGGAACTCTCCCTACTTTCAGTCAAACTGAACAAATCCATGGACAAACTTCCGGACATCCTTGACAATGTTTCAGCCATGACTGCCCAGTTCTCAGCTGCCGGAACCAAGATCAATCAAATTGATGTCGCCTCCCTGAACAAGACCCTCACACAACTGGAAAACATCACGCTCAAACTCAACAGCACGGACAATTCCATGGGTTTGCTCCTGAACGACAAAACGCTTTACCAAAACCTGAGTTCTGCTACATTTAATCTGAGTGCCACCGCAACAAGTGCTAACGATTTGTTGCTCGACTTGAAGGCAAGTCCGAAGCGTTATGTCCATTTCTCCCTTTTCGGACCGAAACAAAGCAAGTAATTTTGTTTTAGTTTGTAAGCAACTCCGTTTTTCTTTCTCTTTTTTATGATTTAACACAAAAATAATAATGTACCGCAACCCTTTATTAACAGGTACTTAAAGGTATGTATGCCATAATTGCACTAACGGACTGCCATATTTGCAAGGTGTTCGATTCAAGACAGTTAGAGATTGTTAACTTTTTAACATATTGAAATTCAGGCTATTAACTAAACGCCTGACTGTAAACGTAATACAATTTTACGAATTTTCATAGCATAATCACGTTTGGAGAATCCTTTTTTTTTTCCAAAATTTGCAATCCCAAGTTATTTTAGCCCTTACCAAAACAATGACCTTAAATCACGAATCTCTCTGGAATCAATGTCTGTGCATTATTAAAGATAATGTTCCCGACTTGAGCTACTCTACGTGGTTTATTCCAATTGTTCCGTTACAATATGAAGACAAAGCCCTGTTACTGCAGGTTCCCAGCCATTTCTTTTACGAACAGCTCGAAAACCAGTACGCCGACCTCATCGGCAAGGCCATCCTGCGCGTAACCGGCGAAAATACCAGACTCATGTATCAGGTCATGGTATCCGATACACACATGAAGTTGGCACCTGACAGTCACCAGGTCAATGTAAATCGTATTTCAGGCATCCCTACCCGTCCCGTATCCTCCAACAATCCGTTCGAGCAAATGGTACCCGGAAAACTGGAACCTCAGCTGAACTCAAACCTGAGTTTCGGAAACTTTATCGGAGGCGAAAGCAACATGCTCGCAAGAACAGCAGGTTATTCCATTGCTGAAAAGCCTGGTAAGACCATTTTCAACCCTTTGTTCGTGCACGGTAAATCCGGTGTGGGCAAGACCCACCTGCTTCATGCCATCGGCAACGCCGGCCTACAGCAAAACAACAACCTGCGCGTCCTGTATGTCTCATCCCACTTGTTTCAGGTTCAGTATTCACAGGCCTACCTAAACAACACTGTCAACGATTTCATCCACTTTTATCAAAGCATCGATGTCTTGTTGATTGACGATATTCACGAATTGAGTGGCAAGACCGGTACTCAGAACGTATTTTTCCACATCTTCAACCACCTCCACCAGAACGGCAAACAATTGGTCATCACTTGCGACCGTCCCCCAAAGGACATCATCGGCATCGACGACCGCTTGCTGACCCGTTTCAAATGGGGCCTGACGGCTGAAATGGAAAAACCCAATTACGCCCTGCGCGTTGCCATCTTAGACAGCAAGATCATGCGTGACGGACTTCATTTCACCCGCGAAGTAGTGGAATATATTGCCAGAAACGCCACCGAAAACGTTCGTGACCTGGAAGGCATCGTCGTTTCCCTGATGGCCCATTCGGTCATCTATGAAAAGGAAGTGGACATGGATCTGGCCAAACGAGTGGTCTCCAACGCCATCAAGGTTCAGGAACGTCAGATCTCGGTGGAACTCATCGAGGAAGAAGTTTGCAAATATTTTGACCTGGAGATGGAAATCATTCATTCCAAGTCTAAAAAACAGGAAATCTCCCAAGCCAGGCAAATCGCCATGTACCTTTCCAGAAAGTACACGGACAAATCCTATTCCAATATTGGTGAACTCATCGGCAAACGCGACCATGCTACCGTGCTGCATGCTTGCAAGACAGTGGGCAATTGGATTGAAACCGACAAAAAGTTCAGATCTTGTATACAAGAAATCGAACAACTAATTCAGGGCACAGCTTAAAATCCTTGTTTTTTTATTGCTTTTAGCCAAGCTTCCGAGAAAAATTCATTGTCGGATTTTTTGTAGCGGATATCGGTGTAGATTTGGGCGAGGGTTTCTTTTTGATTGATTTCGATGAAACGCAGGGACTCCTCTAGCGATTCTTTTTCAGCATAAATACGATCAATGGCGGCGGCATCAAACACGGAATAGGTTTCCTGATGCACAATGCCTTCCAGAGGTAAGCGGTCTGGCAACTGAGTCGTAGCAGGCTCTTTGGGGTAACCCACACTGATGGTCGTGACGGGCAGCACCAGTTTGGGCAAATCCAGTACGTCGATTATTGTTTCAGCATTATAGGTCGTCGTGCCCAGGTAACAAATACCAAGCCCAGCCTCCTCGGCAGCCACACAGAACGTCTGAGCGGCAATGACAGCATCAATGAAGGCGTAGGTCAACGCTTGGGCGTTATCGAAGCCAGGGGCTGCATTTCGCTGTTGACACCATAGGCCGATTCGGTTGAAGTCGACACAAAACGTCAGTACGACCGGAGCCTCAGTCACCTGCTTCTGATTGAAGTGCGCCGGAGCAAGCGCCTGCTTTTGTGCGGCATCTTTTGTCACGATAATGCTGTATGCTTGCATGTTCCCGGTATTGGAAGAGCGGCAGGCAGATTCCAGCAACTCGTTCAGTAGAGATTCTGCGATAGGTTTGTCAGAATAGGCGCGAACGGTACGTCGGTTATTGAGGGAATTCATACGTGAAAGGACTATGATTATGTTTTCTTTTTCTGCTGCAAAAGTAGCCATTCTTTCAATAAATCGTACTGGCAACTCCTTTTTATTTTGAGTACCGTTTTATTTTTTTTCATATCAAATAAATATTAGTATTTTCGAATTGGAAAACTTTTCGACATCGTATTTTTTCCATTTAATTGATATACTGATATTTAAAATTTATTTTGGAAAACTTTCATTTTTTATTAAATAAATCGCTCTAAACATTTTGTCAAGTCGTTTATTCAACCTAAAATTGCAAATCTAAAAGATTGTGAAAAACACAACCCCTCAACAATCATAAACTTTTCAAAATCAACACAAGTGGAACAGAAGACTTACACACACGACGAAGCCTTCCAGTCATCCTTGGAGTATTTCCAAGGCGATGAACTGGCGGCCAGAGTTTGGGTCAACAAGTATGCCCTGAAGGATTCCTTCGGCAACCTGTACGAAGTAAACCCCAACGACATGCATCACAGACTGGCATCGGAAGTTGCCCGTATTGAAAAACGTTACCCCAACTCCCTATCAGAAAAAGAACTTTTTGGGCTGTTCGACCACTTCAAGTACATCGTACCCCAGGGGAGTCCGATGACCGGAATCGGCAATAGCTTCCAGATCGGATCGCTTTCCAACTGTTTCGTGATTGGTGTTGACGGACCTGCCGATTCTTACGGCGCCGTCATTAAAATCGACGAAGAACAGGTTCAGCTCATGAAACGCCGCGGAGGTGTAGGTCATGACCTCTCTCACATCCGCCCCAAAGGAACTCCTGTGAAGAATTCCGCCCTCACCTCCACCGGCATTGTGCCGTTCATGGAGCGTTATTCCAACTCCACCCGTGAAGTAGCTCAGGACGGTCGTCGTGGTGCCCTGATGCTCAGTGTTTCCATTCAACACCCTGATTCTGAATCATTTATTGATGCCAAAATGACCGAGGGCAAAGTCACCGGAGCCAATGTTTCAGTCAAAATCACCGATAAGTTCATGGAATCGGTTGCCGACGGGACCCCATATCAACAACAGTATCCGGTTTACAGCGACAATCCAACCTTCACCAAACAGACCGATGCCACTGCACTTTGGAAGAAAATCGTGCACAATGCCTGGCAATCCGCCGAACCCGGTGTCCTTTTCTGGGATACCATCCTGCGCGAATCCGTACCCGATTGCTATGCAGACCTCGGCTTCCGTACCGTTTCCACGAATCCCTGCGGTGAAATTCCTCTCTGTCCCTACGACAGTTGCCGATTGCTGGCTATCAACCTGTATTCTTATGTGAACAAGCCCTTCACGGCGGAAGCCAACTTTGACTTCGAACTGTTCACCAAGCATGTGGCCATTGCCCAACGCATCATGGACGACATCATCGACCTGGAAATGGAAAAGATCGACAACATTCTGGAAAAAATTATTTCCGACCCAGAAGATGCCGACATCAAACGCACGGAAACAGAGCTCTGGCTCAAAATCAAGAAGAAAACCGCTCAGGGTCGTCGCACCGGAGTCGGCACGACGGCTGAAGGCGATATGCTGGCTGCACTAAACCTGCGTTACGGCACCGAGGAAGCCTCTGATTTCTCCGAAGAAATCCATAAGAAACTGGCTATCGAAGCGTACCGTTCTTCTGCCATGATGGCAAAAGACCGTGGTGCCTTCGAAGTGTTCGACGCCGCACGTGAAGTAAACAACCCCTTCATCAATCGCCTGTTTGATGCTGACCCGACATTAAAAGAAGTCATGCTGAAATACGGCCGCCGCAACATTGCCTGCCTAACCGTAGCACCCACTGGCACCACCAGCCTAATGACGCAGACCACCTCGGGTATCGAACCTGCCTTTATGGTGATTTACAAACGCCGCCGCAAAATAAATCCGAACGACAAGGATTCAAAAGTGGACTTCAGGGATGACAACAATGACAGTTGGGAAGAATATGTCGTATTCCACCACAAGTTCGTTACCTGGATGGAAGCCAACGGTTATCCGACCGCCAAAATCTACACGGCCGAAGAACAGGAAGAACTTCTGCAGAAATCGCCTTACTACAAAGCGTGCTCCAACGATGTGGACTGGATGCAGAAAGTCAAGATGCAGGGTCGCATTCAGAAATGGGTGGACCACTCCATCAGCGTGACCATCAACTTGCCATCCGATGTCAACGAAGAACTGGTCGGCAAACTGTACATGGAAGCCTGGAAGAGCGGCTGCAAAGGTTGTACGGTTTACCGTGACGGTTCCCGCAACGGCGTGTTGCTCTCCAATGAACCAGCCAAAAAAGAAGAAAAGGAAGACAAGAAACTGATTTGCTTCCCGGAAGTTTCCCCGAAACGCCCCAGAGAACTCTATGCTGAAGTGGTTCGCTTCCAAAACAACAAGGATAAATGGATTGCTTTTGTCGGCTTGCTGAACGGACGCCCATACGAAATATTCACTGGTATCCAGGACGATGACGAAGGCATCATGTTACCCAAAAACGTGACCAACGGTAAAATCATCAAGAATGTGGACGACTTTGGCCAGAAACGCTATGACTTCCAGTTCTCCAATAAGAAAGGCTACAAGACCACGGTCGAAGGCTTGTCTGAAATGTTCAACAGTGAATTCTGGAACTACGCCAAATTGATCTCAGGGGTGCTTCGTTATGGAATGCCCATCGACCAAGTGCTCAAATTGGTCGGCGGTCTGGAATTGGACAGCGAGTCCATCAATACCTGGAAGAACGGCGTGGAACGGACACTTAAAAAGTATTTGCCGGATGGAGAAGCCAAGGGTCAGGTTTGCCCGGAATGCAAGCACGAAACACTCGTCTTCCAAGAAGGCTGCCTTCATTGCACCTCATGCGGCCACTCCAAATGCGGATAATTTTCTAAATAGGGAGCGAATTTCTGCGTTGCAACAGAATTTTTAATCCTCACGTACCAAAGTACGCTCCGGTGAAAAATTCTGTTGCGCCTTGAACTTCACACCCTATTTAAAAAATTAGTGGGGTAAATGAGAGCCCTAAGAGAAAGAAAAAGCGACTGGAAGGTCGCTTTTTTATTGGCAATACGGTAGAAGATGTTTCAATAGAGCGCCAAGGTCAAGGCGCTGATTATGAGACATACCGGAGCGTACTTAAGGTACGTGAGGATTGTCGAATAAGCAGCAACGCAGAGATTGACACTCTATTGAGATATCGTTTCGGGCATTTTGCAGGTACCGTTTAAGGTAGCACCGGATTCGATGATAAGGGTGGAAGTGGTGATGGAGCCGTCGATTCGGCTTTGAGATTTCAGGGATAATTGCTCAGGAGCAATGACATTGCCTTTCACGAGGCCGGAGATTTCCGCATTGGAACAGGTGATGTTGCCTGTCAATGAGGCGCTGGGGCCTAGGATGACTTTGCCATCGGTGATGAGGTTGCCTTCCATTAGTCCGTCCAGTCTCATATCGGTGTCGGAACTTATATCACCCTTGATTTTTGCGCCCGGAGCAAGAATGCTGTATATGGTTACTGGCGCATTGGATACTTCTTTTGCCATGATCGATCGATTAGTTGGGCAAAATTACAATTTATATTGAAAGAACAAAGTACATTTGCAACAACAAAATCAATCAATCATGGACTTCCTGACTCTCAACCATATGCAGTTCCACGCCTTTCATGGCTTATTTGAACAGGAACAGTTAATCGGAAACACCTATTTCATTGACTTAAAGATAGGTGCGGATTTCAGCAAAGCGTGCAAAACCGATCAAATCGAAGACACCATCAACTATGCATCCGTCTTTCATGAGGTCCAGGAAGAGATGAAAAAGCCTTGCAACCTCATCGAGCACCTGGCTGAAAACATCTGCCGACGACTTAAAATTGCGTTTAAAGAAATGCAAAGCATTGAGATTAAGCTAACTAAACAGAATCCACCACTTCACGGCCAGTTGGATAGCGTCAGCATTATTTTGACACGTTAACGTATTTTTTGCATCCGGCAGGATAATCCTTCAAAACTTTATGTACTTTTGTCGTCCTTTTCGCATCCGCTTTTCACAATCCGGGTGAGATGGATTAATGAAAACAATTAAATCCGCGTAATTCGGATTAAACTTTTTCAAAACATCACGACGATGAAGAACAAGTACATTCACTTGATTGAACAATCCTTTGAGTTCCCCAATGAGGAGTTCAATGTTGTTGAAAATGAACTGCAATGGTTCAACATTCCTTTGATGGATGTCATCAAACAGTACGGAACCCCCTTGAGAATCTTCTATTTACCGAAGATAGCGCAGAACATTCAGCGTGCCCGGAAGATGTTCAACGTCGCCATGGCCAAGGCTGATTACGACGGAGACTATCATTATTGCTACTGCACCAAGAGCTCGCATTTCTCCTTTATTATGGAAGAAGTACTCAAGCATAACGTCCATATTGAAACGTCTTCAGCCTTCGACATCAACCTTATCGAGTCCTTATTTGATGCAGGGATGATCAACAAAGACAAGTACATCATCTGCAACGGATTCAAGCGCCCGCAATACATCGAGAACATCCAGATGCTCATCAACAGCGGGTTTGAGAATACTATCCCCGTATTGGACAACAAGTTCGAACTGGACTTGCTGCTGAATAATCTGGAGAAGAAGGTAAAGATTGGCATCCGCATCGCTTCTGAAGAAGAACCGAAGTTCGACTTCTACACTTCCAGACTCGGCATCCGTTACAACGACATCATTCCCTACTTTCTGGATAAGATTGAACCGAATGAAAACGTTGAACTCAAGATGCTCCACTTCTTCATAAACACCGGGATCAAAGACACCGCCTACTACTGGAATGAATTAATCAAGGCGGTGGAACTCTACTGTGAGCTGAAACAAATCTGCCCCCAATTGGACAGCATCAACATCGGCGGAGGCTTCCCCATCCAGACCTACCTCGACTTCGAGTACGACTATGAGTACATGGCCGAAGAGATCATCCAGCAGATCAAGAACATATGCGTGCAGAACAAAGTGAAGGAACCGGACATTTTCACCGAGTTCGGATCGTTCACCGTGGGCGAAAGCGGCGCCATGCTTTATTCCATCATCAATCAGAAGCAACAGAACGACCGGGAACTCTGGAACATGATCGACAGCTCGTTCATCACCACCCTGCCGGACACTTGGGCCATCAACCAGCGCTTCGTCCAGCTGGCCGTCAACAATTGGGATGCCGAATATCAGCGCGTTCACTTAGGCGGACTGACCTGCGATAGCGAAGATTTCTACAACTCCGAAGCGCACTCCAATGCCGTTTTCCTGCCCAAAATCGTACCGGAACGGGAACAATACATCGGATTCTTCCATTGCGGCGCCTATCAGGAATCCCTAAGCGGGTATGGCGGGATTCAGCACTGCCTCACACCGGCACCAAAAATGGTCATTATTGATTTGGACGAAAATGGGGAATGGGTAACCAAGCTGTTTGCCAAGGAGCAGAGCTACAAATCGATGATGAAAATTCTGGGTTACTAAGCTATTTCCAATTGATATCGCGGAAGTTCCGCTTTCCACCGAAATAATAATTCAGCAGAATGCTGCCGCGGTAAACCTCAGGTATAGGGTTCACCGTGGTCAGTTGCCTGTTTTCCATACGCTGGATTCGGAATGTCGGGCGCATTTTCCAAAATGCCAGACGAGCACGGACTACTGCCCAGGCATCGCCACGCTTGCCGGACAGGAGAAAGACGAGTCCGGAGAGGTAGTCAAAGAAGAACCGGAATACAAAAACAAAGACAAAGCGTCGTCGGCTGGTGTTTTTGTAAAGCATCAGCAGGTTGTTGCGGTAATTAAGGAAGGTCTTGCGCGGGTTTTCCTTGTTTAGCGTGGCACCCCCCAAATGATAGACCGTACTTTCAGGCAAACAAACGATGCGCCTGCCCCTGCTGCGTAGCCTCCAACACAAGTCAATTTCTTCCATGTGGGCAAAAAAACGGGCATCCAGCCCTCCAACTACCCGATAATCCTCAGTTCTAATACACAAACAGGCGCCTGTTGCCCAGAAAATATCGGCGGGTGTGTCGTATTGGCCCAAATCCTTTTCAACAACCGAAAGCAAGCGCCCACGGCAAAAGGGATAGCCTAAAAAATCCATGTAACCGCCAGCCGCACCTGCGTGCTCAAAGCATTCCGGCTCACGCAGGGATCGGATTTTAGGCTGACAAGCTGCCACTTCGGGATTCTTTTCCAAATAATCAATAAGCACCGGCAACCAATTCGGAGAGACCTCAACGTCTGAATTCAATAGGACAACGTACTGAGCATCCACCTGAGCAATTGCCAAGTTGTAACCTTCTGCAAAACCATGGTTGTGGCCCAGGTCGATGAGGCGGATTTGCGGATACTCGGCCGCCAGGAATTCCAATGAACCGTCCACCGAACCGTTGTCGGCCACCACAAGCTCCACATCGGCAGAACCCAGAGTATGCTCAATGACATTGGGCAGGTAGCAACGCATCAAGGATTTACCGTTCCAGTTCAGAATGACGACGGATACTTTCATGCCTGTTTTGAATTTGAAGGTTCTGTAGGTCGCTTGTGCTTCCAGCGTTTGTGCGTCCACAGCCAAAAGGCGGGATCTCTCAGGATTGTTTTTTCCATCAGTCTGGCGTATTTTTCAGTGATTTCGAATTCAGCCGTCGTATCGGGCTTATCGGAAATCACCTTGAATTCCGATTGGTAGCAGCCGCGGGAAGTCTTGCTCACATCGGAGTAGACTACGGCGAAACCGGTTTGTTTGGCCATACGCTCCGGACCTGTCAAGATGGACGTGTCCTGGTTCAAAAAGGTTGTCCAATAAATCAGATTGCCCCTTGAAGGCGACTGATCGCTCACCATCCCAAAAACGCCAGCAATACCATTTTTACGTAAGCGAATCACCGTGCGGTAGGTTTCATTTTTAGTCACATTGCTGCCACCGAAATGGATACGGATCTTTTTCATCAGTTCGTCAAAAGCCACATTCTTTAGCGGTCGATAAACATTGAAACCCTCCTGATTGCCTGAAGCCAGCATGTTTAGGAACAGGAAAGGCTGGAACTCCCAATTGCCGTAATGACCAAGCACGAGCAGCACGCCCTGCCCTTTTTCGGCAAAAGTAGTCAGCACTTCCGGATTAACAAAAACCATACGCTTTTTGGCCTCTTTTTCAGACATGGCAAGCACACGTACCGTTTCCTGGAAATTATCGCAGAAATGGCGGTAGAAACGGCGCTCGATGCGCTTCAGCTCCAAAGGGGCATAGTCCGGAAAACTGTTTTGAAGATTCCTGCGGACGACCTTGCGGCGATAACGCCCGATGTGATAAACTACCGGAAAGAACAGCAGGTCTGAAATCAGGAACAGCACAGGCATCGGCAGGCTGGCATACAACCGTGTGATACCGTATAACAGAGCAGTGTTGAACTTCTTCATGTCACCAAAGATACAGCTTCCTCGTGAAAAGTCAAAGACAGATTTCAGCCTTCAAGGCCGTTTTTTCAGAATTGAATGCACCCAACTTCACCCGAACGGCACAATTCACCAAAGTGGAATCATACGGTATTTCCACACGGACGTAATTTTCGGTGAAGCCGTGCATCATCCCATCGGTTTTAGGGTGTTCAAACAGTACTTTTGCTTCTTTTCCGGACTGAAGTCGATAGAATGCCTGCCATTTCTCGTCCGAAAGGCGTATAAGGCGGGCGCTACGGGCTTTTTTATCCGCCGAGGCAACCGCGTATCCTATTTGCAGCGCTTGCGTCCCTGGGCGCTCTGAATAGGTAAAAACGTGAAGTTGGGAAATATCCAGTTTTTCAATAAAACTGAACGCCTGCTCAAACAACTCCTGGGTTTCTCCTCGGGAGCCGACAATAACATCGACACCGATAAAGGCATTCGGGATTTCGCGGCGGACAGCTTCAATCTTGGAAGCAAACAAGGCGGTATCGTAGCGACGGTGCATGAGCTTGAGCAGGTCATCATTTCCGGCTTGAAGTGGAATATGAAAATGGGGCGCAAATCTTTTGGAACCCGCTACGAAGTGAATGACCTCGCTCGTTAGCAGATTGGGCTCGATGGAGGAGATGCGGAAGCGTTCGATGCCTTCCACTTCGTCCAACGCTTTGATGAGGTCCAGAAAGTTTTCACTGTTGCTTTTGCCGAAGTCGCCGATGTTGACACCTGTCAGCACGATTTCCTTGCCTCCTTCCAAGGCTACCTCTCTAGCTTGCTGTGCAAGCATGGCGATGTCCGGGTTGCGGCTGCGTCCGCGGGCGATGGGAATAGTGCAGTAAGTGCAATAATAATCGCACCCGTCCTGAACCTTCAAAAAATATCGCGTACGGTCGCCTTTGGAACAGGATGGCAGAAAGCGTTGAATATCTTTGTGCGCACTTACATCGACTCGGGCAACATCGCCCTTTTTCAAGGTTTCCAAATGCGCGGGCAAATCGAATTTTTGATTGGAACCCAATACCAGATCGACACCGGGCATGGTGGCGATTTCCTCAGGTTTGAGTTGCGCATAGCAACCAGTCACCACAATAAAGGCTTCCGGATACTGACGAATGAACTTATGGATGGCTTGCCTGTCTTTTTTATCGGCCGTTTCGGTGACCGAGCAGGTGTTGATGACACAGACGTCGGGTTTTTCTCCCGGACGAACCCGGACATAACCAGATGCTTCCATGATTTTTCCAAGACTGGAAGTTTCTGCAAAATTCAATTTGCATCCGAGACTATGGTACGCTATTTTTTTGGACTCAAAAACGTTCTGATCGATCATGATTTTTTTCTTCGTCTGCAAAGGTAAAAATAAACCTCCGGCTAAAAAAAATCAGGGTCTTTTCGGAGGGCCTTCGGGGTGATTTTGAACGACTTTTCCTTATAAAAGGAGTATAAAAATGCATTTTTAGCCCTTTACAAAGAAAAAAGTGAAGTTTTTTATAAATTTTTACGGTTTTAAGTACACAGAATGAAAATTATACTTAATTTTGCCGCGATTTCAAAAAACTCCTATTTATTGTTTAAACAGAAAAAAAAATGAAAAAGTTAGTATTGTTCATCGCTGTTATCGTTGCAGTTTCTTTCGCATCTTGCAAAAAAACCACTGTTACTAACGACACAACCGCACCTGATTCTACCGCTGTTGTTGAAGAAGTTCCTGCCGCTGATAGCGTTGCTGTTGGTGACAGCACTGTTGTTGCTCAGTAATCTGCCAACAAAGAAATTAAAAAGGTTCGACTTAGTCGGACCTTTTTTTTTGCCCCATACCAAATAGGGCACAAAAAAAAGCCGACTGTAAAGCCGGCTTTCTTAAATTTATATGAAGAAGCTTATTCAGCCACTACTTCAAAAGGTATTTCAACACTCACTTCGCGGTGCAGTTTCACAACAGCCACGTAGTTGCCGATTTCCTTGACAGCTTCTTTTATGACGATGTTCTTGCGATCTACTTCGAAACCAGCCTTGGCCAATCCTTCAGCAATCTGGATAGCGCCTACGGAGCCGAAGATTTTGCCGGTGGAGCTAACCTTGGCACCAATGCTCAGTGTAACACCGTTCATGGCAACAAGAAGCGCTTCAGCGTCTTTCTTGTTTTGTGCAATCTTATGGGCACGTTGTTTCAGGTTTTCAGCCAAAACCTTCTTTGCAGAAGGAGTTGCGATGATAGCCTTGCCCGTGGGGATCAGGAAGTTTCTTCCGTATCCGTTCTTGACGATGACCACGTCATCCTTGTAACCCAGACCGGTTACGTCTTCTTTCAATATAAGTTCCATTGTTAATCCTCCTTAGGTTATTTCATCAAATCGGT
>Ga0209429_10000570_pt1 | contig 24413 bp, 15 predicted proteins | sample BarGraNGADG00212_3_FD_184493 | JGI IMG/M metagenome (GOLD analysis project Ga0209429, IMG submission 184493) | Arctic peat soil microbial communities from Barrow, Alaska - Barrow Graham LP Ref core NGADG0004-212 (SPAdes) (version 2) | ecosystem: Environmental > Terrestrial > Soil > Wetlands >...
AAGTTCCTTATTAAGCAGAATCTGAAGATAATCAAGTGCAATTGTAAGTGCAATGTTATCTTTTATGTTCTGAAGATCCTGTTCTCCTGCGAGCACCAGAAACTCATTCTTTTTTATTGCATTGTAGTTTTGAAATCCACTGAATAAGTTTAGGCTTCCCCCAATATAAAAATTATTTGATTGAACTTGCTGGTGATTGGTATACTGGTAGGTAGTCTGGTCGAGTGCACGGCCAAAAGTATAATTATGTGATGCAGAACCATTTACTGTTGGTAAAAGTTTATACTTGGAGAGTTCAAGCGTATTCTTCTGGAATTTGGTCTGAATATCCTGCTGCTTTATTTGAAGGTTATTATCAATAGCATACTTTATACAATCTTCCAGCGACCATATTTTTTGTTGTGAAAAGATTAATCCCTGCGAAGAAAGGAGACCTGTGAATATTAATATCAGAATTTTTTTCATCATAGTTATGAATGTTTTAATCTCAATGATTTTAAACCCATGTTTAATATCATATCAGTTAAGTAGTTGTGTTAATAAAATATGCGAAAACACCTTTTTAAATAAGTTTACGAAGATAATTAATATCTAAGACACCAGGAATAAATTCTTTTAAAAGAAATATTTATTAGTCAAACTTCAATTTTCAAACGATGTAACGATGGGTTTTGTTATCATTTTTGTGAATTATTTTTGTCGCTAACGCTAAAATAACTAACTTGCGCGACTCATTTAAAAACAATTTATTATGCTACATTATAAAGAACTTGGACTAGTTAATTCGAGAGAATTGTTCAGGAATGCTGTGAAAGGTGGATATGCTATTCCTGCTTTTAATTTTAACAATCTTGAACAAATGCAGGCAATTATCAGTGCTTGTGTGGAGACAAAATCTCCGGTGATTCTTCAGGTATCAAAGGGTGCACGAAAATATGCCAACCAGACATTACTACAATACCTTGCCAAAGGTGCTGTTGAATATGCAAAAGAACTTGGTTATGCTATTCCGATTGTATTGCATCTCGATCATGGTGATACTTTTGAAACCTGCAAATCGTGTATTGAAACTGGTTTTTCTTCAGTAATGATTGACGGTTCACATTTCCCGTATGATGAAAACGTAAGATTAACCAAACAGGTTGTTGAGTATGCCCATCAATTTGACGTAACAGTAGAAGGTGAATTGGGTGTTTTAGCTGGTATTGAGGATGAGGTTTCATCAGAACATACTTCCTATACAAGACCCGAAGAAGTGGAAGACTTTGTAAGAAAAACAGGAGTTGATTCCCTAGCTATATCTATCGGAACATCACATGGGGCATTCAAATTCAAAGTTAAACCAGGGCAACTTCCTCCTCCTCTCCGTTTTGACATTCTTGAAGAGTGTGAAAAACGTATTCCGGGCTTCCCGATTGTACTTCATGGTGCATCTTCAGTACCCCAGGATATTGTTGACGAGATTAACAAATATGGAGGGAAAATGGAAAATACTGTTGGCATATCTGAAGAACAATTGCGTAGAGCAGCAAAATCGGCAGTTTGTAAGATTAACATCGATAGCGATGGAAGACTTGCAATGACCGCTGCGATCAGGAAGGTTTTTGTTGAAAAGCCAGGTGAGTTCGACCCGCGTAACTACCTTGGTCCTGCACGTGATAAATTAAGAGAACTTTATAAACACAAAGTTTTAAATGTACTTGGAAGTGCCAATAAGGCTTAGTTAGATACCTGGCTACCCCCTCTGCCACTCCGCCAGTTGGCGGAGTGGCATCTCCCCCAAGGGGGCGATAAGAACAATATATGTTGATTTGTTCCCCCCTTGGGGGGAATTAAAAGGGGGTCAATTAAAGTTATAAATAAGGCAATTTACAGATAGCCAGTCATATACAGACTGGCTGTTTTTTTTATGTTAAAAACTATTTTTTTGTTTCAAAGAGTTGATTATCTGTTTATTTAACTTAGCAGTCTGATTTAATAATTTTGTCAGGAAGACACCCGATATACAAGGAAGATCGCCTGAGACGCACTAACCGTCTTACACTGATGTTAAATCATCGGGAGTTAAAAGCATTAGGGATATATTGTAATCGTTACAGGGTGAAGAATAAGTCTGAATTTCTCAGGGAGACGGTTATGAAAGCTATTCTGAAAAGGTTCGATGACGAGTATCCTTCGTTATGGGAAGAGATTGAGCCTACACTTTTTAACCAGAATGTAACAAAATAAAAGTTGCTTAATTCCTGTCTTTATATAATTTTACAAATCAGAGGTTGATAAAATCAGAAATTTGATACTAATTTTGTCGAACCAGTTTATATTTGTAAGAAAATCAGGGAGATGAAGACATGTCTGAGCTGGGGTCAATTCTTAAGGGCCTTGTAGAAGCGCTGTTCGATGTGTTTGAGGTACCCGGGATGAACAGGGCGTTATATGAAACAATACTAACAGGTAAATTTAAAGCTTCCTTATAATAAGCATACCAAAATTGCTTATTGATGATCACTTTCAAAAAAATATTCTATTTTTGCAACTCATTTTAGAGCAGACTGACCCATGGTGTAATTGGCAACACGTTAGATTTTGGTTCTAAAGAGTCCAGGTTCGAAACCTGGTGGGTCAACAAAAAGCAGCTTCACGGCTGCTTTTTTGTTGCTATTTCACAGCATGTCTCATAAAATAAGCACTAGCTTGTTTTTCTTTGCTCATTTCTTCCTGAAAGCACAAATCAGGGTTCCGATAATTCCGGTCAATATCCCGGGGAGACAAAAAAGAAATATAATTGTCATAACAACTGCTTCGCTGATGTATTCTGTTTTCTTTACCAATAATGCAGTAGTCGCCAGGAAGGAGGTTGTCTTCAAGCGATTTTCTTCATTGAACAAGGAAAGAAAATAGTTTTTCATAACTCACATTATTACTTAACTTCTCCGGCTTTAAATATAGTCCAGGGCTGAGCAGGACGGTCTGTGATCAATCCTTTCATCCAGTCGAACTGAGGATGCTTTTCCAAATATGTTTTGGCAATAAATGGTGTTCCGCAGGCAGAACCCCAACGTGCCACAAAAGACATCTGTTTTGCCATCTTTGAATCGATAACTTTTCCATCGATGGTTCCCCATGGAGCATAAGGGATATCAACACCATATATATCCTGGTCCAGATCAGGATGAGCACAGAGTGTTCTGATATCAGGGGAGTTTACATTTAAATAAGTATCATAATGATCGGCTTCGAATTTCTCAGCAAGGTCAATATTTATTTTTCCTGCATTTTCTTTCATTAATTGTTTCCATCGTACCCGTCTGGCAATTGATGAATTTCTGATATTCTGTTCAGATGTTTTAGTTTCGAACCGTAGTATTCTTAAATCCTCGGCAACATTTGATCCGACAAAAAATCCATTTTTTGTTCTTTCAAATCCAATGTATTTTAATCCGAGTTCAAGTCGGGCTATTTCGTTTGTATTTATATCGCCTATCAGCCAGGCGTTGGCATAACCCCCGTTGTTTCCTGTTTTCATCATTTCGCACCACTCATCTATAGTAGACGCATATTGTGTAGCATGACGCATTCGGACAAATTCAGGAATGCCCTTTTCATCGTAAGGAAAGAATCCCCCAATTGTCGTTTCAGATCCTATCAGACCTGCATTTGTTAAAAAGAAATCCGTTTCACTGTGGATTAATCCAGCCTGAGATTGCATCAGAATATGGTACCCTTTATCCGGAAGAATATCAATAATAACATTGCAATTGGGATAATAGAATGAACTCATTGTATTATGTCCCAGAACGATACCTCCATCAGCAGTCATACTCCCGGTCGCAATAAAAGAACTGCATGATTCCTTTTTTGGATCAGGAGCGCTGGGAGAGATACTTTCTTTTACCTGGGGCCACCAGTAATTCATAAATTCAGTAGAACCATTATAAGCTACGATTTCAGCCCTGCTTGTTGACATCCCGGCAGCATTCATCCCTTCTACAATTCCATCAATTTCCTGTAAGTTTTCAGCATCTATACCCGGCGTAAACATTTTGTCACTCTTCTGAACCATCCATTGCCAGTCTAATGCTGTTTGATAGTGCCAGACTGTGCTTGTCTCAAAGAGAGCGTCCTTTATTTCTTTGGCAAGTAAATATCCATGCTGGAAACCGCGTTCTTCAGGGGAACCTTCAATGTGAAGATAAATCCATCCGTTTTTCTCATGACGATTTGCTTTTGACAACCAGATTTTCTGATCATTTGTAAGCTGTTGTCCAGACAGGCTTAGATAGCTACTGTTGAATGCTGAAACGATTAGAAGGAGGATGATTACTCTTTTCTTCATGTTGTTTGATTTTAGGTCAAATTAAATACTAGTCAAAGCAAAAATGAAATTACAGCTGGGGAGTAATTAATCCTGATCAGCCAATTTTTTTGCCAGCAGTCGGACCTGGTTTCAGAGAATGTATCTCAGTTATATTAATTACGACAACAGCGACTGGTTTAGGCATCCCTATCTTTGCAGACATTGCTGCTGCCTGTTCATATAACTCGCCATCTTCCTGCGCAACAGCATTTCCCAGGAACCGGAAACCATTCAGAATCTCACGATTTACTACAGCAACAGAAACTTTAGAACCTCTTTTTATATTTGCATAGGTAGTCCCTCCTGTCCCCTCAGTGAAGATAAGGGATTGGTCTGATAAAACCCGTGTAGACCTTTTTGGAGCAACATTTGGAGTCCCATCAGAATTTACTGTTCCAATAAAACATTGCTGTGTTGCAATCATCTCCTTCATTTCTTGCGTCAGTGTTGCCATTTTTTATAAGATTAATAAGACATAAAACTTTCAGGTTTCAATACTTCAGGACTTATTTTGATTTTTGCTATAGCACCTTTATACCATGATACTTTATTTCTTCTTGCACCAATTGACATTTCGCCTGTCATAGGTTTGAAATCAACATGACCAGTCATTTCCTTTTTCCCATTGACATAATTTGTCATCTGACCTGTTCCATCGAGAGTCATCACGACATGATACCATTTATTTGCCGGGTGAGTTAAGGAGGTCTCAATAAGAGCAGTTTTATTATCTCCGGAAAGGATAAAGGTATCAAGGTACCAGACATTGTCTTCTGTCAATCTTAATTCAATCAGAAGACGATCACTGTCAATATTGCCAATATGGAGGAACCTCTGTTCAAAGGGACCATTGGAATCGGGCCTAATTAACATTTCAATCGTAAAGCATTGCAGATTGTTTATCGGGTTCTCTGCCAGAAAAAGTCCGTCATTTATCCCATTAAATATTACTGCTTTTCCATAAGGGCTATCTGCAGTTACAGGGTTTCCTGAAATTTCGAGCCCCTTAATTCCTTTTTTCAGGTCGGATACAATATACTCCCATGCCTTATGTATGTTACCACTTGCAACCATGATTCTATCCCTATAACTAAAATTGATATTACTTTTTAACTGATGAGATAAACCATCAGATAATCACCATGTCTGATATAAAGTTTTCCTTTACTTATAACAGGGTGAGCCCAGAATGGCCCTTCGCCCTTTGTGATCTGAAATTCACTTACAATGTCAAGTTTTGTTGAATCAGGTTTTGCGAGAGCAACATGGCCTGATTTTTCTTCGTAAAGATAAAGCATTCCATCGGCTGAAATTATGGATCCCTGGTTGTACCACTTTGATGTCCAGAGAGTTTTCCCTGTGGTCCAGTCGACACAAACCCACATGTTTACGGGTTTGGACATGTGATTAGTGCCATAAATATTATTACCCAGAAGGACGACTCCACCTATCTGAGGATCAAAATTCCTGTTCTCCCATATCGTTTCAACAGAATTTCCATCTGCTGAAAGTTTAAGTTTCATAGATACCCAGCTATATCCGTTCCCAATAAAGATACATCCATCTCTGTATATTGGGGTGATTGCATGGTTTTTCATAACCCTGCCAGTAGCAGTACTGCCTGCTGCATTAGCTGCTGCATAATCTACTTTCCAAAGAATCTTTCCGTTTTTTGAATCGACTGCGAAAATATCAGTCCCCATAACTGTTACAATCATTTTCTTCCCGGCATACACTATAAGTTTGGGATTTACATATTGTGGTTCCTCGTTAAGAGGTGCCGCTTCCCAAATAACCTTCCCATCATTAATATTAAATGCAACCATCGATGCCTTTTTCCCTCCCGGAGATGCTATTACCATATTGTCAAAAACAAGAGGTGATTCGGATATTCCAAACATAAGTGGTTTGCTATCATAAAGGTTGTAATGATTTTTTGACCATTTTACTTTGCCATTGGAACCTACACAAACAATATCTCCGCTTCCGCTCACCAGGAAAAGATTTCCGTTATAGTAAGTAGGGGTGCATCTTGATCCTGTATGATTCGCCATCCATGCTTTTCCGTAGGCTGTTTCCCATTTAATTTTCCCATCCAGGGTAAGAGCTGTAAGAACATCTAAACTGTCTTTTCTACCCGTAACATAAACAGCATCATCTGTAATTGTTGCTTCAGAATATCCATCACCCATTTTTGGTGTTTCCCATAAAAGCTTTGGTCCGCCATCGGGCCACTTTTTAAGCAACCCGGTTTCATTATAGATCCCTGAACGGTCGGGTCCGCGCCACTCGAAAAGCTGAGAGTAAGTTATTGTCAGAGAAGTTGAGCAGAAAATTATTGATAAGAGAAGTTTTGGAAGGAAGAATCGCATAAAATTATAAAGTTTTAGATTGATAGTTTTAAATAATTGTTTGGCAATGTATCTAATAATTATCGTTTATGCAATGTTATATTTTACATCATTGCCAATATCCTGGGAATGAATATCAAACCTCCGGCAACAAGTGCAATTATCGCGGAAATAAATACTGCGGCAGCTGCATAGTCTTTTACCTTTTTGATTTGGTCATTCCATTCAGGATGTACGAAATCGGCTAATTTTTCAATGGCAGTGTTAAATAGTTCTGAAATAAATACAAGACCTATAACAATTGTTAGTAAAGCCCATTCCGTAACACTGATTTTCATAACTATCCCAAGCACTATAGCTAATATAGTTGCAAGGAGATGAATTCTGGCATTATGTTCATTCTTCAAGAGTGACAACAATCCCTGGAAAGCAAATTTAAAACTGCTTAGTCTTGATTTTATTGAAAATTTATTTGTGTTCATTTTTCCCTTTTCCCTTTTTCCTTTTTCCTTGTGCCTTGTGCCTTGTGTCGTGTGCCGTGCGCCTTTTAGTCTTTAACACACCTTATGCTAAAGCCGTGTTTTTTTGATACATGGCCCATATTGACTTTTGCATCACCATAGTACAAACTGGAATATCCTTCCTCTTCATTTCCGGAAGCACTTGCTGACCAAAAGGCTGTATAATAGGAAATAGCTGTAAAAGACCCTTCAAAATATCTGATCCCGGCTGGTAATGCCGAAAAGCCAGTTGTGTTGGTTGCTCCTTTGTTTGGAGTCATCCAATGTGTTGTGCCTGTTTCTTTTAATTTGCCGCCGGTGTAGATGCTGTCAGCTAAAAAATCACTTAGCTGTTGCCATTCTTCGATTCCTGGCAGATGCCAGCCAGTCGGACATACTTTTCCAGAGTCTGCTGTATATGCATTGTAAAGCAGTCCATAAGTGCGTTTATACGCAGTATCATTTTTGTTATACATGCAATAGCCGGGTGTCGCCAGATTACGCCAGGCTATAGAATCAGCTATGGGTGCAATTGATGTTCCGTCATTAAATTTGGTTGTTTTCAGATTCTCCGCCATCCATATCTGAAGACCAATCCGAACTGTTTTATAAGTGTTTCCCTCAATGTCGGTAACCGGATCAGGTGGCTTTTCCTCCTTTTTGGTACAACTGATGGATAGGCTTACCAGTGTTACAATTATTAATATGTATTTTGAAAATTTCAAATTGATTTATTTGCTGATGGTTTCAAATAAGAATATTATTCAGAAATTTTTCTGTTTCTCTTTCAACTCCCTGCCAGTCTTTTGATCTGATATATGATCCGATTACATGTGCTCCTGCTTCGGGGAATGCCTCCTTTTGTTTCAGGGAAGACGGAGTTCCGAGTTCATCGAACATTTTTAACATAGCGGGAACAGAAACAGTTTTGTCATGTTCATTTTCGTTTTTATAATAGTAGCCAAGGAATACAGGACATTTGATTTTTGAGAAAACTTCCGGTTTCATAGTATTTGTAATCAGACTTTCAAGAGCAACCAGAGCTTCAATACGGTAATCCATAGCCCAGTAATTTGCATGTGTATTATTATCCGGTTCATATCTTTTCACCTTCCCTCCCGAGACTTTTTGCGCCAGCTGCAATCCCCAGTGCTTGTCAAGAATAACCGCAGTTCCATCGTAAAGTTTGACACAGGGAGAGTACAAAACAATTGCTTTTATTTCAGGATGCCTTGCTGTTAAAAAGAGAGTTAACGCTCCTCCTGCAGATGTTCCGATTACCACTACTTCTTCACCTAACTTTTTGGCGATCGCCAGAGCTTGTTCAGCTGAGGCTTCATAGTTGTCGGCAGTTAGACCGATCATTGTACTGTCGCCCCTGTCAATTCCATGTTCTGATAATCTGGAAAGGTATAGATTAGCATTAAATTTTTTAGCAAGATCTTTATGTACGGGATCTCCTTCTGCCTGACTTGCAGAGAATCCATGAAGATAAAGGAATACAATTTTGGTCTTTTCTTTTTTTAAAGAATCAGCCCAAATAATCCTTGCCTGATTATCTGGTTTAAGACCTCTCTCCGCCTTTTCGTTATTGTTAATTTGTGTTTCAAGATCAGTAAGTGATGCCGGGAGCGTTATAACTAGTGTTGCAAATGCTGGTTTTGGAGGTTTCGGTCCAACGAAGTAAGCAATGAAAAGCACCAGAATGATACCTGACAGCCATTTTATGAATGTTTTCATAAGATTGTAATTACTTATTGGAAAGTAAAGATAAGAAGAGATATTCAGCAAATGAAATTTCTCCATTCTGCTTTCAGAAAGAATGGCTCAGCAGGTTGATCTATGAATTTGAAAACACCTGGACCTACGGTTGTTTATTTGCTGGAATAGGGGTCTTTAAGAATTCAATCCGTTTCTTAACTTTTTCAATATATTCAGATCCCATGTTCGATTTGACGGATTTCATACTATTGAGGTAAAGCTCATAGTAATAGATTGCTTTGGGGAAATTTTTTAGTTTTTCATCATAAATATTTGCCACTATCATGGTTGTATTTATGTCAGATGTCAATTTCTGGCCAAGGAGATAATTGGTAATAGCCTGTTCATATAAACCATCAGATTTCAATACCTCGGCTAGCATATAGTAATTAATATATGTTTGCTGAACAAAAGGATTTAAGATTTTAATAAGATGTCTGTAATAATATGCACTTTTTTTAAAGTCATTAATTTTCGAATAGTCCCGGCCAAGGAAACTTGAGACTTCAAGATCAGTAGAGTCTTTTTCGTATGCCTTCAACAGATAAGGAATAGATTCTTTTGGCTGCAGGTTATTCGTATAACCAATTCCCGCCCTTTTGAGATATAGAAAAGTAGAGTCCCCCGAGCTTAAAATTTTCAGATAGTCATTAAGCGCTCTTTTATTACGGTTGAGAGAATAGTTTAAGGCAGCCCTGCGCACATAAAGATCAATATCAGTCGGGTCAATTTCTATCCCATTGGTAAGTAACTGTATTGCTGTATCGGCCCTGTAGGTTAAAGTATAACAATATGCTACGTTTTTGATTGCGTTGATGTTTTTATTATTTAGAGTTATAGATTTGTTAAATAAATCAATTGCGCCGAATAAATCTCCGGTTTTCAGGGTGGCAAAACCGAGTTTGTCAATAATGGAATAATTTAATGAATCCTGTTTATAAAACCTATTGTAAATACTAATTGATTCGTCATATTTTGCTTCCTGAATATAAATGCTTGTAAGATAATATGAGTAGGTCCAATTCATAGAGTCGATAGCGGAGAGATTTTGGAGAATCGGCTTTGCCAGATTTGATTTTCCTCTGTTATAATAGCTCTTTGCTATCATAAATTTGTAAGTGTTATTTTCGGGAGAGATACTTAAAGCCTTCTGGAAACATTCAAATGCTTTATCATCGGAAATAACGTTCTGGTATGCCAGCCCCATTTTATAATAAATCTCTGAATTGAGAGTGTCTTTAGCAAGAATCAGCTGACATGTGTCAATTACTTTTTTGTAATCGCCCCTGATTAATAGGATATCAATTTTAGAATTATCAGGTTTGGTCTGAGCTAACCCGGAATGAAAAACAACTAAAACGGCGAGAATAAGAGTTATTATGATCCTTTTCATATAGTTTAATTTCTTCATTAATAAATAAATAGCACTTAATCACCTCCTTATATTCTGAAAGGATAATGTTATTTAAATATATAACGAATAAATTAGTTGTGCAACTTTTTACTTATTTATTTCTTTCAGCCAGTTGAGACAGGCGCCAGACCAGGCTGATTGAGTTCATTCTTAAAAGTTTTTATGGTAAATATTTTAGTATTTGTCCATCTGCCTCAAGTTTCGTTTTAATTTTCTGATACGATAATTCATTTATACTTTTCTTTTCTTCAATAGCCATGTAAGCCACTGTTCCTGCACTCTGACCAAGGATCATGAATACAGGTTCCATTCTTATTGATCCAAAGGCAATATGAGAACATGAAACGCAAACCGGAACAAGAAGATTCCTGCATTCTTCAGGTTTCGGCAATATTGAACCAAGATCAATCTGATAAGGATTTTTTGGAGAAACTCCTAAATCACCTTCATTCTGTACATATCCTTCTGGTGTAACATATCTCTGAACATTATGAGAATCCATTGTATAAGAGCCCATGGCAATAGGTCTTGGTACTTCTCTTTTCCCAAAAATATCATTTTCAGTCATGACATATTGTCCAAGCATTCGACGTGCCTCCCGGACATAAATATTATAGGGCCAGTACCCGTTATCAGTAAATTCATCTTTTGAAAAACCCCACTGGTTCATTGTTTCTCGAACCTGTTCCGGAATACGCAAGTCAGTTGCCATAAAATATAGCAATCCCTTCTGATAAAGAATATGTTCCTTCAGAATTTCCTTTCTTCTTTCATAAGAAGCATCAGGATAATCCCAGTTCATGCCAATATTGTCAAAACTGAACGGGCCATGATTATTTACATCTGTTTTTAAGTTTGGTATAGGATCATATTTCCCGAAAAACTCATTCCATCGTGTAGCTGATAGTCTTGCAAGAAGCTCATACTGGGAACTGTCATATCCTTCAGGTTTTGTTATAGGGACTTTATTTTTACTGTTTTTTGTGAGACACAGCCTGTAGCAATAAGCCTGTATCTTATTGTCTCCGGATCCATTTTCCCCAGGAGAATCAGCAGATATCCGGGCGACGAGCCCGCTTGATGGATTTCCCGGAATTTTATATGGATCAATATTATCTTTGAAATAATGACCATGATGGAAAACACCTTTCTGAACGCCGTTCCATTGTTCGTTATAAACCGATGATGCCTCACGTCCAACTGTATATTTGATACCTGCTGAGGCCATGAGGTCTCCTTCATAAGTGGCATCTATGAAGACTTTTCCGCTGAAAGTCTTTCCGCTGAGAGTTTTAATTGAAATAATTGAACCATTGTTTTTTACAACCCCGTTTTTTCTGTCTAACCATTCATCGCGGTAAACTTCTATTTTATTCTCCTTAATCATCTGCTCAAAAGCCTCCTCCGCAGCATGGGGTTCAAAAATCCACATTGTGCGATTTTTCCCGTCAATTGCAGGATTACCCTGTCCTACATTCCCATATTCCGATTGTTTTTGCCAGTTCCATGATTCTGGTTTCTGATAGTGATTATAAATGAGCTGATAAAATTCACGTGCGATGCCGCCGATTACTTCCTTGTTTCCGGTATCTGTGAAACTAAGTCCGGAAGAGGAGAGTCCCCCAAGGTGTTTCTCGGGAGATACAATGATAACCGATTTTCCCATTCTGACAACCTGAACTGCAGCCGTTACAGCCGAAGAGGTACCTCCATAAATAATAACATCAGCTTTATAGGTGTTGGAATAAGCTGCGGACTGGATTCTGAGAATTTTCAATTCGTGTGGTTTGAAGTTTACTGTTTCATCAATCTTCGACACTGATGTTTCAGCCGTATATGGATTTATCCACTGTTGGATTCCTTTAATTGAAAAGCTAAATTTTGTATTTACTTCTGATGATTCCTCGTTGAAAAGAATATAGTAATTATCAATTCCCTTAATAACATGTCTGTATCTGATATTTCCGGAAGCAGGGGTGAGGCTAATGTCGGGTGGAATTATCTTTCTTACAGCTAAGATTAAATTTTCATCTGAATTATAGGAGACTGCTCCTTTAAAAATTTCGAAAAATTTCGAATCATTATGGATAATCAATCTGCTGTTTTTAGCAAGTTTTTCTAAAAATGGTTTTGCCTCAGGAGGCAGGTAAGAAAGGCTGTCGAGAATTATTGCACCATAATTCATCCCTGCAATATGAACACCTTTTGAATCGATTTTTGCATCTTCCCATAAGTGTCTTATTTCAAGGTAATTAAAATCCAACTGGTGCTGAAAGAATACTTTTGCTGATTTATCCGGAAGCCATGTAGCTTCACTTAAGATTGCAAGATTGCACACTTGCTTTGAATCGGTGTTAAGCCAGCTTAGTCTTCTGCATGCGTCGGCATAAGGCTTATAATTGTCCCACCATGATGCATGCGGTCCTACATCGGGTGGTCTTTCATCAAACCGGGGACCTCTGATTGAATAGAAAAATGCATGAGGTATCAGAAAATTCTGACCACGGATAAAACACCAGTTGGCGAGCCATTCCATTTCATCAAAAGTAAGGTTGTGTCCATAGGCCCCATAAAGCTCATTTGCATTACGCCTCAACCCAAGATGAAGCATCGCGCTTGATGCACATTTTGCCATCGTGGAGTGTTGTCCCTCAAGTGCTTTTGGTCCGGGTTCAACATAGCGCCAGACAAGATCTTGTCCGGGGATCTGAAAATATCGTTCAGCACCGATATCCATCGATCCTGCAGGATGGCCCATCAGAGAAATCCCATGATCTTTGCACCAGTTACCCAGTCGTTTATAATAATTTTCTTCAAGGCAGATATTTACTGCACGGTTGTAATCATTGCGGTGTTGTTTTGAATCGGGGTTATCATTGTACCACAAATCTGCCAGAAAAGGGGTGATATCATAGCCAAGAATACTTTTAATCTGAGGAAGGAGGGAAGCATTTCCGGGAATAACCCCTCTTGCACTGCTTCGTCCCAGTGGAGAAGGTTCATCAGTAAATATTCCGGGGATAGTTGTTCCGAAATACTTGCCGAATTCTTTTGCATACTTGTCATAAACCAGTTCAATAAAACTGGTTACTGCTTCGGGATTTAGAATATCTCCAGCTGCCGGAGACTCTTCCTGTAGTCTTGCACCTCCTTCACCAATATAATGCAACCCCCTGATATTCCCTTTTGAGGGCTGTTCAATTATTGCAACACGGCTTCCATTAGGACGATTGATAATTGTGACAAGCTTTGTTCCGTCAGCAAGTGCTGGTTCTTCTCCTGCTTTAAGATCAATCTTTGCTAAACCACGGGCTGCATGGGCCGGATTTCGTGCAACTACCTGACCGCTTGAAGATCCTGAGGGATACATTCCTTCGTCATACAACACAACATACATCTTACGACGGGAAGCCTCGCTAATAGCGACTTCCATTGAATGAATCATCTCAGGAGAGAGCCATTTAACATTATCCGGTAATCCTATTCGAGGATGAATTACAAATCCATAAACTCCATGTGCCTCAAAATCAGAAATCTGCCGGATAATTTCTTCGTCTTTCAATGTATCATTCCAAAACCAGAATGGCATTACAGAAAATTCACGGGGAGGATTAAGAAAATCCTTGGGAATATCCTGGGCACTAACAGGTCGGACTAGAGAAATAATGAAAGTGAGAGCAAAAAGGATCGTGTAAAAATTAAGCTTCATACATAAAAGGATATAATCAGTTATTATTGATTATAAAGATATTTATTCTTTAGAGAAATAGTGATATTAATGAAAAATCTATAGGAAAAGCAGGTTTTAAGAAAATAGAACCCCGCAGTCATTACAAATCAAAAACCCCAGAACAGGTCAACAATGCTTACATTTTTGATAATAACACTTATAAGCCACAGTAAGGTCATCAGTATCATCATAACCAGGAAGGCCTGAATGTAGATCTGAAAAAAGCTCATGTCAGGTTTGTTTAGTCCAGAAGAAAAGCTATACCTGCAGCTCCGATTCCAGCATTGGCTCCTAGAATAGGTGAAATATTTACAACTGAGGCTGGCGGTTTCTTTGTCAGGGTTTCCATTCTTTCAGAATACCACTGAGCTGCATCAGGATTATTTGCATGCAGGACAGTATAATTCCATATTTGGTTTTCCTCACAAATCCGTCTGATATGTTCCATTACCTTTTCCATATTTGCTTTCTGGTTGAAAGCTTTATCGAAAACAATTGCTTTTCCTGATTCATCAATAGAAACAATAGGATTGACATTGAGAATCCGTGCAATTAGTCCTTTTGTAGCTGAAAGTCTTCCTCCGCGGATGAGGTATTTAATATCCCTGACGCTTATAAATATTTTTAATTTATTTACCCAGTTTTCCGCCATTTCAACAACTTGATCATGAGAAAATCCTTCTTCAATAGCTTGTGCAGTGCGGAGGATAATAAGTCCGAGAGCCCCGGAAAGATTTTTGGAGTTTATAACCGCGATAGGTTTATTGAATTCTTTACTAATAGCCAATGCGGCTTTCTGGCTACTGTTAAATGTGCCGCTTAACTTATCGCTAAGATGAATTGCAATAACTGAATCATAGTGCGAAGCCAGATGGGAGTAAACGTTTGTGAAGGCTTTCTCATTCACCTGTGAAGACTTTGGATAGTCTTTGTTTTCTTCCAAAAGAGTATAAAACTGTTCGGGTTGAATAGTGATTTTATCGAGGTAATGATTCTCGCCGAAGTTGATATTTATCGGCAGCATATTTATCTGATATTTATCGATTAAAACCTGAGCCAGGTCGCATGTAGAGTCAGTTACTAAAGCTATTTTCCATTTTCTGTTATAAACTACATCGCTTTGACGAACCATATCGTCAGCCTTTTGAAAAGCGATGGTGCCGGTAAATCTCAACTCATTAAAAAGATCAGCCGGAGTATTTGTGTGAAGATGTATTCTCCTCATCCTGTCAGAACCGGCAACAACAATTGAATTCCCGTATTTCTCAAGTTTTGACCTTAAGGTATTATTATCAATTGGACTGTTTTTGATGAGGGCCTCTGTACAGAATCTGAATTCGACTTTCTCCGGAATTGTTTCTTCTATCTTTTCAAATACTCCCGTTTCAGCTTTAACCTGAATTAGTTCTTTCAGATTGCTATTGCTTATAAAGTCAATAATACCTTCCACAAAAAAGACAAAACCTCTGGCACCGGCATCAACTACATTTGCTTTTGCCAGGACGGCAAGTTTAGATTTAGTTTCAATAAGGGATTTATTAAGGATACTAAGAGAACTGATAAACAGCTCATTGAAATCAGTTATTCTGAATCTGCTGTCGTAAATGTAATTTGCCCAGTCTTTTATTACTGTCAGCATTGTCCCCTCAACCGGATTAGAAACAGCCTCGTATATATACCTTATTGAGTTCTTAACACTTTCAGCAAACTGGCTGATATTGATTGTTTTAAAGTTCCCGGTTTCCATGCTCATCCCGTAGAGAAACTGGGCAAAGATTATTCCGGAATTTCCCCGGGCATTTATTAATGTTGTTTCTGCAATTCTGTCTGCTGTAATTTTATATGACCTGTGAGGATGAAGAGAATCTATGACTGCACGGATTGTTGAGGCAAGATTTGTACCGGTATCGCCATCATTTACAGGGAAAACATTGATCTTATTAAGCTCAACCTGATGTTCAATAACTTTTCTGGCACCGGCGATAAAGGTGTAGTAGAGGCGACGGCCATCCATTTCATTAAGCGGAACAGGAGTCGTTAAAGTCATATGTCGTTAGCTTTCAACTGTTTTGCAAAGGTACTCATTTAAAGTATTTAAATAATAATTGCAGCTTAATATCATCTAAGCAACAATTCTTAGAATTTGTTTTGATAACTGATCAGGTGAAATACCCGGAACTTTTACGTGAAGTCTATTAAACACGGAGTCCATTTACGCAGTTTGCATTTTCCTTCTGATACCATTGTAATTTCTGGTTTATCTTGAATCCTTTTTCATATAAAGATTAAAAGTCAGATATTCCAATAACCAGGCCAAAATACGGTTTCTGATTAAAAACCCATGAAGGTCTATTTTTATCCATAAGATTGTCGAAACCAAGCGCCAAACCAAGAGACATTTTACCATAAGATATAAAACCAGCAACCCCTTTCTGAAAAATCATTGCATCATACTGCTGACTTGTTTTATTGTTAGTGTTCGTTGGGTTGACAGGCGATGTTCCGATACCTGCAAAAATCCCAAGATCAAAACCAACCTGCCGGATGAATGAAATCTCATCATGAAGTGGATGAACAGATGAAGCCATCTTATAAAAATCTTTTCGGAAGCCAAGGAAAACTGCAAAATTTAAATCAGCACTAAACTGCGCTGGAACATCATCCTTTGGTTGTCTGTATTTGAATAAAATTGAGGTTAAGTCAATATCAACTGAATTATTTATAAAGCAACTTTTGTTCAAATAATTGTCCGTTTTTGTTTTGCTAAGTTTTATTCCTGTGCCAGAAGACATATTTGGTGATTCTTTTTTCCCATTGGTGATAACAGGATATATAATAATAGAATCTACTGTAATTTTTGTGTAAACGCGGGAAGGTTGAGCTCCCTGAATTTTCAGATTATAAAAACCCGAATCAAAATCATGTCGTGTGATTTTGCCGGTAGAAACGCAACTTACCGAAATAACCATCAGTAACCCTATAGCTAAAACATTGTTAATTTTCATTAGTTTTTAATATACTTGCTCAGCTTGCATTTCAAAATTTTGTATCTGTTGTTTTATCTATTTTCTTATCAGGTAAGATTCCACAATTAATTGTTCTGAAGTCTGATACATTCTTTAAAACAAACGATGGAACCCCTTCCGCATGTGGAGTATATACATTATTAAAATAAGCTCCTTCCACATCTTCCAGGATGAAGGGAGGACGAAAATCCTCATTCTCAAACTTCAGATCAATATTTGTCATGGAAATGTTTTTTGCATGACGGATGAAAAAACCATATGCAGGAATTTTGATAAACTCCTGAGGATCGGGGTAGGCATTTTCTTTTTCAGGTACAAGAAGGGCAGCCTGTTCTTTTGGAGCACCCCCTTTAACTAAAATGGTAATATTATCCATCCGTACATCTTCAATTTTATAGCCAGGAATTCCAAGGAGGATAGAAGCATAATCAGGGTTGGAGCTATAAGCTACCACATTACTTATGTTAATTCTTCTCAGTATCCCGACTGGGGTCCCTGCCGGACCTCTCATTCTTGATCCTATTCTAAGAAAGAAAGGAGATCCCATAACATCCCGCATGGTAATATTTGATATGGAAATATCTTCCAGAATACCGCCGTCGACAGTTTCAAGTGCGAGTCCCCTGCAGAATTCAAATGTGCAGTTTGAGACTGTTATATTCCTGAATCCTCCATTCGATTCGGTACCAAGCTTTATCCTTCCTGTAACAACACCCCTGTCTGGCACTTTTCCTGCATTTTCACGTTTATAGGTCCCGTTGAGAAATGTTCCGATATCAAATCCACTCACTGAACAATTTGTTATAGTCACATCTTCAGTAAAACGTGCCACCCCAAGGGCGAAAGAGCTTTTTAAAACTATAGCATCATCGAACGGGGAGTTGACACTGCAGTTTGAGATATGTCCATGCTGGCAGCAATCTATATCTAACCCGTCGCGGTTTGTGTCAATTTTAAAGTTATCAATTGTAAAATTGTCAACCCCTGTAGCAAGGAGGCAAAAATGTCCTCCTGTTAAAATTGAGATATCCTTAAGAATAACATTACGGCACCATTTTAAGGCTATGGCTTTATTTGCAATCCCCTCTTTTGTATTTCCAGATCGTGTGAGACCTTTTCCATCAATTAAACCATGACCAATAATCGCAATATTCTGTAAATTTTCTCCCCAGATAAGGCTATTATGCCAATGACTGTGTCCGAAATCCTGGAATTTGTCAAATTCATTTGGTTCGGGAGCATCGTATCCCCCTTTTCCCTGGTTTGGATCGGCAGCAATTAAGATAGCTCCATTGTCAAGAAACAGAGTGATATTGTTTTTCAGATGAATTGAAAAACTCAGATATTTTCCGGCAGGAAAGTAGATTGTTCCCCCACCCGCAGAAGAAGCAGCTTCAATTGTCCTATTAATCGCATCAGTATCAAAATTTATACTGTCACCTTTGGCCCCGAATTGCCTTACATTGTAAAATCCTGAAGCATCGTTAATTACAGGGGCCACTGGATTTTGGGTCAGAAGATCAGGGGGGAAATTTTTCGGAAGAGGTTTATTTCGATTTTGGCTGAAAGCCGAAAGTGTCAACGCTGAGGATATCAGAAGGATCAGAAATTGTTTCATTGTATTTTTTATTAAACAGGGTACTATTTACTTTAATTTTATGTTTTTAAACGCAGAGGGTGCTGAGTTGCTGCAATTATCTTAATTAAGCACCAAGATAGAAAAAATGATTGGAGAAACAAGTTTCTTAAAGGGTCCAGATTATATATAAGAGATTGCAAGAAATTCTTTATATTGTTTTTTTTAACTATGAAAATATCTCTCTCTAAGCTTAAGTGGTACAATAATGAAAAAATCTGGGTAACCGGATTTATTCGTATAGGAAACAGATACCTGAAAAATACTGAACTTCTGAATCATTTCTCAGAAATTGAAACAATTACAGATTTTGAACAGGCTCTAAAAACTGCAAATGGTCAGTTTTCAGTAATTATTAAAACCCCTGATGAAATTTGGGCGGCAACAGACAGACTAAGAAATAATCCACTTTTTTACACCAGGCTTAATAATACAAACATTATTAGCGATGATTGTTACTGTCTTGCAGAAATGAAATCTGAAAAGCGATTTAATCCAGACGCTGTTGATTGTTTTTTAATGGCTGGTCATGTCATAAACAATTTGACCCTGATTGATAGTATTTTTCAGATTGAAGCAGGTGAATATGTGATATTAGGGAATTCTGTTACTCGTAAATTCTATTATGATTCCACTTTTGATCCAATTATTGAGAAGGACTTTACTTCTTTGGCAACTGAACTAAATAGTGTAATCTTAAACGTATTTGAGGCGCATTTTAAAGCTCTATCCGATAATTTTATAGCAATTTCTTTGTCCGGGGGATTCGATTCCAGATTAGTAGCAGCTATGTGTGCAAAACACCACCCTGAGAATGTAATCTGTTACACTTTCGGGAGAAGAAATAACCAGGAAGTTGCCCCTGCAGAGGAGATAGCAAAGCGGCTTGGTTTCAAATGGATTTTTATTGAATATAATTCCGGACTAATAGAAGGGTTTATGGATGATAAAATTTTTAAAGAGTATTATCCATATGCATCAAATTTATCAGGTATGTTCTACATGCAGGATTATTTTGCAAAAGAGATATTTAAGGAGTTCTTCAGCCTGGTTAACCTGAAAAGAGAAAAACAGTTTAATTTAATAAAGTTAATTGAGGATAAAATTCCGTCAGGTGAATTTGAATTCTGGAAGGTTTTTGAAACCTGGGATCAAAAAGAACGACAGGCAAAATTTATTATTAATTCAGCCAGGGTCTTTTCGTTTTTTGGATACAATTACGTTTTGCCATTGTTTGATAGTGTCCTTATTGACTTTTTCTCAGGTCTGCCATTTCAATTTAAACTTGATAAAAATCTCTATGATTACGTCTTAACAGAAATTATTTTTACAGAATTTAATCTGAACTTACCAAATGAACTTAATCCACGCCCATCACAAAAAGTATTTCAAAGACAAAAAGAAAAAATTAAACCCTTTGTCCCCAATAAGATATTGAACATTTTACTAAAAAAGCAATCTCCTGTTTTTTATGATGAGATAACACAGACAATGCTTGAAGGGATTGTCCCTCGGCAAATTATTAAACCCAGACAATCAAATTATTACAATTCATATATAACTCAGTGGTACCTGATAAAAACGAAGGAATTATTAGGAATCAAAATCGGACTCCGGGAGAGGAATTCTTTTCATAAATAATCTATTTTTTTATATGCCACCTGAAGTTATATTCTCCTGATGGTATTTCGCAAAGTGTTTTCTGGAAGGTGTTTTCAAGAATCTTTACCTGATGTACCTGGTCAATAAGATTTTCACCTTCGAAGATATAGCGTGTATTAGTTTGCGGAATAGCCATAATTGCAATACATCCTATTGGAATTTTAACTTTCATTATGAAATTATTCCCATCGATCTTCCAGTTAGTTGCAATTTCACCATGGATAGTGTTATATGTAGTTTCGGCCCAAGTCAGATCGCCGGTAATTTCTGGAGAGATAATGATTTTATTATAGGAATCGGAACCCGGAGCTTGTCTGATATATCCTATACCGCTATAGAACCATTCCATTAAATGGCCGAGCATCATGTGATTATTTGATACATATTTTAAGGCAGCCCATGATTCTGTAAGTGAAGTTGCCCCTTTTGAAAGCTGGTATCCGTAACCGGGAACATCTGTCTTTGAGTTCATTTCATAAATCAAATTTGATTGTCCTTCCTGTTCAAGGACCCTTAACAGATAGCGATATCCAACATCGCCTGCAGTGAGTGCTTTATTATTTCCATTTATAGATTTTATCAGATTTTTAACCACCTTCATTTTACAGGTATCATCAACTATTCCAAAGTAAAGAGGCATTGCATATGCTGTCTGACTGCCTGTGGAATAGATATTGGTCAGGCGGTTAAAGAATTTATCATTAAATGACTTTCTGATCTCCTCAGCCTTGTTAAGGTAATAACCGGCATCTTCTTTTTCACCGATAAGACTGGCCATCTTTGCTACAAGTTTTGTGTCGTAAAAATATATTGATGTGGCAGTAACTGATTTTGGCGTGAGTTGCGCCTCCCCTGGAAATTTTGGTCCCAGATCATACCAGTCACCTAATCCATGGGAAAGAATATTATTGTCCGACATTTTACTCAGGTAGTCTAAATACTTTTTCATCATCGGATATGCTTTTTTTACTGCTTCAAGATCCCCATACCATTCATACATATCCCATGGGAGAATAATACATGCGCTTCCCCATTCAGGAGAATCGCGGAATCCACCTGCGAAAGGTACATACTCCGGGGCGATATCCGGAACAAGGCCATTTTCAAGCTGAGCCTCCATCATATCATCAATGACTTTATCGTAAAGATTGTGAATGTCGTAGACGTATTTGATGGAGTTTCCCATGAGATGGGTCTGTTCAAGCCAGCCCAGTTTTTCTCTGTGAGGACAATCCGTGGCAACACTCGCCAGGTTACTTTTTATCGACCAGTTAATCAGATTGTAAATTGAATTGAAAAGTTCATTTGAGCATTTGAAACTTCCAACCACCGGAGATGAATTCCTTGTATGCAATAACTGGATATCCGAGATGACCGGCAGGTTTCGGGGATTGGGATACATTACAGGAAGCGCTCCGTCTGCCTGGAGATACCTGAATCCGTAATATGTGAATCGCGGAATCCATGTCTCTTCACTTTCTCCTTTTAAAGTATATGTGAAACAGAATGGTCCGCCGGTGGCTTGTTGAGTAACCAATGAATCCTCTCCAAGAAGTTCGCCCGGGGTTAACATTACAACCTGCCCCTTTTTCCCTTTTATCCTGATTTTAATTATACCAGAGGCATTTTGTTCAAAATCATAAATATAGACGCTGTCTTTTTTAGAAAAGATCTCTTTATAATTGATAACTTCAGCAACCTTAAGGGGATAATCATTTTCGGGACGCAGTGTCCCGGTTGGCTCTTTAACCAGAAGAGAAGGTTTCCATTTTAAATCATCGAAACCGGGTTTGTCCCATCCATCCTGTTCCAGTCTGGCATCATAATCTTCTCCGCCGTAAATACTTGAAAAAGTGATTGGGGAAGAAGCTGTTTTCCAGCTTTCATCGCTTACAATTATATCTTTGGATCCGTCGCTATACCGGATTTCAAGTTTCATTATTATTTTTGGTGCCCCATACGCTATTACCAGTTTCCTGTATCGCTCCCTGTTAATATTATAGAATCCATTACCAACAATAGCACTAATGGTATTCGGTCCACGCTTCAGGTTTTGAGTTACATCAAAAGTGTTATACAAACATGTTTTCCGATAATCGGTCCATCCCGGCGATAGAAAATGATCACCGACTTTCTCTCCGTTTATGTTCAACTCGTACTGTCCCAGTCCGCAAACAAAAACATAGGCCCGGGCAATCCTTTTCTCTACACTTAAATCTTTCCTGAAGTATGGAACTGTTGTCCGTTTTTTAGCAACTTCACCGAGGTCATTCCCGTTCCCATGAACTCCAGGGACCAATAATAATGAATCGGGAATCTCTTCATATCCGATCCATCTTGCCCCGCTCCAGTCATTTTTATCGAATAGTCCGGTAACAAATCTTCCTGACGGGCTCCATGGAGAAGGTTTATCTGATCCATCCCACACCCTTACTTTCCAGAAATACTCTTTTTCGGGAAGTAAAGCAGTCCCGTTGTAGGAGATCCAGGCGGAAGATTTGGATTGAATCTTACCTGAATTCCAGATATCACCTATGCCTTTATCGGAACTAATAATAATCTGGTAGGCAGTCTGAATCTGCTCGCGTAAATCTGATTTTAGAATCCAGCTGAAATCAGGAATCTGATTTGTGCCGATTGGATTCTCTAACCCGTTACATTTTAATTGCGAAACAGAAACAGGAGGTTCAGGGTTTTTATTGCAACTGTTTAGTAATAAAATTGATATGAAAGCTATTGATATTGAAAGTCTCATTTTTGAATGTAATTTTTAATACCTATTTGTCAAGCTCCTTAACGTCTTCACCAAAGAAATATGCTTTGCCTTTTTCAGTTTTGCCTTTTTCAATTACTTTCCCTGCATAACTTAGTTTCAACGAATTTCCAAGTTTAGAGGTGATTTTTGCATGATTCAGTCGCCCGTTTTCCCAGTCAATATCAACCTCAAACCCTCCTCGCGCCATTAGCCCGTGGATATATCCTTTCTTCCAGGCTGATGGAAGGGCCGGCAGTAATTCTATCTCTCCTGCATGACTTTGTAACAGCATTTCAGTAATACCTGCTGTCGCCCCGAAGTTACCATCTATCTGAAAAGGCGGATGAGTGTCAAACAGGTTATTAAGTGTGGATTTTTTTAACAGAGCCAATACATTTTCATAAGCTTTGTCCCCATCCTTTAATCGTGCAAAAAAATTGATGATCCAGGCGCGACTCCAGCCAGTATGACCACCACCATTTGCAAGACGGAAATCAATTGTTTTCCGGGCAGCCTCAAGAAATTCGGAATTATGCTGCTGCGTTATCTGATTCCCCGGGTGGAGTGCGTATAAGTGAGAAATGTGACGGTGACCCGGTTCAGGTTCTTTAAATTCCTCTGTCCACTCCATAATGCGTCCGTCCTTACCAATTTGAATGGGTGCAAGTTTCTCAAGTGTCTTTTCCATCTTTTTACGGAAAGGTTTATCGAGATTGAGAATGATACTTGCCTGAATTGTATTCTGTAAAAGATCGCGGATAATCATGTGGTCCATTGTTGGCCCCATTACCATGCTGGCATTACCTCCACCTCCAGGAATCTCGAACTTGTTTTCCGGTGAAATTGACGGACCAGACACCAGGTACCCGGTTTTTGGGTTCACCACGAGCCAATCCATACAAAACTCGGCAGCTTCCTTCATTATCGGATAAGATTTTGTTCTGAGATATTCCACATCCCCGCCAAACTGAAAATGGTCCCAGATATTCTGACAGCTCCATGCAATACCCATTGGCCACATACCATATCCTATTGATCCTGTTGGTTCTGTAAAATGCCACGGATCAGTTGTATAATGTGCAACAATTCCGTGCATGCCATACACCTCTTTTGCAGTTCGTCTCGCATTCGGACGGAGGGCATCAATAAAATCGATAAACGGTTCCTGCAGTTCTCCAAGATTAGTAATCTCAGAAGGCCAGTAATTCATCTGGATATTGATAT
>Ga0209429_10000572_pt1 | contig 24393 bp, 20 predicted proteins | sample BarGraNGADG00212_3_FD_184493 | JGI IMG/M metagenome (GOLD analysis project Ga0209429, IMG submission 184493) | Arctic peat soil microbial communities from Barrow, Alaska - Barrow Graham LP Ref core NGADG0004-212 (SPAdes) (version 2) | ecosystem: Environmental > Terrestrial > Soil > Wetlands >...
GATGCTGCATGGTTGTCGTCAGCTCGTGTCGTGAGATGTACCGTTAAGTCGGGAAACGAGCGCAACCCTTATCTTATGTTTTATATGTCATGAGAGACTGCCCGTTTTAAATGGGAGGAAGGCGGGATGACGTCAAATCAGCATGGTTCTTACGCCTTGGGCAACACACGTGCTACAATGGGAAGTACAGAGGGAAGCCAAACCGCGAGGTGGAGCCAATCCCTAAAAACTTTTCTCAGTTCGGATTGGAGGCTGAAATTCGCCTCCATGAAGTTGGAATCGCTAGTAATCGTGGATCAGCTATGCCACGGTGAATACGTTCTCGGGTCTTGTACTCACCGCCCGTCACGTCAAGGGAGTTGGTAATACCCGAAGGCTCACAATAGTGGGACGAAGGTAAGACCGATGACAGGGACGAAGTCGTAACAAGGCATCCGTAGCGGAAGCTGTGGATGGATCACCTCCTTTCTAGGGAGAAAAATTCTTCTTTCCACGTGGAAGAAGAATTTAGTCGCCTCCGATATGAAGTCGGAGTGGCTATCGCAAGATAGCAACCGAATTGGTGCCAATTAGACTTGAAATTCATTATCATGATACATAAAAACCGCTTAAATTAGCGGTTTTTTAGTTGTCTTATTGACAAATTAAGTAATTTGTTATATAATTAATAGTTATTTAGCTTGCACATATATAATGTATAAGGCGAAATAATCAGAACTTTAATAATTTAAACCCCCAAAAAACAGATAATCATGAAAAAGGTATTAGTGGTATCCGCAAAGATCCTGCTTCCAATACTTTTTCTTTATAATATTAGCTTCTTTAGTATTGATTTTTCCAAAACATTCAAAGACTTCGGAAAATCAGAGCCCTTCAATTTTGAGGGACAGAAAAAACTAGCTAATTTTGTAAATGAAAAGGTTAAGGTGGCAGAAAAAAAGGGTGCAAAATACTCCCCTTACGATTACTTCAACGATCTCTACGAGATTGAGAAACTAGAGAAATCCATGAAAGGCGTGATGAGCTATCATGTCCTGGCAAATCAATTAATGATACTCCAGCAAGAGAATGTAAGAAATGGGCTCTTCTCTCATGAAGACATCGACAAGGCCGTTATAATCTTTAAAGAAAAGAGAGATCCCGGAAGTGTGTCTAGAGAAAATCTAAAACTTGAAATGTCTAAAAAAACTTTCTGGCCTAGCGTTAGAACCTGGCTCTTCCATTTCTATCTAATCAATTTGCCGCTCGCATTTATTCTATTTATGCTCTGGTGGCAGAAAGAAAAGAAAACGTTTAAACTTTCTAACCCATTCAGTTTTATTATCGCCTTAATTTTTTATCCGATAATAATTGGGTTGGTTATCCGTGAGGAGTTGTCAGAAAAAAGTCGTCAGTACTTAGCTGAAGCCGAACTCAGACGCATGAAGTCAAAGATGTTTTCTATCCTCTCTAAAAATGAGTTGGAAGATATCCGACGTTTTGCTTCTAGTCGCGGTTTCACGCTTGATGATTGGAGACAGTACTTAGGAAACCAGGGTCTAAAACCTCAGGGTATTCTTATTTCCTCACTCGTTGTAACAATTTTGTTTATAGCTATTCCTAAATTTTCTTTTTCACAAAGTAAACTGGAAAAAGCGGAAACAAACATTTTTACTACCATGCTAACGACTCAGGTTAATGCACCTCCGGGGAACTTAAGTCTAACTCTTGAAGATAACAATGACCAAGCACCGACGTCTTTTGCCGGCATCCTTGATTATTTCTTCTACACTTTCAACTTTAAGAATATTAGTTCTATTATTTTAAGGACCTGGACTAAAAAATTCCATCCGCAAGAAGTGATTCTCAAGATTGAGCATGTTCCTTGTTTCCGCTTTTAATTTAGGTTTCGACGCTGCCTGCAGAAAGTAAGCGTCGCAATAAACCAAAAATTAAAAGCAAAACAAGAATCATGAAAACAAAAATGTTTTTCCTTTGCCTGATTATCACTCTCGGTCTAACCATAGACTCTGGAGCACAAACAAAATTCAGTTCCGAAACGACTATCTGCTACGACAAATTGCAGGGAGGAATTCCTGTTAACAGATTTGAGATTCAAAATCCTCTATTTAGCATAAAGTATGATTACAAAGTTGACCTGATTAATAATAAACCGGTTAATGATGTCTTCGGACTTTTTCTTCCTAAACTCGTTGATAAAAAAACTTTTAGTTTAGGCGGAGCTATAATTAAGCTTGGCGACCTAAACAGAAGCGATCAATTTATCTTTGATATATCGGCCACAAAACAGATTGATTCGATTAGCGTTTACCTCGAAGTTGGTAGAGCGATCGGCGTTGAAACTCAACCCTGGGACTTTGTTCTCAGTCGAATTTCGCACCGTCTCTTTACTATTGAGGGTGGGATTCTTTCACCCGATCAACTCTTCGCTCCCTCGTTCAAAAAACTTTACGGCTGGATCGCTTATCACCCAAAGCACTTATTCATTGCTACGGGTAATGAGATTAGCCGCAATTGGTTTTTCTTCGGAACAAAGAATTACAAAAATTTCGGTAGCTTCACTTGTGCCGACTATGACCGCGATAATGGGAACTTCTGGTTCCGGTCGCAATTCGGCTTCATGGATGTTAATCAGAAATTCTACTCACAGGAAAATTATATCGTTTCTACCAGCTATTTAGCGGTTCCTCCTTTCTTTTACCGGCATTTTAGCCCGATGAGCACGAAGGGCCGATACGCTTTAAAGTTTGATGGCAAAAGAATCGGAAAATTAGAAACCTATGAGATCACAATCGGCCGCCAGTTCGGCAAATATGGTCAAATAGCGGCGGGTGCAAACGATGAAAACTTCGAACAAGAAAGGCTCGGTCTAGTTCTTGAATATTATAAAGAGTTTACTCTGAAAAATTTCAAGGCTAGTGCTGAACTAAGATACGAACAATTGACTGCTAAGTTTATGGGATACATCATCCTCGCTTATCAGTTCTAAACTTCTGGTCGCTGCCTAAAAACAGCGACCTTTTTATTTCAAAAGACCGGCCATACGACCGGTCCTTTTTATATTTTAGCTTTAATAAATTATCTCACTCCAATCGCCTGTCTGACTCTCTCCATTTTTTCATTAGCCATCTTTTCTACTTTTTTCTGGCCTTCTTCTAAAATCTTGGCCACTTCCTGATCAGAAATATTATTATATTTATTCTGGAAATTCGTTAAAAACTTAGCCACAACTTCGGCTAAGTCTTTTTTAAATTCACCATAACCTTGACCAACATAATCTTTGACTAGGCGCTTAATCTCTCGGTTGCCTAATTGGGCGTAAATGGTTAAAAGATTAGAAATGCCCGGCCGATTAAGCGGATCATAATCAATGTCCGTTCCGGAATCGGTCACGGCGCGCATAATTTTTTTCTTCGCCTCTTCAATATCATCTAAAAGGCCAAGACAATTATTCTGATTGGCATCGCTTTTACTCATCTTTTTCAAAGGATCAAGCAAGGACATAATTCTTGCTCCTTCTTTGCGTACTACTGGTTGCGGCAGCTTGAAGGTGTCGCCGAAGTCGTTATTGAAACGACGCGCGATATCGCGAGCCAGCTCCACGTGCTGTTTCTGATCCTCGCCCACCGGCACGATATCCGTATCATATAATAGGATGTCGGCGGCCATGAGAACGGGATAGTCGTATAAACCGACACTGACCGCTTCCTGATTCTTTCCCGCCTTATCCTTAAACTGCGTCATCTTATTCAAGTCGGAAATATACGCGCCGTAGCAATTAAAAATCCAAGCCAGCTCCGTATGGGCAGGCACAGCCGACTGTTGAAAAATAATTGATTTCTCAGGATCAATGCCAGCCGCCAAATAAATCTTAGTCACTTCAATAATTCTTTTTTTTAGTTCCGCCGGGTTCTGCTTAACGGTAATGGCGTGGTAGTCAACCACGGAAAAAATACAGTCATATTCCTTCTGCATTTCCACCCATTGGGAAATCGCTCCGATATAATTACCAACGTTCAAACGGCCCGAAGGCTGGATGCCGGAAAAAATAGTCTTAGTTGTCTTCATATTTTTTATCTTATATATAGCATTTCTCCTAATATTGTAATTTAATCGGACTTTTTTAGCAAACAAAAACCCCCGGAAAATTCCCCGGAGGCAAAAATTAAGGAGCCGTACTGACCAATGAACGCTTCGCCTTTTAGAGGGCGATGACGGGGAGCAGAATCCCCTGTTGTTCGGCCAGCCGGCTCCAGAGCGGATAAGTGGATTTGAACCACCGACCTTCGGAGTAACTAGTCCGACACTCTACCAGCTGAGCTATACCCGCGCTTGAATGTACAATTTGCTCCCCCACCATGACTTGAACATGGGACCCTCTCCTGGAAACGGGGAGATGCTCTAAGCAACTGAGATAGGGAGGAATGTTCCTCTATCCTAACAAAATCAAATTATTTGTCAATTACGCAGAATGGCCCCAAAAAATAGGCTTGAAATATTAATTTTTTGTGGTAAGATGAGATAAAGGATTACCAGCCTTTTTTTGTTGAACCGGGCTGTAGTATAATGGTAGTACGCGTGCATGGGGTGCATGCAGCCCCGGTCCGATTCCGGGCAGCCCGACTAATCAAACCGTTCCAAAATCATTACCGGGCTTGTAGCTCATCTGGTAGAGCGCTGCATTCGCATTGCAGAGGTAAGGGGTTCGAGTCCCCTCAAGTCCACTAATCAAATATTTTCGGGCTGTGGTATAAAGGCTATTATACACGCTTCGGGTGCGTGTGATCCCAGTTCAATTCTGGGCAGCCCGACTATTCTAAATCTTTACCGAGAAAGACTTTTTTATTATCAAGCGAACTTATGATAGATTTTAAGAAAAAAATGGAAGAGGCGGAACAGCAGGAAAAGGGCGTCTGGGCAGATGTCGCCGTGTTGGCGGCCAATAAAAAACGCAAACGCATCATTACCTATATAATCATCGCGGTAGTCATCGGCATTGTTTTCGCCGGTCGGATTATTATGTCCAGCCCAAACGCCATCTCTTGGTTGCCGGGCAGCTCCTTCTTTAATACTCTGAAACATTTAGTCCCGGGCGGCGATCGACAACTACAAGGCGAAGACAGCGACCGAGTTAATATCTTGCTCTTAGGTATGGGCGGGGAAGGCCATGACGGCCCCTATTTAACCGATACCATCCTATTATTAAGCATCAAACCGTCAACCAAGCAAGTCTCTATGATTTCTATTCCGCGCGATTTAGTGGCTCCAGTCAGTAACTGGCAGAAAATAAATTCCGTTAACGCTTATGCCGAACAAAAAACTCGCGGCTCCGGCGGCGCGGCCACGGCGCAAGCTATCAGTGATCTGCTCCAAGTGCCGATTCAATATTATGTTCGCGCCGATTTCAACGGTTTTGTCAGAATAGTCGACGAACTCGGCGGCGTCCAGGTTAACGTGGAAAATACTTTAGACGATTATGCCTATCCGATTGACGGCCAGGAAAGTAATCCTAATTATTACGCCCGCTATGAGCATTTGCATATTGATAAAGGCCTGCAAACTATGGACGGCGCCTTAGCTTTAAAATACGCCCGCAGCCGACACGGCCTAGGCGGGGAAGGTTCCGATTTCGCCCGCGCTCGGCGACAACAGTTATTGATGGAAGCGATAAAAAATAAGCTCCTTTCCGAACAAACGCTACTCAACCCAATCATGATAGGCAAACTGATTTCTGAATTTAGTAATGATATCTCCACTAATCTCAGCGTTTGGGAAATGGTTCGTTTATGGTCTTTAACTAAAGATATTAATCGCGACCAAGTTATCAATAAAGTTTTAAGCGACGCGCCAGACGGTTTTTTGGTCAGCGGCACCGGCGAAGACGGCGCCTATATCCTGACTCCCCGCACCGGCAATTTCGCGGCCATCCGCAATTTGGCGCAAAATATTTTTACTCTCGGCGTACCGACGGAGGAGAAGATTGAAACCATCAAGGACAGCGCCTCGGTCATCGTTACCAACGGCACCTTTATTACCGGCTTAGCCAACCGAATTTCCGCCGTCTTGACCGGCTATAAATTCGTCGTACCCCAATTCGGCAACGCACCACAGAGAAATTATTCGCAAACTGTGGTCTATGATTTAACTAATGGCCAGAAACCAGCGTCCTTGTCGATTTTGGAAAAAACCACCGGTGCCAAACAAGATTTTAATCTGCCGGACTGGCTTAAAACCTATTCGACCGATCCGACCAAACAGCCGGACTTTTTCCTAATTCTCGGCACGGATGCCGACAAAGCCGAAAACTAATCTATGCCTGTTAATAAAACAAAATCTGAATACCCTTTGGTGGTGATTTGCGGACGAACAAATGTCGGTAAGTCCACGCTTTTTAATTGTCTGATTGAAAGAAACCAGGCCCTGGTTTCTAACATCGCCGGCACAACACGCGACAGTAACCTGGGTTTCGTGGAATGGGCCAAGAGCGCTTTTGAGCTGGTGGATACGGCCGGCATTCTGGAGAGCAAATATTTAGGAGAACAAAAGATTAGCGGCCAAGATATCGATACCCAAACCCAAAAACAGGCTCGTTCCTATTTGGACCGGGCCGATTTAATCCTGTTCTTAGTGGATAATAAAGTCGGACTCCTGCCGGAGGATAAAACTTTGGCTATCGCCTTGCAGAAAAGCGAACACTACCGCGCTAAAACTCTTTTAGTCGCCAATAAAGTGGATAGTTTTAAAGCGGCACCCGAGACCGCGGAGTTTAACCGTCTGGGTTTGGGCGAGCCATTTCCTATCTCCGCCGCCAGCGGCCGCGGTACCGGCGATCTTTTGGATATCGTGGTCAGCCGTTTAGGGAAAAACCAGAAATCTAAAGAATTAGACGGAGCGGCCGAAAACCGGACGATTAATGTTTGTATTGTCGGCAAACCGAATGTCGGAAAATCATCGCTCCTTAACGCCATCTTAGGCTACGATCGCGTCATCGTCAGTCCTATCCCGCACACCACGCGCGAACCGCAAAACACCGAGATTATTTATCAAGGCCTTAAAATTAATCTGGCGGATACGGCCGGCATTTCTAAACAAGGCAAGAAATCGAGCGGTTTGGAAAAACCGGGAATTTTAAAATCCTTGAAAGCCTTAGAAAAATCGGACATTGCTCTGTTAGTCATGGATATCAGCGAGACATTAACGCATCAGGATGCAAAAATGGTGCAAGAAATAGTCGACCGCAAAAAAAGTCTGCTCTTCATCGCCAACAAATGGGATCTGGTAAAAGACCGCGATACGAAAAAATGGACGGAAATACTATATGATAAACTGCCCTTCGCCACCTGGGCGCCGATGCAGCTTCTCTCGGCTAAAACCGGGGAGAAGGTTAATAAAATTTTAGATTTGATTTTACAAATCGACGCACAGCGCGGCCAGGAGTTAAGCGATTCGCAAACCGCTAAATTCTTAAGTTTTGTCGTTAAAATTCATAAACCGGCCAAAGGTAAAGGAACCAAAGCGCCGCATATCTATGAGTTTAGACAAGTGAAAAGCAACCCGCCCGCCTTTATTCTGCGCATCGGTCCTAATGATGATTTACACTTTTCTTATGTCCGTTTTATAGAAAATCGCTTACGTGAAAAATATGGTTTTACCGGCACGCCAATCAGTATCCGCGTTACCAAAGAACGTAAATCGCACACAACTTATAATGAATAAATATAGCATGCGATAATAGTAATAGTTATGCATCTCATCGTCGGTCTGGGCAATCCAGGCGAACAATACGCGAACACCAGACATAACGCCGGCTTCTTAGCCTTGGACGAATTTTTGGGTGTTGTAAAATGGCAGGACAACAAAAAATTTAACGCCCTAATCCATGAAGACGGTGAATTTCTATTCGTTAAACCGCTAACTTTCATGAATAACTCCGGTCAAAGCGTCCAAAAGATTCTGGACTACTATAAACTGCGGCCGAAAAAACTGGGCTTAATCACAAAAAAAGACGTTGACCTGACGGAATCTCTGACGGTTGTCCATGACGACCTGGATTTGCCTTTTGGAACTTACCGACTGGCTGCTAACTCCAGTAGCGCCGGGCACCGCGGCGTTCAATCAATTATTGACTATTTAAAAACAAAAAATTTCACCCGTCTGCGCCTCGGCATTAAGAATAATTTGTTACGAACCCCTATCCCACCGGAAAAATTTGTTCTCCAACCCTTTAGCAAGGAAGAGAAGGAACGTCTCAAAACCATACTGGCTTCGCTCAATTTAAAAAACTTAAAATAAACATAAAATCCCTCTAAAAAACTTAGAGGGATTTTATTTTTCATTAACCCTATGATTAACCATGATTTCAAAAAAGAATACTACGTGGCCTTTAATCATTTCCTAAAAATCGGACCGATCAGATTAAAAAGGCTGGAAAATTTTTTCCCTAATCTGGAAGAGGCTTTTAAAGCTTCCTCTAATTGTTTGGAAAAAGCCGGGCTGGAACCAAACTTGGTTGCGGAATTCATTAAATTCCGTTATTCCTTTTCTCTTGATACGGCAATGAACAGTTTAGAAAAAGAAAAAATAAAGTTTATTACTTGGCACGACGGCGATTATCCGAGACTGCTGACCGAACTGCCGGCTCCGCCGCCTCTCTTATATTATAAAGGCGATTGGACAGCGATGACTACCCAGCTTAATCGCTTGGCGGTTGTCGGTTCGCGCCAGCACAGCGCTTATGCCAATCGCGTGCTAGAGGAAATATTACCCGCAGCCATAAACGCCGGGATAACGATTGTCAGCGGTCTGGCCTATGGAGTTGATGCTTTAGCCCATCAAATCGCCTTAGTTAACCGGGGAAGAACGATTGCTGTTTTAGGTTCTGGCTTGTTCGAACAGCGCATTTACCCGCGCGCCAACCAAGCTTTAGCTAAAAAAATAATTGACGCCAATGGTTTATTAATCTCCGAATTCCCGCCAGACATGCTCCCGCTCAAACAAAACTTTCCCCAGCGCAACCGAATTATCTCCGGGCTGTCTCAAGCCACCTTAGTCATTGAAGCGAGAAAAAAGTCCGGTTCCTTGATTACCGCCGCTTGTGCCTTGGAACAAAATCGAGAAGTCTTGGCCGTACCGGGTAACATTTTTTCCGAATTTTCTGTCGGCCCGAATGATTTAATACGAGAAGGCGCCGGGGCGATCTGCCAAACGGAAGATCTTCTGAAAATATTTAATCTGGAAATTAAAGCCGAAACATCTCTGAAAAAAGGGCAATTATTACCTCTTTTTATTCCGGCCAATGAGGCCGAAAAAATTATTTATAATCTAATCCGATGCGCAACGGAGCGCGGCCAAAAAATTAGCGCCGAAGAAATCATCCGCACAGCCGAACTTGACACCGCAAAAATAAATAGTACACTAAGTATATTGGAAATTAAGAATAGCGTCTTAAACGACGACCGGGGATATGAAATAAGAAACTAATATTATATGAATTTAATTATAGTCGAGTCACCAACCAAGGCGAAAACGATCGCTAAATTCTTAGACAAAAAATATAAGGTGGAGTCGTCTTTCGGCCATATCCGCGATTTGCCGGAGAAGGAAATGGGGATTGACTTAAAAGATAATTTTGCACCGAAATACGTTATCCCTGCCAAGGCCAAAAAAACCGTGGCCACTTTAAAGGCGGCCGCCAAAAAAGCGACCGACGTTATTCTCGCTTCCGACGAAGACCGCGAAGGAGAAGCGATCGCCTGGCATCTGTTGCAGGCTCTTAATTTAAACGCCAAAAATACCAAGCGCATTGTCTTCCATGAAATTACTAAGAACGCTATTTTAGCCGCTTTAGAAAAACCCCGCCAAATAGACCAAAATTTAGTGGATGCCCAGCAAGCGCGCCGCGTTCTGGACCGTTTAGTCGGCTATGAACTCTCGCCATTTTTATGGAAAAAAGTGGCTAAAGGCTTGTCGGCCGGCCGCGTGCAAAGCGTCGCCACGCGCCTCATCGTCGAGCGAGAAAAGGAAATCCAAGCTTTTAAAAGCGAGGAGTACTGGACCTTGTCCGCTGATTTGACCGGCGCTGAAGCAACTAATAAATTTACGACTGATCTATATAAGATCAAAAATAAAACCTTCAATAAGCTGGATCTGAAAAAAGAGCAAGCCGAAGAACTGAAAAAAACTTTATCCGCCTGTCAGTATACCGTGGAAAAAATTGAAAAGAAACAGGTCTCAAAAAATCCGGGGGCACCTTTTACGACTTCCACTCTACAGCAGTCCGCCAACCGCCATCTCGGCTTCAGTGCCAAACAAACCATGACTGTCGCCCAAAAACTCTACGAGCAAGGCTATATCACTTACATGAGAACCGATTCTCTGAACTTGTCTCCAAAATTTTTGGATGAAGCCCAAGATTGGCTCAAGAAAAATCTCGGAGATGAATATAGCGCGGGGCACAGCGTCTTTAAAAACAAAAGTAAGAATGCGCAAGAAGCGCATGAAGCCGTCCGACCGACCGAAGTTAACACCACACCGGAAATGCTGGTCGATAAACTGGACAAAAACCAAGAACGCCTTTATAAATTAATCTGGCAGCGCGCCGTGGCTAGTCAAATGACTTCGGCTAAATTAGCGGCCACCGTGATTGACGTGGCGGCGATTGATAAAAAAGACAATTTTCTACTACGCGCCAACGGCCAAACCTTGGTCTTTCCGGGCTACTTAAAAATCTGGCCGGAAAAGACCAAAGAGCAAGAATTGCCGGCCTTAAAGGAAAAGCAAACCCTAATTCTATTGGATCTGCGCGCCGATGGCCACAGTACTAATCCGCCGGCCCGCTATTCCGACGCCAGCCTGGTCAAAGAACTGGAAAAACACGGTATCGGCCGCCCCTCCACCTACGCCCCGACTATCAATACCATTATCACCAGAAACTACGTTGACCGCGATGAAAACAAGAAATTAAAACCGACAAGTATCGCTTTCGTAGTCACCAATCTTCTAATCAAGCACTTTCCAAAAATCGTTGATTACGAATTCACGGCTAAGATGGAAGACAATCTCGACTCCGTGGCCGCCGGTGAGAAAAAATGGCAGCCGGTTATCGCCGATTTTTATGGCGACTTCCATAAAAATTTGGAGCTTAAATATGAGGAAATTAAAAAAAGCGACATTATGCCTGAAGAAAAATCTACGGAAATATGTGACAAGTGCGGCGCACCAATGATTATCAAAACCGGCCGCTTCGGAAAATTTTTGGCTTGTTCGGCTTACCCCAGCTGCAAGAACATCAAAAAAATGCCGGGCGAAGGCAACTCTTATGAGAAGAAAGAGCCGGATGCGGCAATTTTGGAATTGGAAAAGAAATACGCCGGCGAAGTCTGCGATAAATGCGGTTCGCCCATGAAAGTTCGCGTCGGAAAATATGGTCCCTTTCTCGCTTGTTCAGCCTACCCCAAATGTAAAAATATCAAAAACATTGCCGGTCCGGGGGATGGGCAAGAAGTGGCCTGCCCGGTTTGCGGCGAAGGGAAGATTGTTAAAAAATTCAGCCGCCGCGGCGCTTTCTATGCTTGTAATAACTACCCCAAATGTAAAAACGCTTATTGGGGCCAGCCCACGGGCAAACCCTGCCCAAATTGCGGCGGGCTATTAATCAGAGACCTAAAAACCAATAAAGTTAAATGCAGTAATCGAGAATGCGACTATAAAGAAAAAGAATAAACTTGTTTAAGAGATAAAAAAAGAGCTCGGCAACCCGAGTTCTTTTTTTATCTCGCAAATCTTAATTTATTTCTTTTTGTCTGTCTTCTTCTCTCTCCGGGATGCCTGCTTCTCTTGAACGAATTCCATGGCTCGTTTGGCAATCTCGCCGAGAATCATAAAGTAGGTCGAGCTATTCTTAAGCTTGTCTTTCGCCAGGGCCATAATTTCTTCCGCCTTGGTCACGCCTTGTTCCACTCGATTGACGATCTTATGAATCTTATGAATGCTGACCACGAAATAATAAATCGCCCAGCACAAGAAAAAAGTCAAAGCCAAGACGCAAACCGACAGAACCAAGTTTAAGATATCATTTGAAGTCGACCACATATTATTTTAGATTATTTATATTTAGAAATCTCTAAGCTTGGCCGCAAATTTTTCCGCCAGCCGAGCCACTAATTCCGTTTGAAGCCGGTCAACCTCTTCGGCCCGCAAAGTCCGATCTTCAGCTTGATAAGTCAGATGGAAAGCTAAACTTTTTTGATTCATTGCTAATTTATCGCCAGCATAAACATCAAAGATCTCCACCGACTTAATTAAAGGGTTAAAATCAATCAACTCTTTCTTTAAATCATTATACAATATTTTTTGATCCACGACAAAGGCGACATCGCGCGCCACCGCCGGATATTTCGATTCTTCCTGAAAATGGAAGGGCGGCAGACTTAAGGCCAGTTCCGTTAGCGCACTAAAATTTATTTCCGCCAAGACCGCCGGCTTCTTGAGATTCAAATTATCCGTTGTTCCCCGGCTGACCAGGGCCACTAAACCAATTTCTTTGCCCAGCAGGGAAATGCCAGCCGCCACTTTATCATCGGCCCAGCCCGGCGCTATCTCTAAAGGAGAAAAAATTGTTAGAGCAGAACGCTTAACCGTCATTTGAAGAAGATCATTAATTATTCCTTTCAAACGACCGAATATATCGCCGCTCCCGGCCAGCAGAATCCCCAAATGCTTTTCCTGATAAGGCAGCCACTCTTCGCTGGTTTGATCTTTACGAATATTACCAATCGAATTAAAGAAAACGTTCCCTATTTCAAACAAGCTTATTTCATCCGCCTTCGCTTGATTGGTTTTCAAATTAGAAATCAAACCCGGCGCCAGCGATTGGCGCAGCATCGTTTGGTTGTCGGATAAAGGGTTGGCTAAAAATAAGTAATTAGAAAATTCTATTTTTAATTTGTTTAGTTGATCGGGGCCGACAAAAGAATAATTGTACACTTCGGTCAAAGAGTATTTCAAACTTAAACCGCTTTTGGTTCTTCTTTCCAAGCCTCTAATCGGATTCTCTTCGGGCAGGCTCAGGGCGCCCACGAGCAGTTGCGACTCTATTTTATCGTAACCGTATAGTCTAAGAATCTCTTCGGCGATATCTTCTTTAGTCGAGATATCTTTAGTCGCGCGCCAAGAAGGGACTGAAACCCGCCACATCGCTTCTTTTTCGTTACTGACTATAAAACCCAGCTTCGTTAAAAAACTGAGGGCCTGATCGCTGGGGATTTCTTGACCGATTTTTTTGGTCAGCCAGTCCAAGCTTAAATCGATTTCTATTTTTTTCTCAGTACTGGAGTTTATATCCACTAAAGCGCTGCTAATCTTCATGGCCGGACAAATTTCTTTAAGCAGGGTAAGGAATCTTCTCAAGGCGACCTCGGTCAGGATCGGGTCAAGCGACTTTTCAAAACGGACAGACGCCTCGGTGCGCAAACCTAAACGCTGGGAAGTTTGGCGAATGGCCGAGGCCAAAAAATTAGCGGATTCTAAAACTAAAGCGCTTGTCCCCGGATTGATCTCGCTGTTTTTCCCGCCCATCACGCCAGCGATGGCTAAAATATTTTTTCCATCGGTAATTAACAGATCGCCGGTTGTTAAAACTCTTTCTTTATCATCCAAGGTTTCTAAAACCTCGTTTTTAGCGGCACTGCGAACTAAGATTTTTTTTACTTTAGCGGCATCAAAAGCATGCAGCGGCTGGCCGCATTCTAACATGACATAATTCGTCAAATCCACGATATTATTAACCGGCCGCTGATTAACGGCGATGAGGCGCTCTTTCAGCCAAGCGGGCGATTCGGCCACGCTGATATTTTCAATTTTAACAGCCGTATAGCGTGGACAGAGTTTTTTATCTTCCACCTTAACTTCCAGTTTATTTTCTTGGGCGCTTAAAAAATGGAACTTATGATTAAAAAATTTATCATAAGGTTTAATCGCCAAATCAAAAATAGCGGATAACTCACGCGCTAAGCCATAGTGGCTCCATAAATCGGGTCGGTTGGATAGAGATTTATTATCCACTTCCAAAACAATATCATTAGCTTTTAAATACTCGGCCAGAGGCTGACCGACTTTGGCCTTAATACTTAAGACGATAATCCCTTCATGATTTTTGCCTAAACCTAATTCGTCTTCCGCGCAAATCATGCCCTGTGATTTTTCGCCCCGGATCTCCGATTCTTTTATTTCCAAACCATTAGGCAAAACCGCACCGACCAAGGCGACGGGAACCAGCTGTCCGACAGCTAGATTCGGCGCGCCGCAAACGATATGCAGCGTATTTTTCTTGACGTCAACGACGGCCAGACGGAGTCGATCGGCATTCGGGTGTTTAGCTACTTCCAAAACTTTGCCGACGACAACTTTATTAAATTGCTCGGCTTGTTTGACTAAACCTTCGACCTCAACTGTGTGTTTAGTCAGTTGTTCGGAAATTTCTTCCGGTTTTATTTTGGCCGGAATTTTAAGGAAGTCTTCCAGCCAATTAATAGATATGTACATATAATTAAAATTGTTCTAGAAAGTTAAGGTCGCCACTATTGAACAGGCGGATATCGTTAATATTATACTTCAGCATGGCCAAGCGATTTAAGCCAAAGCCAAAAGCCAGACCGGAATAAACTTCGGGGTCCAAACCGCCCGACTTAAGCACATCCGGATGAATAAGCCCCGCCCCGACTATTTCTAACCAACCCGAATATTTACAGACTCGGCAACCTCTTCCTTGGCATAAAAAGCAGGTATATTCACCATTGATTCCGGGCTCGACAAAAGGAAAAAATTTAGGCCGCAGGCGCAGTTGCGTATTCTGCCCGAACAACCTTTTACCGACAATCTCTAATAAACTTTTCAAATGAGCGAAATTAATGTTTTTATCTACGACGATGCCTTCAACTTGATAAAAAGTATGCTCATGCCGTGCGTCTGTGGCCTCGCTTCGAAAACAGCGGCCGGGTATCAACGCCCTAAGAGGAGCACCATATTTTAACATTGTTCTAATCTGCATGGGTGAAGTCTGCGTCCGCATTAATAAATCATATTGATCATCTTTATTCTTACTTTCCACGTAAAAAGTATCCTGCATATCGCGGGCGGGGTGATAGGCCGGAACATTCAAGGCGGTAAAATTATAGTAATCGCTTTCTAATTCCGGTCCGTCGGCCACGATAAAGCCCAAAGAAGAAAATAAATCCTCTAATTCATCTTGAACAATAGTAATCGGATTTAAATGACCGTTAGGGAAGCTGGGGCCGGGTAAAGTGACGTCTTTAAAAATTTCTTTCCGAGTATAATTTTCCAAGGACTGTTTCGTTTCCAAAAATTTAGTCTGTAATTCATTCTTAATATTGTTGGCGATTTCCCCTACTTCGCGCCGCGCTTCGGCACTAAGATTTTTCAATTCACCCATAATCTGGTTTAAACCCCCTTTGCGGGAAAGATATTTTAACTCCAAATCGCGCAAATACTCGCTGTCTTTAGCTTGCGCCAATTCATTTAAAAATTCTTCCCTTAATTTTTGCAGTTTATTTTTCATATGTTTAGCGTGTTTTTTTTAAACTAATCAGAACTAATTCTAGAATTGCGAAGATAATCACCAGCAACCCTAAGTTCAGCCAGGTAAACAGGTTTTGCGACTTTAAAATCAGGAGAATCATGATAAAAAGAGAGAGCAGAAAAGATTGGCGGAAAGAGATTTTCACCAAGTTGAAAATCAATTCTTTCTTCAACACGACGGCCCGAAGAAAAAATCCGAATAAGGCGATGGTCCCGCTCAGCGCGATAAAAAAGGCCAGATAAAAGAGGACGAACCCGAGCCAATTGGTGGCGGTCGGGTCAACCAGACCGGCCACGAAAGCAAATATTCCCCAGCAAAACAAGGTCAGGGCTCCCATGACAAACAAATAATTCTTTAAGGTCATAAACTATTGATAATCTTAATGATTTTTTCTAATTCCGCTTGATAAGCTTGCAGTTTCTGCTGTTCAGTAACCACAATGGCTTGCGGCGCACGCCCGATAAATTCCGGATTGGCCAATTTTTCCGTCTGCCGTTTGATTAAACCTTCCAAATTCGTTTTTTCTTTTTCTTTCGCCAAAAGAACTTTCTCCTGGTCTTGTTCAAAGGCGCCCAAAATAAAGATTTGCGTTCCGCTGACGGCTATCGGCAGAGAATCGCCCAGCGGTTCTCCTTTCTCTAAAATAGTTATTTGAGACAAACCAGTGCGCAGATTACTGATCAATCCGACGTTTTCTTTCAGCCGAGCAGTTTCTCCGTGCCCATAAATCACGGCTGTTAATTTTTTAGACGGTTCTATTTTATTTTCGCTCCTGATATTTCTGATGGCCACCACTATTTCTTGAATTAAGCTGACGGTCTTAAGCGCTTCCACTTTTTTTACCGCCTTAGCCGTTGGCCAGCGAGCGATTAAAAGTAAATTATCATTGAAACTCTGCCAAATTTGTTCGGTCACGAAAGGAATAAACGGGTGCCAAAGAATAAGCAAATTTTTCAAAAGATAAATCAAGATTTTTTCTTTTTCTTTTTCAATCTTGGCAATTTCCAAATACCAATCCGCCAGTTTGTCCCGCGTAAATTCGGTTAACTTTTCCGCCACCTGAGCCAATTCAAAATTATCCAATAATCTTGTCGTCTCAATTATCAGCTGCGCCATCTCGGCTAAAATCCAGTCATCAGCCGCTGTTTTGGCCGCTGGTACTTTATCAGGGGCAGCCGAAAAGTTTTTCTCATCGTTCGTCGTGAGAATAAAACGCGAAATATTCCAAAGTTTATTGATAAAGTTTCTTTTGGCTTCCACTTTTTCTTCGCTGAAGCGCGCATCATTGCCGGGTGTGTAACCCATCAAAACCGACAAACGAGCGGCATCCGCGCCAAATTTTTCCACCATGTCTAAAGGATCAACGCCGTTGCCCTTGGATTTAGACATCTTCTTACCGGCCTTATCCAAAATCATGCCATGTAAATAGACCATTTCAAAAGGAATCTCGTCAAGCGCGAACAAAGACATCATAATCATGCGCGATACCCAAAGGGTAATAATCTCATAGCCGGTTTCCAGAACTTGCGTCGGATGGAATTTAGCTAAATCACCGCTCTTTTTGCCGTCCGCGAAGTTTTTGGGCCAGCCGAGCGTAGAGAATGTCCACATACCGGAAGAGAACCAAGTGTCTAAAGTATCCGTGTCCTGGCGCCAGCCAGCACCTTGCGGCGCGGCCAGGCCGACAAAAATTTCTTCGCCTTTATACCAAACCGGGATCTGGTGGCCGAACCAAATCTGCCGCGAGATGCACCAGTCATGCAAATTATTCATCCAATCCAAATAGCGCTTATTAAAACGCCCGGGAATAAATTTTATTAGGCCTTTCTCCGCCACCGCAATCGCTTTCTCCTTTAATGATTTATTGCCCAGTTTTTTTATTTTTTTATCCACGGCTACAAACCATTGTTTGGAAGGCAGGGGTTCGATGGCCGTGCCGCAGCGATAGCAAACGGATAAATTATTTTTAATTTCCTCCTCATTAATCATTAAGCCGCGCCGCTGTAATTCGCCAACCAATAATTCGCGCGCCGCCAGAGCTGGCTGCCCGGAATACTCGCCGAAACCGGCAACAATTTTTCCGTCTTCGCCGATTACTTTAATGATTGGCAATTGATTGGCCTCCGCCATTTGCCAGTCCACCAAAGAGTGGGCCGGAGTAACGCCTAAAGCACCGGTGCCGAAAGCGGAATCAACATTGCGGTCGGCAATAATTTTTATAGTTAGCGGCTGGCCGCAAAAATCAACCGTGAACTCTTGGCCGACATATTTTTTATAGCGCTCATCCTTAGGATTAACGGCCACGGCCGTATCGCCCAACTTCGTTTCTGGCCGAGTCGTGGAAATCGTGATCGGAAAATCAGTATTATATTTAAACGTATATAATTTCGCTTCTTGTTCTTTATGTTCCACTTCATCATCCGCTAAGGTCGAGGCGCAGCGCGGACACCAATTAACAATTCTTTCGCCGCGATAAATCACACCAGCCTCATACATGTCTTGGAACATGGTTTTGACCGCCAATTGTCGATCTTCATCCAAAGTAAAAGTCTGGCGCGACCAATCTAAAGATGCTCCCAACTTTTTGGTCTGGCGTAGAATGGTATCTTGCGTCGTTTTTAGATAATCCCAAACTTCAACTAAAAATTTTTCCCGACCCAAATCTTGGCGCGACTGACCTTTTTCTTTTAACAGCTTCTTTTCGACCATGTTTTGCGTCGCAATAGCAGCATGATCCGTGCCGGGCAGCCACAGTGTTCGTTCGCCTTTTAGGCGATGATAACGAATTAAGAGGTCCTCAATGGCAATCGTGGCCGCGTGACCCATATGCAGCTTATCGGTGACGTTCGGCGGCGGTAAGACTATCGTGTAACTTTTTGCGTTTTCTGGCAAATCCAAATTATCTGGGTTAAAGTACCCTGATTCAAGCCAAATTTGGTAAATTTTATCTTCATTTTCGCCAGGATTATAGGTTTTTTCTAATTCTTGTTTCATAATTTAAAATTACCAAAAAAACGGCTTCAAGTCAATTAAAATAGGCTTGACTTGGCCAATAAATCGTTATATATTTATAGATTAAAAACACTTAAGACGTGGCTGTTTATTAATGTCAAAAAAATGCTGGATTTAGAACAACAAATCTTTAAGCAGATTGAAAAATCAAAAAATATTCTGCTTATTTTCCCGGCCGACTGGAATGGCGACGCTCTCGCCGCCGCCTTGGCGTTTTTTCTGTTTCTCAAGCGTTTTGGCGCCAATGTGGAAATCGCCGGTTTCAAAGATAAAGAAGAAAAAAGTCCTCTAAATTTTTTACCCGCCTACGAACAAATTCAAAATAATCTAAACAATTTGCGCCGTTTCATTGTTTCCCTGGATATTTCTCAAGCAAAAATCAGCCAAATAAAATACACCGTTGATAATAATCGTTTAAACTTTATTATCTCGCCGTCCGAAGGCTGGTTCAAACCGGAGAATGTCATCTCCCAAGCCGGAGAATTTAAATATGATCTGATAATTGCTCTGGGAGCACCGGACCTAGAATCTTTAGGCGGCATTTACGACCGGGACGTCGAATTCTTTTATAAGACCACGATTATTAATATTGACCACCAATCGGCCAATGAAGAGTTCGGCCAAATTAATTTCGTGGATTTGAACGCGGTCGCCGTCTGTGAAATCCTGTACTACCTCCTAAAGAACTACCGGCCGGAGCTACTTAGCGAAGACATGGTCACTTGTCTGCTGGCCGGCATTATTTCAGAAACTCATAATTTCAAAACGAGCAATTTGACACCGCGGACCCTTTTGACCACTTCCGAATTAATCAGCCTAGGCGCCCGACGTGAAGAAATTGTCGATCACTTATACCGCTCCCGCGATATAACCGTTTTGAAACTCTGGGGCCGAGTCCTTAATAACCTAAAATCGGAGGTGGACGGGCAGCTTATTTGGTCTGTCTTAACCGCTAAAGATTTCCAAGAAACCGGTGCCACTGACAACGGTCTGACCGACATCGTCGACGAGTTGATCGCCAATGTACCGACCGCCAAAATTATTGCCATCTTCCGAGAGGAATCGCCGATTAAAACAAAGCTGATTGTCTATTCTCTAAAAAACATCAATGCCCTGGGGCTGATTAAAGAATACGAGCCACGCGGCACGATTAAAATAGCGCAAGCGGACATCAACCAGGGTTTAGATAAGACCAGCCAAGAAGTAGTCACTAAATTAAAAAATCAGCTTGATAAAATAGCCTCTTAATGATATAAAATAACTGCTTGTGTTGCCGGGCATATAGCTCAGCTGGTTAGAGCACCGCTCTTATAAAGCGGGGGTCGATGGTTCAAGTCCATCTATGCCCACAGGTTATAATTTACTTATTTGATAAATCTTGCTAAATTATACATTGATTGTTGGGTTCGTAGCTCAGTTGGTTAGAGCGCTACGTTGACATCGTAGAGGTCACAGGTTCGAATCCTGTCGGACCCACTAAGAATAAAACACCACCCGATTAAGGTGGTGTTTTTATTTGTCTTTATTTACATTTCCTTTAAAAATTGCTAAATTGTATATTAAGAAGATAATATTATGCTTTTTTCTAAAAAGAACGCCAAAAAACAAAAAACCGACCTCATCCGGGAGGAGGCTAAACCGGCTATTAGCGAATGGCTGGACTATGAAGAACCGGAAACTGAAGGCCAGCTCGCCATTGATGTTTTTCAAACTGATAAAAAAATCATCGTCAAGTCAACTATCGCCGGTGTGCGTCCGGAAGACTTGAAAATATCTCTCCATCACGATCTCTTAACGATTAAAGGCGTTAGAAGCGTTAAAGAAGAAATCAAAGAAGAAGACTATCTTTATCGCGAATGTTATTGGGGCTCTTTTTCCCGCTCCATTATCCTCCCCTCGGAAGTAGATAATAAGAAAGTGGAAGCGGAAATAGAAAATGGCGTCCTCACAATTACTCTTTATAAAAACAACCCCGGCCAAATTGAAGTCAAAGTTAAAGACTAAGATAAAAATGGCCACCAACCATATGAAAGCGAAAAAATGGGCAGCTTTATCAGGCGCAGCGTTGGTGGTTTTTTTATTACTGGCCGGAACGGCCTACAATTACTGGCGCTGGTCTAATAGTTTTCGTGATCGCGTCTATCCTGGTGTTAAAATCGGCACTCTTAATTTAGGCGGCCTCACCTATAACGAGGCGCTTAACTTGATTAATGCCCAGGCCGATAAAATTACCACGGGCGGTTTAAACTTCCAGTACCGCCAAAAACAAGTATCGATTGCTCCGGCTATCGCGTCTTTCGACTCCGACTTATCCTACCCCGTTATAATTTACAACTCTGAGGCAACCGCTAAAATGGCCTTCGGCGATAGTAGCCATAGAAGCTTTATCGCGTATTTGGCCGACCAAGTGTTTCGTCGCCACCGCGGTAGTCTGACCGCTGTTTATAGTATGGATGAAAAAAAAATGGAAACGCTTCTGACCGACAACTTCCCCGAACTCGTAATCGCCCCGGTTAATGCCTATTTTTCCCGGGGGAACGACGGAAAAATAATAATTAATCCGGAAACGTCGGGGAAATCAATAAATTACGAGCAAGCCCTGTCCGATTTACATTCTAATCTGGATAATTTGAATAACTCGCTTATCACTTTAGGAACCCGCAGCCAATATCCGACCATTGGTATGGCCGATATAAAAAAGTTAGAGTCTCAAGCCGAAGATTTTGTTGATAACTCCGCTTTGACCTTAAAACTAGACCCGGCTTTAGGTGGAGAAAGCACGACATCAACTTGGACTGTTAAACCGGAAAAACTGATTACCTGGCTAAGCACCGATAAACAAGCCGGCGGAACAACTCTCACTTTGGATGCTGACAAGATAAAGAACTACTTAAATGAAGTAATCGCCCCGGAAATTAACCAAGAACCGGTTGACCCCCGTTTTATGATCCAAAATGGCAAAGTCACCATTTGGCAAAGCGGGACAACCGGTCGCCAAGTGGACGCCAGCACTACGGCTGACAATATTATTAAAAATTTTCTCAGCGGGCAGAAAGAAACTATAGTGGCGATTAAAAACCTGCCGAGCGAACTTGTCCCTGGCAATAACTTCAATATTAAAGAAATTATTGGCACCGGCCAATCGCACTTTGCCGGTTCACCGGCTAATCGCCGACACAATATCCAAGTCGGAGCTAACGCGCTCAATGGTCTTTTAATTAAACCCGGAGAAGAATTTTCTTTAGTGAAAGCTTTGGGTAATGTTGACGCTTCCACGGGTTATTTACCGGAACTGGTCATTAAAGGAAATAAAACGATGCCCGAATATGGTGGCGGCCTCTGCCAAATAGGAACCACTATTTTCCGCTCGGCTCTCGCCTCCGGACTGCCGATTACCGCTCGGCACAGCCATTCTTATCGCGTTGTTTATTATGAACCGGCCGGCATGGATGCGGCCATTTATATTCCGCAACCCGATGTCCGTTTTATCAATGACACCGCTAATTATATTTTGATTCAGGCGCGAATTATCAAAGACGATATCTATTTCGACTTTTGGGGGACAAGAGACGGCCGTATCGCCACAACCACGACGCCCGTCGTCTATAATATTGTTAAACCAGCGCCGCTGAAGACTATTGTCAGCCCCGGCTTAAAACCCGGAGAAAAAAAATGTACGGAAAGCTCGCACAATGGTGCGGATGCTTATTTCGACTATACCGTCGTTTACCCCGCCGGAGCCACGACTACCCCCACTCAAACAAAACGTTTTAGTTCACACTATGTACCCTGGCAAGCGGTCTGTTTGATCGGCGCTACCTCCACGACCTCAACCGTCTTAAACTTGTCCACTTCATCGGCTGAAATCTTAAACAGTTCCTCTTCTAACCAAAAAGCGGCTGAATAATCGGCCGCTCTAAAATTTTCTTTTTGTTTAAATTTATTTAATCACTTGGCCTTCAATCAGCGGACTGCCCACATCGGACACGTCCGTTTTTTTATGACGCAGAGTAAAAAACTGCTGCAAAGCCGTCAGTAGAGTAATAATAAACCAGTAAAGAGTCAGCCCGCCAGGCAAAGAGATACCGATAAAAACGGTCAAAGCCGGCATGAAATAGAGCATCTGCTTATTCATAATCGCCGTCATGCTCTCATCCTTAGAACCCGGGGTCTTAACGGCCGGTTTCTTGGTGGACAACATCTTCGCCTGCCAGAATTGCGCCAGCCCGGCCAAAATCGCTAAATAAATACTCGGCTTGGCTAAATTCAAAAAGCCAAACGACATGGTATTAATTACTTCCGGCTTATAAATAAAAGAGTAAACCAAACTTAAATCATTGGCGATGCCGGCACGAAAAACCCGATAAACGGCAAACAGAAAGGGCAACTGGATGAGAAGCGGCAAACAAGAAGAAAAAGGGTTAACTTTATTTTCCTTATAAAGATCCATAGTCGCTCGACTTAACTCCGCCTTGTTATCGGCATACTTCTTCTTCAACTCCTCTAATTTAGGTTGTAGGTCCTGTAAAGATTTCTGCGACTTGATTGCTTGGCGGCCCAAAGGCCAAAAAACTAACTTAATAATCACGGTCAATAAGATAATCGCGACGCCTAAGTCACGAAAAGAGATGGTATCATACAAAAAAACCAATAGATTTAAAATTGGCTGATAAAAAATAATAGTAAATAGATGGGCCATATAAAGTCTAAGTTAATAATTTATTTAACCGGGTCATAACCGCCTTTGTTCCACGGGTTACAGCGTAAGATACGCCAACAGGTTAAGGCTCCCCCTTTAATCACCCCATGTTTCTCGATCGCCTGGGCGCCATATTCCGAACAAGTCGGGGAAAAACGACAAAATCCATGCGGATAAAAAGCTCTTAAAGGGCCGTGATCAAAAGAAAAGGTTTTTTGATAAAGCCGGATTACTAAGACCACTAAACGGCGCGGGAGATATTTAAAAGAATTATTCATAAATTTAGCTAACTTTAATCTATTTATACAGATTTAAACGCTTAAAGCCTGTTGGCAAAAGTTCTGCTAATTCCGAATATTTTTTTTCTAATATTAAAGGAAAAACTATTAAAACAACATCATAACCGGTTTTTAGGGACAAAAGTTCTTGCCTGATTATGGCTCTCAACTGCCGCTTATAAAGATTTCTGACAACGGCTTTTTTGCTAACTTTGGTACTAATTAAGATTCCAAAACGATTATAATCTAAACCGTTTAACGTCGCTTTAATACCTAAAACTCGCCCATAAAAAGATTGGCCGGTTTTGAAAACCCGGTCAAAATCTTTATTGCGGCTTATTCTATTATCTCTTTTTAACATTTAAACTATTTAGATAGTTTCTTGCGTCCTTTAACGCGACGGCGTTTTAAGACATTTCGCCCGTCTTTCGTTAACATTCTTTTTCGGAAACCATGTTTCTTCTTGGCCCGTCGTTTATTCGGCTGATAGGTTCTCTTCGGCATAGTAAAAATTAAGCTTAATTATCTTTGTTTTAATACAATAACATCTTTATTTGCCAAAGTCAATCGTGTTTATTTGATTAATTACAAAGTTATTAACACTTTATCAACATATTTTGAACAAAGTCCGTCCTTGTGGAAAAACCCTTTATCTAATATAATTATTTTAATAGAAACTCCGCGCCAATCTTCCGCCCTTCCTCTTAAATAATTTAAATTCATCTCCAAAATATGACGAATGAGCAGGTCTGGCAGACCGTTTTAGGAGAAATTGAAGTAAGTCTCTCGCGAGCCAACTTCATTACTTG
>Ga0209429_10000573_pt1 | contig 24374 bp, 20 predicted proteins | sample BarGraNGADG00212_3_FD_184493 | JGI IMG/M metagenome (GOLD analysis project Ga0209429, IMG submission 184493) | Arctic peat soil microbial communities from Barrow, Alaska - Barrow Graham LP Ref core NGADG0004-212 (SPAdes) (version 2) | ecosystem: Environmental > Terrestrial > Soil > Wetlands >...
CCAAATATTTGGGCCGGACTAGAGTTGGGGACTGGTGTAGTTATTAATCCCATTGCGCCAGAATTTGCCGCTAGGATTTATCGCGGTCAAATCAAAATCGATAATGATCCTAGGTTTTAATATTTATATCAACGTACATGTTAAAATGTTTGAATGAGCATAAATCAAATCGAAGGCCTTTCAACTAGAGAAGTAACGTCGCGGCAAAAGAGGTTTGGTTATAATGAGCTGCCAAATCGAGACGATAAAAATATCCTAAAAATTATAATCGGTTTAATTACCGAACCAATGATTTCTTTACTGCTTGTTACTGTCGGTATATATTTCTTGCTTGGCGATAGAAACGAAGCTATATTGTTGCTTCTGTCTTTCTTTGGGATTATCGCAATTGAGCTTTATCAGGAGTCGAAAACTGAAAAATCGCTTGAAGCACTTAGAAATCTTTCAAGCCCAATCTGTGAAGTTATCAGAAATGGTAAAAAAATAACCATACCGGGACGAGAATTAGTCACTGGTGATATTATTTTACTCTCAGAGGGCAGTAGGGTCCCAGCGGATGCAAAATTAATATCTGCGGAAAATTTGAAAGTTGACGAATCATTATTAACTGGAGAATCCGAATCGGTTGAAAAGCACACTCGAAATATAAAAGATTTTCGAACAAATTCCGTGTTTTCTGGGACTCTGGTTGTGAAGGGTCATGGCATAGCCGAGGTAGCTAGTATTGGCCGAAGTACTGAAATTGGGAAAATAGGTGTATCGCTAAAATCTATAGACACTGAAAAGACACTGCTGCAAAAAGAAGTCAATAAAGTTGTTGAATTAGTTGCCGCCATGGCAATAGGGGCTTCGACCCTTTTGATTCTTATATATTGGGTTCAAAGGGGAGATTTTGTTCATGGTCTGTTGGCTGGCTTAACTTTGGCGATTGCTATATTGCCAGAGGAATTCCCGGTTGTACTTACAATTTTTCTAACACTTGGTGCTTGGCGATTAGCGAAAACAAATATTCTTGCCCGTAGAACTCATACAATTGAAACTCTGGGCAGCGCGACTGTGTTGTGCGTTGATAAAACAGGTACTTTGACAGAAAACCAAATGGAAGTCGTGAGTATTATTGATGCGGATGGGGATTTGTATAGAGATAATCTTAATGGCGCCAGTGAAGTTGTAAGATATGGGGTTTTAGCCTCTCAAAAGAATCCATTCGATCCAATGGAAGAAGCTTTTATTATTGCCGGAAAACATATATTTGATGATATCGATGATGTTTACGGAGAACAAACAATTATCAAAGAGTACCCACTGGAGGACGATTCATTGTCGGTCGTCCAAATCTGGGGAATTGAGGGCCAGGTTAAAGCGGTTGCCTTAAAGGGGGCACCAGAAACGGTTTTTAATTTATGTCATTTTGACCATACTCAAAAAGAAAAATTTGAAGCGAGTGTTAGAATGCTTGCTAGACGAGGGTTACGAGTGCTTGCGGTCGCAAAAGGTAAAACGGTTTCTACTATTCCAAAAGACCGTCATGATCTAGATTTTGAATTCTTGGGATTGGTCGGGTTGGTTGACCCAATCAGAAAAGAAGTGCCATTGGCGGTAAATATATGTAAAGATGCTGGTATTAGGGTTGTGATGATAACTGGCGATTACCCAGAGACCGCAATTAATATTGCAAAACAGATAGGTTTAAACTACAAAGAAACGATAACTGGCTCAGAATTTGAGGAATTATCCGATGGTGCCAGAAAAGAAATCATTAAATCCATATCTGTATTTAGTCGGGTGACCCCCACTAATAAATTAACTATCGTCAATGCTTTCAAGGAAATTGGTGAAATTGTGGTTATGACTGGTGACGGTGTAAATGATGCGCCAGCTCTTAAGTCGGCACATGTCGGAATTGCTATGGGCAAAAAAGGAACGGACGTCGCCAGGGAGGCTGCCAGTATAGTTCTGTTAGACGATAATTTTGCTTCAATTGTACGTGGGGTTCGACTGGGTCGTAGAATTTATGATAATTTACAAAAAGCAATGTCATATATTATTGCGGTTCATATACCTATCGCACTGCTTTCGCTTGTGCCAGTACTTTTCAAGTGGCCACTGGCGTTAATACCTATACATATTGTTTTCTTGGAATTTGTGATTGATCCTAGTTGTACTATTATTTTTGAGAATGAAAAAGAAAGCAAAGACATAATGCAACGTCCACCGAGAAAATTATCAGAGTCTATATTTAATAAGAGAATGGTTATAGGGAGTATTATAAAAGGTCTACTCGTCGCCTTTATAGTTGTAGTGTCATTTAGGGTTCTTTTGGATATGGGATGGGACCAAGATAAGGCTCGTGGCATGACTTTCTTGATATTAGTCGTTGCCAACCTTTTCCTTATTATGGGGATTTCTGGTAAACAGGCGGTAGCGGATATTTTACGTCGTGAGAATATGGCGATGATAATAATATTATTTGTAACATCAATATCTTTATTATTAATTTTTAATATTGAATTTTTGCGAGACCTATTCCATTTTGGTATTTTGACGCCGTGGGAAGTGTGGGCGGGTATATTGACGGGCGCTTTGTCGATTTTTGGTATAATTCCATTAAAGATTTTAATTAATAAAATATCTAATTTGAGAGTGGAAAAATAATAATGATCAGAGGACGCAGAGAATGGGTGAATGACGCATTTCTGCTTGCACTTGTCGTTGCGGTTTCGTGTATGTATTTTATTCTGAACGTACCACATATATCTATGAACGTTCTTCGGACTTTTATGGATGATCAGATTCCTCGTATTTCGTTTTTTTCGATTATCTATCTGGCTTTTTTACCTTGGTTTTGGGGTGTAGTGTTTTATTCTTGGTTCAAGAACCGCTTTTTCCGTCAGCTGGCATATTCGGTAATAATAGTGAATCTAATCGCTTTTGTTATTTACTTATTTTTCCAAACTTACGTGCCTCGTGAATCAATTATGGATAATGATTTTTTTTCGGGTTTATTACGATTCATCTATAATCACGACCAGCCATACAGTGCCTTTCCAAGTTTGCACGCGGCTTTGTCTGCGGTAGTTGCGACTTACTTTGTGTGTGCAAAAAGCAAATGGTCCTGGGCGTTTGTGGCGATGGCTGTGCTCGTAGCCATTTCGACATTATTTGTCAAACAACACTTTATTTTGGATGTCTTGTCGGGTGTTGTGTTAGGTGTTTTGGTGACCTGGGTTGTATTTCGATTTTTCCCCAAAGAAGTTAACATCTTTAATATCGACAAAAACAGGAGACTGTCCCCTTATGACAAGTAAATGAGGTTTATTATGATTGTAAGTATTTGCACGGATAAGATTGTTGTGTAATATTTATTTTTCGGGGTGAAAGGGCATCGCTTCGTTGCACTTCGCTCCTCCGCTCGCACACAAAAGAAAATACCTATGGTGCTTTCTTTTGCTTTGCTCGCTACGCCAAACTTCGACCTACAAATTTTGCCTTGGCAAAATTTGGGTCGAAGGTTTGGGTTCTTTCACCCCACGAGAGTATAGAAAAACTCCTAGGCCATAAGGTCTAGGAGTTTTTCTATGGTCGGGGTGAAAGGACTCAAACCTTCGACCTCTCGGTCCCAAACCGAGCGCGCTATCAACTGCGCCACACCCCGTCGTCGGAATCCGCCTTTTAGTTCGTTTACAAACAAGTTTGTAAACTTAACTTTATTGGCCGTTCCTCCTCTCAAACTTTCAAACATTCGCTGTCCAGCGAATTGGTTTAAAAGTTCGGTAAAGCAGCAGGATTACTGCAGAACATTTGAAATTATACCTGATATCTGATTATTTTTCCAGTGTTATATGGTAATATAGGAATAATTATTATGTTCAAAAATCCTTTTAAGTCCAAACATCGTATTCTTGGCATGGAAATTGCTGATTGGGTTTTTGTTGCAATTGGATTAGTTGTTTTTGCAGTAATATCACTTTGGACGATTACCAAATCGTCATTTTGGTTTGATGAAGCCTTTGGCGCGTACATGATTCACTATAATTTTTGGGATATCGCAAGGTTTACAGCGAATGATGTCCACCCGCCAATGTTTTATTGGTTATTAAAAATTTGGAGTATGTTGTTTGGAAATACCGAATTGGCTCTGCGCTCAATGAGCACGCTTTTCGGTGGAATCGCAATAATATTCGGATATTTGTTAGCCAATAAACTATTTGGCAAAGTCACTGCCCGGATTAGTTTGATATTTTTGGTACTTTCACCAATGCTGGTACGTTACGGACAAGAGGCCAGAATGTACGCTTTGGTTGCCGCAATCACATTAGCAGCTACGTATGTGCTGATTATCGCAATTGATAGCAAGAAAAAGCTACCATGGGTAATTTATGGAATCCTGATCAGTCTTGGGATGTGGGTGCACTATTTTGCCGCTATTATCTGGGTTGCACATTGGATTTGGCGGGCTGATAACATTCGAAGGACGACAAAGAAAGGACAGTTCTTGCGAAAGTTCTTTTCGAAAGAGTGGATTATGGCATATGTTGTCGCAGTATTATTATATTTGCCTTGGTTGCCATTCTTTTTTTGGCAGACGTTTTCGGTGACGGTACTAGGTTTTTGGATTCCTGCAGTAAACACGGCTACTCCTCTGGGCTTTTTGACAGAATTTATTTATTATAAAGAGCCGCTTGAAACGGCCGGATGGCAGGCGCTTGGACTATGGGTTGCAATTATTTTTATGGGCGTTTTGGCGTTCAAAGTATATAGAAAGCTAGACAAGGCTAGTGGGCAGTCGTATCGACTAATTCTGACATTGGCCTTTTTACCGATGGTGATTCTGTTTGTGATTTCAACGCCACCACTGAGAGCATTGTATATTGACAGATATCTGATTACTTCAGCAATAGGAATCGCCCTGTTTATTGGGGTTACTTTGTCACTTGGATACAAATTCCTACGCAAAGAGCGGCAGATAATCGCAATAGTTATTATCGCAATTCTATTACTTACGGGGATTGGAAATGTTTGGAATCTGGGCAATTGGAACAAAAACTCACATGATACGAATCAAACTCGCGAAATCGTGCAAATTGCAGCCTCTAAATCAACTGGCAAGCAGCCAATTATCGCAGCAACGCCGTGGTTATTCTATGAAGCGGTGTATTATTCGACCGATAATCACCCGGTATATTTCCTGGAACCTTCATCGTATAAAATTGGCTCTTTGGAAATGTTAAAGGAAAGCGACGCTCACAAAATAAAGGACGTTTCTGAATTCGCAAAGAAGAACCCGATAGTTTGGTTTGTTGGCTACATTCGTGGAGGGGAACTGACTGCTCCTTACAAAAACTGGCAACAACTTCAAAAAACCATAATCAAAGATCCATATAGTGGTAGTCCCGAATACGAAGCAATTCAATATCGAATTAATGTAAAATAGTCATATCGGGGTGTGGCGCAGTTGGTAGCGCGCAGCGTTCGGGACGCTGAGGTCGTCCGTTCAAGTCGGATCACCCCGACCATGGAATTATCTGGGTCGTTTTAAGGCCGCTTTGCGGGCGAGTTCGGCAAAACTATCATCAATTTTATTTTTGGTAAATTTGCCGTATTTTTTAACGACTGCTTTTTGAATCAAGAAGTCGGCGATGCTAGGATTTTTTGGTAACAGCGAGCCATGCAAATAACTGCCGATGACATTCTTGTACGTAGCGCCTTCGCTGACATCAATCGTATTGTTACCGGCGCCTAAACGAACGCGTCCCAGCGCATGAACATTTTGACCTAGGAAAGTTTGGCCGCTGTGGTTTTCGTAGCCAATAATGTCGCCGAACTGCTCGCTGTGCGTGACGATGTTGCCGATCAGGCGTTCGGATTTGGCATAAGTTTCGATGTCGAATAGTCCAATTCCTTCAATAATTTCGCCATCAGCGGTTTTGAAAAACTTGCCGAATAATTGATACAGCCCGCAAATCATCAATATCGGTGTGTCATTGTCCGCCAGTTCGCATATTCGTGAGCCGATTGATAACAAGTCTGTTTTAATCTTGTTTTGACCACTGTCTTGGCCACCACCGCCAACGATAATATCTACGTCGTCCGGGAATTCATCGCCTTGATTGTATTCAATTACTCGCGACGTGTATCCATACCATTCAAGTCGTCGTTGTAAGCACAATACATTTCCGCGGTCGCCATAAATATTCATATCATGTGAATATAAATGCAAAATTGTGATAGTTTTGTCGGTCATTTCACAACCTCGACGTGTGTTATTTTGGATAAATTGCGACGAATAGCCAGCATGGCGGTATATGTGCAATAAATACGTTTTGGTTGATTTTCGGCGTTAGCGATAAATCGTTTGAGGGCTTTTTTCAAGTTAGCATCAACGCTTTTGATTGGCACCTCGTCGTATTGCAAACGCAAAGCCATATCATAGGCCCTGATGCCGGATACTTGGGCGACACCTTCTGCGTCCAGACTGACAAAATCAACGTCCCATAACCAGGACATATCGCGTCCATCGGCATAATTGTCGTTGATAGCTATCATAGTTGCGTAACCTGATGGCTTAAAAGATTCTAAACCAAGTTGGAAACCGGATGGGTTTTTGACTAGCACTAGTTCAAGCGGTTTCCCATTAACGCCAAGTATTTCGCCACGTCCAAAAGCCGGTGCAACATTTAACAAAGTTTTAATAAGTTTTGTTTGATTTAGATTTTTACCAATAATCGCCCGTACGAGTGTCAAGGCTGCTGCAGCATTAAAGACGTTATAAATGCCGGTAAGCTTTAATTCCGTGGTAACTTTTTTGTCGTCAATTATGAATGTTGCAGAATTACCAGCGAATTTTGACAGTATTACGTCGGCCTTAGTCGAAGCGTGGGATTTTGATGCTCGAATATGAAGATTGTCATCACTCGGGAAAGTAGACAGCAGACTGTCGTCGAGTCCAAAAAAGCTTACTTTTTGATTGCCTAGTGATCTGGCGATACTTGCTATTCGAGCATCTTCGCGGTTAAGCACGACTATATCAGTAGTGGCTTTGGCGATATGGCGAAGCAGATTAGTAGTATGGTCAATTTCGCCAAATCGGTCTAACTGATCGCGCATCACGTTCAAAATTAGGCTAAACCTCGGCGGTATCTTGTCAACAAAATGCACAGCGTGCGCTTCGTCCAGTTCCAGCACTGCAATATCGGCGTGAAGTTGACCCTTGATATCAATATCACCCAGCAAGGCGGCCGCTACACCGCGGGTAAAGTTGCTGCCGGTTCGGTTAGTAAAAACTTTTAGGCCTTGGCTTTCGAGCAATTCAACCACCATTTTAGTTGTTGTCGTTTTACCATTTGTGCCGCTAATAACTACTACGCCAAGCGGTAGGGTAGCGAGTATATGCTTGATAAAATTAGGGTCGATATGTTCTACGACAAGGCCTGGCAAAGCTGAACCACCGCCGCGTAATCTGGCGACACTTCTGACTGCTTTGCCTAGGATTGTAACAAGAGGTTTTGGCATATGGTCTATTATAACGTAAGAGGTTATATTGGACCAATATATCATTAGGTCGCCTCGAAAATGAAAATGTTAATATTTACACTTTACTCGCCTCGCTAATGATATAATAGTGACATGTTTTTGGCGGGTATCTTGTCTTGGTGGTATGGTAATGGCTGGCTCGGTCGGGTTCAGATGATAAAAGATCGACTGGCGGCTTCGGCTGACTTTTTTTCGATAGGGCTACTCGCCTCGACGCTTTTTGCGCCATTTCGGCAGATTTCAGCAGGTAATGTCGTTGGTCCAATCGGCGACCAAATACGAGCATTCTTTGATAGGTTAATATCGCGCACCATAGGGGCATTTGTCCGCACATCCGTAATAATTTTTGGCTTAGTTGTGATGTCGCTTCAAGCGATATTTGGATTAATTGTACTGGTATCTTGGCTAATTATTCCTCTGCTTCCAATAATCGGTTTAATAATGACGGTAATCGGATGGACGCCGCAATGGGTGATTTAAAGTTCAACTACAAAAGCGAGCGCAGCGAAAAAGCTCGTATCGGTGTTAAATTTAACCAAACTTGGCTGATGGCTTTGTCGGTCATTGTGATTTTGTTACTAATATCGGGAATTGTCTTGATTGTAATTGAATCAGCAGTCGGCTGGATGTTGATTGGCTTGTCGGTTATACCGGCTATGATAGTTGAATGGTACAATGGAGAATTACATCATCAGGCGATTGTGGGGAAACCAAAAACAATTGACGACGTTTTGTCGAGTGATATATTGGGCCGGCTGTCAAAAACGCCAACACCTCGCGTGGTTGCGGGAATAGTCGGTGAAGTTTCTGGCGGGCAGTTTTTTGCCGCTCGGTTTGGCATCGGTACTAGATTTTTGCAAGATCTTACGTCGGAAAATAAAGACGATATGCAGGCAGTCTGGCAAGAGGCGTGGAAGTTGCGTGATCAAACTGGCAGCAAAAATATATCAGCCGCCGTGTTGACGGTTGCACTTGTTCGCTGTGCTCCTAATTTCCAATCGCTATTAAATCATTTACAGCTTGACGAGGAAGATTTAATTCATGGGATAGAGTGGTATAACCACTTGCGCGGCCTAATTGAGCGACATCGTTTGCCAAAGCGAACCGGCGGAGTGGCGCGTGATTGGTCTTTCGGTTGGACACCGTTGCTTAATCGTTTTGGTCAAAATATTAGTCAACAAATTGGTGCTTATGGCACGTCGCTGCTGAAACTTGTGGCGCACGATGATTCGATCAATCAGCTTATGAGCATATTTAGTAAAAGAGGACGTCAAAATGCAGTATTGGTCGGCCCGCCTGGGGTCGGCAAAACCGAGATCGTCACTGCTTTTGCTTCAAAACTGCTTGATGGAATTGCAGATATACCGGCTAGTCTTAGGTTTCGTCAGGTGTTTATCCTGGATGCATCGGCACTAATTGCGGCCGCGCCTGGTCGTGGCGAATTGGAACAATTAGTCCCGCGTATTTTGGGCGAAGCCTATAGCGCTAAAAATATAATTATCTGCCTGGACAACGCGCAGCTATTTTTTGAAGATGGTATCGGATCGGTTGATATTACAAATGTACTTTTGCCTATCATTGAGGCGGGGAATTTACGTATGATTCTGGCTATGGATGAGCAACGATATTTACAGATAAGCCGGCACAATTCAGAGCTTGCGAACGTCATTAATCGGATTACTGTAGCCCAAGCTACGCGCGCGGAAACTATTGCAATTATGCAGGATCAATCTGTTTTGTTTGAGTTTCAAAATGATGTGACGTATATGTACCAATCGTTTGTTGAAGCTTATCGATTGGGTGAACGGTACATTCACGGACTCGCTATGCCAGGTAAGGCGTTGAGTTTAATGGAATCAGCCGCACATTACAGTGAAAATGGTCTAGTAACGGCCGAATCAGTTCGACAAGCAATCGAAAAGACGCTTGATATTAAAGTAAGTGTTGCAACTGCCGATGATGAACGCGAAAAGTTGTTAAATCTTGAAGAATTAATTCATAAACGAATGGTTAACCAGAAGAGAGCGGTTAATGTCGTAAGCGATGCATTGAGGCGAGCGCGAGCCGGCGTGCGCAACCAGAATCGGCCTATTGGCACATTCTTGTTTTTGGGACCTACTGGTGTTGGTAAAACGGAATTAGCCAAGGCATTGGCGGACGTATATTTTGGCGGCGAAGAGCGAATGATACGTCTGGATATGAACGAATATACAGGCAATGATGACGTCAAACGTTTGATTGCCGATGGCGCTGATAATACGAATAGTTTGACTGCTCGTGTGATAAAGCAGCCATTTAGTGTAGTGCTGTTGGACGAGATTGAAAAAGCTCATCCGAACGTTATGTCGACTTTGTTGCAGATGTTAGATGAAGGGATTTTGCGTGATGTTAAAAACCGTGAAATAAGTTTTCGTGATGCGATTATTGTCGCAACCAGTAACGCTGGTGCCGATAGAATCCGTGAATATATTGATCGCGGATATGATATCGAACAATTCGAGGATAAATTTGTTGACGAATTAATTAGCAGTAATCAATTCCGACCTGAGTTTTTGAATCGTTTTGATGAGATTGTTATGTTCCGCCCGCTCAACAAAAGTGAGCTATTGCAAGTTGTAGATTTGATACTTGCCGGTGTCAACAAGACATTGGCGCTTCAGAAAATTAGTATCAATGTTGCAGTCGACGCCAAGGAATACTTGGTTGAAGCGGGTTATGACCCGCGCCTGGGTGCTCGCCCGATGCGACGCGTCATACAGCGATCGGTCGAAAATACGGTTGCAAAACAAATGCTTTCCGGAACGGTTGAGCCGGGTAGTGTGATAGAGATAAATCTTGATCAAGTAAAGCAAATACTTGATTCCAAATCTGCTGCCGACCAGATAATCGAAAATAAAAAAATTGCCCGAGATTAAACGCTCTCGGGCGGCGTTTCCGACTTTTTGCCGGTGCCGCGGCACCACATACACGCACCATCGATGTTTTTGCACCAGACGCAATTCGGATTTTTGCCATCACACATCGGGCATTTTGTGCTTCCATGGCATTTGGGACAGGTCTCGCTATTCCTATCTGTATTGATAGTTATGATAACCACCTCCTAAATATTGGATGTCAGCACTGCTGCTCCGTCTATATAAAAACTGAGCTAATATAATTATATAACTTTTGGTGTTTAGTGTCAAAATTTGGCGGTACGGATTGTCGGGCGGTTGTTTGCTATTCATTAATTTAGTACAGCGTGTTGCATGAAATTAGAACCGCGCTAACGTAAATTAAATCCTGCAGCCTCAATCACTTCTTTGATAGCGACTTAACTTGCGCACGCCAAAAGAAAATCCACACAATTAACGCCACTACATATCCCGTATTATTTACAATCGCCATGAATTCCATCAAAGGCCTTTCTTCAATGAAATACGACAGCTCTGTAACGAATTGCGATAATACATATAACGCCACATAAGCTACCGATATTGAAACAGCCGACCACTTTACCTTACTCGACATATTCAGTTTACTCTTTCGGAGCGTAGCGTATGATACTGCCCCAAGCACCACAAGAATAATCAATGGCACAAACGAGTATATACTCACACTTTGCGTGAATATACTGTTAATCAATGACCAAACTGGTAGCAAAATAATTGATCCAATGAGAAGTATACTATACGGCTTGTACTCAAGAATGTCGCGCTTTGCTTGACGGCTCCGTACATGAGCAATAGCGAGGATAGACGTAATAATAGCCACGGCAATACTAGGCAGTAAATTAACCGATATCACTCTCGCAGTTAACGATGTTGCAAAATATTCAGATGGAATTAGCACAATCACCGCAAATATGGACATTATCCAGAATGCCAATAGCCCAAAAAGCATTCCATTGAAATGATGGCCTATCTTTGTCTTGGATTTTACAGAGTGATCGCCAATTACATAACCCAAAAAAGCCGGAAGAAGAGAACCTACGGTCAGTGCAACCATAAATAAAGCGACATTATAGTGTAGTGTCCGTGGATCGAATAACATTCTTCCGAACGGAATGGTGGTCGAGAGCAGTACTTCAATAATAAGTAATGCGAATAAAATATAACCGGATACTACGAGTGGAGATTGTGGATTTATTTTTTTTGTTTTTACCATATTACTTTTCATTATAAACAAAAGGTAGGCAAAAGCAACTTAGTAGATATTTACTATTGTATAAATAATTTCTATGTATAACTTAATTTTGGTACACCTTCCACTTTCGGCTTGGAACCACCTCAAGAGTGAGTTGCTACGTTGGCACGAAACGTTTGAAGTATCGCCTCTGCCAAATCTGGCACTGTAACTACCTTACTATATTAGAACCTAGCTACTTATCGTATACCTTTTACTTTGCAATATTCTTTCATAGTGTTGATAAATCCAGGGGTGAATCGATGTGGTTCATTGGTCATCATTTCACGTACATTGTTAATTCTCATTGGTATGATTGTCTCAACTTCATCGTTTGGTACAAAATGCCAGTCATTACTGGCAACACATTCAAATAATCCGAACATGTGCTGGAGCCTGCCTTCATCAGAATAAAACGTAGATAGGTGCGGAATCGGCTGTTTTATGCCAAGTTCTTCCTCTGCCTCTCTGACAACAGCAGTCACGTAGTCTTCTCCTTTTGAGACATGGCCACCAACAGAGTGATCGAATAAACCGCCACTTTTCTTATGAACCTGAACATATAGCTCGCCTTCATTATTAAGAACATAGACCGCAACTACACGATGCAATTGTCCGGTAGAATGTGAGGTCGGTTTATCTGTTGTACCAATAACCTCGTCTTTTTTGTTAACAATGTCAAATAATTCCATGTCGACATTATAGCAAAGACCAACAAAAATAACTTCTTGATTCGAGGTTACAATGCTTATGCTTGGTACCCCGGGTTGGAATTGAACCAACGACCTTAGGCTTAGAAGTCCTCTGCTCTATCCACTGAGCTACCGGGGCGTACCATGGGCTATTATAACAAAATTTTGATGCGGTTTATGCATTAGAGAGAACTATAACGTATAATAGTACTATAAGGGGGACAAAATTATGACAGAAATTATCGACAATGGTCCGGCACCATTAGTAACGAATATTGAAGCGAACACAGTTGAAAATACAAACTATAGGACGACTTTGTGGACAGGGGCTAATCTGCAGATTACACTTATGTCAATCGATCCAGGCCATGATATCGGGTTGGAAGTTCATGATACTCACGATCAATTTTTGCGCATTGAACAAGGCCAGGCAATGGTTTCAATGGGGCCCGCTGCTGACCAACTACAAACATGGCAGGCGAGTAGCAGCGATGCCGTGGTTGTGCCTGCTGGTACGTGGCATAACCTAGAGAGTACTGGCGATGTGCCATTAAGGGTTTATTCAATATATGCACCGCCTCAACATCCACACGGCACGGTTCATGTTACAAAAGAAGAAGCTGACATCGCAGAAGTGAAAGAGTAATAATAATCGAACTGTCAAACTAAAATAAAAAGCCCCCTCGGATTCTCGTCATTGACGAATTCCGAGAGGGGTGTAGTTGAGGATATAGTTTTTTATGTGGCTAGAATTTTTCGAAATGCATCATAAAGAAAAGCCACAAACTCCGGTTTGTACTGGATGAAGGTAGTTACTACTGGCCGTCCGTCCATTGTAAAGCAGTCTGGATTGGTTTCAAGATCTTGGGTGATAAATCCTTGAATACTTGGCTTCAAAAGCTCGAGCACTTCCTGACTAAAATATCCATCACTCTTCACCATAAGTTGACCGCTAGCCATGGCGTAAATAATAGATTTGCGGAAATAACAGTTTTCTTTAAGGGTATCGTATGCCTCTGTTGCTGTCTTCTCGTCCGACGTTCCGTCACCAAAAAACTGCATGACAGCAATATCGCAGTTGTATGGATCTGCTGGATAACCTCCACACTTGGTTCCAAAAGCTATAAGCCATTCTTTATCGCCAATCTTCAAAAGAGTGGCTGATTCATAACCGGTGTAGCCTCTTCGATCTCTGTGCCAGTCAGAATCGTCGGCGATTTCGGCCGTTGCCGTTGATGGCAGTTTGATTATTCTACCTTCATTCTCAAATGCTCCGTATACGCCCTCAAGCAGTTCTCTTGCAGACAATCCTTGTTTTTCTGTCAATTTAACCCGCCTCCTTTTTGGTTGTGAGAGTACAAATTTAGCCAAGCACCAGCTTGACTATCCTCGAATGTAGATTATAACAAAAATGACAAAATAGCAAGATTCGAACTATAGAAAGGCGAGTAGCAGCGACGCGGTGGTTGTGCCCTCTGATACGTGGCATAACCTAGAGAGTATCGGCGATGTGCCATTAAGGGTTTATTCAATCTATGCACCGCCACAGCATCCACACGGCACGGTGCATGTTACAAAGGAAGAGGCCTGACACGGTCGAAGCAGGTGAATAATCTTGAGTAGTAAAAAGGCTCCCAATTTTTACAATGGGAGCCAAGCGAGGTTTTGTTTTTCCTAGAGTTGGGAAGTGGTGATTCTGAGCCAGTTTTCTTCAGTAGCCTTGGGTTTGATAGCTTTTGAACCTTTTTTACAGAGCGGACAATCTTCGGGCGCCCAATCATTAATTCTGTGTTCGACTAACGGAATAATTTCAAACTCTCCGATGTCTTTGATATTAATGCTTTTCATGTCACCGCGATTGATAATCACTAACCCATAGGGGATAATTCTAGTGATTGGATTCAAATCTTTTATTGCTCGGACGGCCTCCGAAAAGCCTGTTCCGCGTGTCCAGAAATCTTCAATTATCATTACAGATTTCCCAGGCTCAATTCTGGTAACTAGTCTTATTTGACCGTTTACTTTTTCCATCTGAGCATTCTTTGTACCCAGAATCGAACTGATTCTTTCGCCGAGGCTGGTTGCACCATCCGGAACACCTACTACGTAATCTGGTAAAAACATCAAGCCAATTCTTTTGACAAATAAGTTAACCATTTGGTATGAAAAAATTTCTAGGATATTTTTCGGTTCAAGCAAAATTTTCGAGACGATAAATCCATCGCTATGTCTGCCGGATTTTAGTTCGGCATGCAGTCCAACTTTTCCATCCTCAGCCACTTTGTAGTCATAAGACCAGAAGGCTTTGCGCATTCTAGCGATGTGCAAAATTTCCTCGGAGCCTAGAGTCCAATAGGCGTCTTTTAGGTTGATTTTTAGAATAGAACTGGGTCCCATTGATACGCACTTCCTTTTTTGAAGAACAAATTTAGCCAAGCACCAGCCGGCTATCCTCGAGTATAGATTACAATGAAACGAGATATAATGCAATAGTAAGGGCGAGAAGGCGGTCGCTTCGCTGTCCAGCGAAGCTTCCTATCTCCGCTCATTTACGAAAAAATGTAAACACTTTTTCGTTTCAATCGCTTCACAAACTCGCATCTGGTTCACTTTGTTCACGATGCGAGTTCGATTCGTTGCTGGCGACCAAATTAAAAACCGTATCTTTTGAATACGGTTGTTAATTTGGTGCGGATGTGGAGAGTCGAACTCCAAGCACCTGATTGGAAGTCAGGTATATTAGCCGTTATACGACACCCGCGAGCCTCTATATTATAACAGCGATTACAAGATTATGAAAAGCGTCCATAATGATATAATATATTACACTATCGGTCCGACCGGACCAAAAGTGTAATATCTATAAGTATTTTCATATCATTCTTTATCTGTTACAATAGCCTAGTCCAATCATCAATATGGCGAATGTAGCTCATCTGGTTAGAGCGTCGGGTTGTGGTTCCGAAGGTAGTGGGTTCGATCCCCATCATTCGCCCCAAATATTAAAGATGGTCATAAAGACCATCTTTAATATTTGGGATGTACTGTGAGATAGAACCCACGAGGTAGTGGGTGAGAACTGCCAGTCGGCAGTTCGCAAGGCCGGAAGCCGGATGACGAACGTCACCGACTGAGGCGGGGTCGCGAAAATTTTCGGAGAAAATTTATCGTGACCGATCCCCATCATTCGCCCAAGCATTGTGCTACATGTTTATCAAACATTAAGCTATAATATAAGCATAACAAGGTCAAAACCATATGATGGATCTGAATAAGCATATAGTCAAAAACGACGACAATAAACCATTTCATAGCAATGGTTATGCTAATGTGGCAAGTGGGGATAGGCTTGGATCAACCGATAATATTTCATTTAACCAGCGCCAACAGATTGAGTATAATCGCCGAGTCGTAGGCGGATATAACCGTTCGGCTATTGGGAGCGCGTATGGTGCCTTGCGGGCAAAACCGGTCACCAAAGATATGATAGGGCGTACAAGTATGCGCCAAAGGCCATCATTGCAACAACACAATAATCTAAATGTTGGGCCACGGCATTTTAGTGAACCAATGCCTAGAAAATATAATCCGTACGCTTAGATTTCGCGAAATGTTTCAATGTTTGCGCCTAGTGTGTTCAAGCGATTGGCAAAATCTTCATATCCTCGATTAATCGAATAGACATCGCGCAGTATCGAGGTACCAGGCGCGGCTAGCATGGCTAATAGTATAACAACAGATGGGCGCAAAGCGGGCGGAGTAATAATATCAGCCGGCTTCCATTTGGTTGGTCCGGTAATATAGACTCGATGTGGGTCAACTAGCTCGATATTGGCGTTTAATTTGCTAAGCTCTGTAAAATAAATTGCCCGGTTCTCATACGACCAATCGTGTATCATAGTTCGGCCATGTGCCACGGTTGCAATCAGACCCAAGAAGGGTAAATTATCCATATTAACACCTGGGAATGGCATACTGTGCAGTTTATCTTTGGGTGCATGCAATTTTGATTGCAAGATGTGAATATCGACTAAGCGCGTTTCGCCGTTACGGGCCTTATATTCATCGCTTATTCCATATTGAAGCCCCATACTGTCAAGGATTGCAAGTTCAATCTCGATAAATTCAATCGGTGCGCGCTTAATGGTAATTTCGGAATCGGTTACAATGCCAGCCGCGATAAAACTCATAGCTTCGATAGGGTCTTCGCTAGGAAAATATTCAACGTTTTGGTTTATACTGCGAACGCCACGAATTTTGAGCGTAGTTGTGCCGATGCCTTCAATCTTGACGCCCAGCTTTTGCAAGAAAAAACACAAATCTTGCACCATATAATTAGGGCTGGCGTTTCGAATAGTTATTGCGCCGTCATAAAGAGCTGCTGCCATAATTACGTTTTCGGTTGCAGTGTCGCCGCGCTCGGTTAGCAAAATAGTGCGAATGACGGGCTTTTCGTTGACCGTGGCGTGGTAGTATTCACCTGTTGCCTCAATGTTTAGGCCAAACGGTGCCAGGCCTATCATATGGGGTTCAACGGTGCGTGTGCCTAGGTTGCATCCGCCTGCAAATGGTAATTTGAAATCTTTGTACTGATGGAGCAGGGGTCCCAAGAACATAATAACGGAGCGCGTGCGCTTGGCCGCCTCGACGTTCATATCCTGTAATTTTAATCGTGCCGGCGGGGTAATCTCGAGGTCGTTTTTGTCATTCAGCCAGCGAACTTTTACGCCGATGCTTTGGAGGACTTCGATAATACGATTTACCTCTTCAATACGAGCAACGCGCCTGATTGTTGTTGTTCCGTGGTTAAGCAAACTGGCGCAAAGCAGCCCAACAGCTGCATTTTTGCTGGTTTTTACTTCGATTTCACCTGACAGTTTTTTACCGCCGTTGATGCGAAAATTGATTTTACCAGACTGGTTAAGGCTGACTAGCTCGCTTGACAGAACGTCGCTAATGCGGGCCAACATCTCAAGGCTGATATTTTGGCCACCTTTTTCGATACGGTTAATGGCACTTTGGCTAGTGCCCAGGGCTTCGGCTAGTTGAGTTTGTGTTAGCCCGCGGGATTGTCGGGTCTCTTGAATAAGTTTACCGATTTTGATCTTGTAATCGTCATTTGTCATTTGATTTATAATATATCAATCATGATATAGGGTCAACTATACAATAAGTGCTCGACCGGACCAATAATGTAATATTGATAAGTGGTATAATCGTTATAATTGAGCAAAATAGGAGGACTATAGTTATGATTGATAAACAGGTGGCAAAACTTATTGCTAGTGAAGAGAATAGGCAACGAGACGGATTGGAATTAATACCAAGTGAAAATTACGTTAGTAGGGACGTTTTGAACGCACTTGGTAGTGTCTTTACTAATAAATATTCAGAAGGATATCCTGGCAAACGTTACTATGGCGGACAAGAATTTACAGATCAAATAGAACAATTGGCGATTGATCGTGCCAAGCAATTGTTTGGGGCCGATCATGCTAATGTACAACCTCATTCTGGGGCGCCGGCTAATGAAGCTGTCTATCACGCGTGGTTAAAGCCAGGTGATACCGTATTAGCTATGGATTTGGGCCATGGCGGCCATTTGACGCATGGTGCGCCAGTAACTCGAAGCGCGCATTTATACAATTTCGTGCGCTACAAGATGAAGGATATCTCGACTGGCGAGATTGATTATGATGAACTAAGACAGCTAGCACTAAAACACAAACCCAAAATTATTTTGGCTGGGTTTAGCGCCTATCCGCGTGAGCTTGATTATGCCAAATTTGCCGTCATTGGCAACGAAGTCGGTGCTTTACTGATGGCTGATATGGCTCATATCGCCGGGCTGATTGCTGCTGGCGTAGCTAAGAACCCATTTGACTACGGCTTTCATGTTATAACGACGACCACGCACAAAACACTACGCGGGCCGCGCGGCGGGCTGATTCTATCCAAAGGTATGGTCAGTAATCCGCTGAAAGCGCCTGAAAAGACGATTGAAAACATTCCTACGCTTATTGACCGATCAATCTTTCCTGGGACGCAAGGCGGGCCGCATATGCATACAATCGCCGCTAAAGCGGTCGCTTTCCATGAAGCTCTACAACCCGAGTTTAAACAATATGCTCAGCAGATTCTTGACAATGCCTCGGCGCTGGCTGATGAATTACAGAAACGAGGTTTCCAGTTGGTTACAGGCGGTACAAGTAATCATCTGATATTAGCCGATATATACAAGAGCTTTGGAATTGATGGCAAGACGGCCGAAGTCGCGCTTGATGCCATTGGGCTGACAGCTAACGCTAACGCTATACCTGACGATATATTGCCGCCATTTAGGCCTAGCGGCTTGCGACTTGGCACACCGGCTATAACGACTCGTGGACTTAAAACCAAGGATATGGTACAAATTGCTGATTGGATGAAACAGGCGATTGACAATCGTGACAACTCTACTGAATTGGCTAAACTCAGAAAGGAAGTCACGAAGTTCGCCAGATCTTTCTCTCTGCCTAGTGATAATAAATAAAAAATAAAAATCCTCCGGTTTTAGGCCGGAGGATTCTGAGGCTCCACGATATATTAAGAACCGGTAACAACGCAGGTGATAGCAATTGGTGTTGAGCCAGAAGTGACACCCATCGTTAAAGTCTGGATTCCAACTGTTGGATCATACTTGTAATACTCAACTTTCATACCGGTAATAACACCACCTGTTAATGCGGGTGGGGCAATAATGTCCGCATATACTGAAGATGCATCCGTCGCAACACCAGCTACGGTCTTATAGCCACAAACTGATGTTCGGATAACACTAGGGTCTACCCCTGAACCAGGTGCCCCATAGGTGACGCCTGATAAGTCGTAAGTTTTACCATCAGCGCTGGCTCCAGTTAGAGCTGCTAGGGTGGTAGGGTAATTTGTTGCCGCGTTAGCATCGATAAGATAAGCGTTAATCTTATCTATGGTGCCTTTTGCTGCTGATTGAGCACTTGCTGTTTTCGCCCTACTCGTAACGCCACTATATGAAACTATCGTAATAGCCGCCAAGATACCGATAACAACGATAACAACCAAAAGTTCAACGATGGTGAAACCGTGATTTCTATTGGTGCCTTTGATTATATTTATAGCCATGCTCAAATGCCCTTCTTAAGATGTTTTATTGTATTATAGATTAAATATATCACAGCTTATACGGTAAACACAAGCAGATATAATCATCAGATTTATTTAGCAGTTGTTTAACGCATACTTATTATTTTAATTATAAACATCCAATTTACATATCAGACGAATGCATAGAGGTAGCATTGGTTATTATTACGAATTACACTATGCACTAACAGATTCTGTTTAAGTACCTGGTGCGACAAAGGTGCTACTTGAGTTCGCTGCACCAAAATAGACATATTTCACACCGGTGCTTCCTACGCTCCAATACGTGATGCGACCACCGGTAATTCCTGCTGCAGTACAGGCTCCTGTACAAGAAAACGATACGGAAGTTTGTCCGTCAGTAGATGTTATTGCCGTTTCAGTAGCAAGTGTAGTACCTACTTTTACAGTTACGCCAGACGGTAGTTTTGTCGTTGTGCTACCAGTAGCAAATGATGCCGCAGTGATTGGGTAATTGCCATTGTCGGCGTTCATTACTTCAGCTACTTGGGCTGCTGCTTGCGCGTTACTAAGCGCCTGAGCATCCTTTGCCCTTGCTGTTACACCGGTATATGAAACTATCGTAATAGAGGCCAAAATCCCGATTACAACAATCACGACTAAAAGTTCGACGATTGTAAAACCGCTGTCTTTCCTGCCGTTACTGTGGTTAATTAATTTGCCCATTTTTTGATTGCCTCCTAATTTATCAATAAAGTTATACTAATTACATATTATAAAGTACATATTTTATAAACACAAGCACGATAAATTGATATTTTTTTTGCAATTTAAATACCCACCAAATTCGGCGGGTATTTAGGATTGTGCGATACTAATATCCCCAAGGACCGGCTGATGTTGCTGTTCCTATGTAGACATATTTTACACCTGGAGTCGCTGCGCCGAAGTCCCACCAAGTTATGCGGCCGCCAGTTACTGGTGACGTACAGTTAGTTAAACAAGAATACCCAACTGTGGTCTGACCATTAGCTGCAGTTATTGTCGTGGTTGCTGCGTCTGCAATTATAGACATTCCAGATGGTAACTTTGTGGATGCGCTACCGGTACTAAAGGCGGCGGCGGTCGCAGGATAATATCCAAGGTCGGCGTTATAAGCTTCAGCTACAGATTGTGCTGAAGTTGCATTGCTTTGTGCTTGAGCTGCTTTTGCTCGTGTCGTTACACCAGTATACGAAACTATCGTAATAGCGGCCAAAATACCAATAACAACGATAACGACCAAAAGTTCAACGATGGTGAAACCGCTATCTTTTCGCTTACTCTTGATATTGTGTAAAATCATTCCTAATGCCCCCTTGTTATTGATTATGATTGTAATATACTATAACGTCCATATTAGCACAAGTGGTTTGCCGCTTTCAAGTTTTTGCGGTTTGTATTAGTTCACCGTGAAAGTTCCATTGCCTGTGAATGTTTGGATAGTATTCCCATTTGAAGTAGTAGTGGCTACTGTTCCTGTGACGTTTACGTTCAGTGAGTTGGTTGGGTAACTGATTATAACTACACCAGAACCACCTGCCATACCTGTTGTATTGTATCCTCCACCTCCACCTCCACCAGTATTGGCTGTACCAGCAGTTCGATTTCCACCAGAATTGATACCGCCATTACCACCACCGCCACTACCACCTGTCCCTGCACCGAATTGACCACTTGCACCACCACCACCTGCATAAGTTACAGATGAACCTGAAATAGAATTAGCTGTACCGCTACCGCCATTACCTCCTGTTGTAGTTACTCCTGCACCTCCTACCGCACCTGCACCTCCTCCACCACCTGATGCAGTAGCACTATTCACAGCCAATCCTCCATCGTGTCCTTGCCCGCTCGTTCCCAAGCCAACGGCACCGCTTGTATATCCATTCCCACCGCCATCTGTTCCTGCTCCTCCACCACTACCTCCGTCAGCCCCATTTAAATTCGTATTGTCAAAAGCTCCGCCGCCGCCGCCGCCGGTTGCCATTATAGTATCAAAAATTGAATTGCTACCATTAGTTCCATGTACATTACCGCTGGCTGCTCCGCCGCCGCCATCACCGACTGTGACTGAAAAAGGTCCTGCGCTAACAGAATGAGTAGCGTCATATTGATATCCACCTCCACCGCCACCACCAAATCCACCTCCACCGCCACCACCCGCTACCACTAAGACCTCCACTGTTTTAGCAACTGGTGTTGTTGTTGTGTTATTATTTGGGCTGATTGCGCGCATTGTGCCAGATTGACTAATATTGCGGCCGGCTACGGTGCTGGTGGCATTAATAGTAACACTTGCCGTGTTGGTTGATTGTAGGGCGGCCTGCCTGGCGCTGTCTGATTGGCCGCTGTCGCTGGCCGTACTATTTGCGATTGTAGAGCTGGCACTTGTATAGTAGCCGACGCCAAAGCCAGTACCGGATACTATGCCATCGACAAGTCGTGTATCTTGGGTTTTACAAAAACTTGGTGTAGTAAAGCCAGGCGCACAACTTGGCTGTTGCCACGGCACACTACAGCCAATAGTCATATAATTAGAGGGCGCCACAACACGTCGCCACAACGTGCCGTTCTTTACAAAATAGATGATGTTCATCATAACTGGCGGGTTTTGGCTGACCAAATTACTACCGCATAGGTTTGGGCTGGGCGTGTATACGATACTCGTTGAATTTAACGGGCTGCTGGTCGTTGCGTAGGTGTTGAGGATTAGCATCGTACCGTTTGCCCCAACGTTTTTAAAAGATGCTGTGATGTCGTCATATCCTTGAGGCGAGGTGAGAGTAATGTTATTGGTCGCGAGGTATCCACCACTTGAGTCTACGTCTTGTTCAATACGATTTAGCGCGTCTTGAATATTATAGGATAGGACATTAGAAGCCCTGGTGGCCAGAACGTCACCAGTCATATTAACGACCGCGGTTATAAAAATGCCAATCACTAAAATGACAATTGGCGCAACGATTAGCATTTCGACAATGGTAAAGCCACGTATTTTTTTGATAATCATAAATTGAATACGTGTCATCAGATACATTTTAGCACGAGCGGTATGCAACGACAATAATAATTAGAAGAGAAGGACTAGGTTTAAGGCTGTTTTATATTTTTGAGTTTAATCTATATCACTGAGAGACACGAAACCCGATGTTGTTGCTCGCATTGCTGGGCAAAGTGCTCAAATACAGTGTCAAGACACCGGCATAGCTACCAATGATCCAATCGCCACCGCGAAGGAAGCCACGCAGGAGCGTATCGTCTGAACTACTACATAGTCTGCCTATGCCATTTATTGTAGCGTTCCAACCACTGGCGGCTGGAGTCCCAAAAGACGGGAATGGATTGACCGGTAAAGTCCCGGTTGTTGCGGCGTTCCATTCACGACAAGTGTAACCAGCACCACCAGGTTGGATAGTTGGAGATTGGACTGTGCCTGATGTCCATTCCCGAACATTCCCTGCTAAATCCCAGATGACTTCACCGTTAGTCAATGTGAGGGTTCGTCTTTGGTTTGAGGGGGCTACATTGCCAGTCCCGTAGTAACCGTCACTGTCGTTGGTACTAGCCTCTAATGCGTTGTTTGGGACAATGTCATTGTGTCCACTGTATATATAACTGGTGCCAACTACTCCACCGTTCCAGTTGCTAGGAACGCTTAGGACATTCTGGGCTATAGTTAACCATTCGGCTTCGGTGATGAGATGACAACCGGTACAACCGGCTACGTTGGCACTGTATTCTTTAGCATCATTATTAGCTCCGGCTAGTTCTTGGGGCACATTTACCCAGGGGACAGCATTAGCTTGGCTAGCTGGTGTAGTGCTAGTACCTTGAACTGTGCCAACGGTATCACTATGGCTTGCCTCATACTTCATAACGCAAAAATCGCTGGTGCCATAGGTAATACTGCCTGGAACTGGTATGAAGCCGGTTAAACAGACAGGTGTGACAAATGTTGCTTGGCTAATTGTTTGCGGGGGGACACTATATTGTACGTTAACGATAACTTTTGACGTAGATGAAGTTATTCCGTACGGACAGGATATTATTACGGTTACGGTGACATTTGACAGACTAGCTACGGTTATAGCCAAGTTGGTCAACGGTGTCTGCGGTGTGCATGGGTTAGTTGCAAATGGTTTGTAGCGTTGGAGGTAATCATATGCGACATTGCTGGCGTGTGCTTGGGCGCGGGTTTGGCCACCGTCTTTGATGATAAGGTTATATAGTTGAAAGCCTGACATCAAAAATGCAGCTGCGATAAACAAAGTAATCAAAAGTTCGATTGCAGTAAAACCCGATTGTCTATTGGTAATTTTCATTGGTTCTTGCTCATTACCATGTGTACTATGCCATCAACTTCGGTCATATAGTATAGATTAAATTTCTGGCACGATAAACCAGTATCGCAAAGCGAGCCGTCTTGTCGGAGAGGCTGGTAGATATACTGATATTGGCTGGTGGATGACCCGGGTGTTTGTGCACCAGCGGTCGTCGCAATTGCCAAAGACGTGGTTGATAAACTTGGTAGACTTGGTGCCCCAGGCGCGATAAGGGAGTTTGGGTCTATATCGCGCAGAGCTGTTTGTTGCGCAGTCATTACTGTCATAACACTAGTTGACGGATAAGTACCCACCGACGTACTACTGTCATTGCCGGATGTGTAAAACGTTTCCAGGTGTGTGGCAATAGTTTCGATGTCTGTTCTGCGTTCAGCATCGCGGGAGTTTGCTTGTGATCCGCGCAGATTTACGACCCCGAGAATCAGCAGAGTGCCCATAATAGTGATGACAATAATCAATTCGACAATAGTAAACCCAC
>Ga0209429_10000575_pt1 | contig 24356 bp, 18 predicted proteins | sample BarGraNGADG00212_3_FD_184493 | JGI IMG/M metagenome (GOLD analysis project Ga0209429, IMG submission 184493) | Arctic peat soil microbial communities from Barrow, Alaska - Barrow Graham LP Ref core NGADG0004-212 (SPAdes) (version 2) | ecosystem: Environmental > Terrestrial > Soil > Wetlands >...
TCTTGTAGGCACCTTGGATTAAGCGGTCCAAACCGCTTTGTTCCAATCCCAACTCTTTTATATATTCCGCCTGCTCTTCGTCCGGCAGATTTATGATTTCTTCCTCTAATTTTACATTAATTTTAATAAGAGGTTCTTTTGTCTCCAGCAGAACATCGGCACTGTGGCTTTCATCTATATTGAGGAGATAGATAATCGGTTTAATCGTCAGGAGGGTCAGGGTTTTTACAAAAACCGCCTCCTCGTCTTCAAAAGTCATTTCCCTGACCGCTTTTCCAGCCGCCAGATGTTGATATATTTTCTCTAATACTAGGCTTTGAAAGATTAATGTCTTGTCACCGCTCTTCGCCTCTTTTTTGGCCTTGTCCAAACGTTTTTCCACGGTGGCCAGGTCGGCGAAGATCAGCTCCATATTGATAGTTTCCTTGTCTTCTACAGGATTGACTCGGCCATCCACATGAATAACATTCTTGTCCTTGAAATCCCTAATTACTTCGCAAATCGCGCTACACTCTCTAATATGAGCCAAAAATTTGTTGCCTAGCCCCTCGCCTTTGTGCGCCCCGGCCACTAATCCGGCAATATCCGTGAATTCTATGGTCGTGGGGATGATCTTCTTGGGTTTGGATATTTCGGCCAGCTTGGCCAAACGAAAATCAGGCACCTTAACGACGCCGACATTAGGATCAATGGTGCAGAAAGGATAGTTCGCCGCATCCACACCTTTTTTGGTTAATAGGTTGAAAAGAGTGGACTTGCCGACGTTAGGCAGACCCACAATTCCGATTGATAATGACATATGGTATAAATATAGCCGAGAAAGCCTGTTTTGCCAACAGGGTTGATATCGCTATTATTAAACAAAATTAAAAGAGGCCCTCACGGGTCCCTTTTAATTATATAAATTAAAATAATATATGGACACAAACGTGAGAGCCTCAACCCTGAACCCTATTTCCGAATAGTTTATCAGGGAATTGCTCAATGCTTACCTAAAGAGCTCGTTCTCTACCAGCGGCCAGCAAACTTAAATCTTTTAATTATTTTTGCTAACTTTAATAAGATTTAGTTAAAATGTCTTTATGACTTTAATTAAATTTCATTAATTTTGGTTAGCTGAGTTTAGCTTGCTCAACTTATGATGTTTTCTTTCGCCCTGTAAGCGTAGGCGTCTAATGGTTAGCCAGTAAAAAACAAAGAAATTTGCCCTACTAGTCCGACAAACTTCTCTAGTCTATCAAAGAACAGAAAGATCTATAACAATTATAGCATTATTAAATAGAGTGGTCAAAGGTGGCTGTGCACGAGCTTAATATTTTATTTAATGTAAAATAAAATAATGATTATTGACTTGATTAATTTTCTGGTTGTTCCTGATTTAAGTCTAAGCTACTTTGGACTTAAATATACTTTTTATACACAGAAAACACAGGTTATCCCCAGAATTTCGTATATTTTTCGTATTTTTGTCTATAGTCTGAGGTCTAAAAACAAAAAACTTAAGTCCATTCAAAAGTAGACTTAAGTTTTAATTTTTTGAGGCTCGAGTGGGAGTCGAACCCACGAATGGCAGTTTTGCAAACTGCAGCGTTGGACCACTTCGCCATCGAGCCGCTTGGTCATTTGAATTTTAGCTTATCTTATTTCAGTTGTAAACTAGAATCGACTTTAAGAGCGGAAAAGCTGACCGGTTTTTGGTGCTTGATCTTAAAAGCGGCGGCCGCGGCGACCATAGCGGCGTTATCCGTGGTATATTCCTTGGCGGGCATCAATAAATTTATGCCTTTTAGCTCTTTTTCGACGGTTTGGGTTAATTGATCGCGTAACTCTTGATTGGCGCTGACTCCGCCGGACAGCATGACGGTTCGGGCCTTAAATTTTTTAGCCGCTTTAATGGTTTTGCCGATTAAGACGTCAATAATCGCCTGTTGGAATTCAAAACAGTATTCGGCACGGCGTTTTTGCCAATTCGGGTCTTTTTTTAGTTGATAAAAGAGGGCGGTCTTAAGGCCGGAGAAGGAAAAATCAAAATTAGGCGCGGTTAACATCGGGCGAGGGAATTGTAAACGATTCTTCGGTCCATGATAAGCGGCGGCGAAGCGGGAAATTATTGGACCGCCCGGATAACCGAGACCCAGCATCTTCGCGCCTTTGTCATAGGCTTCGCCGGCTGCGTCATCGCGAGTTTCCCCTAATATTTTTATTTTCCTTTTTTTGTCCATCAATACCAAAGTGGTATGTCCGCCGGAAACGGTCAGGATGAGAGCGGGAAATTTAATCGGAGTGGCGGGGTTGATAAAGTTAGAGTAGATATGGCCTTCAATATGGTTAATCTCCATGACCGGCTTCTGCCAAGCGAAAGAGAGGGCGCGAACCGTTTCCAGGCCGGTGATTAAAGAAGTAATCAGACCCGGACCCTTAGTAACCGCCAATAAATCCAGTTGGGTCGGCTTTATTTTGGCAATTTGCAGCGCTTCTTCCACGACCGGGAGCATATTCAAAACATGTTCGCGGGCGGCCACTTCCGGCACAACGCCGCCATATTTTTTATGAATTTCTATTTGCGAAGAAATGACATTGGATAGAACCAAAAGACGGCCGGTTTTTTGATCGGCTTTGACAACCGAGGCGGCTGTTTCATCGCAGCTGGTTTCGATGCCCAGGATATACATATATATGTATTGTAGGGTATTTAAGGGAAAAGACAAATTATTGACAGGAAGGGTCTTTTTATATAAGATAAAGGTAAATCTAAACATTTAGATTTTTATTTTGAAAAATTTGGTCCCTTCGTCTAGTGGTTAGGACGTCAGGTTTTCATCCTGTTAACAGGGGTTCGATTCCCCTAGGGACTACAACCAAGGCCAACGCGTAGGTCTCGTAAATTGAGATCGAAAAAACAAACACAAAAACAGACGGGATTTCTTTGCCCGTCTGTTTTTATTTTACTAATAATTTTTTATCTTTCAACAACACTTGGTTCTTGATAGTGGAGAGTACTTCTCGCTGTTCGATTTTTTTACCATATTTCCGCCTTTTTTACAATCATACAGTTGTGGCGCTGTGAATAAAAAAGTGATATAATGTACCAATATTATAAATAAGAAATAAAAAAGTTATGAACGAAGTATTTTTTAAGAAAAGTTTTATATTATTAACAGCCGTTGTTTTAATAGTCAGCGGTTTTTTAATGTTTGCAAACTATCAAATTGCTCAAGCAAGTGTAGTAACAGTAACCGATTCTGCTGGTTTAGTTGCGGCTGGAATCGATTCATCAGTAACCAGAATAACTCTAGGTTCAAATATTACATTGGGTGCAGATTTGGTTTTGTCCAACAGTACTAAAACTGTAGATCTTTACGGGTATAGTTTAACAGTTGCTGGTTATCACATTACAGCAAGCTCTAACAACTCAATATTAACAAATAGCAGTTCAACCGTCAGCAACATACCAGATGCAGCAATACTTGATGGAGCCGGACAGGATTTTACTGTAACACATATAGATTTTTCAGGCACATTGGGAACAGCTAATACATCTCCACTAGATCATAACATTTCATTCACGTTCGGTTCAGTAGTTGGCGTTATTACATCAACAAATCCCGCAAAAACATTTAATAGCATAGCTTTAACGTCAGCAGCCGGTATTACACCGGGAACTGGGACAACATTCTATTGGTTGACTATCACAGGAGCAGTCACAGCCAGCAATGCAGTGACATACGATCACGTAACATTTAATGGAGCAGTTACCGTAAGTACAAATGTATCGATATTTTCATTTTGTATATTTAATGCGGCAGTTATTAATAGTAGTGGCAATAGCATCTACCGCCAGCCAGATAATTCCGGTGGTACAACCTTTAATGGTCCATTAACTAACCTGGCTGGAAATGCAGATTATGTAGGTGCCCGCTTTAATGGATCGGTGACTAACACGGCTGGAGATGCAAATTATATAGGTGCCATCTTTAATGGAGCGGTAACTAACACAACAGGAAATGCAAAATACGACGGTGCCACTTTTTCTAGTATTTCTGGTCCTTTGACTATTAACGCTGGCTCAGCCGATACTGACTCAGCGCCTACATTTCAGGTAGCCATTTTTTCTTCAACTAATAATACCGCATATATTCCATTTTCACTGACGACCCCAGCAGATGATGGAGTGACCAATCATCTCACAGGCGGTGGAGCAACAAATAGTTATGTTAATGTAGATGTAGCAAATGGAACAGAGTCAGTAGTAATTACTGCCACAACAACATCGGGTCAGACAATAACACTTACCGGTGTGTATCCGGGAAGTTTGGATGATTCAAAAAATGTAATAGTAACAGGAACAACTTTGAACCCAATTTATACTGTAAACACAAAGACACCTGGTGCTGATGTATCAAATGGTGGAAATAAAACATTTACGATTAATGTCCATCAAGTAGGCAAATCTGATATTGCGTACACTGTAAATGTACAGGTTGCACCAACATCATTTACCCCTGCAACAAACAGCGACACAGCAAACACCAACTTAGTTTTAGGTTTAGTCGGAACATCCGCCACTTCTTCTGATGCAACAATTGCAACAGCCGACACAACCACGAACGCTGACTTCATCACAATCACATCTGTGGGTGAAGGAACAGCTACCATCACAGTTACAGCTGCGAACGGGAATCAGATGACAATCGCTGTTACAGTAGCAGCAGACGGAAATATTACTGCGACACCATCAAAATGGACAGCAACGACAAATTACACCACAGCCAATCCCGGCACTCTCGGCATAACAGCGACAACCGCCACTTCTTCCGCTGCATCAATTGTAACTGCAGACCTAACTTCACATGCCGGATACGTTACAATCACATCAGTCGCTTTAGGTACAGCTGTGATTACGCTTACAGCCGATAACGGTAACCAAGCAATTATCAATGTTAGTGTTGCGGCAAATGGATCATTCTCTTACGAACCTACAGCGTGGACGGCAAAAACAAACAGCTCCACAGCAAACACCGATGAAATTTTGGGTTTGATTGGAACAACTGCCGTTTCTTCTAACACAGCAATCGCCACAACCTCAATCTCTGGTGGCAATATAGCGATTACATCAGTCGGAGTTGGGACAACTACCATCACAGTTTCGGATGGTGTTAATGATGCAACCATTGCGGTAACAGTAGACGCATTGGGAGCAATCACAATTGGAACTATCACACCATATTCACCGCCGGCACTAAGCAGCGATGCAAGCCTTATCTTAGTTGCCGAACAATCAATCACAGCAACGGGGACAGGAACTCAGGGGTCTCCAAAGATAGCCTCCATATCTGTAGCTAACACAGTTCATGCTATTTATGTTGAAGATGTTGGGGCGGCCACAAGCGCCACCTCTTCTCTTTATTCTGATTCAAGCTTTACGACAACGGCCAGACCTCTTGTTCTTGCCGTAGGAGATACGCACGCTTATATTAAAGTAGTCGCTGAAGACTCAACCGAAGCTTATTACAATGTAACAATCACCAGGGCAGCAGAAACCACCTACGAGGTAACCGACGGCACGATGACAAGAGTATTGGGTGATACCACTAGCACAGTAGGAATAGCCACATCACCAGTAGCGGCGGGAGCGACAGTAACATTAACCGTTGCCCCAAAAACTGGAATGCAATTGCAAGCAGGCACATTAGCAGCCACTTACAATGGAACAGCCACAACAACGCTTACAAGTACTGGCACAAACACATATACCTTTACAATGCCGGCATACGCAGTAACAGTAACCGCAACGTTTGTAGCGATTACTTGCCCATTTGTTTCTAACGCCTCAACTTACAACGCCTATCCAACCTGCGGAGCAGCTACTTGTAATAGTGGGTATGTTTTGTCGAACGATATTTGTGTCGCTTCGGGCGGAGGTGGTGGCGGCGGGAATGTCACGCCGGCCTGCACCGACATTGTTTATGGCGATTATTCGACAGCTTGTTTCGGCGGTTACCAATATCGCTTCGCCGCTTCTCGCACCCCGTCTAATTGCGCCTTAACCGCGGCTCAGCAGGAAACCGCTAAACGCGTTTGCAGCACCCCAGTTGACATTAACAACGTCAATGTTAATAGTAACGAGCCTCCGGCGACACCGCCGACCATAGCACTGATGACCTGCAATATCTGCCAGAAATTGACTTACGACGTTTATATTATCAACCCGGACGAATCGGAACGTCACACCGGCACTCCGTGGGTACGGGTGACGGATCGGGGGAACGGAATAAAGCGTTATTCGTTTGAGGACAAAACACTAAATCCGCAAGATCCGAATTATGACTATAACGACTTCGTGATCGATGTTGATTTTAAGAATTGTCAGAGCGTGAAGTTTATGTTCGTGAGTTCGGATGCCGCCTGGAAGCATCAGGTACGAGTCAAGGTCTTGGTTAATGGTGTTAAACAGTCTGATACTTTGATGGCGGATAATTCCAAGGCGGTCGTCGGCACTTTTAAGACCGTTAATGCCGCTGGTGGAGTAGACACAAGGTCTGTCTGTCCGGCTGAGCCGGCTGCCTTTGCAAGTAGTCTTAAAGGAAAAATATTGCTCCAGGTGCAAGCGCACGGCGAAGCCTGGTACGTGAATCCGCTAGATGGGCAAAGATATTATCTAGCCAACGGCGATAAGGCCTACGACGTTATGAGAAATTTTGGTATTGGTATAACTAATAAAAATTTAGAGAAAATAAAATCTAGCAAAACTTTCGCTAAAAATAATAGCGGGAAGATATTTTTACAAGTAGAATCAAGGGGCGAAGCTTATTATATAGACTTTAATGGAATAGCCCATTATCTTAAAGATGGGGCGGCCGCTTATGAAGTCATGGGAAGTTTAGGCTTAGGTATCACTAATAGTAATTTGGATAAAATTACCGAAGGAAATTTATAATTTTGCAAAAAGAGCATAAGGTAGTTAAAAAATAAAACATATGCCCTTCAAAAGCCAGGCTCAAAGAAAATGGATGTTTGCCAACAAGCCAAAGATGGCGGAAAGATGGGCGGCGGAAACTCCTAGGGGCAAGAAGTTGCCTAAAAAATTAGACACTAAGAAATAATATGAAAAAAAATTATAAAAAATCTACGTTGTTAACAATATATGGAAATAATGGACAGAACAGAAATTTTAGGAATATCGGTATTTAAAAAATGGATTGGAGAAAGGGGTGAAATTTTTGATACTTCCCGTCATGGCGTTGGATATGATTTTAAAGTTAAGTGGAATGACACCGGTCTGGAAGAAACATTTGAAGTTAAGGGTACAGCAAAAATAATGAAAATCCCCGATATGAGCATCAGGGAATTTGATTCAGACAAAAGACTTAGGGCGGATTATCTTTTTGTGGCAGGAAATCTATTTAACTCCGGCCAAGAAATATTATATAAAATTCCCAGAGAGGCTATGTCTGAAGAAAATTTAAAACTTAAACAGACATATCATATTAGGTTATTCCAAAATAAGAAGAAAATGGGTAAATATCAAATTTGAGTAAATCATAAAAATATGACCACAAAAAAAGAAGCTCGTGAAGAATATCTTAAAGCGAAGAAAATTGATTAACTATCTAAAAGCTATCTATCCCAAAATCTCTGTCTACCTTTCAATTTTTCCAATAATCTCGTTAAAATTTTGGCAAATTTCGGAACGCAGGACTACCAATAAAAAAAGCGGCAGTAATTTCTACTCCGCTTTTTTGTATTAATTCTCCCTCAACCAAGTGTTCATGGCTATAATCGCGGCAAAACATAGCTCCTGATCAGAATGAAAATCGATATTATGAGAGTCAAATTGTTCCGGTTTGTCCGCGTCGCGTTTTTTGTTCCAGGACAACCAGCGGCCGCCCATATTAACCTGGATAAAGAACGATTCTCTACTAATAGTAGTTTGGCTATAAGATAATTCTTTTTTGTAAAAATAATTATACACCCTCTTCAATTCCGAACTCACATAATTATTTAACCTTGCCAAATCTTGATCACTTAGAGAGTAAATTTTTTTTTTAAACCACGGGTACAGCTGTCCGCCGATAGAATAACCAGATGTTTCGTGGCCGCCATCAAAGATGACGAAAGAAAGTCCCTGATTATCCCAAACCGGCTTAGAAAAAAATTCTTTGTTGTAGAACATTGTTTCCACCACGTAATAGGTGGACAAATAAACTGTCAGCAGCATTTTTCGCATGGCTATATCATCGGCCGTTTCCGGAAAGTCAAACTCATATATTATATAATCGTTTTCCTCTCCTTGCATTTGAAAACAACCAGCAAAGCCAAACAGTGGTCTACTGATCTGGAATGGTCCCAGATAAGAATATTTCTGCATCAATGGACTATCAATTTGGAAGAGCCCGACTGGTGCGGACTTATTTTCAAAAAAATTCTTATGAATCTTTAAAAAATAAGCGCTCTCTTTAAGGGTTATATCTAGTATCATGGTTTTTAATTTTTAATGTGCAATATTTGTTTATCATTAACATTAGTATGAAATAGCTGATAAGTCAAATTATTTAATTTATTCATTAATGCTATAAAATTTCCCCCATCCCTCGATTGACCAGCGGATTTTTATTTAGTCTTTTCCCCGTATTTATACTATACTAAAGGATATGGCTACCAGAAAAAAAATCGGCTTAGCCTTGGGTTCCGGCGCCTTCCGCGACTTCGCCCATATTGGCGTGCTTAAAGTTTTAGAAAAACATAAAATTAAGATTGATTATTTAACAGGTTCTTCTATTGGCGCCTGGGCGGCGGCGCATTATGCTATTTTTCATGACGCGGCCAAATTAGAGCGGGACATGGCTGGCAATACGGGAAAAAATCTGGTTAGGCTGTTGGATTTTAGCTGAGACCGCGGTAAAAAAAGCGGATGTGATAATCGAACCGGATATTTCTTCTTTCGCTACCGAATCGGGTTTCAGCAAGTATTTTACTAAAGACGTAGTTCAGAAGATTATTCGCCTAGGAGAACAAGCCGCGGAAAAGGCCATTCCGAAAATTAAAAAATTATTATGAAATACAAGCTTTACACCACCTCGCAAAAAGCGTGGGATGGCATGTTTAAGGCCATGACCGCCGCCCGGAAGTCCATTTATTTAGAAATGTACATTTTTCTGGTGGACACGCAGGCCACTCATAATTTCTTGGGTTTGCTGGAAGAGAAGGCCAAAGCCGGTTTGGAAGTGGTGGTAATCGCTGACGCTTATGGCAGTAAATCGATACGAGCCGGAGCGGTCGACGAACTGCGCGCGGCTGGAGTGGAATTTATCTATTTCAGCCATTGGTTGAAACATACGCATCGGAAAATTTTGATTATTGATAATCAGACGGCTTTTATCGGTGGGGTTAATATTAAAGAGAAAATCCGTAATTGGCGCGATTTGCAGATCAAGGTTCAAGGCCGCGTCGTCACGCCTTTGCTACAGTCTTTCGCTTATTCCTATAAGTCGGTCGGCGGTAAGAAAGAAAGTATTCTACAGTTTAGCCGCCGCCCCTTAGTCAAAAAATTAAAGTCTTGGATTATCGATAATTTTGCCACGACCAGCAAGATATATAGTCTCAATAATTATTATCGGGAGCGGATTAGTAGCGCCCAAAGTTTGATTCAGATCGTGACGCCCTATCTTCTGCCGCCGCGCTGGCTCTTGGTGCAGCTGGACGACGCTTGCCGCCGCGGTGTGAAGGTGGAAATTATTATTCCTAACGACACGGACGTCAAGCCGCTCAACAAGATCAATTATTTAAATGCCTGCCGGATGTCAGATTTTGGCGCCAAGTTTTTTTTAATGCCGCTCATGAATCACGCCAAAATCATGCTGATTGATAAAGTGGAAGGGATAATCGGTTCACAGAATATTGACGTTCTGTCTTTCAATTGGAATATCGAGGCCGGCGTTTTTTCGCGGCAGAAAAATTTAGTGAGCGACTTAAGCCGCCTGATTGAAAAGTGGGAGAATGAGGCGGTGCCCTTTACGGCCGTCGGTCGCCATTTAAAATTGACGGATCGGATTCTCATCGGCTTTTTCAAGATTTTTTATCCCATCTTCTAACGACTGATTAGGGCACAGTTTTTCTAAGCATCCCGCGGGTCGGGATTTTTTATTGCTCATTTCGGTCCGCTCTTGTCATTTTCCCGATTTTCCTATATAATAAACCTGATTAATTTTTAATTCTCATCGCCATGGCGGAAAATTTCATAAGGATTAAAGGAGCGCGCACCAATAATTTAAAAAATATTTCTTTAGACATTCCGCGCCACCAATTAGTGGTGATTACCGGTCTATCCGGTTCCGGCAAATCTTCCTTGGCTTTTGATACTATCTATGCCGAGGGACAGCGCCGCTACGTGGAATCTTTATCCTCTTACGCCCGGCAATTTGTGGGTCTTATGGACAAGCCTGACGTTGACCTGATTGAAGGCCTGTCGCCGGCTATCTCCATTGATCAGCGCACCGTCGGCCATAATCCCCGCTCGACCGTCGGTACTATTACCGAGGTTTATGACTATTTGCGTCTTTTATATGCTAAGTGCGGCCAGCCCTATTGTCCGCAGTGCCAAAGCAAATTAAAAAAAGCCACCGAAGAAAAAAAGACGGATAAAACCGTGCGCGGCCGGCAAATCAAATCCACTAAGCTGGAGCGTTTTTTTACCTGTCCGGAATGCGGTTATCGCCGCGCCGAACTGGAACCGCGTGATTTTTCTTTTAACTCCGGCCATGGCGCGTGTCCGTCCTGCGGCGGATTGGGCACGAAGTCGGAAGTTGACCCGGATTTAGTTTTTAACGCTAATTTAAGTATTTTAGAAGGAGCGATCAAGCCCTTGTCGCACGCCAATCTGAGCGGCAATGGTCTCATTAGCGAACTGAGCGAATTGGCGCGTCGCCATGATTTCAGTTTGCGTCCGGCGATTAAAGATTTGAGCTCGAATGAGCGCCAATTGATTTTAAAAGGCGATAAAGAATTCGTCGGTCTTTTGGAGCACTTGGAAAATAAATATGCCGAAACAAAATCCAGTTTTGTGAAGGGTGAAATCGAGAAAGTGATGCGCGTTTCTCTTTGCCCGTCCTGCCACGGCGCGCGCTTAAAGCCGGAAGCTTTGGCTGTGAAGGTTAATAATTTATCGATTAATGAGATTGTTAATAAGAGCGTCAAAGAACTACGCCTTTTGTTTGATCTGTGGTTGAAAAATATGCCGGCCCTCAACGGCCAGGCGAAGATTGTCGAGCCGATTATCCGGGAGGTGGTAAATAATCTCGGGTTATTAGCCAATGTTGGTTTAGACTATTTGTCTTTAAGCCGCGCCGGCGCGACTTTATCCGGCGGCGAAGCGCAGAGAATCCGCTTGGCGTCGCAAGTCGGCTCGACTTTATCCGGCGTTCTATATGTTTTAGATGAACCGTCCATCGGTTTGCACCAGCGAGATAACGATAAATTGATTACCACGCTTAAAGAATTGCGCGATAATGGTAATACGGTGATTGTCGTAGAGCATGACGCTTCGACCATGTTGGCCGCCGATTGGCTGATTGATATCGGACCGGGCGCGGGTGAGTTTGGCGGCAATGTTTTGTTTACCGGTACGCCAGAGGATATCAAGAAAGCGGAGAACTCCATTACCGGCGCTTATTTATCCGGCCGCAAAGAAATTAAGGGGCCAAAGGAATATAGAAAGGGCAGCGGCCAGGCGATTAAGATTTTGGGCGCGACCGAACATAATTTAAAAAATATCAATGTAGAAATTCCCTTGGGGAAATTAGTGGCCATCACCGGCGTGTCCGGCTCGGGTAAATCGACTTTAATGAGCGATATCTTGGCCAACGCCTTGAGCCATAAATTTTATCGGGCAAAAGTGGAACCGGGCGCGCACAAAGCCCTGACCGGTTTGGAGTTTATCGACAAAGTAATCGATATCGACCAGTCGCCCATCGGCCGCACGCCGCGCTCCAATCCGGCGACTTATACCGGTTTATTTACCTATATTCGCGATTTGTTTTCTGATTTGCCGGAGTCGCGCGTCAAAGGTTTGAGCGCCGGCCATTTTTCTTTCAATGTGCCGGGCGGGCGCTGTGAAAATTGCGGCGGCGACGGCGTGATTAAAGTGGAGATGCAGTTCTTATCCGACGTCTATTTGACTTGCGATGTTTGCGGCGGCCGGAAATTCAAACCGAAAATACTGGATATCCTTTATCAAGGCAAGAATATTTACGAAATTTTAGAAATGACCGTGGAAGAAGCGCGGGAATTTTTCCGCCATCATTCCGCCATCAGCCAAAAATTGAATACCTTGGACGAGGTGGGTCTGGGCTATATCAAACTCGGCCAAAGCGCCACGACTTTTTCCGGCGGTGAAGCGCAGCGCATCAAGCTGGCCACGGAATTATCGCGCCGCGCGACCGGCAAGACTTTATATATCTTGGACGAACCCACGACGGGATTGCATTTCGCCGATATCGATCGTCTCTTGAAAGTTTTGAACATGCTGGTTGATCAAGGCAATACGGTTTTAATTATTGAGCACAATTTGGATGTTATTAAATCAATGGACTGGGTGATTGATTTGGGCCCGGAAGGCGGTGATTTGGGCGGATATCTGGTTGCCACCGGTACGCCGTTGGATGTGGCCAAAGTGGCTAAGAGCTATACGGGCCAGTATTTGAAGAAGATTTTAAGCTAAAGATATTGGGAGAAATAAAAAACCGTTCCGGGGAGGGAGCGGTTTTTTGCTAGCTTAGTGATTTTAGAGTTCCGTTAAAATTTTTAATTGTAATTCTTTGGTGCTTGTGTCCAGGGTGGCGAAAGTAGCCGCATAATTGGTACCGGCCAGATTGCCGGGATTAATGACCGGGATAGAATCGCGTTCTTCCTGCCAGGGCTTGTGCGTGTGGCCGTAGAAAATAAAGTCCGGTTTCGTCGTCGAGTCAGCGATTAGTTTGTTTATTTTTATTGGCTCGTGGCAGAAGCCGATGTTTAGGCCGTCAATATTGATATAGCCGATCGGTCCGTAATGTTTGATATTGGGAAATTTTTTTAAATCTTTTTCTTCATACAGCTCGCCATTGCCCTGGACCATAAAAATCTCGCCCAGAAAATTATGGGCAAGATAAGAAAGGGTTGATCTATTGGTCAGGTCGCCGGGGCAGATAATTTTTGCAATCTGGTTTTCTTGACACCAGGCCAGGCATTTTTTCAGGTTGGGTAAATTATCATGGATATCGGAAATAATCGCCAGTTTCATAATTATTTTTTGTTGCGCAGCTTTATTTCATAAGCCATCTGCTCCAGTTTGCGCAAGTGGCCGCGGGACTGATCATACTTAGTGCGCAAGTAGCCGGTCATATCGAAGTCTAACAATTGATTCATAATGTCGTCGGCGATCTTTTTTATCTTAGCCACTTCGGAGAATTTTCCTTTGGCCGCCTGGTTAGTGGCGTAGCGAACCAGCTCGCCGATGGTATCACAAATGCCGCCCAGATACCCTTCATAATCAAGAGCTAAGTCTTTGACGGCTTCTATTTTTTTATTTTTAATCGCGGCGTAAAAAGTCTGGCCTTCCAAATATTCTTCCACGGCCGCTTTGTAGGCGCCTTCGCGGTTTAATCTGGCTTGACCGAAACGGTCGGCCAGATTTTTTAAGGCCTTTTTAATATCCCCTAATTTTTCCTCGCCGATCTTGAAATCCTGGCGCTGCAAAGCAAAAATCGTTTTTTTGGCTTCAAATAAAATATTATTGGAGGCGGAAATAATCTGGCGGCGTTCGCTTTCATTGGCGCGGTAATCTTTTTTCAACTGTTCTAAAAATTTTTCGTTAATCATAAAGATGGTTTTGTTTCTTAAATGGCTTTAAATACTTCTTCCAAACTAGTTTCGCCGGCCAAAGCTTTCAGGACGCCGTCCTGGAGCATTGTGACCGTACCATTTTTAATGGCTTCTTGCTCGATATCAAAATCGGTCACGCCATCGGTCTGAATTAATTTTTGAATGGCCGGATTCATGGTAATTGTTTCATATAGGCCCAGGCGGCCTTTATAGCCAATATTGCCGCATTTGTCGCAACCGACTCCTTGATAAAAAACTAATTTGTCGGGAATTTTCAGTGCCGGATTTTTTAGACTAGCGAGAATTTCCTGGACGCGTTTTAAATCATCCGGATTGGAAGCCGCTACTTTTTTGCAATAAGGACAGAGGCGGCGGACCAGGCGCTGACCGATAGTGAATTCAATGGCATTGGCCAGAGCTTGGCGCTCTAAGCCTAAACCGGCAAAGCGAGAAATGGCGCCGGCGGCGCTGTTGGCGTGGATGGTGGACAGGACTAAGTGGCCAGTCTGAGCCGCTTCAATGGAAATTTTTGCAGTTTCCGTGTCGCGGATTTCGCCGATCATCATAATATTAGGATTTTGGCGCAACAGGGAGCGCATGGCGGAAGCGAAAGTATAGCCGCGCGCTTCATCGATCTGTGTTTGCATGACGCCCGGCAATTGATATTCAATCGGGTCCTCAATGGTAATAATTTTAACATCCGGTTTATTCAATTGATTTAAGATGCTGTAGAGAGTCGTGGTTTTACCGCTGCCGGTCGGTCCGGTGGTAATAATAATGCCCCGGGTTTTTTTCATGGCTAATTTCAAGGAGTCAAAGGCCACCGAGGTGATGCCTAATTTGGCCATGTCCAAATCAACGGCCGAAGTCGTCAGTAAACGGACGACGATCGTTTCGCCGTAACCGCCGGCGATAATGGATAAACGGCAATCAATCTTATGGTTGGGCAGATAAATGGAAAAACGGCCGTCAAAAGTCGCTCGTTTGATATTAGTCGGCGCGCCAGCCAAGATTTTTATTTCTGAGAGCAAAGGCAGATAGCTAGTTTTGGGCAAAGACAGAATGTCGTGCATGACTCCGTCAATGCGGAAACGAATTTTGACATCGCTTTCCGTGGGTTCGATATGGATATCCCCGGCGTCCGCCACCGCGGCCAGAGCGGCAATCAAATTAATCAACTCGGAGGTGGGGATTTCTTTGACCTCGACGGCGATTTTTGAAATATCCGTGGTCAGCTCCTCGGCTTTTTTCATTTCGGCCGGCGTCACTTTCACACCGCGCCCGATGGTCTGGGAAATAACAATATCATATAGCTCGTCGACATAATCAAAATTACCGATGACGCGATAAACTTCTTCCAAAGAAGTTAGCCCATCCAGTACTTTCAGGATTCCATCTTGGAGCATGGTAATCATGCCGTTTTCAATGGCCTGTTGCAGAATTTTGAAGGAGGGTGCTTTGTCGATGGTTAATTGTTTCAGATTATCATCCATGGTGAAGATTTCGTAAATGCCGGCGCGTCCTTTATAGCCGGTAAAATTACATTGGTCGCAACCCGGACCGGCACCGTAGATTTTTGGTAAAGTGGCGGGAATATTCAAACCGGCCTTAGGAGAAATAACCGCCAGAATCCTATTAATTTGTTCGGTTTCGGCTTCTGTTAATTTATAGTCCTGGCGGCAGCGCGGACAGAGCTTGCGTACCAGGCGCTGGCCGACGACCGCGTTGATGGAAGGAACTAAGAAATATGGTTTGACGCCGATATCGATCAAACGAGGAATAACGCCGGCCGCGTCGTTGGTGTGCAAAGTAGAGAGAACTAAGTGTCCGGTTAGCGAGGCTTGGACGGCGATTTCGCCCGTTTCTAAATCGCGGATTTCGCCGATCATGACGATGTTCGGATCTTGGCGCAGAATTGAGCGCAAACCGTCGGCAAAAGTATAGCCGCGTTTTTCATCGACTTGGCTTTGGTTTATTCCGGGTAATTGATATTCAATCGGATCTTCCAGAGTAATGATTTTTGTCCCAGGCAAGTTCAGCTTGCTTAAAATCGCGTACAAAGTGGTGGTTTTGCCGCTTCCTGTCGGTCCGGTCGTCAAAATTAAGCCGTTGGGCTTGGCGATTTCCCGCCGCAGAATAGGCATAATTTCCGGACGGATGCCCAAACTTTCAAATTCTAAGGCGGTAACCTCGGAATCTAAAAGCCGCATCACCACGCTTTCGCCATAAGCGGTCGGCAGGAAGGAACAGCGAACTTCAATTTTTTTCTTTTTTAAGAAAATAGTATAGCGGCCGTCTTGTGGCTTGTTCTCGATATTGATTTTGACGCGGGCGAGAATTTTTAAACGAGAAATTATTTTATGCCATTTATCGCGGCTGATGACTGCCGCTTCTTGTAAGACGCCATCAATGCGGATGCGGACGGCCACGCCGTTTTCCGCCGCCTCGATATGGATATCCGAGGCACCGACTTTGATGGCCGTGGCCAGCATCAAGGTGATGACATCCGTAATATTAACCTCATTGATTTTTTCGTTCAATGATTTATAGTTGGATATGTCTTCTTTGAATTTTTCCAGATTTTTTTCGCTGATTTCCACGCCGCCGGCATACTTTTTTATCTTCGGCACGCTACGGTAAGCCTCTAGGGCAATAGATAAGCTATTGGGAGAAAGCAGATATAATTCGCCGGTGACAAAGTATTGGTCGCAGAGGTGCTTCAGTAGCTCGCCCACCTCAGTGGTCGGTTCCAAACAGCCCAGACGGATAGATTTTCCGTCATAATAAAAACAGACGACCTGCAATTCGCGGGCCTCCGTTTCTTGGATTAAAGACAGAGCTTCCGGGCTGAGTGGAAAACTGAAAAGGTTAATATAGGCCAGGCCAAGATCGCGGGCGCGGTCTTCGGTCTCTTTCTCAATCTCTTTCAGTTTTATTTCGTTTTGTTTTTTAGCAAAACGACCGGTGACGCTTTCTTCGTCATCGGTCGGATTGAGTAAGTTATTGATGGATGCTAAATCATTAGCCATAGTAAGGGGAAAGCTTAGGCGCGGCGGCGGAAGATTCTTTCCAGTTTGGCCAGACCGCCATTTTCTTTGAGCACCAAATAAAGTTCAGTCCAGGATGCGGTCTGGAAGGTGGTCAAGAAAGAACCGACTAAGATGATGACGGCCAGAGCGATAATTAACATAATCACGGACAGCCAGAGCGCCTGGTAGATGACGCCGATTAAAAATAGCGGGAAGACAATAAAAGAAAGGATGATTAAGGTACCGATGCCGATGAAAAATGTGATTAGGAAAAGGATGATCGCCATTTCCAAACTGATCAACCAGCTTTTTTTGAATAATTTCCAGCCCTGTTCCAAGGAAACAACTGCGGTCTTTTTTTCCAAGACTGTGGCCACAATTGCGTATTTGAAAATAAGGGAAAGTGACACGGCTACCGGCAAGAAAATCACGAAGAGCAGCGTGTAAATAGCCACTAAAATGTACATGTCTTTAATGACCAGGAAAAGAAGGGGCAGACTGATAATAAAGAAGGTGAAATTAATTAGTATTTTTATTAAAACGTTTAAACCCAAGAGCGGCCAAAAACGGCGGCAGCCAGTAGTCAGGCCATCGCGAATGCTTAAATTTTCCGGCTTTTTTTTGGCGGAAATTATTTTTTTAACGTCAGCCACTAAAGCACCCTGGGAACAAACGGCCAGCCAGATAAAAACGAAGAGGAGGGCTAAAGTGATTAAAATCAAAGATAAGACGTTAATGATGACCAAGATGTTCTGCTGGAAGAGACCGATAAAACCGAGCCAGAAGTTTTTCAGTAAATCACTGAGAGCGAGCAGGCCAGCCAGGTAGTTATAAGTGCCGTCGATCAAGTTGCTTTGCAAGTTTTGGTGCAGAACTTGATACTCGGTCGAGCCGCCGGCGATGGTTAAAGAGGCGAAGAGACCGAAAAACCATAAATATTTATGGTTCCAGGCGATTTTCCAAGCCTGTCTTAAAAGGGCGCGATAGGAAAACATAAAGTTGAAATTAATTGAAAAACTCAAAAAAGTCTGTTAATATTATAACATAATTTTAAAATTAGTGCCAAATAATAATCATATATATATGAGTAAGGTGATTACGGACAAAAAACTAATAGCCGAGGTCTTGACAAGAGGGGTGGAAAAGATTTATCCCAGTTATTCAGAGTTGGAAAAGAAATTGCTGAGCGGCCAGCGTCTTCGTCTCTATTGTGGCTTTGACGCCACCGCGCCGGCTCTCCATATCGGTAACGCCTTTACCCTGGGTAAACTGGCGCAATTCCAGCGCTTAGGGCATGAAGTGATTTTTTTGATCGGCGATTTCACTAGTATGATCGGCGATCCCACGGACAAGAAAGCGGTGCGCCGTCAACGGACGCGCCAGGAAGTTTTGCTGGATGCGAAGAATTACCAGAAGCAAGCCAGCGCCTATATAAATTTTAAGGGCGATAATCCGGCTCAGGTCCGTTATAACAGCGAGTGGAACGATAAATTGGATTTTAAAGATTTGGTGCACTTAGCTTCTAATTTTACCGTCCAGCAGATGATCCAGCGCGATATGTTCCAAGAAAGGCTGGCCGAAGAAAAACCGATTTATCTCCATGAGTTCCTCTATCCTCTGACCCAGGGTTACGACAGCGTAGCCATGGATGTTGATTTGGAAATCGGCGGCAACGACCAGATGTTCAATATGCTCTGCGGTCGAGATTTGCTCAAGGCCATGAAAAACAAGGAAAAATCAGTGATGACCCTGAAATTGTTAGCGGACGATCAAGGCAAGAAAATGGGCAAGAGCGAAGGGAACGTGGTTTTTCTAAACGAGAAGCCCAATGACATGTACGGTAAGATAATGTCTTGGCCGGATGGAGTAATCACTCTCGCCTTTGAACTGGGGACGACCGTGCCGCTTGCGGAAATCAAGAAGATGGAAGAAAGCCTGAAGTGGGCGCAAGTTAATCCGCGCGATTTGAAAATGAAGCTGGCTTACGAGATTACCAAGATTAATCATGGCGAAGCCACAGCTAAAGCGGCGCAGAATAATTTCGTGAGCACGATCCAAAAGAAAGAATTGCCGGAGGAAATCGAAACCATATTTTCCGATGCCCTATATTTTCCGGTCGGGAGCAAGGGGAAAAAAGTCGCCAAACATAAATTCAGTTTCGTTGAACTTTTGGATGATTTGGTACGCCGCGAGATGTTTACGAGCAAGAGCGAGGCCAAACGACTGATTAATGAAGGAGGGGTAAAAATTAATGGCGCGGTCCTGAAGGATATCAATAAGGAACTAGAAATTGATGGTAAAGGCTTAGTTATTCAGCGCGGTAAGAAAGCATTTTTAAAAATTATTCAAAAATGACATGTCTCTTTTAGAAACCATTAAACGAACAATCGCCGCGGAATTAGGCGCTGAGCCAGCGACTTTTTCCTATCCGCCGAACGCCGCTCTGGGAGATTTAAGCCTGGCTTGCTTTGAATTGGCGAAGAAAGAAGGAAAAAATCCAACGGCCTTAGCTCAAGCCATGGCCGAGCGGCTGGGCCAAGCGCCCGCTCTGCAAGGCTATTTGAAAACGGCGAAAGCGGTCGGCCCTTATGTCAATTTTTTTATCCGTCCCGAATTTTTAGCGGCCGAGGTAATCGGCGCGGTTAAAAAAGAAAAAGAAGCTTACGGCCGAAATGATTCCGGACAAGGCCGGAAAATAATGATTGAGTATTCTAACGGCAATACGCATAAGGAATATCATGTCGGGCATTTGCGCAATATTTCCTTTGGCGCCGCCGTGGCCAAGTTGCTCGCGGCCAGCGGTTATGAAACATTATCCGTTTCCTATATCAACGACTTTGGTATTCATGTCGCCAAGACGATTTGGGAGTGGAAGAAAAAGCCGGCGCCGGACGACCCGTCGGTTAACAAAGGCTATCTCTTAGGCCAATATTATGTGCAGGCCAGCCGGGAACTGGAGAAAGAGCCGGAGAAAAAGGAAGAAGTGGGAAAAATAATGAAGGCGATAGAAAGCCGCCAAGGAGGGGATTATGAATTGTGGCAGGAAACCAGGAATTGGAGTATTAAATATTTTGACCGTATTTATAAGGAGCTGGATATAAAGTTCAGCCATATCTTTTATGAGAGTGAAGTAATTGACGCCGGACGGAAAATAGTCGATGATTTATTGGCCAAGGGAATACTAAAGAGAAGCCAAGGCGCGATCATTGCCGATTTGGAAACTTATGGCCTCGGCGTTCTGCCGATTATCCGGACGGATGGCACGGCCCTGTATCCGGTTGGCGATTTGGAACTGGCCAAAGAAAAGTTTGATCACTATCAAATTAATGAATCACTTTATGTGGTTGACGTCCGCCAAAGCCTCTACTTCCAGCAACTAGCCAAGATTTTAGAATTGATGGGTTATGAGCAGAAACTGGCGCATTTAACCTATGACTTTGTCACTCTGCCGGAGGGAATGATGTCCTCGCGCACGGGTCAGGTCATTACTTACGAGGAATTAAAAGACAAATTACTGCAGAAACTGGTAGCGGAAACCAAGAAGCGTCACAGCGACTGGACAAATAGCCGGGTGGGAATGGTGGCACGCTGTTTAACGATTTCCACGATTAAGTTCGAGATGCTCAAAGTCGGCGCCGACAAAATTATTACCTTTAACATCGAAGAAGCGGCTAAGTTTGACGGTTTTACAGCCTGCTATATACAGTATGGCTATGCGCGCTTAAAAAGCATTGTCCGCAAGGGGGGCTTAAGTTGGTTTCAGGGCCGGCCGGATTTAAGCCTTTTGCAAGAAGCGAAAGAACAGGAATTACTCATGAAAATCGCCAAGTATCCAGAAATTATCGCCCTGGCCACGCCGAAATATAATCCCAGCGAAGTGGCAAAATATTTATTTGAGCTGGTCCAGCTTTTTAATGACTATTATCATGACATTAATATCTTAAAAGCGGACCGAGCCGATAAAAAGGCGCGCCTGGCTTTAATCAAAGCGGTGGCACAGGTTCTGCACAACGGCTTTGGCATCTTGGGTCTGCAGACTTTAGAAGAAATGTAAATTAAATTATATGAAAAAGAAAGAAACTAACGGCTCGCTGGATAAGATTGTCGCTTTATGCAAGCGGCGCGGTTTTGTTTTTCCGTCCTCGGAAATTTACGACGGCTTCACGGCGGTCTATGACTACGGACCTTACGGCGTGGAACTTTTAAATAACATTAAACAAACTTGGTGGCGGGCGATGGTTCAGCTGCGCGACGATGTCGTCGGTTTGGACTCAGCGATTTTTATGAGTCCGAAAATTTGGGAGGCCTCGGGCCATGTCAAAGGGTTTTCTGATCCGTTGACGGAATGCCGGAAGTGCCATAGCCGTTTGCGTTTGGATACTTTGCTGGAAGAGGCGGGCATTTTTGCCGACGAGAAGATGAGCGAGGAAGAAATTAACGATATTTTTGAAAAAAATAAGAGCCAGATCAAGTGTCCGAACTGCGGCGCCCATGATTTTACGCCCGGCAAGAATTTTAATCTCTTGGTTCAGTCCAATCTGGGAAATTTTACAGGCGATTGGACAAAAGAGCCGACTTATTTGCGCGGCGAAACGTGCCAGGGGATTTATGTGAATTATAAAAATGTTTTAGACACGGCGCGTGTCAAGATTCCTTTCGGCATTGCGCAAATCGGCAAGGCTTTTCGCAATGAAATTACGGCGCGCCAATTTATTTTCCGAACGCGCGAGTTTGAACAGATGGAAATGCAATATTTTGTCCGGCCGGAGGAGAGCCAGAAATATTATGAGATTTGGAAAGAGGCGCGCTGGCAATTTTATATTGACTTGGGGATAAGTCCCAAGAATTTGCAGTGGCATAAGCACGAGAACCTGGTTTTCTACGCCAAGGAAGCCTATGACATCGAATACAATTTCCCCTTCGGCTTTAAGGAACTGGAAGGTGTCCACGCCCGCGGTGATTATGATTTGACGCAGCACAGTAAATTCTCCGGTCATGATTTGAGTTATCTCGACCCGGCGACTAATGAGAAATTCATGCCGCAGATTGTGGAAACGTCCGCTGGTGCGGGCCGGACTTTCTTGGCGGTCGTGTGCGAAGCCTACCGAGAAGAAGGAGCGGGTGAAGATCTGCGCGTGGTCTTGGCTCTTGCGCCACGTTTGGCGCCGATTAAGATCGCGGTTTTCCCTTTGCTTAAAAATAAGCCAGAGTTAGTCAAAAAAGCGCGGGAAATTTATGACGGATTGAAACAAACATGGCGCGCGGAATTTGATGATAACGGCAACATCGGCAAACGCTACCGGCGCCAAGATGAAATCGGCACGCCCTACTGTCTGACCATTGACTTTGACAGCCTGGAGAATGAAGATGTCACCGTACGGGAACGCGACACGATGAAGCAGTCTAGAATTAAAATAAAAGATTTAACAGAATTTTTTTCCGGTAAATTTTAAAGCCGGAAAATAACTGAAAGCATAAAAATCTAAAAAGAAAAACCGCTTCGCTCGGAATCGCGCGGCGGTTTTTTAAAAAAAGAGAAAAAATGCTTGCCACTTGTTAGGATAGGTTGTATAATATAAGCAGAAGATAAAATTTTCTTAGAAAAATATTTTCTCAAGAAAAATTTTTAAAAACTATTTAAGAAAGGGGGTGAGATTATGAAAAAGAAAATCAAAAAGGCTGTTAAGAAAACCGCCAAGAAGCCGGTGAAGAAAGCGAAAAAGAAAGTCGCTAAAAGAAAAAAATAATTATTAAAATTTATTAATTAAAATTAATAGGTTTTATTAATTTGAAAATTATACAAAAATCGTCCTGCGGAATCAGGGCGGTTTTTGTAAAGAAAAAAGGCTATTCAAATTGTGAATAGCCTTTCTTTCCAAAGAACGTTTTGGCGGTTAGGCGGCGATACTGTCGCTTACCTGTTTTTTCACCGCCTGCGGAGTCACCCTGACAGCCTTATCGGTGCCGGGGATTTTGAATTGCTGAACGCCGACAGGTAAGATAGGAAGGGTTTTTACTCCCTGGCCCAGGTTGTAGATCAATTCGGAATAATCATCACTACAAACCTGAAAGTCCATAACAATGGTTTCAGCGCCAGTGTGGTAGTTTTTTTGTTGGTGGATTGTGACGTCCGCCAAAATTGTTTGGCCGAAGTCGGACGGTTCAAGTCCGCGGAAGATTCTCCTGATTGTGGAGTGTGTCCCCGGTTCCAGACCGTTAACCAATAGGTTGCGGGTCCAATGTTCTTCGGACTGAAGAACAATGGTTTTTTTGTTTTCCCGGTTTTCCCAACAAATAATATGGGACGGGGTGTTGAAGGACATGTATTTGTCCTTACCAGGATCCGGCACGCCGATGCTAACTCTGAATTTTCCCAGGAGTTTGTACTCAGCATCAACAAATGTCGCGCTGCTTATAAATTCCCGGAATTCTTTTTTGCTCAGGCTCTTGAGCATATTCCTGAGAGCCCTCAGCAGGGTTTCTTTTGAGAAACCGTTGAAACAGAAATTTGTTTTCATGACATATCAGTTTTTGGGGTGAAATTTTTGGGGTGAATTGTAAAAGAAATTTAACTCTTAACTATATCATATTAATTTAATTATGTCAAGGAGAGTTTAACTTTTTTTCAGGTCGCATATTGTATGATTAATTAGTCTTAATTAATAGGCTAAAATTAAACAAAAATATGCGAAAAACAAGAAAACGGTTAATTTCAGTCGTCTTTTTACTCTTAGTTCTGGGTTCCTTTGTTTTTTGGGGACAAAAAAGAGCCAGCCGGTTGGAAGTCGATTTCTTTGACGTTGGCCAAGGCGATTCAGCCTTAATTAAAACGCCGGATCATCATGTCATATTAATTGATGGCGGTCCGGATAATACTGTCTTGAGACGCCTGGGCGAAAATTTACCGCTTAATTCTCGGCGCATTGATTTCATTATTTCCAGCCATTACCATGATGATCATGCCACCGGGCTGGTCGAAGTAGCCAAACGATATAAAGTTGGAGAAATAATCTATCAAGACAACAGTTCGCTCTCACCAATTTTTGAAGCTTTTTTAGATGAAGTCAAAAAACAGTCGAGCGTGATAAAACCCTTAGTTAATGGGGTTAAAATCAGTTTTAGTGCTGATTGCAACCTGTATTTATGGCCCTCGTCCCTTTTTAATGTTCCGGTTGACCCGAATAATTCCTTGATCGTGAAACTGGATTGTGCCGGACGGAAATTTTTATTTTCCGGCGACAATAGTGCGCGAGTCGAAAAGATTCTTTTAAAATCAAGTCTGGATCTACGAGCCGATGTTTTTAAGGTTTCGCACCATGGCTCTAACAGTGCGAACAGCGAAGCATTTTTAAGCGCGGTTAATCCGCAATTAACCGTTATTTCCGTCGGCGCCGACAATAAATTCGGGCATCCGGCGCCAGCCGTAATGGAGCGCTTGCAGAAAATGGGTATTAAAATCAAAAGAACGGA
>Ga0209429_10000576_pt1 | contig 24342 bp, 23 predicted proteins | sample BarGraNGADG00212_3_FD_184493 | JGI IMG/M metagenome (GOLD analysis project Ga0209429, IMG submission 184493) | Arctic peat soil microbial communities from Barrow, Alaska - Barrow Graham LP Ref core NGADG0004-212 (SPAdes) (version 2) | ecosystem: Environmental > Terrestrial > Soil > Wetlands >...
ATGCGGCATCACTTAATGGGTTAATTTTAGTACAATGCTCCAGATAACCCAATGCGTCACCGCTATTTCCCATTAATTTTTCTTTAATTGCCTCCACAAAAACATAATCAAATGTAGAGGAATCATATGCTTTGCCGAACTTAATACCGGGAAAAGAAGGCACAAGTTTCTTTCCACACGAAGTAATGATTATTAAACTCAGAATTAAAAATATTATACTCTTTTTCAACTTTCTCATTTTTATTCTTTTCCAGTATGTCCAAAACCGCCCTTCCCTCTTTTTGTATCTATCAATGTTTCAACCATTATCCATTCCGCCCTTTCATGTTTTGCAATAATCATCTGACAGATCCTTTCTCCATCTTTAATAACAAACTTTTCGGACGACAGGTTTATAAGAATGATACTAACCTCTCCTCTATAGTCCGAATCAATAGTACCGGGTGAATTAAGAACTGTAATTCCCTTATTTATTGCCAGTCCGCTCCGGGGCCGTATCTGAGCTTCATATCCAATTGGTATTTCCAGAAACAATCCGGTTTTTACAAGAGTCCGTTCTCCCGGGTTTAAAACGATTTCAGAGTCAATATTTGCCCTTATATCCATACCGGCAGAAGCGTCGGTTGTGTATTCGGGTAAATTATGTTTAGATTTATTTACTACACTAATTTTCATCCGTATATAATTTATTTTTAAAGGTCGGATGGAACCACACATGATTGAAATAGAATTATTTTCATACTTGTTTGTGATTGGTATCAATCATGTGGGTTTCATTAAATTATTCTTCAATCATTATAAGAACACTCTTTTTATAATACTTATTATGTTAACGACCCGTCTAATTTCTCTGAATTTATAAAGAAAGTGGTAAATATTTTATCTTTATATTGTGCATAAGCTATAAATAAAAACACAAAAAATGTATTAATCAATAGTTCTGAAACCAGACCGGGATAATTAAATAACCTTCCAAAAATAACCATACTAATTGCAATTAAAAAATATGGAAATAATTTTATCATATTGTAATTTACCTTATAATGCTTTTCAGCCATTACAAATGACAAAACTATCATTGTTCCATAAGAAGCAACATGTGCCCAGGCAGATGCCATATATCCATACACCGGTATTAGTATAACGTTGATCAGAATTGTAATTACCGCACCAACAAGTGTGATATATATCCCAAACCTTGTTAGATCATTTAATTTATACCATATACTATGATTTACATAAATACCATAAAACAAATACCCCATGCTTACAATCGGGACTACAATAATTGCCTCTCTAAAATTTGCACCAATAATATATTGTATTCCTGATATATATAAGTTAATTGCCAGATATACTATAAGCATTACTATCACAAAGTATTTCATTACAAAGGCATATGTTTCCTTTGCATTTTCATGTTTTGCCCTTTCGAAGAAAAATGGTTCCGCCGCAAAACGGAACATCTGTATTAAAAGAGCCATTAATACTGCAATTTTATAACCCGCCCCATAGACACCGACTGTTTCAAGACCATGCTCTTCACCAATAATCCTTCTTAAAAGTACCTTGTCAATTGCATCGTTAATAGATCCGCTTAATCCAGCTATCAACAGAGGAAATGAGTACTTTATCATACGCATCCATATTGGTTTATAGAATATTGGCTTTACTTTAATTATAAATGGAACAAGCATAACCAATGTTACAATACTGCCTATAAGGTTTGCCATGAAAACATATCCTACACCATAATCAGGATTATAAATATTTCTAAACCACCCATTATTGTTTTTATATATTTCAGGCGCAAGTATCAGTAAAAATACTACAGCTAAAATTGTAACAATAACGTTTACGATTTTTATAATACTGAAAACGATCGGCCTGTTTTCTTTCCTGAGCATGGCAAATGGGATAGCGCAAAATGCATCAATGGAAATTATGGCAGCAAACATCCTTATGTAATCCTGATTATTGCTGTAGTCGAGTATTGAAGATACCGGCTTTATAAAAATATTTACAAGTACAAAAAACAGTGTTGATGTAATGAAAAGACTAATAAGTGAGGTGCTGTAAACTTTTTCAAAATCCTCTTTCTTTTGTGAAAATCTGAAAAAGCCTGTCTCCATACCGTATGTCAGTACAATTAGCAATAACACCATCCAGGCATATAATTCAGTGACAACACCGTATTCTGCTTTACTGAAAATTCTGGTGTAAAAAAATGTCAGGATCCCATAATTAAGAAATCTTGGAACAATTGTTCCTAAGCCGTATATTAACGTTTGTCCTGCTAATTTCCGTACCTCTTTCACTTAACAAATTTTGGACACAAATATAGTTTTAATGCTGCAATCTAAGATAATACGACTCCTGTTCCTAAAATAACCTTAATTTGAAATTTTTATTATAGCGTATCATTCAAAGTTAAATATCTTTGCAGACAGATTAGCAACAGTTTATTAACCAAACAACTATTTCATGAACACAACTATTAAGAAACTCTTTGTTGTTCCTATAATGTTTTTACTAATCACGTGTAATGGTGAAACAGGGAATGAAAACAGTTTAGTTTCTATCAAAACTACTCTGGGAGATATTAAAATAAAGCTTTATGATGGAACTCCGGTTCACAGGGATAATTTTATAAAACTCATCAATAATGGTTTTTATGAAGGCGTCTCTTTTCACAGGGTTATAAAGGATTTTATGATTCAGACCGGGGACCTGAATACCCGTACTGGTTTGTCGAAAGAGGTTCTTGATTCCCTTAATACATACACTTTGCCGGCAGAATTTTCAAAGCAATATTTTCATAAAAAAGGCGCAATTGCAGCTGCCAGGCAGGGCAATAATGTCAATCCACAAATGAGGTCTTCCGGTACTCAATTTTATATTGTTCAGGGCGTTAAATGCACTGATGCAGAATTAAAAATTGTTGAAGATCAGATCAATAATAACATCAGGCAGTCTGTTTTTAACAAATTTATTAATGAGACAGCAGATAGTGCAAGATTAAATAACATTACATTTTCAAATGGGGAGCTTCAGGAAAAAGCTTCGACCAAAATGTTTAAGTATCTTACAATTACAGAGAAGTATACAATACCTGAAGATCAGCGTACAATATATATTAATACCGGAGGTGTTCCCAGGTTAGACGGAACATATACTGTTTTTGGTGAAGTTATTGAAGGCCTGGATGTTGTGGATAAAATTGCTTCTGTTAAAACAGACAGTAATAATAAGCCGTTGAGCGATATAAAAATTATCAAAATAAAAATTATCAAAAAATAATCAGATATTGATCTAATAATTAACTAATTTAATGTTTCAAAAAATCAAAGACCTTTTACAAGAGGTCGAATCATTGTCGGTAAGAGGGCCAGAGGAGCTTGAATCCTTCCGTCTAAAATTCCTTAGTAAAAAAGGTCTTATTTCTATTCTGTTTGAAGATTTCAGGAATGTTCCCGTTGCTGACAAAAAAGATATAGGCCAGAAACTTAACCTGTTAAAGCAGAGCACTATTGAAAAATACAATATTTTGAAATCCGGACTTTCTGCAGGCGAAGATCTGTCCAGGATAAATGATCTGACAAGGCCTTCGCACCCTTTTGACATTGGTTCGCGCCATCCTATTTCAATTGTGAGAAACGAGATCATAGACATTTTTGAACGAATTGGCTTCACTGTTTCCGAAGGCCCCGAAATTGAAAATGACGATCATGTTTTTACCAAATTGAATTTTGCACCTGAACATCCCGCCAGGGATATGCAGGATACTTTTTATATTTCCAGGATTTCGGAAGAAGAAGCATCTCCGGAAGATATTTTGTTGCGTACCCATACCTCATCAGTTCAGGTAAGGGTTATGCAAAATCAAAAACCCCCGATCCGTACAATCTCACCAGGAAGGGTTTTTCGCAATGAAGCTATTTCAGCAAGGGCACATTGCATATTCCATCAGGTAGAGGGCTTATATATTGATGAAAATGTTTCTTTTGCTGATCTTAAACAAACTTTATTGTTTTTTGCAAGGGAGATATTTGGTAAGGAGACTGAGATACGGCTGCGTCCTTCGTACTTTCCCTTTACCGAACCTTCAGCTGAGATGGATGTAAGTTGTAAAATATGCGGCGGTAAGGGTTGTAATGTATGCAAATATACCGGATGGCTTGAAATACTTGGTTGTGGTATGGTTCATCCCAATGTTCTGGAATCATGCAATATTGATAGCAATAAATATACTGGTTTTGCTTTTGGAATGGGTATTGAAAGACTGGCCATGCTGAAATACCAGGTTAACGATCTTCGTCTTTATTTCGAAAATGACATGCGGTTTTTGGATCAGTTTAAAACAGCATTTTAATCATATTGAACAAATTTTAAAAGTTCTTGCTAGAATTTGTATTTATAAATAATCAGGATGAAAAAACACGAGGTTCATATCCCGTTATGTGAAAAATGCGCGTTGGAGACTGGGGCAATTTTCCAGCATCTTAAACATGATGAAATTGAAAGACTCAATTTTGAAAAAGATTTCCGTCAGTATAAACGAGGTGAAGTATTATATACTGAAGGTAACCGAATAAGTGGTTTCCTTTGCATTAACAGTGGTATAATAAAAGTATTTAAAACCGGTTCTGACGGAAAAGAGCAGATAATCCGTTTTGCAAAAACCGGTGAAATAATTGCATATCGAAGTGTTCTTAGCAATGAAGTAGCCTGTACTACAGCAGAAGTTATAGAAGATTGCCAGGTTTGCTTTATTCCTTCTGAAATACTTATTTCTTTCGTTAAGGCCAATTCTACTTTTGCATTTGAATTACTTAAACTTGCCTGTGATGAACTTGGAGAAGCTAATTCTTTTATTACAGAAATTGCTCAAAAAACTGTCAGGGAAAGGCTTGCAGAGATACTCCTTCTTCTTATAACTGAATTTGGTCTTGATGAACAACGTTTCTTAAAAATTTCTCTTACGCGTGAAGAGCTTGCCAACATTGTAGGCACAGCAACAGAATCGGTAATCAGGTTACTCTCTGAATTTAAAACGGATAAATTGGTGGAGTTAAACGGAAGAAAGATTAAAATTCTAAATATCCACGGACTTAAAAAAATAAGTAACTTATTTGTTTAATTAACTGTTTATAAAACCATTATTTTTCCTGATCAGAAAAGTGTCCCCGGCATATTTTGTCTTAAGGGTTTTCCAAGATGGTTATAGGCATGTACCGTTGCTTCTCTTCCCCGGGGTGTCCTTTTTAAATAACCCTCTTTTATAAGGAAGGGTTCGTATACTTCCTCAATCGTTCCGCGTTCTTCTCCAACTGCTGTTGCAATCGTTGTTATTCCTACTGGTCCTCCATTGAATTTATCAATAATTGCCGAAAGTATCCGGTTATCCATTTCATCGAGACCATGCTGATCAATTTTCAAAGCTTTCAGACCATATCTGGTAATCTCAATATCAATCTTTCCAGATCCTTTTACCTGTGCAAAATCTCTTATTCGCCGGAGAAGAGCATTAGCAATACGCGGAGTTCCCCTGCTTCTTTTAGCTATTTCGACAGCAGCATCTTCATTAATTTTGACATTTAATATTCCGGCTGATCTTTTTACTATCCCGGTCAGCACATCATGATCGTAGTATTCAAGATGGAATTTAATACCAAATCTTGCTCTCAGCGGGCTTGTCAGAAGACCCGACCGTGTGGTTGCTCCTATAAGAGTAAAATTATTAAGCGATAACTGAACAGACCTGGCACTTGGTCCCTTATCAATCATAATATCAATCTGAAAATCTTCCATTGCTGAATAAAGATATTCTTCCACCACTGGGCTCAGCCGATGAATCTCATCAATAAACAGAACATCGCCTTCCTGCAGATTCGTTAGTAATCCGGCCAGATCGCCGGGTTTATCGAGAACAGGACCGGATGTAACCCTCAGGTTGACATGCATTTCGTTTGAAATTATTGCTGCAAGAGTGGTTTTACCTAATCCGGGAGGACCATGAAGCAGAACATGGTCGAGTGATTCGCCCCGTTGTTTCGCAGCTGTAACAAATACGACAAGATTATCTATTACTTGTTTTTGTCCTTTGAAGTCATCAAAACTCAGCGGCCTGAGTTGTTTTTCAAATTCTCTGTCGGTAAGCGCTATTGTATCTTTTCTGATGTTAAAATTATCTTCCATAAGACAAAGGAACTATTTAATAAGTTTAGTGTCACTTTCAGGAAGGTTTATTTTTATCCCATTAATACTTATTTCAACATCGTTTTTATATCCTATTGTAAGTATCTGATTTCCTTCTTCATCATATTTTTTCCAAATCTTCTCCCTGATACCCATTTTAAAGTATTGTTCTTCTTTAATCGTTCCCTTCTCATAATAGTATATTTGTGATCCGTCGGGATTTCCCTGGGTAAAATTTCCTTTAAATCTCAATGTACCGTCGGGATAATATGATTTCCAACCGCCATCTTTTAAACCTGTAATATATTTTCCTTCTTCAGTATTATCGCCTGATTTATATTTCCATAATTCATTTTTCTCACCATCAGTGTATTGACCCTGTGAAATAACTTCTCCCGTCATTGAATATTCAGTAAATGCACCGTCGCGCTGCCCCTGGAAATATTCTTCTTCCCTCAGCAAAGCACCGTTTTCATAAAACCATTTCCATAAACCGTCAGGGCGTCCGTTGTTATAGGATCCTGTCTGTTCTACTTTTCCTGATGAACTGTAAAACTTCCATAATCCGGTCCTTCTGTTATCTGTAAATTGTCCTTCGGCCCTTACTTTCCCATCCGGAAAAAGATCTTTCCATTTACCATTGCTATTCCCCGCTTCATCAATAATTCCTTCAGAAAGAAGTAGCCCGTTATCGTTGTAAGTAAAAGCATTTGTCACCTTTCCATCTTTACTATACTCTCTGTGAATACCGACAGGGGTTTTATTTCTGTATGGTCCGCTGTAGGTTAGTTTTCCATCAGCGTCATATCTATTTACCATTTCAATATCAGGCTCATCTTCAACCCTTGATTTTACAATCGATCCATTGTCGTACAACATAGTAAGAATGAGTTTTCCCCGGTCATCATACTCTTTATAGTAACCATGCATCAGATCATCTTTAAATGTCTTTTCTGCTTTAATTCTGCCATTGGGGAAAAACTCTTTCCATTCACCCTGTTTTAACCCATTATTGTCGATCCGGTTTATTTTCTCACGGGTTACCAGGTAATCATTGTTATATTCAAGGAGTGAAATAATATTTCCATTTTTGTCATACTCTTTTGATAATCCCTCTTTTTTACCATTGTTATAGGCAATAGTCTGCTGAATTCTTCCTTCAGGAAAATAAACAAAGGCGGTACCTTCTTTCCTGTCACCGGCAAAAAGTTCTTTTGACCAAAGATAGGGGCCAACAGAAGCATCTTTTTTATATTTATAATACCAACCGTTTTTTTTGCCGAACAGATAATTTATTTTTTCTGTTGTATCTCCGGTCTGATCGAAGAAAACCCAAATACTGTCAAGAACAAAATTTGTATATTTACCTTCAGATTTTTTTATTCCGGTAACATAATAACTCTTCAGGAATCCTTCAGGCTTTCCGTTTTTAAAGAATCCTTCACCCGAAATTGAACCATTCGGATATTTAAATACATGATAACCATCCTGAAGGTTTTCCTTTACCTGGGACAGAACAATACTGCTTAAGAAAACAAAAACAAAAATTAAGTTTATTCTCTTCATTATTTAAAGACCTAGCTTTTCGGATATCTCCATCATTCTTTTTATAGGTTTCTGTGCCTTATATAATATATCTTTATCAATAAATATTTCAGGTTCCTCATTTTTCAGACAGGTATAAATTTTTTTAATTGTAATCAGTTTCATAAAGCTGCATTCGCTGCAACCACATGTAGAGTCTCTGGGAGGGGCAGGGATATACATTTTCCCCGGATTCTCCTTTTTCATCTGATGTATTATTCCCGGTTCTGTTGCTACTATATAACAATTTCCATTATCATCTTTTGTAAATTTAAGCAAAGCGGCCGTTGAACCAATAAAGTCTGCTACTAACCGTACCGGCAATTCACATTCGGGATGTACAATTATTTTAGCATCGGAATTTTTTTCTTTCAAACTAATAATTGCCTCAAGTGAAAACTCCTCATGTACATGGCATGTTCCATTCCATACTATCATATCACGACCTGTCTTATTCAAAACATAATTCCCCAGGTTACGGTCTGGGGCAAATATTATTTTTTCACCGGCAGGAAGGGAATTAATTATCTGAATTGCATTTGATGAAGTACAGATAATATCAGACAATGCCTTTATCTCTGCTGTGGTATTTACATAAGAAACGACTGTTCTTCCCGGATTATCATTCAGAAATTTTTGAAAGTCAGAAGCTTTACATGAATCGGCAAGAGAACATCCTGCATTCATATCAGGAAGAAGCACTTTTTTATCAGGAGCAATAATCTTTGCAGTTTCGGCCATAAATTTTACACCTGCAAATAATATTATTTCAGCATTATTTGAAGCTGCCTTCTGAGAGAGAGCAAGCGAATCACCCACAAAATCTGCAATATCCTGAATATCAGCTGTCTGATAATAATGCGCAAGAATGATAGCATTCTTTTCTGCTTTCATTCTTTTTATTTCTGATATATGTTCCAGGGGTGACATTTCTTTCAATTCTTTTATTTCAGCAATTTACTAAAATTCATTTCTTGTTTTTCCTTTTGTTTTTAACATTATAATATATCTTATTAATTATAATTTAATTTTATATAGTAATAATAATATGCTGTTAATAGTGTTTAAATAAAAAACAGATTATTATTGTTTTTTTAATAGTTAGTCTGAATTAAACATCTTTTCAACAGCTCAAATAATGTACCATTTTTGAAAATCAGTCAATTAGTAAAATAATTAACAACTGTTAAGAGAGAGATGTTGATAATGGTAATGAAACAAAAGTAAAATTTTTATAGTTCATTTCCGGTTGATAGAATTAGCTTATTTTATCAAAAGTTTTTTTCCAGGATTCAAACAGGCAAAAAATGGTGTAAAATGTTGAAAAAGCAAAACATTATAAGATTTTATGATCATGTTTTTACAAGTTATTAACTAAAGGGAGCACTGACAATATTCAGGATACAAATAAAAGCCGTAATTCTTTAAAACAAACGAAGGGTTCTTTTGTTATTGAGTTATAAGGATATTAAATAAAATTTATACTTGTGATTTTTCTTTTAATAAATCATTATATATTATTTTGCATTGATTTAATATTATTTTAATTTAAAGCTAAATAAGTGGAAAAGAATAAGATTGCCATAGTATCAGACCATGCCGGCTTTTATCTGAAGCAAAAAGTGATTAGTTTTTTGATAAAAGAAAAAATGGGAATAAAAGATTTGGGTAGTTATACTGATGAAAAAGTTGATTATCCCGATTTTGGTCATCTTCTGGCAACTGCTGTATCTGAGGGAGAGTGTGAGATGGGAATATCAATATGTGGAACCGGTAATGGTATTAACATGACGGCAAATAAACATCCGGGGATAAGAAGTGCATTATGCTGGAATGAAGAAATCGGCCGTTTGGCAAGGGCACACAATAATGCCAATATTTGTGCTTTACCCGGACGTTTCATTTCAGAATCGGAAGCATATCTGATAGTAAAGACATTTATAAATACTCCTTTTGATGGAGGCCGGCACAAAAGAAGAATAGAAAAGATCCCATTAAAAATGTATTAATATGCTTTCAAATTCGTGCAGGTATGGTATCAGGGCCGTTACCTATATAGCCAGCCAGCCAGAAAAAAATGGTAAGACAGGAATTAAGATAATATCAAAAGACCTGAATCTTCCGACACCTTTTCTTGCAAAAATACTTCAGCAACTTGTAAAACAAAAAATTCTTATTTCATCAAAAGGTCCTCATGGCGGTTTTTCGCTCCTGAAAGATCCAAAAACAATAACATTATTAGATATTGTTAAAACAATTGACGGAGAAGACATTTTCATAAATTGTGTAATTCATAATTGCTCCTGCGCAAGTGTTGATGAATTAAAGCTTCCGTGTCCTCTTCATGAGGATTATGAAAAAGTAAGAGAAGATCTGATTAAACTCTTCTCAGGAAAGACAATATATGATCTTGTAAAAAGAATCAACAGCAAAGAAAATATAGTTATATAATCAGTTGTCTTCTAATTGGTTTGATATATAAACAGATTAATACAGAACAAAGAACCCCGGCGCAATTGAATACAATATCATAAAGACTGCCTGTTCTGCTGGTAGTAAGAAGAGATTGTAAAATTTCCATTAAGATGCCAAAACAAACAGGAATAAGACTTATCAATATTAATATCCATCTATCTTTAATTCTCTTTCTGTTTTCAAATATTATTACTGACATCAGTGAAAAATACATGATAAAATGAACTATTTTATCAAAATAAGGGATATTTATCACCGGAACTTTATCAAAAGTACTTCCCGGGGTCAGACTTAAATACGTTATAAGCAATGCCACAAGGATTGAAAGTATATTCTTCTTTAACATTTTAAATATTTGTGGTAAATTTAGTTATAAGATAAAGAAATGGTATTTTATTTATAAATTTATAAATTACCTCTGATAATATGGCCGGGATATATACACATGTACCTTTTTGTAGAAAGCTCTGTTATTATTGTGATTTTTATCACTTAATTTCAGCGGGTGATAATTCCCCATTTATTGATTCGCTGATACGGGAAGCTACATTCAGGCAGGATTATCTTGGTAATGAAACTATTTCAACTATTTATTTTGGAGGCGGGACGCCATCATTATTATCAATAAAAGAACTTGGAAAGATCATGGATGATTTTAATAAGTTATTTCATGTTGAAAATAAATGTGAATTAACCATTGAAATGAACCCTGATGATGTTAATCCAGATTACCTGAAAGGGCTTAAAAATTTAAATTTCAACAGAATAAGCCTGGGGATCCAGTCATGGAGGGAAGAAGATCTCAGGATGCTTAACAGACGCCATGATGTAAATGGTGCCAATAAAGCGCTCCGGGAGGTTCTAAATGCAGGGTTTGAAAATGTAACAATAGATCTTATTTATGGAATACCAGGCATGAAAACCGCCGACTTGGCCTACAATCTTGATATGACATTTTCATTTGACATTAAGCATTTGTCTGCTTATCATCTTACTATTGAGCCGGGGACCGTTTTCGGAAAAATGAAAGAAAAAGGGCTTTTGACAGATATTGATGAAGAAGAGAGTACGAGTCAGTTTAATTTACTTATTGAAAAATCAGAAGATGCAGGATTTCTTCAATATGAAATATCAAATTTCGGAAAACCCGGATTTTTCTCTATTCACAACTCAAACTACTGGAAACAGGTAAATTATATTGGCCTGGGACCATCTGCTCACTCATTTAACGGTTTCTCAAGGCAATGGAATGTAAGGAATCTGAAGAAATATATTAGTTCAGTAAATGAAAATAAGTCTTTTTTCGAAAAGGAGGAACTTGACATAAAAGCCCGCTTTAATGAATATATTATGACATCATTAAGAACTATGTGGGGAATTGACCTTGAGTATGTTGAAAAGACATTTGAAAAAGAAGGTTATGATTATGTAGTAAACCTTGCCGGAAAATTCAAAAGTTATGGACTCATGAAGCAGGACAAAAAAACCCTGGTTCTTACAAACCAGGGAAAAATGATTTCTGACAATATAATTTCAGAAATTATGATGCCGGGTGATAACTAATTATCTTTTTGAAAGCAGGAAATTCGTCCTGCCGATAATATTATTTTCCAGATAAAGCTCTACGCTATAGTTCCCGGGAATGAAATCACCTGTACTGTCAAGGAAAATGCACATTTCAATATCCTGATTTAAATAATCCAAACTCCTGCTTGCTGAAAAGATCATTTTATTGCCCTTATAATCGAAAATATTATCAGGGCTTGTTGCAATTACAAGAGAATCAGGCCTGATCACTCTCATAAAAACCTCTTTTGGTCCTGCCTTTGCCAACGGGTTTTCGCGAAGGGTGAAGCATGTACGCAGTTTATCGAGAAGATTTAATCGTGTAGTCTCTTTTCTTTTGGTATTAAGAGCCACAGCAACAATATCTTTGGCCTGAATGACAGAAGCAATTTCAACCTTAGCATTTAATTCTTCTTTAACCTTAGAGAGTTCTGTGTTTGTACTCCGGACCTTTGTTATTTGATCGCGGATTTCAAAATTTTCAGCCGAAAGGATTTTATTTCTTGAATTAAGAGAGTCGATCTGAACAATATAGCTTTTCATAATATCCCTCATGGTTGATATCTCACTCTTATATTTTTTTATCAGCTGGGTGTTCGATGCATTAATTGACAAGAGCTTAACGATTCTCATTTTTTCCTTTTCCAGATTTGCATTAAGGGTGTCATTATTCGACTTTAACGTATCATAACTGTGCACCATAAGTCTCAGTTCGTTTGCAAGAGAGTCCTTTTCCTGAGTGAGAACTGTTTCCATTTCGACCATTTTGCTTTTCTGATCGAAGTACATTACAACAAGAAAAATCAAAATACAGCCAAGAATAATTGATACTGCAATTAAAGTAACCGGCGAAATTTTTTTCTTTTCCTGCCCTGCAGGAATAATATTATTGGAATCTGACATTTTTATATGATTAAAAATTTTAGTTTACAAAAATAATAATATCCTGCTGATTATTATAATATCCGATTCAATGATTAAATTTACAAAGAAGTAATATATTGTTAAAGGTTTAATATACAATAATATGAGTGGCTTTTACGGTACGATTTCGAAGAGCGATTGTGTTAAAGATGTTTTTTACGGGACGGATTATCATTCGCACCTCGGAACAAAACGGGCAGGAATGGTTTTCATTGTTCCTGAAAGAGGATTCAGACGGTCAATACATAATCTTGAAAACTCATATTTCAGGAACAAATTTGAAGATGAACTGAATAATTTTACCGGGAACTCAGGAATGGGTGTAATAAGCGATACTGATCCACAGCCGATTTTGTTCAATTCGCATTTAGGGCGATTTGCAATCGTGACTGTCAGCAGGATTGTTAACATTTCGGAACTTGAAGAAAGATTTCTGGAAATGAAAAAGCATTTCACTGAAAATTTTGAGGGCAGTATTAATCCGACGGAAGTTATTGCAAACCTTATAATTGAAAAAGATAGTTTTGTTTCGGGGATCGAGAATGTTTTTGAAAATGTAAAAGGCTCCTGCTCGATTCTGATATTGACTGAGGAGGGAATTATTGCAGCACGCGATAAGTATGGAAGAACACCAATAGTTATAGGGAAAAAAGAGGGAGCATATGCAGTAGCTTCTGAATCATGTTCTTTTCCAAACACAGGATTTGAACTTGATTATTTTTTGGGTCCTGGCGAAATAGTCAATGTTACATCAGATGGATTTACACAATTGAGAAAACCGGGAAAAAAGATGCAGATATGTTCTTTTCTCTGGGTCTATTTTGGTTATCCGCCCTCTTATTATGAAGGTATAAATGTTGATGAATGCCGTTACCGTTGCGGAGCCTCATTGGCAAAAAGGGATTCTGTAAATGCTGATTTTGTTTGCGGCATTCCCGATTCGGGTTTAGGTCATGCCGTTGGTTATGGCAATGAAAAGGGGATACCTTACAAAAGAGCTTATTCAAAATATACTCCTACATGGCCGCGTAGCTTTATGCCGCAGAATCAGGATCAAAGAGATTTGGTTGCAAAAATGAAACTGATACCAAACAAAGCGATAATCGAGGGAAGCAAGATGGTTTTTCTTGATGACAGTATTGTGAGGGGAACTCAGTTGAAAGATAACACTATAGATCTCCGGAAATCAGGAGCAGCAGAGGTGCACATGAGGATAGCCTGTCCTCCGCTTCTTTTTCCGTGTGTATTTCTGAATTTTTCACAATCACATACACCGCTTGAGCTGGCCGGCAGAAAAGCAATAAATCAGCTTGGAGGAAATGAAAATGAACTTGATGAATATTCAGATCCGGATTCTGAAAAATACAAAGAGATGGTAGCACAAATAGCAAAGAACCTTGATCTTGATTCACTGATCTATCAACGGCTTGATGATCTTGTAGCTGCAATTGGTCTGCCAAAAGAAAAGCTTTGCACACATTGTTTTGACGGGAGTAGTTATTTTTAGATAAATTTTCCAGGTTTGACGGGTATTGAAAATTCGAAAATTATGAAATACGTTGGTGCTCATGTAAGTGCTGAGGGAGGAGTTCAGAATGCTCCCATAAATGCTAATGCAATAGGCGCGAAAGCATTTGCTCTGTTTACCAAGAACCAGAGGCAATGGTTCGCAAACCCGTTATCGCAAAAAAGCATTTCGGAATTCCGTAATAACTGTGAAAAGTATAACTATAAGCCCTTTCAGATACTTCCTCACGACAGCTATCTGATTAATCTGGGAAATCCGGATAAAGAATCATTGGAAAAATCAAGAGCCTCTTTTCTCGATGAAATGCAACGTTGTGAACAGCTTGGCCTGGACAGGCTCAATTTCCATCCGGGGAGCCATTTGAAGGCAATCGGAATAGAAGAGTGCCTGAAAAGAATGGCTGAATCTCTAAATATTGTTCTTGAAAAAACAAAAGGAGTCACAGCAGTAATTGAAAACACAGCAGGGCAGGGGACCAACCTTGGTCACACCTTTGAACAGATCAGATTAATAATTGATAATATTGAGGATAAATCAAGAGTTGGGGTATGCATCGATACTTGTCATGCATTTGCTTCAGGATATGATTTAAAAACAAAAGAAGGATTTCTTGAAACATTCAGAAAATTTGAAGAAATTATTGGTTTTAAATATCTTAAGGGGATGCATCTCAATGATTCAAAGAAAGATTTTGGGACCAGAGTTGACCGGCATGACAACTTAGGAAAAGGCCTTCTGGGGGACGAGACTTTTAGTATCCTTATGAATGACAACCGTTTCAACAATATCCCGCTTATACTTGAAACTCCTGAAGAATCACTTTGGGAAGAAGAAATAAAGAAGCTCTACTCATTTATTAAAGATTAAAAAGCTTATTGATTTCAGAATCTTTTAGTTTTTCCTTTGTTGCCTTGAAGCCTACTTTAAAAACCTCTTCGGCTTTTTCCGGGTTGAGGATTCCAAAATTCGTTAATTCCTGGGGTGCGATTAAGAGGTCAAATTTCTTCGATTTTTCAAGAATTTCTTTTGACACGCTCAGCATGAAGGTTCTCTGAGCTACTGAGATAAGGCCATTAATTTTCTCCTCATACCCGATTGGGTTTACATGCGATCCGATAATAAAATTGCAAATATTTTCAATCGGTTTAATTGGAAGATTGTCCAGAACACCTCCATCGACATAATGTATATGATTGATTATAACAGGTTTGAATAAGACAGGGATACTTGAAGAAGCGATAACCGGATTTAGCAATGGCCCTTCATTGAAGTATACAGCTTTGCCATTATTTAAGTCTGTTGCAGTAACAAACAGAGGGATCTTCAGTTCGTGGAAAGTCTTGGCTTTCAAATTATTTTCAAGGATCTTAGCAATTCCTGAAATCTGTAATAAGCCATCACGAGGCATTGCAGGACGCATATAATCGAACCTGTTATGGGTATTCATGATTTTAAGGATCTCTTTTGGAGTATATCCATCGCAGTACAGAACGCCTGCCAACGCTCCGGCGCTGGTACCGGAAACAATATCCGGAAAAATCCCGGCGTCATTTAATGCCTGTAATACGCCCAGGTGAGCAAATCCTCTGACACCACCGCCGCTCAAAACAATTCCGATTTTATATATTTTTTCAGGCATAAACAATTATTAAAGAGTTATCATCTTAAAATAAAGTAAAACAGTAATTTAAAATTAAGGAAAGTGATTATACCGGCTATGGTAAATAGAAAAATCTTTAAAAGCCAGCCATTTGCATATTTCCCCATCACTTTTCTGGAAGAAGTAAGGTAGATCTGAATAAAAACAGTAAATGGGAGTTGAATGCTAAGAAATACCTGTGAAAGGATAAGAGCTTTGAACGGGTCTCCAATAAAAAAGATAATTACAAGTGCAGAGATCAGGGACAAAATAACACCTATTCGGGTATGATTATCTTTGATATTATATGGTTCTTTGTACATTCCGGAAACAATTGAACCACCTGCAATTGCGGAAGTTATTGCGGAAGCGACACCGGAAAAAAGCAAAGCAACTGCGAAGACTACGGTAGCTTTTGATCCAAGCAGTGGTCTAAGCAGGTTTTCGGCCTGTTGTAACTGATCAACTACCTGATTATGCTGAAAAAATGTTGCAGCAGCCAGAATTATCATTGCACTGTTAATAGCCCAGCCGATAATCATTGAGAACAAAGTATCGGCAAATTCAAATTTTAATTGCTTTCTGATGATTTTTTCCTCCTGCAGGTTCCATTGACGGCTCTGGATGATTTCTGAGTGAAGAAAAAGGTTATGCGGCATTACGACAGCGCCGAGAACACTCATAATAATCAACATTGAACCGTTGGGAAAAGAGGGTTTTACCCATGATATTCCAGCTTGTAACCAATCGACATCAACAAGGAACAGTTCATATAAAAAGGCCAGCCCGATGATTGATACAAATCCGATAATCCATTTTTCAATTCTATGGTATGAATTTGTGAAAAGCATTATGATTACAAAGACCGTTATAAGTGATGCCCCTATTATGACAGGTACATCAAAAAGCATCAGTAACGCAATTGCTCCACCTATTATTTCGGCCAATGAGGTTGCAACTGAGGCCAAAACCGCAAAAGAAAGTATCGGTTTAGATATCTTAGGACTGATATAAACAGTAGCAGCCTCGGCAAGACAATATCCTGTTGCTATGCCGAGATGCGCAACGTTATGCTGCAAAATGATGAGCATTAATGTTGATAAACTTACAATCCATAAAAGGGTATAACCATACGAGGACCCGGTTGCAAGATTTGCCGCCCAGTTGCCAGGGTCGATAAAGCCAACAGTAACAAGCAATCCGGGGCCAATATATTTGAAAATTTCAAGGGCTCCGAAAACCGGAGAGTGATCTTTTCTTTTCAGATCCCTTAAAAAACGCAATGGATTAAATAAAGATTTAAAATTCAACATTTTAAAATGAAATGAGTATAATTATTACAATCCATTTCCGGAGGGATTTAAGATCACAAATATAATCAATACCCAACGAAAATCATTTGCCCTGCAAATCGTGTTTTATTATTATTAAATGTTTTAAATTTGATAAAAATGAATTTATAACAGAAACTTTTAAAAGTCAGAATATGCAATTTTTACTTTTAGCTTATGATGGTACAGATGCAGGAGCACAGGACCGCAGGTTAAAGATCCGTCAGGAACATCTGGATAAAATTGAAAAATTGAAAAAAACAGGTGAATTTTTGTTTGGAGGAGCAATACTCAACGATAATGGTCAGATGATAGGGTCGATGATCGTTTATGATTTTCCTGATCGTGCATCTCTTGATAAAAAACTAAAAGACGAACCATACATTTACGGCAAAGTATGGGAAAAGATTGAAATCAGGCCTTTTCGTCATGCAAAGATCAGGTAATTTATTTTAAAAGCCATTCTTCTGAAAAAGAGGCATGAGCAATGTTCTTTATTGCCTCTTTACCATCAGGGCCCGCTATCTGATTTGTAAATGAAATATGAACTCTTCCGTCATTTCCCTGAATTATAGCAGGATAGTGACCTCTCACAAGGCTCCCCGGAGTTCCGTTAATAATTATTTTTCTGTAAGGCCATGTTTTTCCTTCATCCTTTGAAAGCCAGACAGAAAGGCGATGCCGTCCTTCTTCAATATCATTATGGACAATTATCCACGATCCGCTTTTCAGGACGACTATATCAGCAGCAGTTCCCGGATTAGGAATTTCAGAGTCTTCAACGGTGCTCCATGTTTTTCCCTTGTCTTTTGAAACGCTTTTCATTAATCGTTTAGGAGGAGGTCCGTTATCGCGCATATAAGTAATAACCGAACCATCCTTTGCCAGGGCAAGTGTTGGCTGAACAGCCCCGGCTCCGACTATTGGTTCGCTGAATTGCCAGGTTTTTCCCCAGTCATCGGTAATAGCAATAAGGGAAAAGCTAAATCCGTCAGAATAAAGTGGCAGAAGCATCCGGGTACCAATAACAAGCGGCTTGTTTCTGGTTTGCCATCCTATTCTGCGCATAAGCGGATATCCTAACCGTGTTCTTACTTTTTCACCATTATCATCAATATCAATTCCGCTGCTTATCAGGTTGGTTCCTTTGGCAATATCAAGAAAATGCTGACGCGATTTTTCCCAAACATCACGTGTAATTAAACCCTCTCCTTCATTTTTAATAAAACCTATAGATAAAAGGTATTGGAAATAGTCATCATATTTCTTCTGAAGATTTTTCACAAACGCATCATTTCTGCCAATCCCGTCAGGTGTGCTTCCGTCTGGTTTCATATGTATCATATCCTGCCAGATCCATTCAGGAGCGGCATCTTTCTGCATATAGTTATCGCTGATACGGTATTTCAGGATGGAAGACTCCCACTGGTAAGCCATTACGGTGTACCAGATAAGCCAAAGGCGCGACTCTCCATCAATAAACAGAACCGGATTAATATCAGGAAAATCAGGAACATCTGCCATAATAAAAGGAAATGACCATTGTTTTGTTTTATGATTATACCGGGAACCTTTAATTGCAACATCATCGGCCGTTCTTTCACCGCTTCCCTGAAACCATGCTGCAAGCAGATCTTTGTTGGGAAGCTCGACAATTGTAGACCCGTGACAGTGCTGCAACTGAAAAGGGAAAATATTCTCAACTAAAAGAGAATCTGAATTTTCTGATGCATTTTTGCCATATCCCTTTTGGTCTCCATGGCATCCATTCAATAAAAATGAAATGGAAATTATCAGCAGGTACAAATTTGTTTTCATCATAATAAAAATATTTACCAGAATAAATGGGTATGTTCAAAATTAACAATTCTGATACAAAAAAGGCATATCCCGGATAAAAAAGGGAATAAATACTTTAAACTTTTCTGTCTTTGACAGATAAATCAAATAAAGTCAATGATATGATCCCTTTATATGCATAGTTATGGGCAAGCGGATAAACATATAGAGCTGCAATCTTGCCCCTCGCCAACTTCGTAGATAGTTTGCAGCATCTTTATATAATCTTTATACACCGATGGCTAATTCTTACAAAATCCTTATAAATTCCGGTGCAATTTTGTATTGTAAAAAACTGTTTATTATGGATGCAACAATTTTATCAACATCAAAAATTAAATTGAGGAATATTTTCTTAGTTGTGTTTATAACATTCTTCATTCTAGAAAACATTCCGGCAATTGCTCAAACGAAAGAACCTGCTTCACCTTTTAAGGTTACAGCGGATTTAGTAAGTCATTATGTCTGGCGAGGTTCAATGGCAACCGGCAGCCCGACTCCCAATTTTCAACCAACACTGGCTTATACAAAAGGAAATTTTGAAATCGGAGTTTGGGGATCTACTGACTTCGTTGGAAGCTATAAGGAAGTGGACCCCTATGTCTCTTTAACTTCCGGACATCTGAAAATTGCATTTACAGATTATAACTGGAATTTCTCACAGGCTAACTACTTCAACTATAAGAATGGCGAGACAGGTCACCGGTTTGAAGGCACTCTAGGATTTACCGGTGCAGATGCGTTTCCTGTCAGCATTACCTGGTACACAATGTTCTATGGATTTGACAAGAAACCTGATGATTCCACCAAACAGGCATTTTCAACTTACATTGAATTTGGCTATTCTAAAGGGGTGGCCAGTTTATTTTTAGGGTTTACTCCGTGGCCAGGTTATTATAATAATTACGGAACAACGAATTTTGACCCGGGAACAAGTAAAAAGACATTCTCAATAGTCAATATTGGTGCAAGTGTTACAAAAGCACTTAAAATCAATGAAACTTTTTCTTTACCACTTAAGGCGACTTTAGTTATTAATCCTTCGGCTACATATTCCAGGAATGATTTCGTACATTTAATATTTGGTATAACATTCTGAAGAATCATAAATTAATAGGAAACCAATGAAAACAAAAATTTCAACATCACTCATTTCACTTTTAGTTATCCCTGTCCATTCAGATGCGGCCGTCTCAAACAGTCCTGTAAGTTATCTTATCGGAGGAATTATAGCCCTCCTTATACTGGGGTATTTAATATACACTTTATTACGACCTGATAAATTTTAAAACGAAAAAATATGAACGAAGCTATTCAATTGATCCTTTTCCTGGTTTTACTTGTAGTCCTGTCGCCCTTACTAGGCAAGTACATGGCTAAAGTATTCATGGGTGAAAAGCATATGATGAAGCCGGTATTTGGCTGGCTTGAAAAACTTGTTTACCGGTTATCGGGCATTAAAAGCGAGGAGGAAATGAACTGGAAGGCATATATGTATGGCGTCCTCCTTTTCAACCTGTTTGGCTTTGTGTTTTTGTACCTTTTGCAGATATTCCAGGCTTATTTGCCGCTGAACACAGAGAAATTGCCCAATGTCTCATGGCATCTTGCATTTAATACGGCTGTGAGTTTTACTACCAATACTAACTGGCAATCATATAGCGGAGAAAATACCCTGAGTTACCTGGTACAGATGCTGGGGCTGACTGTTCAGAATTTTGTCAGCGCTGCAACCGGGATTGCAGTTGTACTGGCCCTGATTCGCGGGCTGACCAGAAAAACAACAGATGCGTTAGGTAATTTTTGGGCCGATATGACACGGAGTGTTCTTTATGTGTTATTGCCGCTCGCTATTATTCTAACAATAGCTTTGGTAGGACAGGGTGCTGTGCAGACACTTTCGCATTATGTTAAAGCAACCTCTTTACAGGGATCTGAGCAGGTTATTCCGCTCGGCCCTGCAGCATCCCAGATTGCAATTAAACAACTGGGAACAAACGGCGGGGGATTTTTTAATGCCAACAGTGCACATCCTTTTGAAAACCCGACTCCTTTTTCCAACTTACTGGAGATGTTTTCACTCATCATTATTTCAGCCGGTCTGGTATTTACATTCGGTCATTATATGAAGTCTAAACGCCAGGCACGTGCGATATTTATAACCATGTTTATACTCTTTGCTGTGGGTATTGCTATCTCGCTTTGGGCTGAATATAGTCATAACAATGTGCTGAATGTTTCGGGTGCCATGGAAGGAAAGGAAACCCGTTTCGGTGTAATGAACAGCGTACTCTGGTCTGTTACTACAACGGTCACATCAAATGGTTCAGTCAATGCTATGCATGATAGTTTATCTCCATTGTCAGGTTTGGTAGCCATGTTCAGCATGATGCTGGGCGAAATCATTTTTGGTGGGGTGGGATCGGGACTATATGGGATAATAATCTTTATCATACTTACAGTCTTTATTGCAGGACTTATGGTTGGCCGTACTCCAGAGTACCTGGGCAAAAAAATTGAAGCTTTTGAAATGAAAATGGCAATTCTTGCAGTTTTAGCTCCCAGTATCGTAATCAAATTATTTTCAGCGATTGCCTGCTCCGTATCTGCTGGGTTATCGAGCCTGAATAATGCTGGACCCCATGGTCTTTCAGAAATATTATACGCATTCAGTTCGGCTGCCGGGAATAATGGCAGTGCTTTTGGCGGACTTAATGCCAACACTGTTTTTTATAATCTGATGATTGGATTTGGTATGCTGATAGGCCGTTTTGGAATAATCGTTCCGGTGATGGCTATTGCAGGGAGCATGGCTAAGAAAAAGGTCACCCCGGTTTCATCAGGTACCTTCCGAACCGACAACTGGTTGTTTGTTATGTTGTTGATAAGTGTTATTCTTATTGTTGGAGGGTTGACCTTTTTTCCTCCCCTGGCACTTGGTCCCATAGTTGAACATTTTTTAATGAATTTGGGTGTTACTTTTTAATTTTTTTAAGATAAATAGTATGGAAAAACGAAATACGAGTCACCTGTTTACCAGGGAAATTGCGTTACAGGCATTAAAAGACTCTTTTATAAAATTGAACCCGGCTGTTCTGGTGAAAAACCCGGTTATTTTCATTGTAGGCATTGGAGCACTAATGACAACAGTGGTTGTATTTACTGATATTTTCAACAGTCATTTTTCTAGCTTTAACCTTCAGATAACACTCTGGCTTTGGTTTACCGTATTATTCGCCAACTTTGCCGAAGCAGTTGCAGAAGGTCGTGGTAAAGCCCAGGCAGCCAGTTTACGTAAAAGCAGAACCCAGACAAAAGCGCGTAAGCTTGTTCATAATAAGGAAGAAATTATGTTGGCTAATGATTTGAGAAAAGGAGATGTTGTGATTTGTGATGCCGGAGATATTATCCCTGCTGATGGAGATGTAATAGAAGGAATTGCCAGTGTTGATGAATCGGCTATTACAGGCGAATCAGCGCCTGTAATCCGTGAAAGTGGGGGTGATCGTTGTGCGGTGACAGGTGGTACCAAAGTAATCAGTGACCGGATTACGATTAAAGTAACTTCTGAACCGGGTTTTACATTTTTGGACCGTATAATTGCTTTAGTCGAGGGTGCAAAACGGCAGAAAACACCAAACGAAATTGCATTGATCATCCTCTTATCGGGTCTTACCATTATCTTCCTGTTAGTTGTTGTTTCTTTACCTGCGTATTTTGGTTATAGTTTGAAAGCATCAGGATTGCCCGCAAATCATAACCTGACCTTGCCTGTTCTGATTTCCCTTCTTGTTTGTCTTATTCCGACAACGATCGGAGGTTTGCTGAGCGCTATCGGTATTAGCGGAATGGACAGACTATTACGTAAGAATGTTATAGCGACCAGCGGCAAGGCTATTGAAGCAGCAGGTGATACAGATGTTTTATTGCTTGATAAAACCGGAACTATTACATTAGGAAACCGTATGGCTACTGAATTTATTCCAGCCGAAGGTTTCACGAAAGAACAACTGGCTGATGCATCACAATTAGCGTCTCTTGCCGATGAAACCCCGGAAGGCCGTTCTGTTGTTGTATTAGCCAAAGAACAGTTTAACATAAGAGCCAGGGAAATGCAACCTTTGGATACAACATTTATTCCCTTTGCTGCACAAACCAGTATGAGTGGTATCGATTTCAGGAATCCTGATGGTCAATTACGCAGCATCAGGAAAGGTGCTTCTAACGCAATCAGAAAATTCATTGAAAACAACAATGGTTTTTTCCCAAAAAATGTGGAAGAGATCGTATCCGAGCTCTCACGTCAGGGTGCAACACCATTAGTTGTCGCAGAAAATAATCAGGTGCTGGGCGTGATCCACCTTAAAGATATAGTGAAGGGAGGTATTAAGCAACGTTTTGCACAGCTCAGGATGATGGGTATCCGGACAATTATGATTACTGGCGACAATCCGCAAACTGCTGCTGCCATAGCTGCTGAAGCAGGTGTGGATGATTTTCTTGCAGAAGCAAAACCGGAAGATAAACTTTATCGTATCAGGCAGGAGCAGGCCAACGGTCATCTGGTAGGGATGATAGGTGATGGCACCAATGATGCACCTGCGCTTGCCCAAGCCGATGTGGGCTTAGCGATGAACACGGGGACTCAGGCTGCACGTGAAGCCGGGAATATGGTTGACCTCGATAGTAACCCGACAAAGCTAATTGAAGTCGTTGAAACGGGAAAGCAGTTACTTATGACACGGGGTGCTTTAACCACCTTCAGCATAGCCAACGATGTGGCTAAATATTTTGCCATAATACCCGCTATCGCTACATCTCTCTATGTTACAGCTTCCGGTATATCTCCGCTGGGAGTACTGAATATTATGAAACTTCATTCACCTGAAAGCGCAATATTAAGCGCTGTGATATTTAATGCACTTATTATTGTGGCTCTAATTCCGCTCGCACTGAGAGGAGTTAAATACAGACCTATCTCAGCTAACCGGGTACTGGCCCTGAACATTGTTGTATATGGTATTGGAGGAATTATTGTTCCTTTTGTTGGAATCAAGCTGATCGATATGCTGCTTGTATCAATACATATGATTTGAGAATAAGAACAACTAAATATTTTTATAAAGAATATCACTAGTGGTGCGTTGTTTTTAAAATATTTTTTGTAAAACATTATAATTCAGTAAATTATAGACGTTCTTTGATTTTTTGATTTCAAATCACGGTATTTTTAGCGAAAAACCGTGAATAAAGGAAAG
>Ga0209429_10000577_pt1 | contig 24337 bp, 17 predicted proteins | sample BarGraNGADG00212_3_FD_184493 | JGI IMG/M metagenome (GOLD analysis project Ga0209429, IMG submission 184493) | Arctic peat soil microbial communities from Barrow, Alaska - Barrow Graham LP Ref core NGADG0004-212 (SPAdes) (version 2) | ecosystem: Environmental > Terrestrial > Soil > Wetlands >...
CTTTCTGGTTCCGAAACCACATTAGTAGTAGCTATTTATGGACTGCAAAGTGAGCCAGTTGTAGCAGCGGCTGCACCAATTGAAACACCAGTTGAAACCCAACCACAACAAACAGCTGCACCAGCTCAGGTAGCCGTTGCAAATACAACCCCCGTAGCCGTGGCCGAACCTGCTCCAATTACAACCGAAGAAAGTGCACCCGTGACCGCCCAACCTGAGACTACGACAACTACCAAAACAGACACAACTACAACGGATGCGACCACAAAACAAGACCAAGGTGTTCAAGCTGAGGTAGCTAAAACAACAGATAATAAAGATGGCATAGTGGAGGGGATTGCATCATCGCTACCAATTAGAACCTACAATTCTCTTAACTGGGGCCAAAAAACATCAATATTGTTGATAAGCACATTAATACTATTATTTGCTATGAAACATACTTTAATTTGGCGCGAACAAAAAAGAGGTCTTCGACATATTTGGTTACGAGCACACCCAATCGGCCAAATAGCAATTCTTACGACAGTTTTAATAGTTACGCTAATTAGCGGCACTGGGGTAATTCTATGAAAAAAATCCACTATAAATCATTAAAATTTAATACGATTTATAGTTTAATACTGGCGCTCATCTTTTTGATTATCATAATAGCCATTCCGGACATTATGCTGGGCGTAAGTATGGCATTTTTGATACTCTACGTAACTGGTAATGGCTTAATCCATGCTCGTAATAACGAGTTAGAACGAGACACGATAGTAGAATACTTTGTTATATCTGTTATAGCTTTAATTATTCTTATTGAGACAATAAAACAGTAACTATACACGTTTACGATGTGGCTGAATAATTCCGACTAATAATCTTATAAAACCAAGTAAATACGCGACGAGCATAATTATAAATCCGAACGGAGTTATTAGTATTAAGTTTATATGATCCATTAGCGAATAGCCCCGAAGATGAATTTGTATCAGAACACTAGTCAATATATATAATGATATAACAACCAGCATTAACAGCAGTAATTCACCTGTATCAAATACGATTATCGATGCCACAATAAATCCTATAATAAATACAAACCAACCAATAGCAAGTGCAGATCGTAAGGCCTGGCTAGCTCTTTTAACTGCGTTTAGCACATATTTCATTATTGTTTTGTGCCTTGCAATGTCCGAAATATATAATCGTTGGTTAACAAAAATTCGGTTTGAAGTTAGCTGATAATTATTTAAAATTATTGTCTTGCGGTCATAAACAACACCGTTACGAAGTGGCCATAATGGCATATTAATTGGAAAAAATTGCGACAATAATTGACGAAAAATCATTTTTTGGGCTTGGATAGCACTCGCAATTGTCTTTTCAATCCTAATATGTAAACGAGGTAGTGCAACAATAGCATTAACCGTATTTAGGGCCGCAACAGAAGCTTCAATAAAAAAATTATCAGACAGCCTTTCTGTAGGGGTTAATAATACCACAAGCGATCCAGAACAATGGCGTAACAAAACATCATCCAATGTCATTACCTTATTATCACGTATGATCTTTAATTGCGTAATATTATTAATGCGTCGATAGTTTGTAATTAGTGCACTTGCATTTTTATTAGCAGACTTTTTAATAAATATAATAACTTCTAATTTGTCATATTCATGGGCATACAAATGGTCAAGTAATGGATAAATATCTTCGGCACTACCACTTAATTCAATAATTACACTAATTGATTTTTGCACATGTTTTTTAGCAATACTTATCAACTCATTACGTAAAATTTGCGACGTCTTAATTTCTTTTACATCTATAATAATCTGGGGAATTATAAATATCACCAACAAACAAGCAATTATTGCAGACAGTAGTGACATCGAGGTAAAAAATTCCATGTTAGGTTACATCCTGTAAATCAAAATACATTAATCTTCGAGCCTGACTCCAAATACCTTCACATGTCATTATAATCAATTGTGGTGATTCTGGATTGTCATATAAAACAGTTGTTAAATCAGGGGGAACGATGACATCGTGATTATATGTATATGTAAAATTATGACCATTTTTAGTTGTTAAATTAATGATGTCACCAACCACAAGTTCGCCCAATCTACCTAATACGAATTTATTATTATGCCCATATAAAAAAGTTACACCTCTTTGATTATTAGGCAGGGAAGTTATTTGAGCATAGTACACGGCATCGTTTGATAACGTCCAATCATTAGTTTCTTTATTATAAATACCAGCTTCAATTGGTAAATTAATATCTAAACGTTCCATTACTAAGGATGAAGGTTCACCCTTAATTGTCGCTTTTATGGCTGGCTTTGGCTGATTAATTATTTTTTCTTGACGCACTGAAACAATATTGAATGACGTCTTATTCTGAACAGTTTGAAATTGAAAAACTAAACCTAATAACACACCAATTACGACATACAAAGACACCACCCTTAAAAAGAGCGGCGTCTTTGCGATTATATTACGTAGTGTAATCATATGTCGTTTTTATTGTTTGATTATCTTAAAACTGTTGAGCAAAGATGCTACGAGCAGCAAAACCGATAATCGTTATTGCGCCAGCTATTAATGAAAAGATAGTAACGTTTGCAGCAGTCGTGTCACCACTGGTTAGTGGAAGTGAAGTTGCAGTAGTGCTAGTACCTAACACGCTGCCATTGCCACCACACGATGGGGTTGTAAATGTATACGTCCATCTAGACGTAACTGTATTCTCTATAAAATAACCCTCTGTAGCAACTGCCGTCACAACAACAGTAGCACCGTTTGCCACTGCATATGTGCCAGCTGTTTTTACAACACCGCCAACAGAATATATAACTCCAGTAATGGATGGAATTGTGTAAGTTCCAAATACACTACAAGTTGGAGCCGTAAATGTTACTTTTATAGGAACCACCGTACTAATACCCAACACACAGCTTGCTGCGCTTGGAGCAGTAAATGTATATGACCATTCAGATGATATACCGTCAAGAACGTATCCTTCTAGGGCAGTAGCTATAATAGTTACTGAAGTGCCATTAGCTACAGAATATGTTCCAGCCGTCTTTACGACATCATCAACAGAGTATTCCACGCCAGCAAGGGCTGGGATTGTATATGAACCAAGTGCATCACATGTTGGAGCAACAAATGTCACAGATGTAGGAATAATAGTATTGTCGCCCAGCACACATTCTTCCGCCATCTTAGCTGTATATTTTGGATCGGACCATTTAGTGTTACCACTCAAGTAATAACCTTTATCGACAACTGCCTTAATAGTGGCCGAAGTACCAACTGCTATCGTGTGAACTCCAGTAGTTAATGGAGTTTCACTATCACCAAGATAGTAACTTACATGATCAACTGCAGGGATTATATATGTGTATAATTCGCGGGCATCACAAGTTGGGGCTTCAAATGTTACTGCGGTAGGGATTACCTCGGTAACATATTGACAATCATTTTCTAACATTGCCTTGCCAATATTTGTATAGTTATATCCTTCGTAGTACAAACTACCATCTTCCCCATAATAGAATGGGGGAATAATATCGCCCCACTTTGGATCATCTTTATCTTTTTTACCCTTCAAGGTCTCGGCTATTGCCTCACTAGAAGCTATCACACCAGTATGCTCACTATGCCCCTTTTCGTTTAGGATTGCACTAATTGATGGATCATCAGCCTTAGGGCCATATGGTTTTTTAACATTATTATCACGATGACAGATTAAAATTTTTCTGTCGTCTTCAACCGGTGGTTTTACTTTTGCATCCGTTTGAGATGCAAGAAGAAGCCCCGTAATACCAACAAATAACAGCATTACTAATGCAGTTATTAAGATTCTTTTACGCATCTTACCATTCCTTCCATATTACGTATTAATACTATTTTATGTTAGGTTTTTGGTTTTATTTTAAGATAAGGTTTGTTTTGTCTTTGTTGGTGGCTTTCAATATGAATATACCTCCTTCTTTGACTACTAATTATAATACTTTATTATATAATAAAATTAATTAATACAATAGTGGATAACATTATTTTTGTATATATATTGTCAATACATTTGATATAATATATTAATGAGGAAAAGCACAAACGGTTTCACAATCGTTGAACTACTAGTTGTAATAGCTATTATTGGAATTTTATCGACTATTGGTGTCTTATCGTACTCTCGAATTCAGGCTAGTACTCGCGACTCGCAAAGATCAACAAAAATAACTATTCTTGCCGAAGCACTTGAAAAATTTTATGATAAAAATGGCGAATACCCAAGCTGCGCCAACATGACAAAATCCGCTAATGTAGTATCAACAAGTCTTGAAAATATGGATCCTGATGTATTAAAATCACCAAGCGCAACAATAGGCACTAATTCAATAGCTTTTTGTGATAATCTTGCGGCTGGAATTGATGCCATTGCTTATGTTGGAGATGGTAGTAGTAGTTGTCTAATTGGAGCCAGCTGCTTGGAATGGACCCTTAAATATCGTGAGGAGGCGACTGGAAATGTAATATCAGTTACAAGTCGAAGAAATATTGCAGCCTCTAACGCGGGTAATATATCCGACCTCGCCGTATCAAATACAAGCTTTGCACAGGCTAGTTTAACTTGGGCTGCAATTGGAAGTGTTATAAACTACAGCATACAAAAAGCAACCAATAGTACTTTTACTGCTAATATGACCGAATCAACAGTCGCAAACAACACAGCTACGGTAACTGGCTTAAGCATGAATACGAAATATTATTTTCGAGTAAGGTCTAACTTTACAAGCAGCTCTGGCAACTGGTCAAACATTGCCAATACCACCACGCTTAATCTTACTGCACCTATCGCAACCGCAACAGCTAATTCGACGTCACAAATTACCGTTAACTGGAATGCGATTACAAATGCCACAAGTTATAACGTCGACATGTCGACATCGTCAAGCTTTACATCACCAACATCCGTTACTGGAATTGTGGCCACAAATCGTGCTTTTAGCGGTTTATCTAGTGGCATAAAGTATTATTTTCGAGTTCAGTCAGCCGCTTTAAGTTTTACGTCAACCTGGTCAACTACAACCAATGCTACGACGACGATTAGCATACCCGCGACACCAACAGTTGCTGCGTCGACAGTCGGCGCTACAACGACATTCTCATGGGGCGCAGCCACCTGTACTGGCAACACAGCCAGGTACCAATATAGATACACTATTTCACCATCTGGTTATAATTCAGGTCTAGTTGCAACAGCTTCTACTTCTGTGGCATTTACGTCTTCAACCCAAGGCCAAACTTATACGGTTCAAGCACAGGCTGAATGTTATAGTGCATTTACAGCTAGCGGTATGAGCGCGGCAGGGTCGGGTAGCTATTATAGGATAATAACCTATACCCTGACGATTGCTGCTGGTGCTAACGGAACTGTGAATACAGGTGGAACATATAACGAGGGTACTGTTCAAATCATAACAGCTACTCCAAGTACGCTTTACAACTTTAAGAGCTGGTCGGGTAGTACTGGCTGTAGTGGCGTCGCTAGCCATACTATTACTATGGATGCCAATAAGTCATGTACGGCTAGCTTTATTTTAGATGCCAATTGGTTAGCTATAGGCTCTCAAATCTGGTCTAAATACAATTCAAATGCTGGAACTATGATTGCCTTCGTAACAAACCAAACCAACAACGCTATCTTAGAAAAATACTGTTACAGTAACACTGAATCAAACTGCACAACCTACGGCGGACTTTATCAATGGAACGAAGCTATGCAATACGTCACAACTGAAAGAGCTCAGGGCATCTGTCCAGCTGGCTCTCATATTCCAACGGATGCTGAATGGACGACTCTCGAAACATACCTCGGCCTGGCAACTGCAGGCACTCAACTTAAATCAGGTGGTACGTCAGGTTTAAATATACCGCTTGGCGGCCTCCGCACCCCTGACGGGTACTCCGGCGCTTGGTCATTTAACGCTTCCTTGTGGTCTAGTTCAGAGTCGGGCGTTAATGCTTGGGCTCCTGTCCTGACCTCGGGCTACGAGTCAGTGTACCGTTACTCGGACCCAAAAACTTACGGCTATTCGGTGCGTTGCATGGGAAATTAAATTAGCGCTGGGCTATATGGCGCAAGTGTTTTATAAAAAATAATATCTTCATCACTAATATTTTTTTGCCCAGGGAAAACTTCATTAAACTTTTTACGACCAATTTCATCAAAATATCGTGGTCTACCTTTTGGTGGCAAATATAACGTGACTCCGGAGTTGGAGGACGTTCCTCCAACGGTGTTATTTGTGCTTCTTAAGATAAACCTATAATGATGGAGGAATTTGGTCACGATAAAATTACTTCGTAAATTTCCGCGGTCACGTTCCGCGACCCCGCAAGTCAGTCAAATGAATATAATTCATTTGTGACATTGCCTTGCGAAAATCCACAGGATTTTCTCACCCGCCTCAATTGGTGACGTTCGTCATCCGGCTTCCGGCCTTGCGACCCGCAGACTTGCGGGTCTCACCCCCAAATGCACGCATTCGGGGCCTCAAATCCCTGCCAGACTAGCCAAAATAAAAACAGACCACACGGGTCTGATTTTATTTTGGCTGGGATGGAGGGATTTGAACCCCCGAATGCTGGTACCAGAAACCAGTGCCTTACCACTTGGCGACATCCCATTACTCTTATCATTATACCTTGTAAAATATACTAGTGCTAGCGTTTCTGGTAGCCTGGTCCCAGAAACCATGTCACAGTAAAATTCCTTCTGAATTTTCTGCGACCCCGCCTCAGTCGGTCCCGCCGTAGCGGGATCCGGCTTCCGGCCTTGCAGATTGCCACAGGCAATCTTCACCTTACCACTTGGCGACATCCCATTACCTATATATTATATAGAACAATTTTCAAATTATACAGAAATCATCTCACAATATTTATCTGATGATAAATTTGCGAGCCCGCCTCGCGCCGTCGCGCTCCGGCCTTGCAGATTGCCACAGGCAATCTTCACCTTACCACTTGGCGACATCCCATTATAAACACATTCAGAATAACTCGATTTCGCTATATAGAAAAACTTACTTGTTTTATCAGTTAAAGAGAGATTCCAATACCATTAATAGTCGTAAGGGCAATTAATGCAACCATAATTAGTGAACCGGCAATTGGTTGTTTTTTAAACCAAACATATCTGTTGCTACTTCTGTTTCTACGAACAACAAAGATATATCGAACCACTATTGCAAGCGCTAATGCACTAACAATTATTATTAAGGATTTAACATAGCTATTCATTGATTTATAGACTTGGCCCAAAAATGAAGTATTACCAAGCACTTCAGGATTATTTGCAACGACTAAACTTTTCTCAGATTCAGCCGTAGCTTTTACCTCACCACCAATCTTAACTCCATTCGCAGGAACAGTACTGGGTTGTTCAACTATTAAGGCTACTTCGACTGAAGCAGATTCAACCGCTGGTGCAACCCCGGGTTGGCTTACAGCAGCAACTGGCTCAACTGATGCAGCGACTGGGCTAGTTGGAGTATTATTTACAGGAGTAGTAGATTGTACGACGGGCACAACCACAAGCGCAGGTGCTGGCTCTGGAGCACTTTGAGCACCATACATTGCAACTACTAAGGTAGTTTCAGATCCTTGCATAACACCGTTCATAACAGCATAGCCAACATCTGTATAAGATGAATTAACCACATTAGCACGGTGAGTTGGACTAGCCATCCAACCAGCTACAACACCACTTGAAGTACTAAAATCTTTAGCTAAATTTTCACCAGCGGTAGTATATGAATAGCCAGAGGCTTGAATAAAATACCATGGCGTTGTACCATCAGGCGCGATGTGAGCCCAATAGTTATTTGCAATCATGTGATTTGCTTTGCCGTAGGCGGCACTACTAAGTTGTGAATTATAATTTAGTGCAGCTAAACCAGCGTTTGCACGCTCTTGATTTGCTAAACTATGAACATCGCCAACAGTTATATTGGTGGCATAAGTTGCCCCAACAAGCGGACTCGATAGGGTAGCAAAAACAGGGACCAAAACTACAAAAGCGGCCAAGATCCATCCCATTCGTAAAAATTTCAATACACGCATTACTACTCCTCCCTTGTTGAAGTAGTAATGAAGTTTATAAAAATAAAATCCTAGACCATGGGCCTAGGATTTAAAAACTACATATTATTGTAGGCCCGGTTACGCTACTAGCTCCATATATACCAAGCGTCCAAATTACGGTATATATATCATCGCTTACACTACTACTTGAAACAAATTGTTGATTATGTGCTGCAGAAATGTTACTTTCTGCTATTACTAGTATAGTCTTAATGCCATTACAAAGCAAGTCCATGGTCTGTAATTATGGGCTTATAGAGCAAATTAAAGAAGTAGGGTATAATTATAAAGATGAAGAAAAAAATCTTACCTATTGTTACCGTAAAACTCGACAAAATCGTCGGCGGTGGTCAAGCACTCGGCACACTTGAAGGTGGTCGTAAAATTTTCGTATGGGGCGGTCTTCCTGGCGAAACAGTTAATGTCCAAATGACCAAGAAAAAGTCAAATCTTGCCGAAGGTGTTGTTATTGAAGTAACAAATCCAGTTAATGAACGAGTTAACCCGCGCGACGAGGAAAGTTATCTTTCGACCAGTCCTTGGCAGATAATGAATTTCGAAAACGAACAAGGCTACAAATCAGCCCTTATTGAAGAAGCCTTTGAGTTACATGATATTGTTTTACCAGAAAAAATCGAAGTCTATAGCGATGATAAACAATATGAATATCGAAATAAAATTGAGTTTAGTTGGTGGTGGGACAAGATAAACGACCAGCTTGACCTTGCATTTTTCCGCCGTGGCACTCATGGCAAAATCCCAATCGAAGGTACCAGCCTGGCACACCCCAACATTAACCGTGCCGCAGCTGCTATGCGCGATATTTTGCGTAAAAAACCAGACATGCGCGCTTACATGCTAAAAACCTTGTTGGTTCGCTGCAACCAAGATGGCGACGTTGCGATGCAACTATACGTAAAAGATCAAAATTTTGCCGAATTAACAGATATTGAGTTAAAAAAACTAAATGTTAGTGGTTTTGAATTAATCTTTTCAAACCCAAAAAGCCCAGCTAGTGTTATTACTAAACGGCTACAATCATGGGGTACAACTAATCTTTCCGACACTATTTTAGGTATTCCGTTTACATACGCCGTTGAAGGTTTTTTCCAGATAAATATCCCTGTCTATGAGCAAACACTTCGCGATATGCAAAAGTGGGTGATTAAAGGCAAGCCAACCGTCGACCTTTATAGCGGCGTTGGTACAATCGGTTTAACTATTGGTGGCGAAAATGTCACACTAGTTGAAATTAATGAGCCAGCTGTGCTTGAAATGAAACGAAACATCAAAGCACTTGACCGTGAAAAATTAGTCAAAGCGATCTTGGCACCAAGTGAAAATGCGCTAGAAAACATAAAAGGTGATTCAACAATCATCGTCGATCCACCACGCGCTGGATTACATGAAGATGTCGTTAATAAGTTATTAGAAGCGGCTCCAGAGCGTATCATTTATTTATCTTGTAACCCAGTTACGCAAGCTCGTGATGTTGCCAGATTAGCTGAAAAATACGGTATTAAATACCACCGCGGTTACAACTTCTTCCCACGAACACCACATATTGAGCATCTTGTAATTCTTGATTTAAAAAAATGAAACATATGATCTATAGTAAAAATACTAAAGAAAATATTATTTATACCGAAACGCAAATAAAGTTGTTAGAAAATTAGTTAAGTCAATAACCGACTAATACAAAATATAAATAACTGCTACAATAAAGTTATGAGAAAAGCCACAAGTGGTTTTACTATTGTTGAATTATTAGTTGTTATTTCCATTATTGGAATTTTATCAACAATTAGTACAACGTCCTATCTTAGTATTAAAACTAGCGCCCGTGATTCTGAACGATCTTCAAAAATAGATATTGTGGCCGAAGCACTTGAAAAATATTATGACAAAAACGGCGAGTACCCAAGCTGTGCCAACATGACAAAATCCGCTAATGTAGTGTCAACAAGTCTTGGAAATATGAACCCTGAGGTGTTAAAATCCCCAAGCGCAGCCACTGGTACTAATTCTATATCGTCTTGTATTAATCTAGCAGCTGGAATTGACGCAATTGCATATGTAGGGGATGGTAGCACAGCATGCTTAACCGGACAGAGTTGCCCAAAGTGGTCACTACAATACAGCGAAGAATCAACTGGAAGTATTATAACAGTCAACAGCAGACGAAGAAACATAGGAATAGATTGGATAGCTATTGGTACTCAAGTTTGGGCCAAAGCCAATCTAAACGCTGGTACGATGATTGCTGGCGCAACCGAACAAACTAAAAATTCAATTTTAGAAAAGTATTGTTATAACAACCTTGAATCAAATTGCACAACCTATGGTGGCCTCTATCAATGGGATGAAGCTATGCAATACGTCACTACACAAGGCGCTCAAGGTATGTGCCCAGCTGGTTCACATATTCCAAGTGATAATGACTGGAAAATATTAGAAGTTCAACTAGGCATGTCGCAGGCGCAGGCTGATGCTACTGGCTGGCGCGGTACCGATCAAGGCACTCAACTTAAATCCGGTGGCAGTTCAGGTCTAAATATGCCGCTTGCCGGCTTCCGCACCAGTCTAGGGTCCTTCTTTGATCTGTCGTCATACACTCACTTGTGGTCTAGTTCGGAGTCTCTCTCTACTGCTTGGTTACGTTGGCTGAACTCGGGTTACACTACTGTGAACCGTACCACGGGCGACAAGACGGTCGGCTATCCGGTGCGCTGTCTGGGAAATTAGCTAGTACTAATACGACGATATGTATATTTGCTTATGTTTGTTATACTTACAAATGTATAGATATATAAAATACTTTTTACATCAAAAAATGTAGCGAAGTAGGGGTCTTAAACCATGTTAAAAAACAATAAAAAAATTGTAATCATAATAACTGTAATATTGTTAGTTTTATTAATAGCGGCAGGTACAATATTCATCCTATCAAAAAACGAACAAAAGTCTAAACAAACCACCACGACTCAACAAACAGCTGACTCACTCAAAGACAAAGCTATTAAAGCTCTCCAAAGCAACGACAAGACTAATGCAAAGATATTATTTGAAAAAGCTCAAAAACAATATAAAGAATTAAATACATCTGATGTAAAAACGTCTGATCAAATCGATGTTGAGGCTCAGCTTTGGTTGATAGATCACCCAACTAAACAATCGTCAACAATTGACACCGACATTCCCACGACCAATTAAATACTAATATAAGGCTATGTCATAACAATATGAATAGAAATAAAATAATAGTAAAAAATAAAAACGGTTTCACAATCGTTGAACTATTGGTTGTGATAGCTATTATTGGAATTTTATCGACTATTGGTGTCTTATCGTACTCTCGAATTCAGGCTAGTACTCGCGACTCGCAAAGATCAACAAAAATAACTATTCTTGCCGAAGCACTTGAAAAATTTTATGATAAAAATGGCGAATACCCAAGCTGCGCCAACATGACAAAATCCGCTAATGTAGTATCAACAAGTCTTGAAAATATGGATCCTGATGTATTAAAATCACCAAGCGCAACAATAGGCACTAATTCAATAGCTTTTTGTGATAATCTTGCGGCTGGAATTGATGCCATTGCTTATGTTGGAGATGGTAGTAGTAGTTGTCTAATTGGAGCCAGCTGCTTGGAATGGACCCTTAAATATCGTGAGGAGGCGACTGGAAATGTAATATCAGTTACAAGTCGAAGAAATATTGCAGCCTCTAACGCGGGTAATATATCCGACCTCGCCGTATCAAATACAAGCTTTGCACAGGCTAGTTTAACTTGGGCTGCAATTGGAAGTGTTATAAACTACAGCATACAAAAAGCAACCAATAGTACTTTTACTGCTAATATGACCGAATCAACAGTCGCAAACAACACAGCTACGGTAACTGGCTTAAGCATGAATACGAAATATTATTTTCGAGTAAGGTCTAACTTTACAAGCAGCTCTGGCAACTGGTCAAACATTGCCAATACCACCACGCTTAATCTTACTGCACCTATCGCAACCGCAACAGCTAATTCGACGTCACAAATTACCGTTAACTGGAATGCGATTACAAATGCCACAAGTTATAACGTCGACATGTCGACATCGTCAAGCTTTACATCACCAACATCCGTTACTGGAATTGTGGCCACAAATCGTGCTTTTAGCGGTTTATCTAGTGGCATAAAGTATTATTTTCGAGTTCAGTCAGCCGCTTTAAGTTTTACGTCAACCTGGTCAACTACAACCAATGCTACGACGACGATTAGCATACCCGCGACACCAACAGTTGCTGCGTCGACAGTCGGCGCTACAACGACATTCTCATGGGGCGCAGCCACCTGTACTGGCAACACAGCCAGGTACCAATATAGATACACTATTTCACCATCTGGTTATAATTCAGGTCTAGTTGCAACAGCTTCTACTTCTGTGGCATTTACGTCTTCAACCCAAGGCCAAACTTATACGGTTCAAGCACAGGCTGAATGTTATAGTGCATTTACAGCTAGCGGAATGAGCGCTGCAGGGTCGGCTAGTTATTATAGGATAATAACCTATACCCTGACGATTGCTGCTGGAGCTGGCGGTACTGTTAATGCAAGTGGTACGTATAATGAAAATACTGTTCAAACGATTACTGCGAATGCAAGTACTAACTATGCATTTTCTAGCTGGTCTGGTAGCACTGGATGTAGTGGCGTTGCAAGCCATACCATTACTATGAACGCTGCTAAAAGTTGTACGGCTAACTTTACGATTATTACTTATACGCTAACAATTGCTGCTGGAGCTGGCGGCACAGTTAATACTGGTGGAACATATAACTCAGGAACGACACAAACCATAACAGCCACTCCCGGAGTTGTTCATTCATTTAGTAGTTGGACCGGTAGTACTGGCTGTAGTGGCGTCGCCAGCCACACTATCACCATGGATACCAATAAATCATGTACAGCTAACTTTACTTTATATGCCAATTGGATTCCTGGTATCGCCGCTACGGCTTTGGCAGGGAAATATGTTTATAATACAGATGCGCCCACAACTTATACTTGGGCTAATAGAAACAATGGTTGTGTCGCACCTGGTTATGCGCCAAATGTTGCCGAGATGCTTGCTATATATGCAGGCAAAGTCACATATGGAAATAATTTTCAAACGCCCTATTATTGGTCATCCGAGGAGTACGATAGTGCCAATGCATACATGGTATATGTATATATTGATGTGAGTTATGCATTTTCTGCAGCTAAATTCTACGCCGGCAGCTACGTAAGGTGCATCGCAGGTTAAATATAATATTGTTGATACCAAAGCGCAACTATATCTATTAGAAAATTAGCTGGTTCTAATACGACGATACGTAAACTTGGCAGCTGGACGCCAGTTAGTTGTTGAGTCGCTATCAAATTGATAAACAACACCATTATTAACTTCGCTAATCAAAATCAATGCTGGGCTATATGGTGCAAGGGTTTTGTAAAAAATAATATCTTCATCACTAATGTTTTTTCGTCCAGGAAAAACCTCATTAAACTTTTTGCGGCCAATTTCATCGAAATACTGAGGGCGACCCTTTGGTGGCAAATATAATTCAGCCCTTAGACCCATACGTGAGACTATTTTTTTAATATCGCCAAATAACAATTTAGACTGGCAGGTAATGTGCAAATAAAGTTGTTTTTTTGTTGTTAGAAAAAGCGTAGCCTCGGCAGTACGGCTAACTGGAACGCGAAAAACAATCGCTTGACGAACGTCAGCGTCAACTCCGAAATATTCTTTAATGGACCGCTCAAGCGCCAACTCGTCATACATCATATCGCTCATCCCGTTAAAACTCTCCTCTTATACATAATAGAGGTCTCGTAATTGACTGATTTACTATAAAATTAGTTTTAACGGGACTCATATTATTTCTATTGTAACACCATCAGAGTGAAGATTGTCAAAAAATATCATCGTGTTTTGTTAGATACGTACTTTCTTACCGTCCACTCTCATTACATTTATACCAACAGCGCACTCTACGTGTGACATTCGTCAGCACGTGGCGTTCGGCTGCTTCGCACAGGTCTGCTCCGATATAAAGTAATGATAGTTGACGTACTTGGGTTAGGATGTAAGATTTATGGCTTACGGCAGATATTAAATACAAAATTTCTATCTTAAAAAGGACGGACCTTTTACAGAGAGAAAAGTATGCCAATTTTTGTTTATCTTATAAGGCCAAACAAGGACGAACCTTGTAATGTCCCAAAATCCGTCCTTATTAGCCTTATTGTTTTACAATTAATAATAAAGTTGATTTATACAGTCATTACGGGTGACGTTTGGTGGGTGAGAACTACCAGCGGTAGTTCGCAAGGAAACCTTCCGATGGCAACTGGTTGCCAATCGCGAAGTTTCGGGTGAGAAAAGCCAGTGGCTTTTCGCAAGGCTATGTTTCAGATTTTAAACTATGTTTAAAGTATGAAACTAGCGGGGTCGCTGAAAGTGACCGCGAAACGTGACAACCCTTTAATTGTTTTATTGTAATCAATAAAAAATTCTAGGGGAGACCAAAGCGGCAGGATCCGCACAACTAAATAATATTGTTTTTTATTCCTTATAAATTACTTATTTCCAATCAAATTTGGTCTGGTCGAGCAGATTTTGATGCATTATCGGTATTACAAATAGTTTAGGAACATCGCTAGCCGCCATAACTCTTACCCAATAATAAGATAACCCTTTAAATTACCGGAAAAGAAAAGACTAGGTGACCTTGCTAGCCGAGTATGTTTGACCCGTGCCTCATGAGGCACGGGGAGTTACGCAGGCTACAAAGTTATCTAGACTTTTCTTTTGCCGCGTAATTTGAACTGGTTGTCGTTTATTGGGGAAGAGGGATGGGCGGTGGAGCAAAACAAGGCAAATGGCAAAACCAACCCAGTAACAATTATTTATCTAATCAACTACAATAGATATTAATGAAATTTGCAGAACGCTACGCCAAGCTAAATAAAGCACAAAAGCAGGCCGTCGATACAATCGATGGACCCGTAATGGTAATTGCCGGCCCAGGAACTGGCAAAACCGAGCTCTTAAGCGTTCGCGTTGCAAATATTTTACAAAAAACCGATACTCTACCCGAAAATATTCTCTGTTTGACCTTTACCGACAGCGGCGCCAATGCCATGCGTGAACGCCTAACGGAAATAATCGGCAAAGACGCCTATAAAGTTGCAGTCCATACTTTTCACAGTTTTGGCACCGAAGTTATAAATCAAAACGGTGAATATTTTTATCAAGGTGCACATTTCCGCCCGGCAGATACGCTTAGCAGTTACGAAATTATTAGGGATATCTTCGATCAGCTAGATTATAATAATCCAATTGCCAGCAAATTAAATGGCGAATATACACATTTATCTGACAGCCTTACGACTATTTCTGAACTTAAAAAAAGTGGTCTCACCAGCGATGAACTTCTAAAAATTTTAGATGAGAATAACATTGTAATTGAAAAGACTGAACAATTATTATCACCAATCTTTGCCGACAGAATTAGCAAAAGTACAGCAGAAGTTATTGCAAAACATATTAGCGCTATCAAACAAAGCGGAGAAGAGGTTATGTCCTCGGTTATATCACTTTCAAAAGTGCTAGCCGATTCACTCCAAGACGCCACAGACGAAGCCATTACTTCAAATTCAACTAAACCAATAACAGCTTGGCGGAATGCTTGGTTTACAAAAGATAGTACTGGCAAATTTATTTTAAAATCGCGTGATCGACAAATAAAATTACGGGCTCTCAGCTTTATTTACGAACGATATTTAACCCGCATGCAAGAAGCAGCTCTGTATGACTTTGATGATATGATTTTGCGCGTCGTCCATGCCATGGAGATATTTGACGATTTGCGATTTAATTTGCAAGAAAAATATCAATATATCATGGTTGATGAATTTCAAGATACCAACATGGCACAAATGCGCATTCTTCATAATCTGACTAATAACGTCATTCAAGGTGATACGCCAAATATTCTAGTTGTCGGTGATGACGATCAGGCAATCTATAGCTTCCAAGGTGCTGATATTAGCAATATTTTAGATTTTCGTACTAATTATCCAAAAGCAGCCCTTATTACATTAACCGAAAATTATCGTTCAACCGCTGATATTTTGAGCCATTCCCGAGATATAATCCTGCAAGGTAACGAAAGATTAGAAAACCACATCAAAGAACTAGATAAAAAGCTAACTGCCAACAGCCAAGATACTGGAACTAGCGTTTATCTACACGAAGCAAAAACAGCAGCAGACGAACGTCACTTTATAGTTGATGACATTAAATCACGAATTAATTCCGGTCAGGACCCAAATACCATTACTGTACTTACGCGCCGACACCAAGAAATTAACTTACTGCTACCATATTTTTACCAAGCTGGCATTGCTGTCAATTACGAACGTCGCGATAATGTGCTGGACCAAGCGCCTATCGTCTTTATTGAACAAATTGCCAAATTACTAATCAGCATCATGCGCGGCAATCATGACGAAGTTAACGCCGCATTACCAGATATTTTAGCCCACAAAGCATGGGGCATTTTACCACTAGATTTATGGAAACTAAGTATCAAAGCTTATGATAGCCGCACCAGATGGCTTGATATCATGGCCGTAACACCAGAATTCGTCCCATTACATGATTGGTTCATCAATACCGCCGCTCTCGCAATCGACATGCCACTTGAACAAATAATGGATATAATTATTGGCAAACCTGGCCTACAGCCCAAAGATGAAACAGTAACCTTCGTAAGCCCATTACATGAATTCTTCTTTTCAAATGATATTTTAGCCAATAACCCCGAAAAATATCTGACCAATATCGATGCTCTGCGGACAATTCGCACTAAATTACGCGAATACCGACCTGACCAGATACCAACACTTACAACATTTATTGATTTCATTGCTTTGAACCGAAAAATTAGCAGTACAATTAGTGCCGTCCGCCAAGAAGGCTCGGCAAATAACGCTGTAAACATAATGACCGCCCACAAATCAAAAGGTCTCGAATTTAACACGGTTTACGTAGTTAATGCCGTCGATACGGTCTGGGGAGAGCACGCTCGCAGTCGAAACCGTCTAATTAACTATCCCGAAAACCTACCACTTGCCCCAGCGGGTGAGAGTGATGATGAAAGGCTACGACTGTTTTACGTTGCTATAACTCGTGCCAAAAAACAATTGCATATTAGTTATAGCCTGAAAAATGACAACGGAAAAAATACCCTACGCGCTGCCTTTTTAATAAATGATAATCTTGAACCTCAAATAATATCATCGCCCGAGACGACAGACCAATTAATTGAATCAGCCGAATTAGATTGGTACCAATCGTTAGTTAGCCCAATAACGGCCGACATGCACGCGTTATTGCTTCCGACTCTCGAAAATTACAAACTTAGCGTAACTCATTTAACCAATTTCTTGGACATAACTCGTGGTGGCCCATCAGCTTTCCTGACCCAAAATTTATTACGTTTTCCTCAAGCCAAAAGTGCCAACGCAGCCTTTGGTACGGCGATTCACGATACATTGCAGCAGGCACACGCACATCTATTATCGACTGGTAAAAAACAAGCCATCGAAGATATTGTATCCAACTTTGAATCAATCCTAAAAGAACAATATCTAGATAAAAAAGATTTTGAAAACTTTTCACAAAAGGGAAGTGATGTTTTGCGGGCATATCTAAACGAAAAGTATGATACATTTACAATTCTTGATCAGCCAGAATTAAATTTTGCTGGCCAGCATTCAATTGTCGGCGATGCACATCTAACTGGCAAGCTAGACGTCGCCAAATTAGATAAATCTAATAAAACCGTTATCGTTACTGATTATAAAACCGGCAAACCATCGCGCAGCTGGATAGGCAAAGATGAATATGAAAAGATTAAACTTCATAAGTACAAACAACAATTATTGTTTTATAAATTACTTGTCGAAAATTCCCGAGATTATCGTGAATACAAAGTCGAACAGGGGATAATGCAATTCGTCGAACCAACAATGTCAGGTGAAATTCTAGATTTAAGCGAAGAATTTAATCATGAAGAACTAGAACGTTTTACTCAATTAATTAATGCCGTATGGACTCATATAATTAACCTTAATCTTCCAGACATAAACAGCTATGATCCGTCATATAAAGGTGTTCTGGCATTTGAACAAGATTTAATTGATACTGTTGTATAAAATATTGACTTTATAGGTTCAATATGTTACAATTGAAAATAAGTAATCAAGAATAATCACCAGATTATATTCTGTAGTTGATCTCTTGATTGCATACCTATTGTCTTGACGGAGACAAAAACCCAAAACAGCCGCAAAGCAAAAAAAGAACATCCGAAATACCAATAGTTCCAATTAGTATTTCAAGCGGCTGCCAGGCTATAACGTCTCCGTCGAGACAACAACAACGCCTCGTGTTTGTCTTCACCGACAAATACGGGGCCTCTTTATTATTGACAGACACTACCTTACCTGATATTGTATTTTGAAGCAGATGATAGTGAGAAATCCTATCCTGTAAATGTACAGAGTTATTCTTTGGGTTTTAAAAATGCAAAACATCCTAATAGCGCCCTAAAGGTGCAAAAAAGAAGACCCAGTATAAGGGATGTCGAGCATAAACAAGAGTCCACCCCTGTGGACATATAATGTGTTGACGGCACGATCAATGGATCAAAACTACCGCCAACAAAAAACACTACCCTAGAGCTCTGTATATAATGGCCGTCCAGTCCTCTTCGCCACCACACGAAGAGTGGCTGGCGGTTATTTAATTTTGTATCATAAATAACATAGCCTAAGTATTGACAATTGATGTTTTATATAATAAAATATCCAAGCTGAATCTCTTTAAAAAAGATTATGCATGAATTGAGATAAATAATCAGAATTATATTTACCCCGTATAAACTATGATTAAAATTATCTCTTCGTGCTTTATATAAATTTAGCAAAACCCCAATCCTACAATCCCACACTTTACCTAAAAGGAGGTGATTATGAATGGGAGGATGGCAGACAAGTATACGTAGAGACGCAGATTTTAAACTTGCACAAGCAATATAAAATGGTGCAAGCCCAAAAGCTATTGGAATCTTGCAGGCATCTGCAGACGCAGCAAGAGCAGTAGAACTGGGTGCAATGGGAAAATAAATCTTTTAAATTAAAAAGAGACCACGCATTTTAGTTCTCAACCTCTACCAAAGTTCCTCATTCGCATTCGTGCGGGTGAGGAACATTTTAATTTGTAAGACCATTATGAGATAATAAGAAAACAACTATGAGAAACTTCTGGAATAAATTGCCAAAACCATTTTTTATCCTCGCCCCAATGGAGGCGGTGACAGATATTGTATTCCGTCATGTAATCGCCGAAGCAGCTCGTCCTGACGTCTTTTTTACTGAATTTGTTAATGCTACTAGTTTTTGCAGTAAAAAGGGAACACAAAGTACCCGCGGACGATTAGCTTATTCAGACGAAGAACAGCCAATAGTTGTTCAAATCTGGGGCAAAAAGCCCGAAGAATTTGCAATCATGGCGCAGGCTATGGCCGAAAAAGGTTTTAGTGGTATTGATTTAAATATGGGCTGCCCAGACAAATCAGTCGTTCATGGCGGGTCGGGAAGTGGCCTAATTCGCACTCCAGAGCTAGCAGTACAGCTTATACAGGCCGCCAAGACTAGCAGCTTACCAATTAGTGTCAAAACTCGTCTAGGTGACATGAACCTTGTACAGTGGCAAGATTGGATAACGCATATATTGCAACAAGATATAGCTAATTTAACTATTCATTTGCGTACTCGCAAAGAAATGAGCAAAGTTCCTGCCCACTACGAACTTATCCCCGAAATTATTAAACTACGCAACGAAATTGCACCAAAGACATTAATCACCATTAACGGCGATGTCCGCGACCATCAACATGGCGTCGAACTTGCTAAACAATATGGTGTCGACGGAGTAATGATTGGTCGCGGCGCTTTCCAAAATCCGTTTGTATTTGAAAAACAGAGTAGGGAACATACATTCACAGATTTACTTGAACTTTTAAATAAACATCTAGATTTACATGACAAATATTCTACCAAACTAGAACCACGCAAATTTGACCCGTTAAAACACTTTTTCAAGATATATATCCGTGATTTTCCTGGCGCCAGCGAACTCCGTGAAAAGTTAATGCACACAAAAAACACCAACGAAGTACGCGAAATCCTTGATACTTATTTAAAGGAACAAAAAAATGCCCAGGCGTAATAAATCAATTAAACACATCAAAACACTGTTCAGTTTTGATTGTGCCGCTAAACGCAAATATAAAAACGAGCGCGAAGCCGCCGAAACCGCCGATTATCAAATGCTAATTAACCCAACATTGCAGCTAACAACCTACCAATGTGATTTATGCCATAAATGGCATTTAACTCGACAGATTAAAAACTAAAATTATTTAAGCCAAATAGATCCGTATGCGTAATAGTCAGTAGTAGAGCCAGTCCAATAAGCCGCTTCTTGGTAGCCAGTGCCGCCAAAAAAGCTTCCATCCCAACAGGCACCATACCACCATGGGTGATTAGAAAATTGCACCGCACAGTTTGTACCGGCTATATCATGTTTTGCATCATATGTCGTTAAAGGCTTGCCATTATGGTAAGCGTAAAAACCCGGTACAGTACCACCTAATAATATATTCTGATTAGATAAATTTAGCGCATAATAATTACCAGCATCTAAGGATATATTATAGGTAGCCTTATGGGTTAAAGCCGTTGGAGTCGTGCCTACCTGCAACCTTACCTGCGTTCCAATACCATTCCAAAAACCTAAACCTACTAAATTATCAAAAGTAGTTAAATTAGATCCAAAAGTACCCATAATGGTATTGCCACTTATAGAATCATTCCAGTTAGGTGATGGCGATGTGACGGTAGAATTATTTTGCAAGACCAATGTCCAACCACCGCCATCATTAGTCATATCACAATACACCTGGATACCAGTACTACCAGCAGGATAAATTGTATACAGACCGTCACCAGTTGACTCGCCAGCGCTAAGTATTGCCGAACAAGAAGCTCTTTGGCTTGCCCCAACAATAAAATTACCACTCACTTTAAAAGTATGAATAGTATTACCACCAGCAGAGGTCATTATACCCCCAATGGCATTTATAGACCGAGTAGGGTAGGAAATAATAACAATACCTGAACCGCCATCGCCGCCTTTATTAGTAGCATTGTAATGCGAACCGCCGCCGCCGCCGCCACCGGTATTTGCACCAGCATTACCACCAGGCGCGCCACTTGGATATGCCAATGCGCCTGCATTTGCGCCATTTCCGCCAATATTTATTCCGCCAGTTCCTGCTAATCCAACAGTGCCAGACCATACAGCGCCACCGCCGCCGCCACCGAGACCACCATTGCCACCAATAGTTAGGCTGTGTGATGCTCCACCACCACCACCACCCCAATAATAATTAGTACCATTTATATCACTAGCAACGCCAACTCCGCCATTTGGCTGATTATTTCCATCAGCACCTGCACCACCAGCACCACCCCCTCCACCAGAGTAGTGCGCTGTCCCACCATTTCCCCCTCTATATCCTTGACCAAGAATACCAGCACCCGAGCCATCATTGGTTGCATTATATCCAGAACCACCGCCACCCGAACCACCTAAACCGCCCTGACCATAATTGGGTGTATATGTTCTTACAGAGCTTGCACCAAAACCACCGCCAACTGCAGATAAACCACCAAAAGAAGAATTTTGACCAGAAGTAGCAGAAATAGTAAATTGATGAGCCCCTGGTTGACCGTTAGTACTTCCAGCTGGGGCACCACTACCGCCATTACCAACCACAACAGAATATGATTGGTTGATAAGTTTCATTGATGAATTATAAATTACACCGCCACCGCCGCCACCGCCGCCCATATCCATTCCGCCACCGCCGCCACCAGCCACAACTAATGCTTGTACGGGTACAGTTGGCATAATTTGAGTGACCGTGAATGTTCCACCACTTGTAAATGTGTGGATAGTATTTCCGCCATTTGTTGTTATTACGCCACCTGTAGCTGTCATTGAGCCGGTAGAGTAGGAGATTATGACCGTACCAGAGCCACCAGTACCACCCGTACCGCCGCCTGCACCACCACCACCGTTACCAATATTTGCAGTACCATTGGCTCCATTGCCAAAGGTTAAGCCATTTGCGCCATTACCACCTGTCGAATATGTCGTGCTAGCTCCACTAATATTACAGACAAGTCCGGCACCACCTCCACCACCAGTCGAATTATTCGGCGCCGTGTGGCCTATCTCTGACGCTCCACCACCACCGTGTCCCGCGAAAGGAGAACCTGACGAATTACCACTACCACCTGCATAACCTTGCCCTGCTGTTGCAACGCCACCAGTGCCATTATATCCTGCTCCTCCGCCTGATCCTCCAGCAAGACCACTTATTGTACCTGCACCACCACCACCACCACCACTAGCAGTCAATGTATCGAAAGTCGAATCAATTCCCTTACTACCAACATTGTAATTACCGCTATTTGCGCCTCCAGCGCCTCCAGCGCCTATTGTAATATTATAATTATGCGTTGTTACGGTATAGTTTGTGTTATATTTAAGGCCACCTGCGCCACCACCACCTTCTCCAGCACCCAATCCACCATAACCATCACCACCACCACCACCACCACCAGCTACAACTAATACTCGTACTGCAGATGAGAACGTAGACGTAGGGTTACTGATAATAAGACGGCTACTTTGAGTATATTGTCGCCACACACTATTGTCGGATGTTCGTAATAATTTAGTCGTACCGGTCGCGGTAACATTACTTGTTTTACCATTAGCATCAATTTCTGGACGAGGTACTGAGAATGAAGATATGACACCACCGCTACTGCTAGGAATGGACGTTACAGTAAAAGTCCCACTACCTATAAAGGTATGAATCGTATTACCGCCATTTGTAGTAATTGTGCCGCCAGTAGCAGTTAACGTTCCGGTAGGGTAGGAGATAATAACTACTCCCGAACCTCCAGTAGCACCAGGAGCATTTCCTACGCCTGAAGTACCAGAACCTCCGCCGCCGCCTCCGCCGAGGCCATTAGTACCAGCAGTTTGACCAGAGTTTGCGATTCCAGCACCACCATGACCTCCGCCACCTGAACCTCCAGCACCTCCAGTGTTTGCGTTGTTTCCTCCAGCACCGCCTCCGCCACCACCGTAAACTACAGGGGAACCAGTAATAGAATTAGAAACACCAGTTCCACCAGCACCTCCTACGGTTCCAGATACATTAGATCCGACACTGCCAGAGCCACCACCGCCACCACCTCCAGCAGTTTGGCCGCCACCAGAACCACCACTAAAACCATTTCCTGAAGTACCACCAGATCCACCTCCGACAATACCACCATCTCCACCACCACCAGATACAGAGTTAAAAGATGAAGCTGATCCAGCACTACCGCTTCCAGCAGCGGCTCCACCACCACCTCCACCACCAACAACCACGGAGTAGGAGTTAATTGATATAGTGGTTGAACCTGAGGCAACTCCTCCTGATCCACCACCACCACCGTTGGCCCCACCACCACCTCCACCGCCACCAACTAGAAAAACATTTACCTTCGAAACAACACTAACTGCAACTGAACAACGAGCATCAACTGAGTTAGTTGGACAGGTAAAACCTGCCAACTGTGTCCCCGTACAATCAGTGTTGGGCCCCAAAGGTGCCGCGTCAGTCCACTGTGGCATACCATTATTGGAATCCAAACAGGCATTAGCATAAGCCGTTCCAGCATCGGCTGCTGTTTGTGATAACTGATTATAATATTGCGAAACCATCGCCATGCGGACCGATGCAGCCGAAGAAACCGCCGCAACCAACACCGTCAACATAATAATTGAAACAATCAAAATTGTTGGCAAAGCAAAGCCAAAAGAATGACGATTATTTGAAGATTTTTTATTTGGAAACTTGACGAACTTCACTAACAGATTACCCCTGTAATTATATGACAATTATAACATAAGCTAAAAGCAATATAAACGCGCAAGTTTTAGAT
>Ga0209429_10000578_pt1 | contig 24319 bp, 24 predicted proteins | sample BarGraNGADG00212_3_FD_184493 | JGI IMG/M metagenome (GOLD analysis project Ga0209429, IMG submission 184493) | Arctic peat soil microbial communities from Barrow, Alaska - Barrow Graham LP Ref core NGADG0004-212 (SPAdes) (version 2) | ecosystem: Environmental > Terrestrial > Soil > Wetlands >...
AAATCTTGGGGTGAGTATTCTTTGAGGCCCTCCGGGCGTTTGATGCGCCAGAGGGCCATGAGTAAGAGGGTGAGCAGGCTGGTGCGCAATCCGTAAAAGGCCGGACCCAGGCTGCCGTAGATTGTTTTCGCACACTCGAAAACGCCGCTGGAAACCAGGACCGGCAAAGCCAAGAGAACGCCAGCTCGTGGAACAGTCGTGACCGAACCAAACAGCGGAGGCGCGTCCTCCAGCAACCCCAAACGCGCCAGCAGCCGGTCGGCGCAGCGATCGCTTGGATCGGTGTCTTGGCTAAGCACCGGACTTTCTTTGGCAGTGGAACAAAAAGCGGACAGTTTTGGGACCGCCATCGGCGCCGGGAGTACTGGCGGGGCCGACGGGGCCGACGAGGCAAAAGCGGACAGTTTTGGGTTCGAGGCTTGGCCCGCATCCAAGGGCAGCAGGTTGGGCTCGGGAACGGACTCCTTCCAGCCCATCCGACGCAGCAGCTTGCGGATGGCCATCTCACTGACCCCAAGCCGCCGAGCGATTTCGCAATGCGAGTGTCCTTGGGCCTTGAGTTGGTGGACGGTTCTTCGCCGTGACGCAGCCAGGCGCGCCCGTCCCGCGGGATAGCCCCAGGGCTGTCCCAAGGCGGCCAACCCGCCATCCTCGAAACGGCGTTGGTCTCGACGCACCGTCCTGGCAGAGCAATCGAATGCGTGGGCCACGTCGTTTTGATCGGCCCAGCCTTGCTCGACCAAGCTTACCATCGCGTGGGCCTCGGCCATCCGATCCCCGAGTGCATAATGCGCCAGGACGACGCCAGAAACGATCACCACGCGATGGCCATCCTGGGTTCGCACCAAGCACCGATCATTAATGACCTGCATGTCTGGCGGGTTCCGTGCCTCTGGAAAAAGGTCTGCCTCGATAGGGGTAGCCATATCGAGCTACCCTATAGCGTAGTCCAAAAAAAGCGGACACTTTTGGGTTCGAGTCCAGACGAGCTGCGATTAACGAAAAATGCCCGGAAACTGTGGAATAATGCGAGGGCTATGTCAGGAGTTCTGTCGCGCCATGAAAAGCCCAGGGAGAGGGGCGAGCCGAAAGGCTCAAAACTCTCCGCAGGAACTCAGTGGGTATCCAATCCCACCCGGGAAAGGTTAGCCACCCCCGGAAGCGAGTTTTGCGTAGTCGCCAGCAATGGCGGCACGAAGCGTAAACAGCCAGTGCTAAAGCCGTGCGATTGAGCCTCGAAATAATGATTGTCGCTGGAGCCTTCGTAGTCAGAACGTCGGGGGCAACACCGGAGCGCCGCCAAAGGCAAGGTGCCGAGGTCCGGCCGGGGTCTAAGAGTACGGCACAGGCACCCTGGGGTTCCCTGGGAACATGGGAGACCCGTTGGCGTCCTTGGGACCAAACACCGGGATGGATGCACCGGTTATTAACATCCAGGCCGTGCCACTCCGGTTTCCCGGTGGTGCGGAGCGAAGCCGGGAAGCCAACCCAAGGTATCTCGGCGCGACCGATAAAGGGAGGGCCGGGAGAAGCGTCACGGGAGTCACGGGAGTCTTAGCGGGTTCATAGTACCGTAGAAAGCTGGCGAACGGGGCCGCCCGGAGCCAGGGAGTAGGGAAGGGACCTGCACAGTCACGGAACCGTTGTGAGGAAACATGAAGGATACGCAGCGATCCGAAAACGTGTACACGAAACAACAACGGATAAAGCGTGATTGGAAGAACCGAATGCGGGAAATCCGCTCGTTCGGGTCTGTGGGGGAGCCGATGGGCAACCATCGGCTCTACCCGGAGAGTCCAAACTGAAGGAATTCCTCCGTCCCTGATAGGGATGCGGGCGAATGTGACTTCAATTCGCCGATCCTCAGCCAACTGACGCAACAAAACCCGGTAGCTCAGCACCCTTTTAGTGACCGCCTGTGTTTCATCTTCATCAGTCAGGTCCACGAACGTGCGGACACCTGCATCGACCAGCGCGCACAACTTTTTTCCGGTTACGCCCTCGTCGAAATCGCCCGGATGTTCCCCAGCCAATAGCTGGGAAGAAATCACCCAATAGGTGTTTGGCAGTGGAACCGGGATCTTGGTTTCAGCCATCGGTTGCTCCATTATCCTTACGAACTACTTGCCGCCCATTGCGTTGGCGTCAGGCGCTTTTCCACGGCCTTCGCCGTCGTCGGCACTTGGACTTCGTTGAGGGTCGCCAAGGGTGCGTCCATTTCCGTGGCTACGCCGCAATCGCCGATGTCTTGGAGCATTACCGAAATCCTCGACGTTCACGAAGGTAGTCGTTGATGATCTCGCAGGTTTCAGAAAGTCCCGCCCCAGTATTAAGGCGGTGGCGTGCAACAGCTTCGATCTTGCGATTCTTGTCTGCCAGTTCCTTGACTTCAGGTGAGAGAACGCCTGGATTTAGAGCGTCGGGCAACGGAATATCACCGTGCCGAATGACAAGATTCAGTTTCTGCTCAACCCGCTCTACCACCGCCAACATTTGCCGCATCGACTCATCCGCTTGCGGAAGGGAAACCAACTCCGATGCAGGCAGATGGTTCACTGGGTCCATTGCCGAGCTGATCAAGCGCTGCGCCTCTTCCATCGTGACCACGCCGCGCTGCCAAGACGAAACCACAGAGCCGATGCGATTTAGGTCGGGTGTCGTATTCATAATGCTTGAGACCGCTGATTCCATTTGTTGTTGCGTTTGCCATCGTCCTCAGCAAAACTCATACAAGCAAGGGAAAACCGATCTTCCTAAAGGGCTTATTGAGTTTTTGGTTTTCCCGCCGTTTCTGAGTCCGTGACCTCAAAGTAGGTTTCAATTACGCTATAGGGTAGAGGGGGAGGGAATGATGGAGGGAGCCCGTAGGGCGACCGGAATCATTCCCTCCCCCTGGCGGCTCAAAACAGACATGGAAATATGAGCAATAGCAACCCATCCCAAGGACCGGACCAGGGGACCGTGAAGAAACGGCGGTTCCTGACCGCCGAGAAGAAGTTCCAGATCTACCTGGAAGCTCAAGACCGCAACCAACCTGTGGGCGAGATCCTGCGTCGAGAAGGCCTCTACTCGACCGATCTGGCCCGCATCCGTCAGCAGGTTAAGGAAGGGGCCCTCCAACGCCTCGGCGCCAAACCCGGGCGCAAGCAGGACCTGGTCAGCACCGAGGCCTACGAAGCCATCAAGCACGAACTCCAGGAGAAGGAACGGACTCTGGCGGATCTGGCGGTCGAACTGGCGATCTTGCGAAAAAAAACGAATGGGGGTTCGTGGGACCGATAGCGGACCAGTGGATCAACGAGCAAACCAAACTGGAAATCCTCGCGGTGATGGAGACCTCCCAGCAACAAGGTGTTTCTGTACGACGTAGTTGTTCGATCCTGGCGATCGAACAGCGTCGTATCGTTCGTTGGCAACAGCGGGTTCGCCAAGGACAGAGCCTGGCCAACCTGACCCCCGGTCCCAAAGCGGCGTTGCATCGGGTTTTGCCCGAGGAGATCGACCAGATTGTGGCGATGGCCAAGAGTCAGGAGTACGTCGACCTGTCCCATCGCATCCTGGCGGTCACGGCTTGGGATAAAGGCCTTTTCCAGGCTTCCTTCTCCACCGTCTACCGGGTCCTCAAGGCGCAGAACCTGATGACGGCACGAGGTCCTGGCGGAGCTCACAACGGCAACTCCAAGGCTCCGGTCCGCAAGGATCTGACCGGGCCCAACCAGCGCTGGTGTTGGGACATCAGCTACCTGATGACGTTCCAGAAAGGGGTGTATCTCTACCTCTACCTGCTGCTGGATGAGTACTCCCGCAAAGCCCTCCAATGGCGCATCAGTTGGCAGCAGACGGCCGAGGAGTCTCGGCTCCTGCTGGAGGGAGGTCTGGTGGCGCAGAACATCCTGGACCTGCCTGAGGACCAACGCCCCGAGGTCATCAACGACCGCGGCCGCCAGATGAAAGCCAAGCCGATTCAGAGACTGTGTGAGGATCACCACATGCCTCAGTTGTTTGCTCGCCCCCGAACTCCCAATGACAATCCGTTCATCGAGTCCGCCTTCAGCACCGTGAAACGAGCCCCGGAGTATCCCGGTCGATTCCTGGATGACGGCCAAGCCGTCGCCTATTTTGATCGGTACTTTACATGGTACGACACGGAGCATTACCATTCGGGCATCGACTACGTCACCCCTCAACAAGCCCACCAGGGGCTGCGGCAGAAAATCGTCGCTCAACGACGCGTCAAAAAACTTGCTCAGCGACGCCGGCGCAGAGAAGAAAATCAAAACCAAAAGACCGGCACACGAAAAACAAACAAACCCACAACAATAACCGCCTCCCTTGTAGCGTAATTACCCGACCGCTGAGGTCATTAATTCAAAAACGCGCCGTTTTGCATCTGTTAAAGACCTGACTTCCACCTCAATTTTATACACTAGGAATTCGAAAAGAAAAGCAACGTGTGTTTCACCCAATGTTTATGCGGGTCCCAGGGCCTTCGTCCGATTCACTAGTAAAGGAGCATGATCGACCTCCTAGTGTATAAAGTATACACTAGGGACTGCGGACTTTCATCCTTTCTCAAAAAGGGGACACTCAAATGGCCCAATGAAATCAAGGTAAATCACAATTGGCTCTATGTCAAAAATCCTAGTGTATAAAAACCGGGTGGAATTCAGGTTAAAGAAGGGCGGTGGTGCGGTAGATTCTCCGATCAAAAACGAGATGCAACTTTATTCGCCATCCAAAGCTCGTTGGCTTCGACCATACCTGCTTTGACCTTGACTCCGTGAAGTCTCTGGGCATTATCGCGTTAGATGAAGCCGATTATTCAAGTTTTCAGCCACTGGATTGGGATCTTCGCTTGCCTCTTGCTTCTGACTTCCTGCAGCCGCGCTTTGCGATTGCAGGTGGTCTTGGATGGGAACGAGGCGGTTTCGAAAGGAATGCCTGTCTTTGTGGATGCAATGGAGGCGGGTAAGGTGGTTTCAGTAGGGGAGGAAGGCGGGGAAAAGGTCGCCGATCTCGCCATCACCGTGACCGAAGCCCGGCAGCGCTTGCGCGTTGGCGCATTGCGCGTCCGTGAACCCGGACGCATCCAGATCAACACTGACGCCGTAAAGGAAGGCGCGGCCGCCCTTCCCCGTGGGGCGCGTATTCCCACCACGTCGAAGGTGGGGTATTGGGTCGCAAAATACAGCCAGACATCGACGCTCGCGGTGGTCGGGATTGCCATCGTGGCTCTGGTGATTCTCTGGTTGGTGTTCCGGTCGCTCGTGGGCACGATTGGCTTGGTTTTGTGCGTCCTGCTCGCCGGCGTGGTGACTCAAGCCATCCACCCCTTTGTCGTGCCGTGGGTCGAAAAGGCCATGAACCGCATCGGTCCGCCACCGGCGCAAGCGCCAACCCAGCCGGTCCAGGAACCGAAGACGCCCCCGACGCCGGCCGAGTCCGCCGCGAAGGGCACCCTGCCGCCCGCCGCCCAGGTCTATAAGCAAGCGGAGGCAACCATCATCGAAGTGATGAATTCCCGTCCCTCGCCGGTGGTGTTGACGTGGTGCGGCGTGTTTGTGGTGTTGTTCATCGGGTTCAACATCGTTCTTGGGCGAGTATCACGGGTATGGCGGAAGTGACCGAAACGCCAGTCAAAGCGGCTGACAAAAAGTTGAAGCCGCCAATTTGGCTGTGGATCCTCGCCGTCATGCTGTGCGCCAATGCGGTTCTCCTGTGGCTCGGCTTGACCGAGGATGGCATCACCGTGGGCAAGACCCTGAAGAAGGAGGTGTTGGGTATCACGATTCGTTTGGTGGATGAAAGGCAGACTTTCTCCATTGTTTCGGCGGTTTTCAAGCTGCGCAGCGACGGCAACCACTTCCTGTTCTTCGTCATCTTCCTATTTTCGATCGTTTTTCCGATCGTCAAATGGACGGCCAACGCGCTGATCTGGGTCACCCTGAAGCGACACGGCCGGGTGGTGGACAACCGGTTGGGGCGGGCGGCGCACTGGCTGCATTACATGGGCAAGTGGTCCATGCTCGAGGTTTTCGTCGCCGGACTTCTATGCGTGCTGCTTAAACTCGGCGATGTCACCCGGTTCCAGATCGAAGGCGGCATGTACTGGTTCTTCGCAGCCGTGTTTCTGAGCCTTGTCAATGCGCACTGGACCGAAAAGACTCTGCGGGTGAGTAGCAGAGGCGTCCCGCCTCTAAGCGGCGAGACGCCGCTTCCACTTTGAGAAGTGGGCTTGCATCGAAGCGTGGGATGAATAATGTTGCTTTATGAGCTATCAAACATTGGAAGTTGAACTGGACCACGGTCAGATCCGGCCTAACAAGGCCGAAACCCTGCCGGTCAAGGCGCACGCGCTGCTCACCATTTTGGAATCGCGCAATATCGAGGCACCCAACCCGGTCCAAAGTCCTGGAGCCGGGCTGCGGCGTTTCCTGTCGCAACACGATTTCCTCCTCACCCCGGAGCAGTTTCGGACCAGCATGGCCGCCGACTTTTGGGAACAATGACCCTCGCTGGCGGCTGCTTTGCGTGCCAATATATTGACCCTGGCTACCAACGACGCCTGCTTCGATATAGTGCCGGGCTTGACCGTGTTCAAACCCGATGACCTGGGTTAGCTGCATCACCGCGCTGCGATGCGTGGCTCGCTGGCGGCATGTTTTCGTACTTGGCATATTCCCAGAGAAAGCCGATATTCCATTCATGCAAACGCTCTCGTTAACGGAAGCACAGCAACACCTGGTAGAACTGGTGCGCAGCCTCAAGCTTGAAGGTGAATTGGTTATCACCGACGCCGACAAGCCCATCGCGAAGCTCTTGCCTGTGCCGGAGCATACTTCCCTGCGCGATCTCAGTCCCAAGTCTGTGGGCGCGGTTCTTCGTCCGTTTCCTTTTCCGGAAGACGATACGCTGAGTGAAATGCTCGAGGCGCGACCATGATCGGGGCAGACACCACTTTCCTGGTTCAGCTTGAAACGCATCCTCGACACCCAACTGGCCGCAACGCTTTGGTGCGCGGGCATCCAACGACTCGTCACCTCGAATCCGTCGGACTTCACACTTCTCGGCTTCGAAACGCTCGTTCCTTGAACACCCGCTTGGCGGTGAGTTAGGCATCCGATTCCTCCGCGCGCGCCGCCTCCGGCAGTTTGGCGTCGGCGCGGTCAAGGTTTCACCTTCAATTGTTCGGCCAGAGCCAGTTTGATCTGGTTGATGTCGAAGGTCAGAAATTCCCGCGCGCCCAGGTGCAGCGCCGTCGCCGCATGGAGAACGTCCAGGCTGCGGTGCCCGCCCGTCATGGTGTGGCGTTTGGAAAGGGTTTCGGCCAGCCGGTGAACGTCCGGCCAGTCGGCAGTGGCCACCACCAGCGCGCCGGTGTCCAGATTGGATTGAAGTTTGGCGAGCGCCACTTCCGCCACGCTTTGGGGATAGCCTCTGATTTTGTCTCGCGCCTGAAGCCAGACTTGAAAGCGGACGCTCTGGCGAAATTCGTAAAGCAGCAGGCCGGAGACGGACAACGCTTCCGGCATCTTCTGAAAATGCGCCGCTGCCGTCAGCGAGTTGTCCTGCCGCACATACAGCGCGCACAGAAACGACGTGTCGGGAAAGGCAATCATCCTTCTTCGCCTTCCAATTCCGCCGCGCGCATTTCGGCAACCTCCCTGGCGGAAAAAATGCGGTCGCCCCAAGTGGCTTTCAACTGCGCCATGATGTCAGGTTTGACGAGTTTGGGCGTTTTGACGGACGTGGCCGGCAGGAGGCGGGCAAAAACTTTCCCCGCCTTGGTGATTGCCACCGGCTCGCCTTCGGCAATCCAGGCGGCGACTCGGGGAAAGTGATTTCGCAAATCTCTGACGGTGGCTGTTTTCATCGTGATACCAATATGTATCACCACTCTAAACCTGTTAACGGCGTTCCAATCGCCGGGTTGTCTTCACCGTCGGCTGGCAGATGTTACCCGGTTCCAGATCGAAGGCGGCATGTACTGGTTCTTCGCGGCCGTCTTTCTGAGCCTCGTCAATGCGCACTGGACCGAGAAGACGCTGCGGGTGAATGCTGCCGGCAAATAGCCATGAAAGCCACGACATTGCTTGTGCTGTTGATCGCTGCGGCGTGCTTTATCAACGCCGGGTTGGCGCCTTGGATCCGATGCTTCACCAGGGTCATTTGCCCGTCACTTTCGTTGATCCTCGCTTTCGCAAATTGCAAAGCCCCAGTTGTCAAAACGTGAAAGACATGAAAAAAAGACATGAAATATCTTGTCAAACCGGTGCCGATCCCAAATAGTGAGGCCCATTTCCAACCGGATCGATCGAAAAGCCTTGCTTTGTGAGGCTATGGAGTAGGAGGACGTCCGTGGACGTCTTGAAGTTCGTCACCGATTGGGTGTGGGAGTATCGTGGTTGAAAATGAAACCAACAGATCAACACCGGAGTCCACAGGGGGGCGCGAGGCGTTACCAAAGCCTTAAGCATCCCAGCCGGCTCCTTACGATGATTCGCGTATGACTGACTGGAAACAAAAACTCCTCGCATTCCTGCACGATCCGCCGACCAAGCCCTTTAACGTAGCCGACCATCGCGAGTTGGCGGAGTCGTTGATTCGCAACGCAGGTCTCGATCCGGCGGAAGCAGCATGGTTCTTCGCCAAAGTGTGTGATCACACCGCTGCGGCAGCGGATCGCGCCGTGTGTCCCGCCATGAAAGCCGATTGGCAGGCAGAAGCCGTCGCTTTCAATCATCCGCTCGGAGGTGGTGCACTTCATTTCGAGCCGCGAATCACTGCCGACCAGGCTGAGACCATGGTTGCAGCAGCACAGCCACACGTGCTTCCGTACGACCAATTGCCTGCAGACCAGCGTGACTGGGCTCGCTTCTTCTGCCACTGGCGCCTATGGCCGGAATGGTGTGCCAAAAAAGACCCTCGCCTCGTTCACCTGCCAGCCGAAATACGTGTGCCTGACCACACGGTCTGGACGCATTGCAGTGTGGTAAGTGCGCTCCAAACCTGCGTTCGGACTACGGGTGCAGGGGAAAACCTCCAAGTTCGAGAATTCAAACCGACCTTCCTCTTGGTCCAGATTGGCCCAGTGCAGGAGTTCATCGCCCAAGCCCGGCCCACGCGCGACCTGTGGAGTGGAAGCTACCTGCTTTCCTGGCTCATAGCTCATGGAATCAAGGCGGTCACCGATAGCATTGGGCCAGATTGTGTGCTTTTCCCGAGCCTGCGCGGCCAGCCGTTGTTCGACTTCCTCCACAAGGAGAGCCTGTTTAAGCCACTCGAACTTTGGGAAAATACAGACTCCGACGGCAAGAAGCGAAAACTTCACGCCGACGAACAAATCCTGACGCCCAACTTGCCCAACCGCTTTCTGGCTGTTGTGCCCGAGTGGCAGGCCAAGGAATTGGCAGAGGCTGTCAAGGATGCCATGCTCAAGGAACTGCGCCAGGACATCAGTGAGGCTTGTTGGAGTTGGTTGGCTAAAATCGGCTGCCCGCTTAACCAAGACGCTCAAGCCCGTTGGCACCAACAGATCGATCAGTTCCTCACCGTGCACTGGCAGGTTTGCCCCTGGGAAGCCAATGTCAAAAACGCCATGGCCGCATTCAAGTCCATCCCTGCTGGCAAGTTTCCTGCCGAGGATAGGCCAGCCGTCACACCTGGCGAGGCGCTGGAGTTGTCTTACAACGCTGCCACCAAAGGAATCCCGTTCTCAGACCTCGATCCGCGCAACTACCGGCATCGCTCATGGAAGGAAGGAGAAGTCTGGAAATCCTGCTGCGTGGACACGAATGGCAACGACCTCAAGTCGGGTGGAGCTCCGCTTATTGAGAATCCTGGTTTCGCCTGGGCCGCGCACTACGCCAAAACTGAGTTCCTGCTGGCTGCTCGACGGAACACCCGCGACTTCGAACTTTGGGCCGCTTCCGATACTGGCCGGCTAGGCCAGGATAAGGACATGCTTTCAGGTAAAGAGGAAGCGATCGGCGACAAAGCGTGGCGCGACCAACTAGCGTCCAAACGACCATGGCTTTTCCACTCAGGGGAGCAACTCGGGGCCATGAACCTTATCAAACGGGTTTGGCACGCAGCTTACCTGGAGCCGAAGAAGGGCCTCAACCGTCTGCCGCGTTTCGATTCCGTGCCGGCTGTGGCCGCCGCTTCGTTTGCCATCGAAACCATCGAAACACTGGCGGATAACTCGGCTGCGTGGGGGCACTTCGTTTCTTTCCAGCGCGCAGCTATGGCTGCACGCAGACACTTTTCAGCCGCCATATCCTCAAAGAGCAACGAGCACGAATGGAGCGCTGAAACTGACGGCTCAGTGTGGCATGTCACCGAGTGGGATCGTGCCATTCAGGACGCGCACAAAGCCGGTCTATCAAAAACCGAGCTTCAAGCGGCCAGAGACGCGCTCCACCGGCTCCAAGGGGAAAAGGCGTTAAACCGGTCGCCGCTGCCCTACGTCGCGATTCTAGCCATGGATGGCGACTCAATGGGCCAGTGGGTCAGTGGGGCGAAATCGCCCCTGCTCAAGGGACAACTTGCGAAGGACGCCGAGAAATATTTCCAGAAATGTGAACATCTCAAGAAGCTGCTGGAAACCCCGCGCCACGTCTCGCCCAGCTACCATCTCCAGTTCAGCGAAGCGTTGGCCAACTTTTCTCTTTACTTAGCCGCACCGATCGTCGAGTTCTTCCACGGGCAACTCCTTTACAGCGGCGGCGATGACGTGCTGGCGATGTTGCCCGCCGCCGAGGCACTGCCGTGTGCACGGGCGCTACGCGATGCTTTCCGTGGCGATCCGGATCTCTGGCGTTGTTTTGATTCCAGCCGGGAGTTTGTACCTGCAGACTCCGCCTCCCCCTTCTTGCCTGGCAAATCCGGCCAGGATGGTTTTATAGCCGTAAACAGGCAGGCTCCGCTCTGGCAGCGGCTCCGTCTGAGAGGTTCCCTGCCTCGTGGCTACACACTGCTCGTGCCCGGCAAGAACGCCGATATTTCCGCCGGGATCGCCATCGGCCACATGCACACGCCACTGCAAAACCTCATCGAAGCGGCCCGCGAGGCGGAGAAGCGGGCCAAGAAGGCGGACGCGAAAGGCGGTTACGGAAAGGCCGCGTTCGCTGTCAGCCTATTCAAACGCTCTGGTGAAGTGCAGCAATGGGGAGCCAAGTGGAGGCAGTCCGACGGCTCAGCTCCCGCCCTCGAGCTTGCGACCGAGTTCGCCCGGTTGTCCATGGCTGATGGTTCCCGACCGGCCATTCTCTCGAATCGCTTCCCCTACACCCTCGCGCGTCTGCTCGCACCTTACGCCGAACGCGCCGGGAGCAGTGAGTTCAAAATTGAAGCGGTGAATGGCTTCGATCCGATCCAGGTCTTTCCTCGAGAGGTCCAGCACGCGGTTCGCCAACATAGCCCCGATGGCTGGCCGAAAGGAGAAGGCAAAGCGTTCCTCGCCCTAATCCAGCAACACCTTGAAGCTTGTCGAAGCCATCGTCTCGACGACTTCCTTGGTCCGTTCGTGACCACCAGCTTCCTCAACCGTAACGAAGAATGACCATGCAAACCTTTGACTTCATCCCCGCTGACACCTTGTTCTGCCGCGACGGACGTCCGCTCGCGGCCGGGAGCAGTTTTGGCCGAGGTGCCCATTTGCCATTGCCGCCGCTCCTGCACGCCGCCATACGCGCGACTTTGCTACGCTCAACGGACTGCACGCCTCGCGGCAAGAATGAGTTCGGTTCGCCTCGTCCCGTCAGCACCAGCGGCATGCACCATAAGCCCATAGGCACGGCCGCCTTTCAATGGCTCAGCTTGCGCGGGCCATTTCCAGTGAAAGAAGAGTCCACCTTCTTTCCCATCCCACGCGACCTGGTGTCTGGAGGTGCCGAGTCCCTCGCATACCTGCGATTGCGACTTAACCAAGAAAACCACAACGATCTGCCGGTGCCCCTCCGCTATGCCGCCGCCTCGGATGCCAAACCGAGCAAAGACGATCTCCCCGCCTGGGTGGATTTTAACTTCCTGCAGGCTTACCTCAAGGGGAACGCCACAAACTCTCTGCAGCGCCCGCCGAACGCGGATCTTTGGACCTCCGAATACCGCATCGGCGTCGCGCTGGATGACGAAACGCACATTGCCGCCGCCGGACAACTCTACGCTGCTGAACATTTGCGGCTGCGCGATGGCGTTCGGTTGCGCTTTGCTGTCCCTCCTCCTCCCGACCATCACGTCCGGCGCGCAGAGGAAAGAAACATGACCGTGGACGACATGGACGGGACCACCCTGCAACTGGGGGGCGAACGGCGCTTTGGCAGGATCGAAAAAGCGCCCATGGAGTTACAGCTTCCCTCCGCCACCATAACTGGCAAGCGCGTCAAATGGCTCCTCCTTGTGCCCGCGATTTTTGCTCATGGCTGGCGGCCTGGATGGATTGCCGAGGACGGCACCGTGAAACTACGCGTCGTTGACAAGGAAGCCCGGCGTGAGTTCCGGCGGCAACGGCGTGACGCAGGATGGCACTATGACGGGTCCACGGATGCGGCGGATCAGATCGGCGCCAAGCTGGTTGCCGCTGTAATCGGCAAGCCGCAGCCGATCTCCGGCTGGGATCCGCTGCACAACTCCGGTTCTGTTGGCCATTCTGACAACCCCGCCACTGGCGGCGGCAAGCCCACTTTCCTCGCCGTTCCGGCTGGCTCTGTCTTCTACTTCGAAGCTGGCGACGAAAAGGAAGCACACAAACTGGCCATCGCCCTGCAGGGCCGTTGCCGCAGCGACTTCCTGGGCGAGAAAGGCCTCGGCTTGGGCGTTTGTGGCAACTGGCAACATCAAACGTCCGCGGACGTCTCCGAATGTGCATTTTAACCATAAAACGTGTAAACCTAATTCTATGAGCGAACCGAAACCATACTTCCTGTTCACCAGGACCCCGCTCCATATCGGCGCGGGCCAGTCCGTCGGCTATGTGGACCTGCCCATCCAACGCGAACCACATACCCGCATTCCTATTGTCCCCGGTAGCAGCCTGAAGGGCGTCCTGCGTGACCGTGATGAATTCGAATCAGCCGACAAGGAGTGGCTGTTCGGGCACGAGAACGGTGAAGCCGATCAGTCAAAATTTCGAGCCGGAGCTTTGCTGATCGGCGAAGCTCGAGTTCTCTGTTTTCCTGTGCGCTCAGCTAAGGGCAGCTTCGCCTGGATCACTTGTCCCCTGGCGCTCGCCCGTTACGCGCGGGATGCGAAGCCGCAGAACGGCCAGATGCAAGCGCTACCAAACGACTTCCCCGGGGTGACCGAGACACCGCAGAACAACACCGTCAACGTCGTCGCAGGCAGCGAAGTCACTCTTGCGGACAACAAGATTATACTCGAAGAATACACTTACACCGCCACAACCGATGGCGCTCTGATGCAGGCGCTGCGCGAATGGGAGACACACCTCAAAGAACTCCCAGGTCTCAAGGACGACGCCGTCTGGAAACTCCTCCCCGGCCGTCTGGTCATCGTCCCCGACGGCATCTTTTCGTTCTACGTGCAGAGTAGCTGCGAGATCGCCCAACACGTCGCCATCAACGACGAGACCGGCACCGCGAAAGACAAGGCGCTTTTCAACCAGGAGAACTGCCCGGCCGAGACGCTCTTCCACGGCGTCATGTCAGCACAGAAAATCAATGGCAAACCAGCGGAGGGCGAAGACGGGGCGTTGAGCAAGCTGGCCAGCCTTGACGGCAAGCCCCTCCAAATTGGCGGCGGCGAAACTACCGGCCTCGGCTGGTGCAGTTTCATCTTTAATCCCGGCCAGAACCAACCGCAGCAGTAAAGGAGAACCGCCATGCAAAATCTTGATCAGATTCGAGCCGACAACGCATTGATTGCCGCTGGTCTCAAAGACGACCCGGCGAACTCATACCCGCGTGAGAAAAAATGCAACAGCAAGGCAGTGGACAAGCTGCCCGCATTGATTGTGAATAATGGTCTGCTGGCGGCAGCGGCCTTCGCGTTGAAAAAGGCCAGCATCGACAGCAAGCTTGTCGATGCTATGGACGCAGTTGCCTGGCATCTCTCCGATACCCGCATCAGTCGACTTTCTGCCCAGCACCGACGCACTGAGCCGATGCTTCAGCATTTTTGTGCCAGTCAATCCATTACACTTCGCTTGGCCACAGCCGAAGCTCTTGCCTTCCTTAGCTACCTCAAACGTTTCGCAAAATCCGAGGACTGACCTATGCCACTGCCCTCTGACACTGCCGCGGCGGTCGGCCAAACAAACACCGGCCAGGACAACGAAGGCGTCGATTTCGTCGTGGCATCGCGATCACTGATGCTCGACCGCTTTCCCAACCCAAAACTTGAAAAGGAAAACCGCCACAATTTTTTCACCAACTCTTTCAAAAAGGCCGCCTATCCGGAAAAGTCTGAGGCTTGGCGGGAATTCCTCGGAGAAAAACTTGCCCTTTCGGATGACCAACTTCTCTTCTTCCAACTCAAATCTCGGCTGATGGTCAACATGGCGGGCAGCGTGATGGAAAACGCCGGCTTATGCCTCGACCGCTTTAGCGGTCTACCGGTGATCCCCGGCAGCGCCACCAAGGGTTGTGCCCGCCGCATGGCTACCCAGCAAATGCTTGCCCGGAGTGCGGAGGACCCGATTGCAGGTACCGATGAATTCGCCTCTGACTTGGCGGACATCGCGATGACATTCGGCTGGACGGACTCCGAGTGGAAAAGCGGACGCAAGCAGAAGCGGAAAGATGGAAGAATCATCGAAACCGAGCCACACTCTGATTTCTGGTGGGCAATGGCTGCAGACGTTGGCGACCATTCCGCCGATCCTCAGCGAAACTCTCGATGGGCTGAAGTATCGGAAAAGACTGCCGCCATGCTGTTCAAGACGCTGCACGCCAAGCCAGGGAACCCTGAAAAGCCGCTGGCGCCGCAGCTTCCGAACTTCGCTGGTTCGGTCTCCTTCCTGGCTGCGTGGCCAGTGAAGGTGAGCGCAAAGAACCTCCCGGCGGGCACGCCGCCCGAACTCGGCAGGCTCGAACTTGACGTTGTTACATGCCATCACGGGAAATATTACAGCGATAACCCCGGCTATGCCTCAGCGCCGGATACCGAAGACCCCGTGCCTGTCATTTTCCCTGCTGTGGCACCTGCACATGTATTTGTCTTTGCGCTCCTACCGCTGCGTAACTGTCCCAGCAACCTGGTAGCCAAAGCACGCACCTGGCTTTCTGAGGGCCTGGCCAACTTCGGCCTCGGTGCCAAAACGACAGCAGGTTATGGATGGTTTGAGGATGTCAGACAACAGATGATTCCTTGGTGTAACCTGGAACGACTCAAGGCAAAGCTCAGAAACTTCGAGAACTACTCGGACACTCAGAAGGATGATGTTGTGTTGAACCTCTCTGACCAACCAGATATCTGCAAAGCGTGGTCCGAATTCGAGCCCGCCAGTTTCGAGCCGATTAAACAATACGCAACCCGTCAGGGCATCGAGCTTCTATGAAACAACTCTTTCATATCACCTTCATCACGCCTTGCTTCTGCACGGGCGCAAATCAACTTGAGGCGGAGATTCGCCCGGCATCGATTCGCGGATGCCTGCGGTGGTGGTTTCGCTGCGTCGGTGGCAGCGCCGCTCAGGAATCAATAGTCTTCGGCTCAGCAGCGGGGACTGGCTCAGCTAGCGCATTGCTGTTGCGAGTGTGCAATGTGATTCGGTCGTCCAAGGATTACGCGCCGACCTATAAACGGCTTGCCGATCCAGGTGCCTACCTGAATTACTTTCTGGGTGCCAAGACGAATGAGCGGCCAAGCCGCCTGTGGGAAAATGAGCCAGACGAGGCGGTTGACCGGTGCGGAAAATCCCGCCAAACAGCGTTCTACCCTCAAGATTCAAGCTTTGAGTTAGAACTTTGTTGGCTGCGGATGTGTGGGGCTGATATAAAGCAGCTTTTCGATACCGCGCTTGACGCCTTCCTTCGTTTCGGCAGCCTTGGTTACAGGAAATCGCGCGGTTTTGGTGCGTGGTGCTGCGCGGAGAGGATCGAGGGATTGGAGGATACGAAGAGGACATTCGCACAGTTGCAGCAATATGGATTCTCGTCAGAGTGGACAAACGTCGGTGGAAACGACTTCCTACCTGCACTGAACCAAATCGAACAGAAACTAAAGGCCAATAAAGACTTGGGGACGGGATTGCGCTATACTCACCCAGCGCGAGCTAAGACGGCGCTGGGCTATTCGCTCGGCCCTGGTCAACGCCAGGCGAGTGCTGTGTATTTCCGTCCAGTTGGGTACCAAACAAGGGCTGGAGCAAAACTGTTGGTCTTGCTCACGTTTCAAGCACCCGACTCAATCCTTGGCCCTGACGTTATTAAACCCAACGCAATTATTAATCCCGGCCACCGGCTGTCTACGTAATCGAAGCAATGGTTCTCCTCTCCCTTGCCTCTAAACAAATCTGGCCGCAGGTGCTGGCCGTAGGCCACCTCAAGCCCGAACGCGTCTTCCTGCTTTATAGCCAGGATGCGAACGAATCGCAAGGCCCCGCTCAGCGCCTCAAGCGGTTCTTCGATGATTCAGGACTAGTGCCCAAAGGCGGTACGCGTCTGGAATTGATTCCCGACGCGGATTTTATTGCCATCGAGCGACGCCTAGACGGGCTCCAGACTAAAAACCAACTGCCGTTGGCTGATTGCGTGGTAAATTTCACCGGCGGCAACAAGCTCATGGCTACCGCCGCTTTCCGATGGGGCGTTCGGCACGCGCGCGCGTTTTACCTGGAGCGCCGTAACCAACTGACTTGGTTCACCGCGCCCGATGGCAAGATGGTTACACAACCGGAACCTCTCGACGGCCATTTGGCGAACGGACTTGATCCCGTCGCGCTGCTCCGCTGCCAACTCGATGCCTCAGAAATTGAGCGTCCAGGCCAGCTCCTAACCCTTAGTCAAAAAGGCATCGAGATGGCCGACGCTGAGTTCTTCAAGCGCCTCCAGAACGGCAATGACGTCATCCCACTCCTCTGCTCAAAGGGCGAGGCCAACCACGATCTCAAGGACGGCGACGCTTTGGAGTTCGCCGCCGCCGCCACGCTTCTTAAACTCGGTGTCTCTCGCGTCCAGCGCAGCCTTCGGCTCAAGGTGAAGTCTTCGCAGCAGACCGGCACGCGATTGCCGCATGCTGAGATTGATCTGTTGTTCACGTGGGGCGGACGCCTCTGGCTCGTGGACTGCAAAGACCGGATGCCGGCTGAAAATCTGGCCGACAACCTGCGTCGGATGCTCCCGCGCTTGTCGATCGACGTCAGGGAGCTTTTCGAACGTATCCGAAAGGAACTCTCCATCAGCCAGACGAAGGCAATGAAGGAGGATCTGCTTGCCATCCGAGAAGCCGGCGGATTGTTGGGTCAGGTGGTGTGTGTGCGCAAAGCTGAACTGCCGGAGGAAGTGGTGCAATACGCCCGTCTCAACCACATCGACGTGGTTCGCAAGAACGACCTGGTAACCGGTTTGCGCGACCTCTTGTTTCCCAACCGTCCTCCTGACGGCGACCAATTGGATGAATTGGCGGCGAGATTTCGAAAGTCCTGCCCCGCCTAGTCCAGTGCTCACATCCCTATGCTCCTTGAACTTCCTGAAGCCCCGTCACCGGCCCGGCCGAGATTTTCAACCACAACCCGCTCTGAAATATGAAAACCACTGGCAAATCTAAGGTCCGCCAGACCAGCCCAACCGAATCCGTCCAGGGTGGTCAGATCGTTCTTCTGAGCGTCACCGGCATGTCCCCGGCCGTCCTGACCGAGACCGTCTGGGCGCTGGCCTTCCCGGCGGACCGGGACCGGCTTCCCATTATCCCGGATCGTGTCATTGCCCTCACGACGATCGTCGGACGTGACGCCATTACCCAACAGCTTTTTGGTCCAGACTGTATCTGGGAGAGCTTGCGCAAAGCGGTGTTAGGCAGCCGGCATTCGAGCGATTCGCGTCTCTGCTTTGGCACCACCGGCGATTGCGTCAAGGTTTTCACCCGCAAGTCCGGGGGCCGGACAACCGAGTTGAAAGACATCTCGACTGAAGCGGAAAACACCGCCGTGGCCGATTTCATCACCGACGAGCTTTGGGGCCATGTGGAAAAGCCCGGCACGCGCCTCATCGCTTCCATCTCCGGCGGCTTCAAGACCATGAGCGCCTTGTTTTTTGCCTGCATGTCGCTGCTCGGACGCAAGGACGATCTCATCACCCATGTGCTCGTCAACGCACCATACGACACTGTGCTTGATCCGCGTTTTTTCTTTCCGGCTCAACTGCGGCAGGAACTGCGCGACCGGGACGGCCATCTGCATTCGGCCCGCCAGGCGCGACTGCGTCTGGGCTTCGTGCCGTTTGTGCCGTTGCAGGATCTGCTCGAGAAATACACGAAGCCCCGCAGTTACTCCGACCTGGTCGAGCGGTGTCGGGGGAACTTGAGCCGGCACGTCCGCCAACCGGTCAGGCTGCGCCTGGTCGTCTCCCGGCGCCAGGTGCAGGTCAACCAGGTCACGCTGACCCTGGCACCGCAGCCCTTTCTGTTTCTATTGTTTCTGGCCGACCGTGCCCTGCGCGCGGAACCGCCTTTGGCAAAATATGTGGAGGTATTACAGCCATTCCTCGAATTCGCCACCCGTTTTCAAATGCAATGGAAAGACCGCCATGCTCCTTGGGCCGCCCCGGGGAAGAAGCTTTTCCCAAAGGACTTCGAGACCAGCGTCAAAGATCACGACGATGGTCCAATCCGCACGAAGCTTCTTTACCGCATTGCGTTTGTGGTACGGCGGGTGCCCGGCGCGGCAGTGCTGGAGGCATACCTCCCCCAGCCAGGACGCTGTACGCTCGATCTCCCACCGGAAGACATCGAAATTGGGGACGTCTCAGGACGGCCTCATCCATGACCAGCCGGCTTTCCTGTGCCAACCTTAAGACTATGAACTTGCCACTACTGTCCGGTCATTGATAGGGCTAAAATGCCAAACACCCCTGTGGTTATTGATGATTATCGCTCTCTTGACCTGCTCACGATATAAACCAAAAAAGTCGTTTTCGTGGAGCAGGAAAAGTGCCAATCTCGGAAATGTCCACCGAAAAACTCGTTTTCGCGCAACTCATGCAATGGGTGCCGCATTACCATTTCCAACGCTTAGTCAAGCGATATAAAGGAAACTATAAAGTCAGCAGCTTTGTCTGCTGGGATCAATTCCTCTGTATGGCCTTCGCCCAACTGACTTATCGCGAAAGTCTGCGCGATATCGAAGCTTGCCTACGCTCTCGCCCTAACTTGCTCTATCATCTAGGCATTCGCGGTAACGTATCCCGGAGTACCTTGGCCGATGCCAACGAACTACGGGATTGGCGGATCTATGAGGAACTGGCGCACTGGTTGATTGCCCGCGCTCGCAAACTCTACGCCCACGATGACGTGGGGGTGGACTTAGACGAAACCTTGTATGCGTTGGATTCCACCACCATCGACCTGTGTCTGACGCTCTTTCCCTGGGCGCGTTTTCGCCGCCACAAAGCTGCGGTGAAGATGCACACGCTCTTGGACCTGCGCGGGGCCATCCCCACGTTTATCCGCATCACAGAAGGCAAATTGCACGATGTGCATTTCCTGGATGAGTTGATTTTGGAAGCGGGTGCTTTCTACGTGATGGATCGCGGCTACTTGGATTATGCCCGACTGTATCGGTTTGTCCTGGAGAACGCCTTCTTTGTCACCCGGGCCAAATCCAACATGAACTGTCGTTGGGCCGCGTCGCGACCTGTGGACCGCGCAACTGGATTGCGGGCGGATCAGACGGTCTACCTCCAGGGCACACAAGCGGCCTTAGACTATCCAGGCCCCTTACGCCGGGTGAGTTACTATGATGAGGAGACCAAGAAGCACTTGGTGTTTCTAACCAATAACTTCACGTTGCCGGCCTTGACCATCGCGCAGATATACAAGCGTCGGTGGCAGATTGAGTTGTTCTTCAAATGGATTAAGCAAAACCTGCGCATCAAGGCGTTTTTTGGCACGTCGGACAACGCGGTAAAGACGCAGTTGTGGATTGCCGTTTGCGTGTATATTCTGGTGGCAATAGTCAAGAAGGAATTGAAATTGGAGCCGAGTTTGAGTATAATCTTGCAATTTTTGAGTGTAAACGTATTTCAGCAAGAGCCTCTGCCGCAACTGTTTACGCAAGATATCGGTGTATTTCTGAAAACCGAAACTCCTAACCAGTTGATGTTGTTAGGGATATGACCGGACGCTAGTGATATCAGCTATGATGGAACGAACATCTACAGCATACTGTACTCTCCCGACAGGGTAATCACCGACCCGAACGGAGCACCGGCCAAGTTGGGTCCTGGAAACAATCAACATGCGGCGCGGGTATCCGCCGGCCCTTACCCGCTTGACTACACAGCTGTGGGAGGTATCCTTTGGCTCTCTTTTCTCGGAGGTCGATACCTCGATACAAATTCAAACAAGTTACCATTACCCGATCTGACAGAGGCTTTCCCGCGTCGTAATCCAGCCTGTTGGTCGTGCGATTTCCAGTACAAATTGATGCCATCCGCCTATCGTCCGTTGGTCTCTTTCGGCACTTTTGCACTCAACAAGGAATACCTTGCACCCCGGTTAGTCGATGGCCGGTATCGGCAGATGGAAGAGCCAGCAACTGAAAATGAATTCGAGCAACTAGCGGACCTCTTGAAGCGGTTGCCCACACTTGATACGAACCTTTTAGTACGATCTCTTTATCAAGTGGATGAAACAAACGTGTTCGGCGGTGTGGTCATTCCCACGAAAAGCCACTGCAACGTTTTTCCTCTTGGTGGTTCCAAGGCCAGTAATCACATAGAAATTGTCGTGACCAACTTGGTGGCGGTAAGGGCAAGTGAAATGCTGCCCGATTTGGAAGGTGTTGTCACCGTGGAAGATCAACGACTGAGGATTAGTGAAGAAGATCGCTGGCGGCGTGCCGTCCTGTATAATTTGGATAAAACGGGCTGGATTATTGACACCAATGATCCTCGCATACTTGCCGCAGCCAGCAGCCAGCCACCGGGGATCAGAATCTTTGCGGCAAAGCGACCGCGCTATTATCGCTGGAGCGTTGTGTTCTTTGTATCTTTACTTCTGCTTCCGCCGATACTGTTTGCCATTCGATACAGGAAATCAAAACGGACCCTACCCAATGAATGAAACGCCCTGCGCTTTTCCACCCCGTGTTGGGTGGAATATAACACAAATAACAAAAGGAAAGACAAATGAGAGCATTAATAAGGAAGCTTAGTCGACGACAAGGTATTCAATCATTACTGGTTGCCTTTGTCGTATTTGCGACCACCGCAGTTTACGGTATCGGCTATTTCCAAGCCTGTGTTGGAAAGAGTGACGGACCCACCGGTGACTGCGCTGCTGGAGGAGGCGCCTGTCTCATAACTACAAACCCGAACGGTAAATGCGGTGCGGCGGGGCCCTCCAGCTACTGTATGGCGGCTGGCTACGGATCGGTTGCAACCACTTCACAGGCTGGAACGTGTAAATCGATGACGGCTGGAGTAGCGTGCATACTGGCGGTTCCGGCCGTTGCCGGACCCCCTGGAACAGCTACTCCTTACTGCTACTGATTGCCTCCGGCACTTGACGATGCGGACATCGAGGCCCCGGCTCTTCCAATGCAGCCGGGGCTTTCTTGTTCACGACTGCCAACCGTTCCCGTATGAAGCCAGATGGGTCGACCGACTTCTCGAAACAATCCGAATTCCCTTCGCGGCATGGCAACAAATCGGCCTCAGGATTGGAAAGCAATTGCGGTGGGTTGGTGCATTGCATTGCTGATAGCGGTCGGATTCTTAATCGCTACTGGGCTGATTCCGGGCTGGAAGAAATGGTATTCCAGCAGTGTTGCATATCGCGAACAAACCGAGGCACTACTTAGAGGATCGCTGGCATTGAATGATACACCAAGTTCATTGCGAGTCGATTTGCTTTGGCACAACGGAGGAGTCCACCAGGTATGGGGACTGGGCGTCCCGCTGTGGCGCCTTCCTTTTGAAGGGTTGGCAAAGGCTTTCGGCCAACCCGGCTTCCCCGATCGCTTGGAGTTTGGAGCTGCGCTGATGCTGCTGGCGTACTTCGCAATTAGGATACTATTGCTTCAAGATGTATCACGCAACGCCAACTGGACGCTTGCGCCACTTAGAGCTACGGTCTTACTGCTGATCTTGCTTTTCCCACCGTTTCTGACAGTTTGCAGGTTTTGCTTCAGTGTTTATGAGGAGGCTGTTGCCTATGCCTATCTCTATGGCATTGGATTATTGCTTGGCTTAGTGTCTTTCATTAGGGTTGCGACGCCTAAACAATACTTGGTCCTCTGTGCTTTGGCTGGACTCGCCCCTCTGATCAGGCCGACGCTTGGAGCATATGGGCTATCAACCATGCTTTTGCTGTGGGTGTACGGACGAAATGCTAGATTGCATTACGTACAATTACTGATCGGTCTTTCGCTGTTTTGCCTTGGAGGACTGGCATTATTATTGACAAACAGTAATCGGTTTGGATCCGCAGTGGAATTTGGGCATAGTTTGAACATCAATGGATTTCCAATCTGGTTCTTCGGTCGATTCTACAATCCGTTTCAAAAGGAACCAATCATGTCCGCAGCGCGCGAGCTATTTGGTGCAGTTTTCTGCAGCCCGGACTTTAATGTGGGTGATTGGAGCCAGCCAGGTCTTTTTTGGGGGCAGTCTTCCAGTCCCAGATGGAGACATTTTTATGCAACATGTTTTGACTTATCCTACTTGCCTGTAATATTAGCCGGCTGGATTAGTGGATTGACCAGCCTTATGGCCAAACCCAGAAACCTGCCGTGTATACCAATTGAAGGCCGAGCTACCGCCGTATGGTCTATGACTAGCGCACTTATCCTCTTCATATTTTACCTAAGAACGCCGTTCATTTCCAATCGCTACATCCTTGATCTTGCTCCGAGCCTCGCAGCCGCGATAATTGCCTTTCTATTCACAGTCGAAGGGCTTGGCCTCTATTCCGTAATCGGCAAGCGCTCGTATTTTGCAGTTATTCTGCTCATCAGCTTCTGGATGGCGGTAGAAATCTGTTTAGATAAATCAGCAGTTGAAGCGCGCCCGGTCCTCAACAGAGCTGAAATGTTGGAGGTGATTCGTGTTCACTACTCTCGGCCAGTATTCGTCAAAAACAGCTACGACAGTAGTTCCGAGTGCCGCGATTTTGGAATACCATTCAACGGTTTGGGTTGGAAATCAGACGGTCAGATGGATACGGTGGTGACGCTGTTCGTCAAAGATCCCGAGTACGTGCAACTCAGAGTCAAGACTGTTGAGCAAAGCGAACCGGTTGATATATCTAAGTTGCAGGTCAAAATTGGTCTAGAATCCTTGGTGAAGGAATCCTGGCACTATGCAGGCGAGTTTTGTGAAATCCGATTTAAGATACCCGCACGTTCTGCCTATAGGCAAGGCATTCAGACCGTGTTTGTAGCATATGTAAACACCCTCAATCCTACGGCTGCGCAATCCCCGTTACAGCTGGTGAGGGTACAATGGCGTGATTCGCTTTAACGAAATGCCATCTTCACTTGTTGAAGCTATTCGGCCCATACCGAATTGCCTGCCGGCGGTGGGCGTAGGCCAGTCCTCGATCTCCCTCGGACTAACTGCCGAAATCATATTCAAACCAAACCGTGGCCTGGTCGTCATTCTTAACTCCTCAAGACCGGTTCAACTCGTTCCAGACAATAAATGGCAAAACAAGCACTGATATCCCATAGTGGCTAGTTCAAATGGACATACCTAGAGTAAAGCGTCTTGTTACCTATGGACGGATTAATAAAAGAGACTTCGCATTACATTCTTTCGGACGGCTTTGCTTCCACTCAACTCGGCACTATCCGGCCAGCGTCGGGGCTTCCGCCTTCTTCCTGATACTCCGCATCGGTGTTGACGCGCCAGAGATCAAAGTGACCTCCCTGGATATTTCGGGCGGCCAGCAAGCCGGTCATCATGGAATGATCCTGGTTGTTGTATTTGTGCATGTCATTGCGGCCGACTACCTGGAGATTGTCAAATGCTGCAAGTGCCTGGCGAATGATAGCCACATTTTCCTGATAGTTGCTATCGTAAACCGGATACGCTTTTTCCATGCGCACCACGCAGCCATCACGAACAGTCCCGGGTTTGATCAATCCGATACGCGCCGCTTCCCTTGTGCCGAGACCTACCAATTCGGCATCCGGCTTGTT
>Ga0209429_10000579_pt1 | contig 24276 bp, 20 predicted proteins | sample BarGraNGADG00212_3_FD_184493 | JGI IMG/M metagenome (GOLD analysis project Ga0209429, IMG submission 184493) | Arctic peat soil microbial communities from Barrow, Alaska - Barrow Graham LP Ref core NGADG0004-212 (SPAdes) (version 2) | ecosystem: Environmental > Terrestrial > Soil > Wetlands >...
ATAAATACGGTATAATCTTCTATAAGGATTCTGATGGAATCTCAGATATATGAGGCTTTATTTGTATATCCATGAAGGAGGATTACGCTTATGCTGGTCAGACAAATTAATGTATTTCTTGAAAATCAATCGGGCAGGCTTGCAGAGGTTACCCGTACTCTCGGAGAGAATGATATTGATATCCGGGCACTATACATTGCCGATACTACGGAATACGGTATTTTGCGTATGATCCTCGATAAGCCCGAGAAAGCAGTTGATGTCCTGACGGCGGCTGGTTTTACAGTCAGCAGCACTCCTGTTATTGCGATTGCGATCGCCGACAAGCCGGGTACACTTGATCATGCCCTTTCTATTTTGTCGGAAGGCTCGCTTTCCCTCGAATATTTATATGCATATGTCGGAAGAACTTCTGAGGATGCTGTCGTAGTTATCCGGGTACAGGATCCGCAGCTGGCATTGCAGAAGCTTGCGGAAGCCGGAATACGTGTATTGTCCTCCGAGGAGGTTTACGGTATCTAATGAGAAACCCATATCAGAATTACGGAGTATCCGGTGCAGTGTTTGCCATGTCCGAGGAGGTCATGAAGGAGATTGCACCGGTTGTCGAAAAAATTGCACGAGTTCGCGAAATCAATCAGCTTCGCGTATTTCAGGCTTTTTGGAATGCCAGAATATCTGATTCGCATTTTGGCATGCCGACAGGCTATGGATATGATGACGTAGGCCGTGAAAGAATCGAACAGATGTATGCCGAACTATTCGGAGGAGAAGCCGCCTATGTGCGTATTCAGATAAGTGCGGGTACTCAGGCCATTGCTATGGGGCTTTTCGGTGTTCTCCGACCCGGAGATGAGATGCTTTCCGTAACGGGGCGGCCTTATGATACACTCGCATCGACGATCGGAATTTCAGGATCTGACCAGTCCGACATGGGTTCCCTCAAAGATTTTGGGGTTACCTATGCAGAGGTATCCCTGTCAGAGGACGGATCGGCGGATTTGCCTGCAATTATTGAAGCTATTAATGACAGGACAAAATTGATATTCATACAAAAATCCAAGGGGTATACAAGTCGAAGGTGCCTGTGCCGTGATGATCTGAAAAGTATCATTGACACGGTCAGGAAATGCAAGCCCGGTGTGATTATATTCGTTGATAACTGCTATGGAGAATTTGTTGAGGAACAGGAGCCCTGCTCACTCGGTGCTGATCTTTGTGCTGGATCCCTGATCAAGAATCCCGGCGCAGGTCTTTGCCCTTCCGGCGGATATATTGTCGGAAGGAAAGATCTGATAGAAAAAGTCGCTTCGCGTGCAACTGCACCAGGCCTGGGCAGTCATATCGGCCCTTCCCTTGGATTTAACAGGACAATTGCTCAGGGACTTTTCATGGCGCCTCATGTAACGGCAGAGTGTGTCAGAGGAGCCGTATTTGCTGCAGCACTTTTTGAAAAGGCAGGCTTTATTTCACAGCCGGGTGCATCTGCCGGCCGGGGGGATATTGTTCAGAGTATTCAATTTAAGAACGGTCGGCAAGTAGTGGAATTCTGTCAGATCATACAGGCGTGTTCGCCGGTTGATTCTTTTGTCCGGCCGGAACCCTGGGAAATGCCCGGTTATGATTCGCCTGTTGTTATGGCAGCAGGTACATTTGTCCAGGGGGCATCCATTGAGCTATCGGCGGACGGTCCGATTAAACCGCCCTTTATTGCCTATATGCAGGGCGGACTTGTTTTTGAACAGACTAAGCTTGCGGCGATGAGAGCTGTTGAAAAAATGGGAGTCATAACAATATGAGCCAGAGAAGGCAGGAACCAGAGAAAAGGACGTCTCCAAACAGGCCGACGCATCCCAACGGAGCTGTACCGCATAAGAGAAATCCGGCTCAAAAGCCGGATTCCTCCCGGAACCCGGCCGCTCACGGACAGGCTCAGGTGAAACCGTCTGCCCCTCGCAGAAAGACTCCTCCGATGCCATCGAATGTCCAGATGCTGACCCCCAAAAATGCAAAACCCGGCAGAAAAGTAACTCCTCTTGACCGTGCGGAACATATGCGGGCTACACAGAGAAAAAGGACGATTACCAGTGCTCTGTTTTTGTCCGTGATAGTGATATTGATTATGGTAGTTACCGCTGCCGCCATTCTTTATGTAACCGACTATGCAGCAGCAAAACCCAACTATTCCTTTGTATCCAACGGTACAATAGAGCATTCCATAGGAGCTACCGCATTAATCATCCGTGACGAGACGACTTTTACGTCTGCTGCGGAAGGATCTCTGGTTGCGCTCGCGCTTGAAGGCAGCCGGGTCTGCAAGGATCAAAAGCTTGCGATGATTATTCCTGCGGGTCTTGACAGCACTTCAGATTCGCTCCGCAACATTCAGCAGCAAATAGTTGAAGCCCAGCGGAATCTTATGGAAAAGGGAAAGGGAAGCGGAGCAGATACAATTTGTCTGGAAGCTGACAACGAGATACTGCCGATAATGAATATGATTCGTGCAGACAGTCTGGCGGACAGCTTATCTGACCTGATGTCATATTCATCCTCCATTCAGGTACTCATGGATAAACGGGATTCTGACCTGCAAAGTATTGATTTTCTGGATGAACAGCTTTCAGCCCTGATCGTCAGTAAAACGGATCTTGAGAATACACTTTCTGCACAGGCCGATACATTAATTGCTGTAATTCCCGGAATTGTCTCATACAAACTTGATGGGTTTGAGAGCACTCTGAATTCTGCTTTTATCGCATCAATTACCCAGGAACAATATGCGGATTATGTCCAGAAATCGAAAGGTATTCTTTCTAATGATCTGCAGATTGTAAAAGATGAGGCGGCTTTGCGTATATGCCAGAATGCCGAACAGTACCTTGTTACACTGGTTGCCAACTGTTCGGTAACTGATTTTCCGATGGATTCCCTTTGTGATATACGAGTTCCTTCTGAAGGTGTGGTCATAACTGACTGCAAGGTAGTTCGTTCCGTACAGGGTACAGGAGGTGTGTTTGTAGCATTCCAGACCACAAGTCAGGTGGAACGGCTTCTTGACCGCAGGACGGCAGAGATAGAGATAATCCAATCATCGACACTTGGACTGAGGGTTCCCGCATCATCGGTCATTGACGCGGATTATAAGACGGGCTTTGCAGATATTCTGTATAATAAATCCGGGTATGCCCGCAAACTTAGAGTGGTGGTCGTGGATCATGATCGTGAATATGCAATTATTGCTCCGGTAGAAGGGTTTGATTCCCCGAACCTCAGCACAATCATTATCACAAATCCAAGTACCATTTCAGAAGGTGATAAGGTGGAACAATAATGGATACTATTTCAAAATCTGAAGAATACAATATTTTGAAGGACGGCATTCGACTTCGCCTTCAAAAAGTCAGAAGTGATATAAGTGCTGCCCTTGTACAATGCGGCCGAAAAGAGGACTCGCTTACATTAATCGGCGTCTCCAAATTTTTCCCGGCAGAATATGCCTGCGCTGCCTTTGAGCTTGGTCTTGCCAATCTTGGCGAAAACAGAGTACAGGAGCTCCTTTCAAAAGACGAAGAGCTTGACAAGCTTGGCATTCATCCGGACTGGCACATGATAGGAACACTTCAGACCAATAAGGTCAGACTTATCATCGGCCGCACAAAACTTATTCATTCCGTCTCATCAGAAGAGCTTCTGATGGAAATACAAAAACGTTCGCTTGCGAATCATGTCACTACCTCCATTTTGCTGCAGGTGAATGTGTCACAGGAAGAATCAAAACATGGCTTCGATATAGGGGATATGGAACGGATTGCTGAACTTGCCGGTCAATGTTCCAATATTTCCCTGAACGGTCTGATGACAATGGCAGCGGTTCAAACTACGGAACACGAAGCCCTTCCGGTTTTTGAAAAGACGAACAGACTCTTTGCGGATCTTAAAAATCAGGTAAGGGATCCGCTGAAATGGTCTGTTCTATCGATGGGAATGAGTCAGGATTATATCGACGCTATTCAATGCGGAGCGACGCACATCAGGCTGGGAACCGCTATTTTCGGACAGCGCACCTACTAATTTGCTAAAGTATGTAAAATAACGGCCCAAAATCAAGCGTTATGTTTCTGCGCAGTTACATGTATTTTACTTGTTGCCGTATGCTATTGATTCCTCAATCTATGAATTCTATACTAATCCTAACAAATATTTTGCTCTGGAAAAACAAGTTTGCATATCTATGCATGCAGGAGTGAGTAACTGATAATTTGGAGGGATAAATAATGGCTGGCTTCTTTAAAAAAATAGTAGATAAAATTTCGGGATACTCTGATGACTCTGAAAGCGATTATGACAGCGACTACGGCTATGAAGAATCCGCGGACCAGTACGGTTATACAGCTCCGGCACAGGGTTTCACTGCTCCACAGGAACCGCAGTATACTGCTGCTCCCTATCAGCAGGAACCAAGAATGCAGTATGCACCTCCTGCTAGAAATACATCGGCACCTAAAGTTGTACCGATCAAGTCAGCCGCACCCGGCGAGCAGCAGCTTGTTATCCTGCAGCCGAATAATATTCAGTCTGCCCAGAGAGTGTGTGATCATCTTCGTGCAGGTCATACCGTTATCTGCAATATTGAGAATGTTGACGCAAAAGTTGCACAGAGAGTTATCGATTTTATTACCGGTTCCACATATGCCATGGATGGCAATGTTAAGCCGATTGATGCCAGGGCACATAGCTTTGTAGCTGTTCCCCGCAATGTCAGCCTTGTTGATAAAGAGATGAACGCACCTGGTGAAATGGATGATTTCTCTGAACCCTTCAGAATGGTTCGCTGATAAATTGGTTCATTTATCATTGTCATGCCTGGAGTAAAAACCGAATCATAAATTCATATTGAGCACTTCCGGGAGGAGCATTCGGGCGATGGGAATAGTCATTGGACTGGATATCGGTGGAAGTACCACTAAAATCGTCGGGGTGCTCGACAGAACAATTATGAGTCATGAAATTGTCCGTGCTACAGACCCTGTAGCATCTGCTTTTGGAGCTCTCGGCAAATATCTCGACGTAAATCACTTAAAAATATCCGATATAGAACGCCTGATGATCACCGGTGTGGGAGCTTCTTTCCCAAGCGGTGATCTTCTTGGCATTAAGACCATTCATGTGCAGGAATTTCTTGCGACCGGTCTGGGAGGACTCTTTCTTTCGGAACTTGATCATGCGGTGGTTGTCAGTATGGGAACAGGAACAGCCTTTGTGGATGCAAGGCCTGAGGCCGTAAGACATGTAATCGGATCAGGTATCGGCGGAGGTACAGTCCTTGGGCTGGCAAACAGTATTTTGAAAATCAGGGATTTTGATCTCTTGATTGAGCTTGCCGGCAGCGGATCCCTTCAAAATGTAGATTTAAGTATAGGTGATATTTCTCGAATAGAAATTCCCGGATTGTCCATGGAGACGACAGCATCCAATTTCGGGAAGCTGGCTGACAATGCATCGAGGGAAGACCTTGCCCTGGGAATTTTTAATCTTGTGTTTCAGTCGATTGGTACTATGGCAGTTCTTGCAGCAAGAACTACGAGACTTAAGGATGTTGTGTTTACGGGTCAGATGACACGTGTACCGCAATGCGGTGAACTTTTCCGTATCTTTTCGCAGTTGTATAGTGTACACTTCCATGTACCGGATCATGCGGAATTTGCGACAGCTATTGGAGCTGCAATATATACGGAGTAGTAATGGATAAGAATAAACGTGCCTTTGAACTGGATGCTTTGCGCGGGCTTGCGCTGTTTATGATGATTCTGCATCATATGATTTTTGATTTTCGCTATTTACTCGGCTTTGACATTTTCGCTTTTCAGGAGTCCTATTGGTTCAACGATATAGTGAGACCTGCTTTTGTCGGTGTTTTTATTATTGTATCCGGTATCTGCTGTCAGTTCTCAAGGAATAATCTTAAAAGATCACTTAAACTGCTGCTTCTGGCTATGGGATTTTCCATCGCGATGGGCGTATTTTCGTTTGTTTCAGGCAATGAATTATATGTATTTTTTAACATTCTGCACCTGCTTACGGTCGGTACTTTTCTGTATGGACTGTATTCGCTGTGGGAGACGAAGAATGCGCAGAAGCACCAAAGGCAGGATCCAAATGCAGTTCCGGTTTCGGCAAAGGGTGAGATTATCCTTCTGATATTTGCTGCGGTTGTTCTTTTCTCAGATCAGCTGATCAGTGTTTATGCTTCCGGCGTCCAGTCTTACTGGCTTCTGCCTCTTGGGTTTCTCCCCCCGAATTACATCGGCATGGGTGACTATCTGCCGATCCTGCCATGGCTGGGTTTTTTCTTCATTGGCGTAATCATCGGCCGTATCGGATACAGCAGCAAAAGAACTCTGTTTCCAGGATCTCCGCGGAGCATTCTCAATATTGCAAAGCCTTTTGAATGGTTCGGCCGTAATTCCCTTGTGATTTATCTGGCGCATCAACCGATTCTTCTTGCCATTCTCTTTGGTCTGCGTTATCTTGGAGTCTGGTAATACTTGATGAGATTCACATGGTCAAAAATCATGGGAAGAGGCAACTGAAGAATGAAATCAAAACAAATCCTTAAGAGAATAACCGGCCTGCTTTTTGCATTTGTACCCGGTGCTTTATTTTTTCTGATTCCTGCACTTCTGACAAATAATCCGGCTCTTGCGGAATCATATTCGCGTTATATTTTTCCGTGGATTTCCAAACCGGTGATATTTATTTCCAGTCTTGTTCCGGTTTCATTGACGGAGATATTTATTGTTTCTGCTGTATTAACATCAATTTTTTGGCTGATATGGCTGATTTATAAATTTGCCGGGTCTGATCATAAAGGCAGGTTTCTATATAAGGCGGCTATTATTCTTGGAATTTCTTTTTCGGTGATTTCCCTATCGTTTACGCTGCTTATCGGCATCAATTATACGCGGGTTCCGCTTGAAGATACATTATCGCTGAATTCATCGCAGAGAAGCCCGGAAGAGCTTGCGGAAGCGACGGCCTGGCTTGCCCGAATGGTAGCTGCGACCAGGGCAGATGTTGATGAAGATCAAAATGGCTGTATGATTTTAAGTGGCGGTTTTCCGCAGGCACTCTCCGACGGCAGTAAGGCGATGGATGCTGCGGCTGTATCTTTTCCCGTGCTTTCGGGTACAGCGGTTCTTGCCAAACCGGTGGCCCTCTCCCATTACTGGTCCTATACCGGAATAACCGGTATGTATTTTCCTTTTTTCGGAGAAGCTAATGTGAATGCAGATGTCCCCGAGTCACAGCTTCCCATGATTATTTGTCATGAAATCAGCCATATACGCGGCATAGCGCGGGAGCAGGATGCTAATCTGGCAGCTTTTCTGGCTTGCATTAAGAGCGACAGGAAAGATTTTCAGTATTGTGCATATCAGTTTGCTTACCTCTACTGCGCCTGGGATTTATCCGAATCCGACTCTGCGGCATACTCTCAGATTGCCGCTTTGATTCCGGACAGTACCAGAAGGGACTGGGCTCAGAACTCTTCTTATTGGAAGCAGTTTGAGGGACCTGTTCAAACAACATCGACGCAAATCAATGACTCCTATCTTCAGGCTAATCAGCAGGAGGAAGGTGTCAAAAGTTATGGTAAAGTTACGGATCTGATTGTTGAATACTATTTTACATATGTGAAGGGTAATTGATATGCCCATTGTAAAGCTTCTGGGGCACGATTATGTATATCCGGTATCTGATGTACTTCATTTGTTTTACGGAGAATGCATACGTTTGAACAGTGATACATTATCAGCCGGGGAAGACAGTGGAATCATGATCTTCTCCCGCATTTCAGCAAACGAGATTACAACATGGATGGAAGGGGAAGAGAAGAACCTTATCCGGACTGCAGTAACTGCAAGTCTCCTGCCCAAAAGAGAAATTAAGCGGCAGCTGTATTTACTGCTTTCCAGATTTCTCCATTACTCGTTTCCCTGGGGATCCCTTACAGGAATCCGCCCGACGGTCGTCGCCCGCGAAGTAGACTCAGCAGAGGAACTCTCCGAAAGGTACTTTGTAAGGGCTGATAAAGCGTCTCTGGCGCTTGAAACCGCAGTCCGGGAGGATCAGGTTATCATGGATGCTGATCCTGGTTTGTTCTGCGGATATATAGGTATCCCTTTTTGCCGAAGCCGCTGCGCTTACTGCTCATTTGTCTCTCACGATGCTGCATCGCATCTTCCTCTTCTTGCTGCATATTCTGACGCTGTCCTTAATGAAATACATTCATTTTTCAATGAGAATCAACCGAAGCTATCCTGTCTGTATCTGGGCGGAGGGACTCCGACGGTATTTGATGATAATACTTTCAGGAGATTTCTTGATGGTACATTTACAGCTTTACATGCCGATTCCATTCCTGAGATCACTGTAGAAGCCGGACGACCTGATACCATCTCCGATGATAAACTGCGGACCATGAAAGATTTGGGTGTTCATCGTATCTGTATTAATCCTCAGACCCTGTCAGACAGAACGCTTTCTATTCTCGGACGGAATCATACAGCAGCGGATTTTTACAGGGCATATGACGCCGCACGTAAAATTGGATTCACGACCATCAATACGGATCTTATTGCAGGGCTTCCGGAAGAAACGGAAGAGGACTTTTTTCATTCTCTGGAAGGCGTTCTTTCGCTGGATCCTGAAAACATTACGGTCCATACACTTTCAAAAAAGAAAAAGGCAGATATGGCGCAGGATATGTACCGGATTGAAGACCAGAAGGGGATAACAGCGCTTGATCATATGCTTGTCTATTCAAATGCCAGACTTACGGAGAAGGGCTATTATCCATACTATTTATATAAGCAGAAGGATACCCTCGGCGGACATGAGAATACCGGATATACAAAAGATGGACACGCGTGTATATATAATGTTGCCATGATGAGTGACCAGAGATCCGTTCTCGCCTTTGGTGCAGGCAGTGTCAGTAAATACAAATGCAAAGGTGAGAGACTGAAAAGATGTCCCAATGTAAGGGATGTCCAGGAATATCTGAATCGTACGGATGAAATGGCAATGCGGAAACACAAATTCTTTGGTGTATAATGCAGATAATAGAGCGGCAGATTATCAGGGGAGGAATAAAAATATGAAGTGCCCTCGCTGTGCAACAGAAAATGGAGCCAGATCCGTTTGTACCAAATGCGGTATGTTTATCTATGGCAGTCAGTCCGGAAACCGGAACAGAATGTCAAAGAAGACCATTGGAAAGATGAATGCACAGATGATCCGGCAGTTTTCGAAGCGGATGCTGAAGTTTACTGTTATCCTTGCTATCCTTATGGTATTGTCATTTTTTATTATCATGGCTATTGTATATTTCGCAGGATAACAAATCGATTTGTTATTTCAAGATCCGTTATGTTAAATCTAAGTAAAGAGGACATTATTCTTACTGTGGCAGGATTGCGGTTCGGACATGTATCGTATATAATAACGACTGTTGCGGTTTTCCTGCAACAATATCGAGGTGTAGCGCAGTTGGTAGCGCGCCTGCTTTGGGAGCAGGATGTCGGGAGTTCGAGTCTCTTCACCTCGACCATATTTCTTTTAGATCTGCCTGACTTGTCATACAAATGATGATGATTTTCCTGATAATATTAGGACTGTCCTGCATATTTGTCAGTGATATCAGGCAGTTTTTTTGTGGGAAACACATAACGGACATTACAGATTACCGGGACCCGGACAATCTGATAAGAAAAGGGTGTGAGGATTTGGATATTGTCCTATTACTCGTTGTGGTTGTTCTTTTGCTGGGTGTTATTTTCGTTAATGGTTGGACAGATGCTCCAAATGCTATTGCAACAGCCGTCTCTACAAGAGTAATGACACCTTCCACCGCAGTGAAAATGGCCGTTGTCCTGAATTTTCTTGGCACACTGATTATGTGCATTATCAGTACAAGCGTTGCGGAAACAGTCAGCGGAATGGTCAAGATTGCTTCATATCCTGCAAACGACCAGCTTGTTATGTTGGCGGCTTCCTCTTTTGCTATTGTTATTTGGGCCACTGCAGCCTGGTATTTCGGTATTCCGACAAGTGAAAGCCACGCTCTTATTGCAGGCGTTACAGGCGGGGCGATTGCCCTGTACAAATTTGATAAAGGCATCAGTTTACAGGAAATAGGTATAGCACTCAAAACGATTAACGGCACTGCCTGGTCCAAAATTCTGATAGGTCTTGTCGTATCGTCTGTTCTTTGCTTTATTGTCGGTTATTTTCTTACCAAATTGATTGAATTATTATTCCGTCGAGTCAGACGTACAACAACAAATAAGATATTTAATACAGGAGAAGCTATTGCTGCGGGTGCGATGGCTTTTATGCACGGAGCACAGGATGGGCAGAAATTCATGGCAATTATTCTTCTTGCCCTTTCTATTTCACCTCTGACCAGCACCTGGATTACAGGCACCAACGGATCCTATGACATTCCCCTGTGGCTTATTGTTATTTGTTCCCTGACTATGAGTATCGGTACTTCAGTCGGCGGATACAAAATCATCAAGGCAGTCGGCATGGACATGGTAAAGCTTGAGAAATACCAGGGATTTGCTGCTGATATGTCTTCCTCCGTCATATTATTCATCTGTTCTTCGATTGGCCTTCCCGTCAGTACCACAAATACCAAAACTACGGCAATCATGGGTGTCGGCGCTTCCAAACGCATGAGTAATGTTAATTGGGGTGTTGCAAAAGAAATGATCATGGCATGGGTTCTGACTTTTCCCGGCTGTGGTTTAATTGCATATTTTATGACAAAACTATTTCTACTGATTTTCTAAATTTGATTGAAAGTAAGTGAGGTATCAATATGAATAGCAAAGAAGCTGACTATTTTGATCTTTTCTGTAAATCGGCAGCTACCTGTGGCCGTGCTGCGGCAGGCTTGGATGATCTGATGGACAATTTGTCCGATGCCAAGGATAAATCCATCGCAATTCATCAGATTGAGCATGAAGGCGATGAGCTTTACCATGTACTGGTCTATCATTTGAACCGTTCATTCATAACTCCGATCGAGAGAGAAGATATCCTTGAAATTGCCGGAAATATTGAAAACACAATCGATACAATCGATGAAGTATCGATCATGATGGATATGCTTTCCGTCCATACGATCCGCCATCCTGCCAAAGAACTCGTTAACCTGATTACAAAAGCATGCGCTGCCCTAATGGCGGCTACCGTTGAATTTAAGAATTTCAAGAAGTCCAAAGAGCTCCCCGGGCTTCTTGTTGAGATCAATCACATCGAGGAAGAAGGGGATGCTTTGTATCAGAGTGCAATGAAAGACCTTTTCTCCAATGAAAAAGATTCGCTCGAAGTTATTAAGTGGCAGAATATCTTTAATTCGCTTGAAGACGTCCTTGATGCCTGTGAAAATGTTGCTGATGTCATGGAAGGCGTAATCGTCAAAAACAGCTAAGTATAACGCCGCGAATCGACCAGATAGTGATGGCATTTTTTCTCTGCCCCGGATGAGGGGCAGGAAGAAGGTGCCATTGTTTTATCTTAAAGGACATATCCCTGACATGCGGCTGCGGTATAATATTTATATTATTTGGGAGGTATTCTTATGTCTTGGGTGGAAAATTCTATTTTCTATAATATATATCCGTTGGGATTCTGCGGTGCACCTGAAAATAATAACGGGGTTACGGAATACAGGCTCGATAAAATAAATGAATGGCTGCCGCATATCAAAGAGCTCGGTGTGACAGCCATTGTATTCAATCCTGTTTTTGAAAGTATCAAACATGGTTATGATACAACTGACTACTACAGGATTGACTGCCGTCTTGGCGACAATCAAAGCTTTAAAAAAATATGCAAAACCCTGCATGATAACGGAATACGAGTGCTTCTTGACGGCGTTTTTAATCATGTCGGCAGGAAATTTGCGTTCTTTACGGATGTCCGGATAAATCTGCAGCGTTCAAAGTACTGCGGTTGGTTTAAGAATCTAAATTTTAATGGAAACAGTCCTTACAATGACCGTTTTGCTTATGAAGGCTGGGCGGGAAATTATGATCTCGTTAAACTGAATTTGCAGAATAGTGAGGTGGTTGATCATCTTTTGGGTGCTGTTAAGATGTGGATGGAGGAGTTTGAGATAGACGGGCTGCGCCTTGATGCAGCAGACTGCATCGACGAATCATTTTTCAGGCAGCTCAGGCAGTTCTGCAAGTCGAAAAAAAGCGATTTCTGGCTTTACGGTGAGATCATTCATGGCGACTACAGGCGCTGGGCGAATCCGGAAATGCTGGATTCAGTCACTAACTATGAGTGTTACAAAGGACTGTATTCTTCGCATAATGACCACAATTATTTTGAAATTGCACATTCCCTGGAGCGTCAATTCGGTAGGGAAGGCATGTACAAAGATCTTTGTACATATAATTTCGTCGATAATCATGACGTAAACAGAATTGGAAGTGTTGTTAAGAACCGGAAGTACTTGAACAATATCCACACGCTGCTTTATACAATGCCGGGAGCCCCGTCGATTTACTACGGCAGTGAGTGGGCTGTTGAGGGCATGAGAACAGACTACAGTGACAGTAAATTGCGTCCGTGTCTGGACATTATGAATATTGAGAATCCTGATATGGGACTTCATAATCATCTTGTCATGCTCGGAAAAATCAGAAATAACCTGTCGGCGCTTCAAAACGGAAGCTTTGAAAATGTACTGATCAAAAACGAGCAGTTGGTTATTAAGAGAAAAAATGCTGAGCAGACTGTATATATTGCATTGAATCTGAGCAGCTGCGAGCAATGGGTTGAATTCAATGCTGAAGGCTGCGGAGTTCTTACGGATGTGCTTAACAGCAATGCCGGATTCGAATGCAGTAATTATGTTAAGCTGCCGATACCTGCATTTTGTTCCAGGATTATGGTACAAAATGACGGCAGTTTTCATATTGAAACCGACAAAAAAACTGACATTGCTGCACAGGGCATCACAAATGAAAAAAGTCCGGACAGCAGCACTGCTGGAAACGGACACGACAATCCCGGACCGTACAGCAGCAAAAATACAAAAAAAGATATTCTTGAAATTTTGCCGGTACGTTTGGGAAGATACCGTCATTTCAAGGGAAATGAGTATGAGGTCATAGGTTTTGCCAAACACAGTGAAACCCTGGAAGATATGGTTGTGTACAGGGCCCTGTACGGCGAACGAGGCCTGTGGGTCAGGCCATGCTGCATGTTCAGTGAAATAGTGGAAAAGGACGGTATACGGCAGCTGCGGTTCGCCCCGATAGACTAAAAGGAGAGCGTAAAGCAATTTGCACCTTTCCGAACAAAGAGAATCAGGATAGACATTCTCAGTTTTTCATGCTTTTGCGGATCTGACGGAAATCTTTTACCGCCTGACGTCCGATTTTCACGATTTTTTTGAGATTAATGGAATTTTTACCGCCCTGCCTCGGGCGGAAAGTAATAGGCAGGAAAAGTACGTCTTCTCCGGCATCAAGCATCAATACAGTCAGGAGCACATTGGACAGGTTGAAGTTATCAGGAATCCTCGGTACGTATTTTGCGAGCGTTTCTCTTTTCATCAGGCGGAAAGGGGTGTTGGCGTCGGTGACGTTTATTCCGAATATGAGACGGAGTACAACTTTAAGGACTTTGGTTACAAACACACGGGATACCCCGTCCTGCCTGTGACTTCGGTAACCGATAATGGCAGGGTGGTCGAGGCGATTTTCCCAGAATGTCTGGAATTCCGACGGTAAAGTCTGGCCGTCGCTGTCAGTCTGAAAAACGTAGTCGGCATTTTCCTTCAGAGCTGTCTGATAGCCGAAAAGCACCGTAGAACCATGCCCTCCGTTTGTTTTGGTCTGAGGATACAGGTATGGCAGTTCTGCTGCAAGAATTTGGAGCTTTTCATAGGTGTTGTCTTTGCTGCCGTCGTTAATGATAAGGAGCTTTGATCTGCCGCCGATTCTGCTGACGACCTCATGCCATTGCCGGGTGACCGCATCAATATTCATTTCTTCATTATAGGCAGGTATAACAATATATAAGCTGTCACTTTCAGCTGATGGATTGGAATGGCTGTCAGAATTCAAAAGCATATATGGTCCTCCTCGAAGAGTGGAATTTCATTTCATTTATAATCTTCTATGACCTGACCTGCAACGGCCAGGGCTCGATCAACAGCGGCATCCATGTTGTAATATTTGTATTCCGCCAGTCGTCCGCAAAGATACAGGTTGGGAAACTGATTGCTCATTTCAAGATAAGCATCATATCGCTTCTGATTCTCCCGGCCCGCAATAGGATAATAGGGTGGAAGTACTCCGCCGGGCTGAAAAGCAACCGGATATTCTTTCAGAATGGTCGTCTGCCCGGGCAGCACCTGCAATGTCATATGTTTGAATTCCGTGATTCTGGTATAATCCTCCTCGTTCGGATAATTAACTACGGAGGCAATCTGGTAATATTCAACAGGGCAATCTTCGAATTTCATATCCAGACTGCGGTACGGAAGTGCGCCCCTCGAATACCCGAACAATTCATCAGCCGGCCCGCTGTAAACGATCGGACCTGTAAAGGGTTCCCCGTCAAGCGAAAATGTATGGAATTCTTTGTCAACCAGCAGGTGATCCGCTGCATCTGCATTAACGATGTATTGAATATTTGGATGCTTCAGGAGATTCTGAAATAGAGCAGTATATCCATCCAAAGGCATCATCTGTATGGAATCAGAAAAATATCTGTCATCGGTACCCAGTACTACGGGAACGCGGTTGATAACGGAAAGATCAACCTGTGAGACAGGGACTCCCCATTGCTTTGCCGTGTAGTGAACAAATACGTTTTCAAATACAAATTCACCAAGACGGGCAATATCAGGGTCAATATGGGCGGCCAGTTCAGATACCGTTACCCGGTCTTTCTTCCCGAAGGAACTTGAAAGCTTGTTCTTAAGCAAGGCGGCATGTGCCGGCGGGAATAGAGCGTCAATTGATGTAAAATTGAAAGGAATCGGTACCAACTGTCCGTTGATTTTTCCGAGGACACGGTGGCTGTAGGGATAGAATGAAGAAAAGCGAGAGAGGTAGTCAAACACACTCTGTGAATTTGTGTGGAAAATATGGGGGCCGTACATATGGACACGAACACCGTTTGAACGCACATATTCATACATATTGCCGGCAATACTGCTCCTCTTTTCGTATGCAAGTACAGAAAATCCGGCTTCTGCAAGTTCTCTGGCGGCTACACTTCCCGCAAACCCCAAACCGATAATCAGTGCAGTTTTTGCCATATTGCATGCTCCTTTGTTCAAAATGCCATCAAAAATAAACATAGGAATGTTTCTCTCTTGTATTTTAGCGGACATTTGTGCAAAATACAGCAACATAAGGCAAAATATTCATCTCCCCTAAAAAATACAAGTTAAATGATTCTGAATCATTCAGGTATTGCAGCAGATAGGATCAAATTCGAGTCTGTGATAGAATATAGGGGCAACGCAGTTTCTGAAATATTACCAATGAGGATACTATGAAAAAACATACGCCTGATCCCCGTGAAAAATTCGCCAAAAGATTCGGTTATATATGGAAAAGTATCCTGATCGTATTGGTGCTGACAGCCACGTCTGTCGGAATCAAATCAGCATTTGACAGGGTTGGACCAATAAATGAAAGTCAGACGGTGATAGGATCTGCCGGTGCGGTAAATAATGCTGCGTACACCGGCTCAGCTGTTGCCTCTTCAGATACTTCAGCTTCGACGATTCCGGATGCTGCCGAGTCAACTGCCGTGACGGCCGCTTCTGTACAAATTTCATCCGCGTCTGCCTCTACTTCCTCTGCAGCCGCACAGACTGAATCTGCGGCCGCAGTACAGACTGAATCGGCAAAATCGGATACGCTCCCTGTCGGTAAGGGAGGGGAGGCCCCTGATCTTTCCGGTTATGTAGTTGTCCTTGATCCGGGGCATCAGCTTCACGCCAATGGCACACAGGAGGCACTGGGTCCGGATATGTCCGGAACCAAGGATAAGTGCTCCTCCGGTACTTCAGGCGTATCTACCGGCCGTCAGGAGTACGAAGTCAACCTGGAGATCGGCCTTAAAATGCGTGATTATCTCGAGTCCCTGGGCTGTGAGGTCTATATGACCAGAACGACAAATGACGTCGATATATCGAATATCGATCGGGCAAATATTGCCTTGTCACATTCTCCGGATGTTTATATCCGGCTTCATTGCGACGGATCCACTAATTCATCATCGAGAGGAATCGGAGTCTTTGTTGCCGATTCGGGACAATATGCCGGGTCGGTTTCAGATTGGGGAGATTTACTGGGCGGATGCCTTGCCGCCGCGACAGGAGCAAATTACAGAGGCTGCAATGCCGGCAGCACATACAGCGGTCTGAACTGGGCGGCAGATATCCCGAGTTTTCTTCTGGAAATGGGGTTTATGTCCAATACAGCCGATGATGAGCTTCTATCCGATCCGGACTATCAGCAGAAAATCTGTGAGGGTGTGGCTGATTTTGTATCACAGATGCCGGATATCAGCGGCTGATAAGGATGCAAATGACAGACAGTCATGATAACAGTCCTGATAAACAGTCATTTCAGGCGGACAATATAAATTTAAAAGAGCGGTTCTTTTCTTCTGCAATACCAAACATCGAGGGGTGAAAATAATGCATAAAAAAACGTTTGTCACCACCATGCCTGATAAATCAGGGTCTTTTCTTCTGGCATCAGGAATCATAGCAAGTCATGGCGGAAATATTGTCAGAGTCAGCTACAATAAAGCGGTTGACCTTCATATGCTTTTTATAGATGTTCAGGCCGCAGCGGATAAACTGCTCAAGATAGAAGAGGATCTTTCGGACATCGGCTATATCAATAAGAAAATTGCAGAAACCAGGGTGATAGAAGTATCCGTGAAAATTCCTGACAATCCGGGAGCCGTTCTTCCTGTACTTGAAATTCTGAATAAACATGATATTAATATTTCCTATATGAATTCCTGTGCTGACGGTAAACCCTTTCAGGATTTCAAATTCGGACTCCTGATAGAAAATCCAGGAATGATTAAGACCTTACTGGACAAAATCAGTGAAATTTATCCTGTTGATATCATTGAATGTGAAAGTTCAGAGGAAAATCTTGATAATACGGTTTTCTATATCCGACTTGCCAACAAAATGCAGGAGCTGCTTGGCTTAAGCACAGAAAAGACAATGCAGTTTATATCCGAATCCAACAGAATCCTTCAGGTGCTGCAGTCGGAAGGCGAAGACGCAGGCAAAGTGTTTGAATATATACGCAGGTTTGCATACTTTGTAAGCAGTTACCGCGGAGATAATTACAGGACCAACATCCGGAAAATCGTTCTGAGTGGCAGAGTTGTAATGTATAGCATTCAACCCTATTGCGGAAGCAATACCTATGTGTTGGTTGCGGATGATGAGCTTGTGCTGATTGATACCGGATACTCGATCTATGCGGATGAACTGCTCAAGGTTTTACAAAGACTTATTCCTGATTGGGAAAAGAAGGACAGACGTGTCTATATAACCCATGCCGACGTAGATCACTGCGGGCTTCTATATAAATTGGACGGTGCACAAATCATTGTAAACGAAAAAAGCGCAGAAAACTTTAAGCGGCAGTCCGACCATCTGCCCGATTACCGCGAACAGACAGAGATTAATCTGGGTTACAGTAAAATCAGCCGTATTATATCCGGTTACATTGTACCGGATGCGTCGAAATTTACTGTGATTGACAGCGGTACACCCCTGGATCATAACTTACTGCTTGCCATTGGATCAATGGAGATCGGGGACTTGCAATTTTCCATAATGGAGGGAAGCGGAGGTCATCTTGACGGAGAGATGATATATGTCTGCAGGGAAGCCGGGATTGTTTTCACCGGGGATATTCTGGTTAACATTAACGAATTTTCAAAAGAAAGGGCAGAATTCAATTCACTTGCCCCCTATCTCATGAAGAGCGTAAATATCAATTCTGATAAGGCCAGGAAGATGAGGAATCAGACAATGGCAATTGTTCAGGAAATATCCGCACAGAATGGCAGGCCATGTATTATCTGCGGAGGACACGGTCCTGTATCGGAACTTCTTGACGGGAAGATGAGCAGCATGGAAACAGAAACGGCATGAACTTGAGTAAATAGAATAGGGGCTGGAAGAGGATTTTATCTTTCTTTTTGATATACTTACTTCTGTTTTCTGACTCTTCATCCTGATACTCGAAAACGTATACCTGTTCCGATTTTTCAGCCAATTCTTGTTGAGACGTATTCAAACCTCTTGCTTTACCCACTTGCGATAAAATTAAAAAGCCTAGAAACCACTGCGGTTCTAGGCTTAAATGTGGTGGAGGCGAAGGGAATCGAACCCTTGTCCGAAACCATATCCACTGGGACATCTCCGGGTGCAGTCAGTGATTAGAGTATTCCCCTATGGAGCGAGCCCGCTGACAGGCTGCAACATCCGGTAGCTTCATAAGTACATCGCACCTTCAAAGCTTATTGTGCGGCGTTTTCCAATTTAACCTGCCGATTGGTAAGGTCTGCTGTCTGACATCCCGGACCCGTCCAGCAGATCGGACGGAGGGATGCGTGGCTGATTAAGCAGCTACGAGTTTTGTATTATTGTTTGCAATTACTTGCTATCCCGTTTTTTAAAGAGGCCAACGAGAATCCTCTACCCGCTTTCCCAGTCCCAACGACCCCGTCGAAACCAGTACGCCCCCATAAATGAGGGTTTTATATATTATGACAGAGATGATGTTTATTCGCAAGAGGCAGGCGGAAACAGAGGCGTATTTCTATGTGTAATCATTGTGCGGCAGTTTGTAGGGAAGCAGTACGCGTCTCATAATGGGTACATTTGTTTGTGGAATTATTGAATATATATTTAATAAGCTTTACAATGATCAATAAGTTGTAAATATTTGAAATTTATCGGTAAATAAATTCGTTGTTAATTTTATATATGTATTATTTACAAGAATTGGTTTTGGAGAAATTCGTTATGTGTAATGATTTCCGCGAATTAATAAATAAAATGACACTTGAAGAGAAAGCGTCATTGTGTTCCGGGCAGGATAACTGGCATACCCAATCGATTGCCCGTTTGAATATCCCTGGAATTATGGTTGCCGACGGCCCCCACGGCCTCCGCAAACAAATCTCAGAAAAAGCCGGGCAGGGTATCGGTGAAAGCCGGACTGCAACTTGTTTTCCTTCTGCCTGCACGACTGCCTGTTCATTTGACAGGGACCTGTTATTTCAAATGGGACAGGGTCTTGGACAGGAGTGTCTTGATCAGGGTGTTTCCGTTATTCTTGGCCCCGGTGCCAACATAAAACGTTCCCCTTTGTGCGGAAGAAATTTTGAATATTTTTCTGAAGATCCTTATGTTGGGGGAGAAATGGCTGCAGCACTGATTTCCGGCGTCCAGAGTCAGAATATCGGAACTTCGCTTAAGCATTTTGCTGCAAACAACCAGGAAAAAGCCCGCATGGTATCCGATTCAATTGTTGATGAGAGAGCCCTGCGCGAGATCTATCTTTCCGGATTTGAGAAAGCAGTAAAAAGTGCGAAGCCCTGGACTCTGATGTCCTCCTATAACCTGGTTAACGGCACATATGTGGGAGAAAACCATGGGCTTCTGACGGATATCCTGCGCAGGGAGTGGGGTTTTGATGGAATCGTAATGTCCGACTGGGGTGCTGTGAACATTCGTGAGAACGCACTTGCAGCCGGCCTCGAATTAGAAATGCCGCCGTCCGGCAGTATAAACGACAACAGAATTATTGCTGCTGTCAAAGACGGACGTTTACCCGAAAGAGTTCTTGATACGGCAGTTGAGAGACTTTTGAAATTGATTTTCAAGACTTCCGGTAATGAACGTCCTGTTGAGGAGCCCTATACAAAGAATCACATTCTTGCAAAGAAATTAGCCGTTGAGTCTGCTGTCCTTCTGAAAAACAGCGGATTGCTTCCGGCTAATGAGACACAGAAAGTTGCTGTAATCGGAGCATTTGCCAGAGAACCGAGATATCAGGGGAGCGGGAGCTCAAAAATCAACCCGACACATGTATCCAATATATTGGATGTTTTATCAGACAAAGGAATTGACTTTGTTTTCGCCGGGGGTTACCGGCTTTCCGACGATGAAACGGACATTGTTTTGCTCAGTGAAGCGGTAGATGCCGCCCGCGGCAAGGACATTGTATTTATTTTTGCAGGCCTGCCGGATGAATATGAATCAGAAGGGTTTGACCGGACACATATTGACCTACCGGAAAGTCATAATTTGCTTATATCGGAAATTGCGAAAGTCAATGCCCACGTTGTTGTTGTGCTTTATGGAGGATCTCCGTTTGTTATGCCGTGGCTTGATTGTGTTCAGTCTGTCCTGATGTGCTACCTGCCCGGCCAGGCAGCAGGGGAGGCGGCTTTTGACCTGCTGTTCGGGAAAGCGGTGCCAAGCGGAAAACTTGCAGAGACATTCCCGCAGTTTCTTTCGGATAATCCGTGCTATCCGTATTTTGGTGCCTCAAAGACGGTTGAATATCGGGAGAGTATTTTTGTCGGTTACCGATACTATGAATCTGCCGGCAAGAACGTCCTTTTTCCTTTCGGGTTCGGGCTTTCCTATACAACATTCTCATACATGAACCTATGTCTGAGCAAAAAAGAGATTATGGATACGGAAGAGGTTACCGTAACAATGGAAGTTATGAATACCGGTGATTATGATGCCAGTGAAATTGTCCAGATTTATGTACAGGCGCCGGAATCGAAGATTTTCAAAGCTAAAAAAGAACTGAAAGGTTTTGCTAAAATAGCATTAAAAAAAGGACAGACCGGATTCATTACCGTAGTGCTGGACAAACGGTCTTTTGCTTACTTCAATACCAATATACATGACTGGCATGTTGAAAGCGGTAATTATACCATCCTCGCAGGTGCTTCTTCAGAAGATATAAGGCTGCAGGATGTGCTTAAAGTCACTTCATCGTCAGCAGAAACCGCGGTACCTGATTATCACAGCCATGCGTCCGCATATTATTCTCTGGAGAACAGCAGTCTTGTGATACCGCGGCAGCATTTTGAATGTGTTTACGGAAGCAAAATGCCTGTTGTAACCCCTGCCCGGAAGGGGAGTTTTCATATGAATTCGACTTTGTCGGAATTGGAGGTCTCCTATATCGGAAGGGTTTTCGGCAGATATATACATAAGCGGTTTGAAGAGCAATATGCAGAGGATCCAAGGCCTGATCAGATCAGAATGATGGAGGCAATGTATGCAGATATGCCTCTTCGCGGTCTTGTGAATAATTCAGGCGGCGAGTTGGGGTTTGCTGTCCTGGACGGACTCATACTTATGATGAACGGACATTTAATCCGGGGATTTATTTCTTTGTGGAATGGATTCAGATAATCTAAAACACCAAAATAATAATTGCGGTATTATGCAGCTGTAAATATTGAAAAGGAGAAAGCTCACATATGCGCCTTTTTTCTTTCATATGGCAAAATTACAAATCAGCAAGATTTGTTTCAAATGAGAATCATTTGAACAGAATGATTGTGCAATATGCACAAAATTATGCAACTAATTTATAAAACAAAATGTAAAATAGTCAGTGATTTTGTTATTCATTGTGGTATCTTTACTGTAGATGTATTTGGTCTTTGATCTGATGCATCTATAGAATTATTGGCCGTCCTGTTGCAAAAGGCAGGAATAAATCGTAGTAAGGGGTGTGGAGCATGACGTTGACATTAGACTATGCCTATATTATGGCAATAGTAGTTTCCCTGATTTCCTTTGGAGTAGCTTTTTATTTCTATCTGTGGGTTAAGAGACAACCATCATCCAATGCAACCATTCACAAAATAGGTGAGTTAATCAGTAAAGGGACCAACGCTTTCCTTCGTCGTGAATATCTACTGTTAGCCAGATTTGCAGCAGTAGCTGCGATATTGATTCTTGTATTTCTGCCAAGTCCGATCTGGACCGGAAATCCAAGTAAAAATGTCATCATGGCTGCCTGCTATTTGTTCGGAACCTGTCTGTCTGCAATGGCGGGCAAGGTAGGCATTACAGTGTCAACGATTGCCAATATGAAAACAGCGGAAGCGGCAACAAAGGGAATCAGACCGTCGTTTCTGTCAGGATTCCGTGGCGGCGCGGTTATGGGCATGTCAGTTGTAGGCGGAACCCTTCTGGGCGTTACAATTGTATATGCACTTACAGGCGGTGAACCCAGTGCAATCCTTGGGTTTAGTTTCGGTGCATCATCCCTGGCTCTCTTTGCAAAAGCCGGCGGCGGTATCTTCACAAAAACAGCAGATATCAGCGCGGACCTTGTTGGAAAAGTTGAGTTGGGAATTCCCGAAGACGACCCTAGAAACCCTGCTGTTATAGCTGATAACGTTGGTGATAACGTTGGCGATGTCGCCGGTATGGGTGCTGATCTTTTTGATTCAAACGTTGCTTCAATGGCGGCGGCTCTTGTTATCGCATCTTCGCTGGGTAAAGGGGATTTTCAGATAATGGTCTTCTGTTATGCAGCAATTGGCCTTCTTGCATCAGCAGTAGGTGTTCTTGCTGCCCGCATGGGTAAAAATGCAAGCCCGACCCGTGCACTTAATATGAGTACCTATGTTACTACAGGTATTTTTGCAGGTCTTACTGCAATTGCAACCTGGCTATTCAACTTTGAATGGAGAGTCTGGGGCGCTATGACGGTCGGCCTTCTTGTTGGTACGATAATCGGCGTAGTCAGCGACTACTTTACTAATGACAATAAGCCTCCGGTACGTTATGTTGCAAATGCATCCAAATCCGGACCGGCATTTACGATACTTTCCGGTATGTCTTATGGTTTCCTCAGTGTTCTGCCTTCTATGATAGGTATTGGAGTTTCAGCACTTGCAGCTTACAAACTATGTGAACCTCTGGCGGCAACACCGGCTCAGGCTGCATCGTTTGGAATGTTTGGAATAGCAATGGCAGCTGTTGGAATGCTTTCTATCGTCGGTATGGTTATTTCCAATGATGCCTATGGTCCGATTGTTGATAATGCAAGAGGACTTGTTGAAATGGGTCATCTCGGAGAAAAAGCACTGGATATTACCGATACACTCGACAGCGCCGGCAATACCGTAAAAGCTGTCACCAAAGGCTTCGCAATAGGTGCTGCAGGACTGACAATTATTGCTCTTCTCGGAGCTTTCATGAGTCAGGTGAACGTTGCTGTTGATCAATTGAACCTTGAAGCCGGCAAAGAATTGTATCAGAAGATTGTGAGCTTTGATCTTTTGAATCCTTTAGTCTTTTTCGGACTTCTGACCGGTGCGGCCATTCCTGCTGTTTTCAGTGCCATGCTTATGCTTGGTGTTGACAGGAATGCTCAGCGCATGGTTGCAGAAATTCACAGGCAGTTCAGAGAGATTGTTGGTCTCAAAGAAGGCAAAGAGGGAGTATCTCCCGAATATAACAAATGTATTGATATTGCGACGGTTGGCGCTTTAAAGGAACTGGTTCCCGCCGGTGTCATGGCAATTGCTATAACACTTGCCGTCGGTTTTATCGGTGGAGTACAGGCGATCGGCGGTTTCCTTGCCGGCAACATCGTCAGCGGACTTCTTCTTGCCCTGTTTATGTCTAATGCCGGCGGTCTATGGGACAACGGCAAGAAATTTATTGAAGCGGGCAACCATGGAGGCAAAGGCTCGGATGCCCATAAGTCAGCTGTTGTCGGAGATACCGTTGGTGACCCCTTCAAGGATACAGCCGGACCATCACTTAATACACAGGTTACAGTGGTATCACTGGTTGCGACACTTATGGCAACTTTATTTCTTACAACAAACCTAATGAACCTATTCTAAAGTAACGTATGGACCTGGTAATTTACATGCACGACGGACAACGGTTATTCGCTGTCCGCCGTGTTTTTTTGTGTTTGCAGGTGTTGTATATTAGTGGCTATTCTAAAAAGAAACATGAATGATATGTGTTTTGTCTTTCAAAATGTTAAAATACATTTAGGCATTTCAATTTCGGATATTGAAATACAGCACTATTTGTGCAGGAAAATCGTGTACTGACGAGGAGAATTGATATATGAAACCGCAGACCGGGCTGGATTATTTCTGGCCTTATGATTCGAT
>Ga0209429_10000580_pt1 | contig 24269 bp, 20 predicted proteins | sample BarGraNGADG00212_3_FD_184493 | JGI IMG/M metagenome (GOLD analysis project Ga0209429, IMG submission 184493) | Arctic peat soil microbial communities from Barrow, Alaska - Barrow Graham LP Ref core NGADG0004-212 (SPAdes) (version 2) | ecosystem: Environmental > Terrestrial > Soil > Wetlands >...
GCGCTCTAAAGAAAGATTTAATTTGAGCAAAGAAGAAGAAACAAAAGCTAAAAATTTACAATTTGACGAGATAACTATTAAGCTCACAAACCAAGACAAAGAATATTTAAAATTAGCTCCGGCTTTATTCAGGCAGATAGAAGATGCTCGGCAGGAGGCCAAACGATTGGTGGGCGATAAAAGCAGCCTGAAAAAACTGGAAGGGGAATTCCACTGTTCCCCCAAAGAAGCGGCGCGCCATCAGCAAGTTCGTTTATCCAATATTAATCTGGCTAATTACGATTTATTAACGGTACAAGAATTACGCAACTCTCTATCTAGATTATCCGATAATTTTCATAATGCCATCGGTTATGCCGACCGGAGTCGGAACAAAATTGAAATTCCCTATAATCTCCGGGAAGAGCTTACCACGCCTGATTATGAATTTTCTCAGGCCGACTTTGAAAAAAAAATTTATGAAATCGCTTTGCATGAATTCTTGCATCTGGCGACCGGAAGCAACCGGGGTTTGTCGCCTCAAACGGTCGATTTATTAAGTAAGTTATCTTTCAAAAAATACAGTAAAGAAGAAATTAAAAGTAACTCAGAAAATAACAACTACCATTCCGACCCCACGGAACGCTATGTCCGATTTAAATCTTTAGAATCGGAGCTAGCCGCGCATGGGGTTAAAAAAATCGGAGAAGAATTTACATTAGAACATTATAAAAAAATGATTGCCCTTTACCGAGAGGGCAAACTCTTGTCAGACGCCAATGAATTTATTAAATATACGCAGGACTTTGATACCAATACCGGGTATAAAATATTCAAAAAATTATTTGATAAGATTGCCTTACTAAATAACCCCGGAGAAAATAATAAAACCTACTACCACTCCGGCTGGGATTACGAAGATAAAGAAAAGAAGGCCTAAATTGAAGAGTTTTTATAAAGCGAGGAGAAATAATTCTAAATTTATGGCAACAAAAAAAATCAGCATCAAGAATTTAGCCGCTTGCCGCGAGCATGTCCCTCTGGTTTCCCGCTGGCTCTGGCAGCAATGGGACAAGCGCCATGAGCGGACATTAAGAGAGGTCAAATATCGGACCGAGCATTGTCTATCCGAGAAATGCCCGCAGACCCTGATTGCTTTTTATGGCCGTCAGCCGGCCGGCACGGTTTCCTTGCGCGCGGCGGATCATCCCTATCGCCAGGATCTCGGTCCTTGGCTGAGCAGCCTGATGGTCTTGAAGAAATATCGGAACTTGGGCATTGGCCAAGCACTACAACGAGAACTCTTGAACACCGCCAAACGGGTCGGATTCAAGAAGGTATATCTGTTCACCGAACTGAAAAACTATTACGAAAAGAGCGGCTGGCGCTTCGTGGAAACCTCCATCTACACCGAGGGGCGGAAAGTAGGAATTTATGAATATAAATTATAATATGTCTAAATTTGAAAATTTGTTCAAAAATAAAAAGGAAAGTGTAAAAAGAGCCACTAAGATTGGGGCGCTGGCAACCGGTCTGGGGGCGGGTTTAGTTCTGGGTAGTCCGGAAGCGATGGCGCAAAATACCAGCCGCGGTCAGGAAATTAAAAAAGAAACTAAGTTTTCGGCTGAAAACGATTTTGCGAAACAAATAGAATTAGATCGCCAATATCTCGCTTCGCCTCAAAGATATGATTTATCCAAAAAGCATGATTTAAGCGGGTCTAAAAAAGCCAGACAAATAAATTCTGAGGAGCTGCTGAAATATAATATTGAAACAATAAAAAACCGATTAAAACAAACCCAAAACTGGATTTCTCTAAAGAGGACTCCAACCGGTGCGGATATCGTCGAGCCAACTGGCGAAGGCACTAAAAATCAATCTGCCTTAATTAAAGAGTACGAAGACTATCTATTAAATCCTAGCCTGGATGTAAAAAAAGTCGGCGACGTAGAATTCAATCAAGAAGACTTTGAATTGAATAAGCGGGCTTTTGAGTTTTATAATCAACGAATAGAAAAAATGGCTGAACATATAAAGAGTCCGGAATACTTAAAAAAATTGATGGTGGAGTATAATGTCGATGAGACTGAAGCTAAAAAACATCAGGAAACCAGACTAGCTAACCTCTATAACGGAGAATATAGTTTAACTGATGAGGATCCGGATTTCACGACCGACGAACATAGCTTTGAAACTCGGCTCTATAAAGATACCGCTCAGACTGATTTTTCGGCCGAGCATGAACTACTTGGCCACAAAATTGTCGATGGGAAATTTATTTCTGAACGAGCTAATAAATTGCTGCTCCTTTCCTACCAAAAATTTGATCCACAAAGTCCATATTTTAAAAATCTAATAAAAGCCGAGAAGGAAGAAGATGCTAATGATATAGTTAGAATCCTTGATAACTATTTTGGCAGCAAGGGCGAACGCTTCGCTTATAAGCAGGAATTAGAGGCCGAAATGGCGACCTTAGGAGTTAAAAAATATGGAGAAAAATTTACACCGGAACACTATAAAAAGCTGATGGAACTCTATCACCAAGGGAAGCTGTCTAAAGGCTCTTGCCGTTTTATCGAAACCACCAAAGCGGAATATTTCGAGAGGATATTCAATGAAATAGCCAGCCTAGGGAAAGACGGGAAAACATTCTATAACCCCCAATGGAATTATGAACAATTAGAAAATTTAGACAATAAAGTTTAATGCCATGTCCGAAAAACTGATTATCCGCGGCGCGCGGATGCACAACTTAAAAAATATCTCCTTGGAAATACCGCATAATAAACTAACGGTGATTACCGGCGTTTCCGGCTCCGGCAAATCATCGCTGGCTTTTGATACCATTTTCGCGGAAGGGCAGAGGCAGTACGTGGAGTCCTTATCGCCCTATATGCGCCAATTCCTAGGTCAGAAAAAACCGGCTGATGTGGATGAGATTATCGGCTTGGCGCCGTCAATTTCCATTGACCAAAAGGCTCTATCGCATAACCCCCGCTCCACGGTGGGCACGCTGACGGAAATCTATGACTACCTGCGAGTTCTTTATGCCCGCGTCGGCGAGGTTTTTTGTCCGCTCTGCGGCCATAAGATTGAAAAATTATCCGTAGAGGAGATGATCGACATCATTCTTTCGCGCGGCAAAGAATTGAAAGAAGAATATGTGACCATTCTGTCGCCGGTGGTGCGCGATCGCAAAGGCGAATATTACCAGATGCTCTATAATTATTTATCCTTAGGCTACGCCGAAGCGCGCATTGACGGGAAGATATATTCGCTACGTGAACGGGTGAAGCTGGATCCGCATAAGAAACATAGTCTGGAATTAGTCTTGGATAAGATAATGTTGTCGGACGAGACGCGCCTCTTTGAAGCGGTCGAGAATGCTATTCAATATTCCAAGGGTTTGGTCATCGCCAAATTCGGGCACCAGGAATTTCTGCTTTCCTCCAGTTGGACTTGCCCGAATGATAATTTTGCTTTTCCGGAAGTGGAGCCGCGCCTTTTTTCCTTTAACTCGCCACATGGCGCCTGTCCGGAGTGTACCGGCTTAGGGACCATCGGCTATTTCTCGGAAACCGTCTGTCCGAAATGCCAAGGCGAACGCTTGCGTCCGGAAGCTTTATCAGTACGCGTGAATGGGAAAAACCTGGCCGAAGTATGTGCTTTGCCCATCAACCGGGCACTGGAATTCTTTAACAAATATTTCGAGAAGATGACCAAGCGCCAACGGGCCATCGCCGAGAATGTTGTGGTGCAAATCATCAGCCGCTTTGAGTTTTTGGTCAAAGTCGGCTTAAACTATATTTCTTTGTCGCGCCAAGCCGAGAGTCTGTCCGGTGGCGAGGCCCAGCGCATCAGGTTGTCTTCGCAAATCGGTTCGCAATTATCGCGCACTTTATATGTTTTAGACGAGCCGACTATCGGCTTGCACGAACGCGATACCGCTAAACTGATTGAAACTTTAAAAAAACTTCGTGATAAGAATAACACCGTCATTATCGTGGAGCACGATGAGCAAACAATTCTGGAATCGGACTATCTCGTGGATATGGGTCCCTTGGCTGGCGTACACGGCGGGGAAGTTGTGGCCATTGGCCCAACGGCTGATCTTTTGAAGAACAAGACCGCGGCCAAGAAGTCCTTGACCGTGCAATATCTGACGCATCAACGCGAAATCGCGTTGCCAAAAAAAAGACGCGATCAGAATCATGGCGCTCTAAAAATTATCGGCGCCACGGCCAATAACCTCAAAAACATTAAATTAGATATACCTTTAGGGCGCTTAGTCGGGGTATCCGGCGTTTCCGGTTCCGGCAAATCTTCCTTGCTCTATGACGTCATCTACGAAAATGTCACTAAACTGAAAAATCGTCCGGGCGGACATCCGAAGCTGAAAGACGTCAAGGATATCAAAGGCACGGAATATATTAATAAGGTGGTAGTTATCGACCAGTCGCCCATTGGTCGCACACCACGTTCCAATCCCGCCACCTATACCGGTATCTTTACGCCCATCCGCGACTTCTTCGCCGCCTTGCCCGACTCGCGCGAGCGCGGCTACTCCATCGGCCGTTTTTCTTTCAACCGCCCCGGCGGCCGCTGCGAGGCCTGCGACGGCGCCGGTTTTAACCTGATTGAAATGCACTTTCTGCCGGCGGTTTTAGTGGAATGCGAAGTCTGTCATGGCCGGCGCTTCAATCGCGAAACACTGCAGGTAAAATATAAAGGCAAGAATATCGCCGATGTTCTTGACCTGACGATTGACGAAGGTGTTATTTTTTTCGGTGATAATTATTATATTGTCGATAAATTAAAAGTCCTGCAATCGGTCGGGCTGGGTTATATCAAGCTAGGCCAAAGTGCCACCACCCTGTCCGGCGGTGAGGCGCAACGCATTAAGATTGCTAAAGAGTTAACCTATGTTTTGGGTAAGCGCACTTTGTATCTCCTGGATGAACCGACCACCGGCCTGCATTATTATGACATTGAGATGCTGCTCGCAGTTTTGAACAAACTGGTGGATAAGGGAAACTCCGTTTTAGTCATCGAACACAACATGCACATGCTTAAATCCATGGACTATCTGATCGATCTCGGACCGGACGGCGGGGAAGAAGGGGGCCGCGTCTTGGCTGTGGGCGAACCGGAAGATATTGTGCGCGAACCCAAAAGCGTGACCGGAAAATATTTAAAGCCTTATTTGAAATAAACTATGTCTATCGCGGTTTTGTTTGCTTTCGGCTCGATGATTGCTTGGGGAGTGGGAGATTTCTTGATTCAGAGAACGGTTAAGAAGATCGGCCAACTGGATACTTTGTTCTGGATATACGTCGCCAGTTTTATTTTCCTTTTGCCCTTTGTTTTTTCTTACCTATCCACCGTCACTTGGACCAATTTACTCCCGCTCGTCCTGCTAGGAATAGTCGGCTTCTTTGGCGCGGTGCTCCATTTCAAAGCCTTAGATATCGGCAAACTATCGGTGATAGAAATAATCTTATCCTTTGAGCTTCCCCTAACGATTCTTCTGGGCGTAGTATTTTTAGGCAACCACCTATTTCCATACCAGATCATTCTAATGCTTATTCTGTTCATTGGTATTATCCTTTTGTCTGTTGACTTCATGAAATTTCGCCCTCATCCTCTTTGGTGGCTGGGATTTAAACATCATTTTGTTCTAGAAAAGGGCGCTCTCTTGGCGATTGCCGTAGCCGTTCTGCTTTCACTGACTAATTTTCTGACGGCTGTCGGCGCCATCCAGCTCAATCCCTTGCTTGTCATCTGGCTTTCCTGGACCTTTGGCGGCGCTATCTGTTTCATTTGGTTAGCCCTAAAAAAACGAAGCTGGGGGATTATCAGGATCGGGCGCCAAAATTGGCGCCTCATACTGATCATGGTCGTCTTTGATATTTCAGCCTGGCTCTTTTTCGCCTACGCGCTGTCGCTCGGTGAAGAATTGGCCGTGGTGGCGGCTGTGACCGAAAGTTATGTGGTTATCGCCATGCTTTTAGGTTTAAAATTTAATAAAGAGAAAATTCACGGCTGGCAATATGTTGGAGCGGCTGTCACCTTTGTTTCGAGTATCTTAATTGGTGTCCTGAGTAAATAAAAACCGAGAAATTTATTAAGAACAATATTTAGTCTTAATATATTTCTCGGTAATTAGGCCTTTCTGCGAATCATTTAATGAGGAATATGACGCGGTTGGTTCAGCTGGGCTGAGTCGACGTGGATTCCTCCGGGTTTGATAGCATGGAGCCATTCCAGAAAAATGATTAGTTACGCTAGATTCGGAAAGAGTGATGATGATCGATCAACTGTCACTTTTTTCTGAAAGTAGCGCTGCGTAGCTCGAGTCGTGGCCGTGGATTCAATATCCCGGTTGACTAGCTTTAGAAATACACGGAATACCCGACCGATTAACGATGACGAGCGTATTCATTCCGTGGACCATCCCTTTCTTTGGCTAATTAGACACGGGGTCAAGACTGAACTCATCCCCTTAGCCGCCTGGTTTCCCTAAGTACTGCCGAGGAAGAAAAGACTGAAACAAATAATGACCGCCTCGAATTGACGAGCTTTCACCATCAAGCTATTTATACTTTCCCCGTTCTTTCATTAAAGGGGAGATATAATCCGAGGCTTAAACGGTGGATTGTTTCAGATCAGGCAGACGCTTGACGCGGACAACCTGAAGATAGTCTTATGCTTGAGCGACTCAAGATGTCATAGAACTACGAATATATTATCGCATTCAATTAATTTGTCAATAATCATATGTCCATAACCTTCGCCCAAAAAGTATATGCTCTCACCCGCCGGATTCCTAAAGGCAAGGTGACGACATATTCCGCCATCGCCAAGGCCCTAAAAATTAAATGGTCGGCCCGCGCCGTGGGTAATGCTTTAAACAAAAATCCCTTCGCGCCAAAGGTACCTTGCCACCGCGTTGTCCGGGCTAGCGGGGAAGTCGGCGGCTTTGCTTCAGGACCGAAACGCAAACAAGCCATGTTGAAGAAAGAAGGGGTTATTATCACTCAAGGTCGGATTGACCTGAATAAATATGGCTACCAATTTAAAATTAAAAGCTAAACTCAAAACTGTCCCCAAAAAACCGGGCGTCTACTTCTGGCTGAATAAAGCCGGGAAAGTTTTATATGTCGGCCGAGCCACCAGCCTGAAGTCGCGACTCAGCCAATACTTTCAAAAAGACATTGACCGCCGCATCGCCGAAATGGTTGACCAAGCCGTGAATATAAAATATGAAGTGACCGACAATCTCTTGGAAGCGATTATTTTGGAAGCAAAAAATATAAAAAAATATTGGCCCAAATATAATATCAAAGATCGCGACAACCGTTCTTTTATTTATGTCGTTATTCCGAAAATAGTTTTCTCCCGGCCACTCATTGTCCGCGCCAGCGATCTCAAGAAATTTCCCGCTTCTCGCGCCAAAGTCTTTGGCCCCTATCAATCCTTCCATCTCTTGCAGACCGCTCTGCGTCTTATCCGTCGTTTGTTTCCGTATGGCACTTGCACGCCGCATAGCGGCCGGGCGTGCTTTGATTACCAGATCGGGCTTTGCCCGGGCGCCTGTATTGACGCTATTTCCGCCAAAGATTATCAAAAAAATATCAATAATATTATTTTGCTTCTGAGCGGAGAGCACCGGAAGCTGGCTAAGAAATTAGTCACAGAGAATCCGGAAACAGCCAAAGCTTTCAAGCACATCCAGGATGTTTCGCTCCTAACGCGCGAAGATAATCTCGGCGAAGCCAGACTGAACCGGATTGAAGGCTATGATATTTCTCACTTAACCGGCAAGGAAAGCTACGGCTCGATGGTCGTTTTTGAAGACGGTGCAGCGGCCCGGAATGAGTACCGACTTTTCAAAATAAAAGAAGCGCCCGCCGGCGATGATGAGCGCGCCTTGGCCGAAGTTTTACTGCGCCGCTTCAAACATCAGGAATGGCCGCTTCCTGACTTGATTATGATTGACGGCGGCAGTCCCCAAATCAGTTTCTTGGCCAAAGTCCTAGCGGCTAATAATATCGGCGTACCCTTGGTCGGCATCTCTAAATTCGGCGGTGACAAACTAGTTTTGGCCGCCAAAGCCAAGCAGCCGCTGCGCGCCTTAGCCGATAATATCAAACCGACTTTACTGAAAGTCAGGGAAGAGGCGCACCGCTTTGCCAATTACGGTCGGAAAAGGAGTCTTGGCTTAAAATCTAAAAATAAGCTAAAATAGAAGCATAATTTAATAAAACAAAACTATGAAAAAAATCCATGTTTTTCTGGCCGCGCTGGGCATCCTGGCGGTCACGGCGATTGTGGTAGTCGCCCTGGTCAAGGCCAACCAAATCAATAACCAAGATCGCTTTTCCGTGGTCGGTTCAGGTACGGTCTATGCCAAGGCCGATATCGCCAACATTCAAGTCGGACTGAAAACGGGTACTCAGAAAACCGCCGCGGCGGCCACTGTGGACAGTACCAGTAAAATGAATAATATTATCCAAGCTCTGAAAAAATTGGGCATTGATGAAAAAGATATCCAAACTTCCAGCTACAATTTAAACCCCGTTTATAATTGGACCAATCAAAAAGGACAGGAGCTAATTGGCTACGAAGTTACCCAAAATTTAACTCTAAAAATCCGCGACCTGACTAAAATCGGCGATGTTATCAGCCAAACTACCGATCAGGGCGCTAATCAGATCGGCAATATCAGTTTTACAATTGATGATGAGTTTGCTCTAAAGAACCAGGCGCGAGAATTAGCTATACAAAAGGCGAAAGAAAAAGCTGATTTAATCGCCAAACAGACCGGCATGAGACTGGGTGAAGTCAAAAGCGTTTATGAGAACTCTGATCCGGTACCCAATCCGATCAGCTACACCAATGCGAAAATGGATCTGAGCGCGGCTCCGGCAGGCGGCGTGGTCAGTCCGGAGATTCAAACCGGGCAGAATGAGATAAAAGTGGATGTGACCCTAGTTTACGAAGTTAAATAAATAAAAAATAAAAAAACCGCTGATTCTGACTTGGCGGTTTTTTTAAATTTAAAACTGTAGCTTGACAAATATATATAATTTGCTAATATACTGACATAACAAAATATTACCACAGACAGCCAGCCTGGCGCCGCAAAGCGCCTATAAGTCTTGCCGAGGTACAATCCGCTTTACGCAAAGCGTTCTCTCGTCTGTGGTCAACACAGATTTTTTATTAATAACGAGCCCCGCCATGAGCGGAAAACATTAATATATGCCTAAAAACAAAATTCAAAAGCAAGAAATCTTCCGCAACTTGAGCGAGAGAATCAAGAAGTCAAAATCCATCATCTTTGCCGGGTTTAACGCCCTGACCGTTAAGGATAACGAGAATCTGCGCGCTCAGCTTAGAAAAGAGAACAGCGAATACTATGTCGCTAAAAAGACTTTGATGAATCTGGCCTTCAAAGAGAATAAGCTGGATATCAATGTCCGTGATTTTGACGGCAAATTGGCGGCGGTCTTCTCCTACGAGGACGAAGTCGCTTCGGCCAAAATTCTTGGTAATTTCCGTAAAGAGAAAGACAAGGACACTAAAATCTTCTTCTTGGGCGGTATTTTAGAGGGTAAATTATTGTCACAGGCGGAAGTGGAAGCCTTAGCCAAGTTGCCGAGCAAGCAGGAGCTGTATGCCAGACTGGTCGGTTCCATAAATGCCCCGATTTCCGGTTTTGTGAACGCCTTAGCCGGCAATCTCCGCAACCTGGTCTATGTCTTGAAAGCGATTGAAGAGAAAAAAGCTTAATAATATAATAATTAAAAATTAATTTTAACACTATGGAAGAGAAAAATGTGGTTGTCCCGGCCAAGTTTGAAAAACTGGTTGGTGAAATCGAAAAAATGAGCGTCTTGGACTTAGCGGAACTCGTTAAGATCCTGGAAGAGAAATTTGGCGTGAGCGCGTCTGCTCCGGCCATGATGATGGCTCCGGGTGCCGCGGCCGCCGCTCCGGTGGAAGAGAAGGACAGCTTCGATGTCGAATTGACTGATGCCGGTGCCAACAAGATCAATGTCATTAAGGCCGTTCGTGAATTGACCGAAATGGGTCTGAAGGAAGCCAAAGACTTAGTCGATGGCGCTCCGAAAGTCCTGAAGGAAGGAGTGAAAAAGGAAGAAGCCGAAAAAATGAAGAAAAGACTGGAAGAAGCTGGTGGCAAAGTCACTTTGAAATAAGCTTTAGCCTATCAATAGTAAAAAACCGCTCCGTTTGGGCGGTTTTTTGCTTACTGCGTTCAACGCGACCTCAGACTACCTGAAAAGTTTCATTCCGAAAGCGATAATGACTCCGGGATTGAACAAGTATCTGGAAAACAAAAGAGAAATGTTCTACCAATAAAGCGTAGATCATGCCAAGGCCGGGGAATTCAATTCTCCCTGGCCTTTTTTATATCCCCTCATATTCTTGACTATGATTATTAATAATGATAAATTGATTTGAAACTTAAGAACACTTTCTTTAACATAAATAGACAGCCCATGGAACGAATAGCCATTACCATTAAGGGTCGGGGCCAACAACCGGTTTCCACCAGAGCGCCGGAAGACGCCTTCTTCCTGGACACCAGCCAAAAGATTCTGGTGCGCCGGATTGTGATAAATGACAAGGATTATCAAAAGAATTGGCTTTTTGACGGAACTTATCTTCTGTTTTATCAAAAAGGAGAAGATGGAGCATACGTTTTTCAAAGCGCCATTTATTTCGATCCTGATCTCCGGTTTCTCAGCGATTCCGAGTTAAGTAAAATCAGCCGCTACTAATAGCTGGCCAGTCATAAACAAAAGACCGAATACTTCTAAGTTTCGGTCTTTTTTATTTAACTGAATGTTTTATTGATTCAAGGCCACCTTATAGACCGCGTCGCCGTCCAGGAAATAGGCGGTTTTACCTGCTTCGTCTATGGCCACATCCTTCGGCTGATTCAGGGTAGAGACTTGATATTGATTGGCCAGCGTCCCATCCGCTTTCAGCAAGACGGCTAAGCGTTTAGAACTAGCTTCAAAAATATACAGATATTTAGTCCCGACAATAATCTTACTCGCTCCGGTCATAGCGGGCGATAAGGCCGCGGCTTTATAGTCGGCCGCTTTATTCTTATAGAACTTCAAAACTTCGCCATTAGCCTTCAAAACATAGACGCTGCCGTCAATCGCCAAATCGGTCGCTTGGCTGAAATCGGCCGTATCTTTAAGCCAGAGCGTAACGGGACCGAATCCGCCGGGCACGGAATTATATTTATAAATCTGATTTTTAGTTTTAGCGATAATGTATAAGTTACCGTTAAAAACCTTGAAGCTAGTCAGACCCGCCGTGGAATCTAAACTCGGCATATTCAAAGCCGTCGTGCTGGCTGTCTTATAATTAAATTGAAAGACTTTATTATTATCCCAATAGTAAAGGAGGCTCTTATTGTCCGTGGTCGGATTAATCAGGTTCGTGGCGCCGGCGACTGTCCATTTGCTGGTTGTCGTGGAATTAAGAGTCGGACTATAGATAAGTCCGCCGCCGGCCGCGTATATTTTCCCGTTCGTGAAGATAATACTGCTCACGCCCAGACCGCTTAAATCCGCCACTTTAGCCTCGGTATTAGGCTTAACGATTTTTTGGATTTTTTCCGTCTGCGCGGTCAGTTTGCTTAGCAAACGATTATAGGTATTCTGCTCGATCGTTGTTTTGCGTACCAGGGAAGTGAGCAGGGGCTGCACTTCGAGTAAAATAGTTTGCGCGCCGACTTGATCATTATAGAGCAAATGGGCGTCGATTAAACCCTCCTGGCTGTCAATTTGGGCCGCCAAATTATCAAACGTCGTTTGCGCCACTTGTTTTTTATGCTGCCAGGTGCCGATTAAAAGACTAAAGATAAAAATTAAGATAACAGCCGCCAATAGCCTGACCATCCAGCGGTTCTTGAAACTTAGATTTTTCAATCCGCTGCGTAAATTAGCTAGCAAGCCGGTCCAAAAATTACGCTCGAATAAAGAGGCGAGGGCCTGGAAAAAATTAAGCACTTTAGGCCAGAAGGGGAACGCTCTTTTTTTAAAAAATATTTTTTCCTTCAGCATGAAGGAGTCGGACCGCGCCAGATTAAGGCTCTTCACTTTGCCTAAATCCAGCGAGGAGACAACTGGTGCCGGCTCTTTTTCTGGAACGTAGATTCTCTTTTTACTTTTCTCTTCCGTCCGAGAAGCTACTTTTTTGGCGGCTCCCTTAATATTCCTAATTATTTTAGAGAGACTGATCAGCCCGGCTGGAGCAAGCATCCGTTCCGTTTTCTGTTCCGTATAATTCATGGAGGAGATGGAGCCGTGGGCCGAAGGGCTTTCCTCCAGTTCTTCTTTCGGCTCAGGCAAGTTGAGACCGGCGGTATTTTTAATCAAGACTGCTAAGAAGGGAATGTAGTCGTTAATTTTGGCCAAGGTGTTTTTAATCTGCTCCACGGCCACGATCGGCGGCAATTTAGTGACGATGGCCAGCATCTCCTTGGCGGATAAATATTCCGGCAGGGCTTCGCTGGTAAAAATAAAATAGGAATTAAGAGGAATCTCGCCGCTGATGACCGAAGAGAAAAGGGGCGGTGCTTGAGGAGCGCTGTTATCAGCGCTGCTGCGTATCGTGGGAACCGTTTCGGCGTTTGTTTCCACGTTGATTATTTCATATTGTTCGCCGCGGGCATAAATTAAAAGAGCGCGATTTTTGCCGAAACTGGAAAAATGCAATTTGTTTTCATAAACGACGCCCAAAGTTAAACTGGCTGCGGAATTGAGCTTAATTTTTTCCGTAATTAAAAATTCACTAAAATCTTTATTGGTTTTGGCCAGAGCGGCTTCAAAGATATTTTCAATCTTTAAGCCTTCTATCTTGCCGCGCAGCAGGATCTTTTCATCGTTATAGTAATTGTCGTTAAGGCGTTCAATCAAAAAATCAAAAACCCGGCGCGCCTCGCTTTTGCGGTCGCCGATTTCTCCTAAAATAAAAATCTTTCCGGCCAGATTTTCCTTTAAAGCGTCGGGTTGGGCGACATAAACATCGCTCACCCCGGTGGCTTTGCCGGAATTTAAAATCAGAGAAGCAATTTTGTTATACATAAGCAAAATATCAACCGCAAAACCAACTTAATTTGTTTGACTGTTTGCTTTAGATATTATACTATAAACTCATAAATAAATAAATATGCTTAACGCATTTTTCGGTTCCGAGGCGAGAGCCAAAATTCTCAACCTACTGCTACTGCATCCGGAACAAAAATATTCCAGCCGTCAAATAACCGTTGATTTCAAGCTGCCGGTGAATTCGGTGCGCCGCGAATTAGATAATATGCTGAAATTAGGCGTCCTGAACGCGGAAAAAAACACGGCTGGCGAAGGCTCAAGCCAGGCCAAATCTCAGATACTTTACAGCGCCAATCAAAGTTTCGTGCTCTATCCGGAGATTAAGGCTCTTTTTGTAAAGGCCCAGATTCTGTCCAGCCAAAAATTCCTAAACGGTCTGCAAAAAATATCCCAGACAAAATTCCTGGCTTTGACCGGTCTTTTTACCAACAGTCCGGAATCGCCGACCGATCTTTTGCTGGTTGGTTCGGTGCGGCGCGGTGCCTTTCTGAAGTTAATCAAAGAACTGGAAAAAGATTTGAAACAAGAAATCAACTATACGATTATGAATGAAAAGGAGTTCCGCTACCGACGCGAAATTATGGATATCTTCCTCTATAATATTCTAGCCGGAAAGACGGTCATTATTTTTGACTCTTTAAACAACCCGCCTAAACGCAAATAATCTATGTCTCCATGGCGCCAAAGACAATTCTATCTGGGTAAATTCATCAAATATCTTTTCTTGGCGATTTTAGTTTTGTTGATTATCGGCCTGGTGACCCTCATGGGTGCGTACCAAAACCTCAAAACCGCCGCCCAAAGCGGTCTGAACGCCAAAACCCAGCTTAGCGCGGCCGTCCAGGCGATCAGCGATAAAAATATAGACTTAGCCTTGACCAGCGGCCAAGCCGCGGAAAAAGATTTCACCTTGGGCTTAGACGCCATCAGCGCCGCCCGGCAAAATTGGGTGATAAAGAATATCGCGCCGGTCCGCCGCCAAATTGACGATCTCGACTATCTTTTAAAAAGCGGGGAAATTATCAGCCGCTCTTTGAACGCAGCTCTGCCCATAATCCAAAATTTGGAGGCTATTTTGAGCGGCGGTCAAGGGAAGGACTTCAGCCAACTGAGCCGTGATGATAAGGCGCGTTTCTTGAAAAGCATCCATGAAGCGGAGCCGGAACTAATCGGCCTAAAAGCCAATCTTGATTTAAGTCTATTAACTCTGGATCGAATCCACCGTCTAGGTATCCTTTATCCGATTTATGCCCAGATCAGCAATTTAAGAGGAGAACTGCAACAAGCCGATCTCCTGCTCACAAATCTTATTCCTTTAGCGAAACTACTGCCGGCGCTCAGTGGTTATCCCGCGCCCGCCAATTATCTGGTTCTCTTGCAGAATAATGACGAACTACGACCGACCGGCGGTTTTATCGGCGTTTACGGCTTAATGACCACCGACAACGGCGACTTGGTTTCTTTGCAAACCGAAGACAGCTACCACGTTGATATGCCGGCCGTCGGAAAATGGAAAATGGAACCCCCGGCGCCCATCAAAAATTATCTAAAAGTGGAAAATTGGTACTTGCGCGATGCTAATTGGTCCCCGGATTGGCCGACGGCCGCGCAAAAAACCGCGGAAATTTATAGAGGGGAAATGAGTGCTATCGGAACTAGTTCGCCGGACTTTACCGGCATCATCGCAATTACGCCGGATCTGATCGCCGATCTTATTTCTTTGGTCGGACCGATTACAATCCAAGGCGAAACTTACCGGCCGGAAAATTTCCAAGAACTTCTCCAATACAACGTGGAGATCGCTTATAAGGACCGCAATATTTCTTCCTGGAACCGCAAAGACATCGTTAATGAATTGCTGGCTGAACTAAAAAGACGCTTGTTCTCTTTGCCGTCCAGCCAATGGAAGAATTTGTTGACCACCGTCAACCAAAATATTGCGGAAAAAAATATTCAGCTCTATTTCTTTAATCCGACCTGGGAAGCGTTGGCGCAGAACCTGGGCGCGACCGGAATCGTGGAAAAATCACCGAGTGACTTTTTAATGGTCGTCGATGCCAACCTGGCCGCCTTCAAAAGCGACGCGGTCGTCAAGAAAGAAATCCAATATAATCTGACCGAGGTCAACAACGGTCTAAAGGCCTCAGTTCGGCTAAATTACGCCCACACTGGCGGCTTTGACTGGCGCACCACGCGTTACCGCAGCTATACTCGCGTCTACGCACCCTTGGGCAGCCGCCTTATTTCTTTAACTGGTTTGGACCAAAAAACAGACGACTTCAGCGCCACTGACGACCTCGCCCTGGGCAAGACCGTTTTCGGTTTCTTTTTCACAATCGAGCCGGGAGCGAAACAGGAAATAAGTTTGGACTATTCTTTGCCGGATCAAGTCTATCAACAATTTAAAAACAACACCTACCAATTGTTGGTCGAGAAACAGGCGGGCAGACGCACCGAGAAATTAGCGGTAAGCATCAGTGCCGCCAACAAAAAGGGAATGTCCTGGACCACTGACCTGAAAACCGACCAATCTTTCAGTTGGAATAAATAGCTTGACTAAAACTAAATAATGTTATATATTAAATAATCAGTAATTACTGATTATTTTGTTCATTGTACAATCTAAAAAACACCCATAAAATGAAAAACCTACTATTATTATTGTTATTAGTTTTTACTGCCTCCCAGTCTGGAGCGCAAACAACGCCCCTAACAAAAAGCGCGTATTGGACCAGTCCGATAATGAGTTTAAGGGAGGCGGACAGCCTGGCCAAAAATGACATAATTATTGTTGAGCTTGAAAACCTGACTAATAACTATGCCAGTTTAAAAAGGATTAAAAAATTTAATCCGCTGGTAAAACTTATTGCCTACAGTAATCCGCCGGAGTTATTCGTCGGAAAAATTAATTACCGGCCGCACCAAAATCGCTGGGCAACGGAATCGCACAGGCACCATCAGAATTGGTTCCTAAAAACGGCCAAAGGTAAAAATGCGACCTACTGGCCCAACATGCAAATGATGAATATTTCCGAAGACTGTCCCAAAGACAAGGAAGGAAAAACCTACAACCGCTGGATGGCCGATTCATTATTAGTGTGTTTGCATGACACAATCTGGGACGGCTATTACATGGATAATGGCGGTGGCAATATTGCCTGGGTATATCAGGACAAAGGCGATCAGATTGACGCCAATAATGACGGACGACCGGATAAGCCCGCTCGTTTAGACAGCGCCTGGGCTAAAGGCGTGCACACTTTCCTAAAAATAATCCGTCAGGCTAAGGGTAAAAACTTTATTCTGCTGGCCAATAAAGGCAGCGTGGAGTTTATGGATGTATTAGACGGACGTTTCTATGAAGGGTTTACTTGCAACTGGCTGGGTAGTAAGAAAAATGATGGCTGGGATCAGTGTATGGACAACGCCAAAAAAACCGGAAAATATACGATTTTCCAAATAAACAGTAAATCCGTCAATCCCGCAAATATTAATTTTGTGGCCGCCAGCGCTGCTTTAGCCGGAGTTTCCGTCGCCATTGGTCAAGACAACCCGCGGTCCTATCCCTTTTATAAATGGAACCTGGGAAAAGCCAAGGGCTCTTACAAAAAAAATGGGGCGATTTATTACCGCGAGTTCCAAAACGGGAGAATGGAGGTTAATCCGACCCTTAAAAAAGGGGAATGGAAACCAAAAAAAATAAAGTAAAAACCTAACAAATGGGACAAAAGGCCGGCCCGAAAACAAACCGGCCTTTTTTATTTAAGGTTTTTAAGGTATTATTAAGATATAATATGACAATTTTTTTAATCTTCGGCCTAATCCTGGTTTTAGCCGCTTTTGTGGCTTGGCCGGAAATAAGCCTATATGTCCTGGCCTTTTTTCTGCCCCTGACCGGTTGGGCTATTTTTTTCCATGGCCTAGTTACTCCTTTTGTCGACTTAGTGGCGATTACGGCTCTGACCGCTTTTGTAATTCGCCTGGCCTACCAATTATTGTTTAAGAAGGAGACTACTACCAAGTTAAAATGGCCCCTCTTTTTACCCTTCGCTATTTTCATTCTAATTAATTTCTTAGCCTCTCTTTTTTCCGCCCAAGTTCCCATGTCGCTCTGGTATATCGCCCGCTGGCTCCTACTCCTTTATTTTGCCTATATCTTCCTGCCTTATAATCTGATTACGAATGGAAAAATCTTAAAGAGAACGATTATCGCCTTGGTTTTAAGCTCACTCTTAGTTTTAGCCAGCGGCTATTTATCCCTTTACGGTCAAGACTGGCGGGATAGCTTCTTTCGCCTGAAATCTCTGGCCATTTTCGGAGTCTTTCCTTTTGGCGAGAATCAAAATCTGGTCGCCGAATTTCTAAATGTCGGCGTTTTCCTTATCTTAACGATTAAAGAGCTAACTAAAGATGAACGCAGTAAAAGAATTTGGGGATTGGCCTTCGTTTTTGCTTCTTTAGGTCTTATTTTAACTTTTTCCCGATCCGGCTGGATTACCTTGCTCCTGCAACTAATTATTTATTTTGGCTACCGGTTAAAAAATAAGGTCAGCCGAACAACGATGATTTTAGCGGCCCTGGGTCTTCTCCTCATCCTTTCCCCCTTATTGTGGAAGATGAATCAGCTGCAGAAAGAGAATGTCAGTTCCACGGATAATCGCTGGCTATTAACGACGATTGCCTGGCAGGCTTTTATTGATAAGCCGTATTTGGGCTACGGCAGCGGGGAGTTCACTAATCTCGTGGCCGACAATATCCGCTTTACCGCCAAATACGGCGCGCCACTTGATTCGCATGGGATGCTGCAAAAAGTGGCGGCGGAGACCGGAATTTTCGGCTTGGCCGCCTGGCTCTTTATTTTAATTTATTTAATTAGAACTTGGACCCAAGCTTTAAAAAGATATTATCACAATAATACCTGGCTTCTACCGCTAATCATGGCGGGCGGCGGGGGATTATTTTTCCAATTTTTCAATACCTCTTATTACCAAGGCAAGGTCTGGCTGCCCATCGTTATCGGCTTAGCCGCCATCCGTTTGCTTGAAAAAAAATATGGCCGCGCCCCAATTGTCAAAAATTAAGATTGCCTATGTTCTGCCGACTTTAGATAAGGGCGGGGCGGAGCGCTTTTTAGTCGACTTGATTCTTAACCTGGACCGAAAAATTTTCGCACCGCATTTATTCCTTTTTAAGCGGGGCGGCGAATGGCTCACAGAACTATCGGTCGCCGATATTCCGGTAACGATTTTGAAAAAAAGATTAAAAATTGATCCGCTTAATTTTTGGCGTTTATTTTTCGCTTTAAAAAAATTCCGACCGGCTATCGTCCACACGGAATTAGGCGGCGATTTTTATGGTCGGCTAATCGCTAAAATTCTAAAAACGCCGGTTATTATCGCGACTGAACAGAATATTAATCCAGACGAAAGCCTTTTAAACAACCTGATAAAGAAAATAAGCAACCGCTGGTCGGATAAGATTGTGGCTATTTCCTTGGCTGTCCAAAAAGACATTATTAGTAGATACCGGACAACACCCGACAAAATCACGGTTATCTATAACGGTATAAACAGCCAGAGGTTTTTAGACGGCTCTAAAAACTTGTCGTCAGCGAGCAAACAGGCAGGGAACTCAGAAATTGTTTTTGGTACGCTCGGCCGCCTCAGTCCGCAAAAGGGCCAGTCCGTCTTAATCAACGCTTGGCACCAAGTTAAAAATCCCGATCTGCACTGCCTAATTGCCGGTGACGGAAAGCTGGCCGACTCGCTAAATAAACAAATACAGGATTTAGACTTGGCGGATAAAGTAAAGCTAGTCGGACCAGTCTCGAATCCGGCCGCTTATTTAAACTCCCTGGCGGCCTTTGTTTTTCCCTCGCTTTGGGAAGGTTTGGGTCTGGTTATCCTGGAAGCCGGACTTATCGGTCGGCCAATAATCGCTTCCGCCGTTGACGGCATCACAGAGATAATCGACGAGAGCACCGGCTATTTAGTCCCGGCCGGGGATGCCGAAGCCCTGGCCTTGAAGTTAGACTGGCTGGCGACAAATTTAGATAATCCGGAAACATTGGCTAAGTCCGCTAAATTACGCCAGAAAATAATGGCTAATTTCGACATCCCAAAGATTGCGGCGCAGTATCAAGCGCTTTATCAGGAACTATTGATCGCTAAAAAAATCTTATGAAAATATTACAAGTCAATCAATATTACTACCCGCGTGGCGGCGCCGACAAATATTTTTTAACTCTAAGCGCAGCCTTGGAAGCGGCCGGACATGAGGTCGCCGTTTTTAGCATGCAGCATCCGAAGAATCTGGCCACGCCCTGGAGCCGGTATTTTGTTTCGCGGATTAGTTTTAACGACGGCGGTTTAAAAGACAAACTAAAAACGCCGGGTCGAGTTCTATATAGTCAGGAAGCCAAGAAAAAATTTACTCAATTGCTTCAAGATTTTCAGCCGGACATTATCCATTGTCATAATATCTATCATCATCTTTCGCCTTCCCTCCTGGCCGCAGCCAAAAAACAGGGAATTCCGGTCGTCATGCATTTGCATGACTATAAATTAATTTGCCCTAACCACACCTTGTTTACGCAAGGGGCTTATTGTGAAAATTGCCGGAAGCATAAATATTATCAGTGTCTGAAAAAGCGCTGCGTGAAAAATTCCGTTGCGGGCAGCGCGCTGGCCATGGTGGAAATGTATTATCATCACTGTGTCTTAAAAATTTACGAAAAGGACGTTAATCTTTTTATCGCCCCCAGCCATTTCATGAAAAATAAAGTGGTCAGTTTCGGCTGGCCGGGCGACAAGATTACCGTTCTTTATAATCCTTACGATGCGGCCTTTGCCAGCCAAACGACCGGGAAGATTGAAAATTACCTTTTATATTTTGGCCGGCTCAGTCCGGAAAAAGGTCTAAAAACTTTAATTCAAGCCGCTATCTTAACCGGACAGCCCGTTAAAATCGTCGGCGAGGGGCCGGAGGAAACGGCTTTAAAAAAATTGGCGGCTGATCTTAAGGCTCCGGTAGAATTTAGCGGTTTTAAACAAGGATCGGAGTTAAGATTAATCGTCGCTTCAGCCAAAGCGGTGGTCTTACCCCCAATTTGGGCGGAAAATATGCCCTTAAGTTTAATGGAGGCTTTGAGTTTAGGGAAGATAGTGATTGCCTCCCGGATGGGCGGACTGCCGGAAGTAATTATTGACGGCCAAAATGGCTTGTTGTTTAATCCCGGCGACGCAAATGATTTGGCCCGGCAAATTAAAAAATTAGCCGATTTAGATCTTAGCGCTTTATCTCAAGCGGCGCGCGCCACTGTCCAGGCCTTTTCACCGGCCAAAAATACGGCCGCTGTCCTGGCTATTTACCAGTCTTTGCTCAAATAATAAAACTCGGCTAGTCAAATCAAATTAATTTAGAGAATAACAAAAATCCGACCCTGACGGTCGGATTTTTTATTGGCCCGATAAAAATATAATTATGGGATAATCCTGAAGGAAATACTATAGCTCAGCTGGGAACTCTGTCCAATGACGCTAATAGCGGTTTGTCCCGTACTAACAGCCGGCACAATCAAGTCCTTACTAAAGTGGCCTTGCGCGTCGGTCGTTCCTTGGGATTTAACACCAGCGAAATCAATGGCTAAGACCTCGTTCGGAAAATAGCCACCGCCCGTCAAAGTGATAGTCGTGCCCGAGGTACCGAGATTATGATTTAAATTCAAAAATAAATTTTCCGTAACTTGAGGTGCAGCCTGTTCCACTGCCTGATAGGCGGCCAGTTTATTTAACTTATCATTCAAAACCAGGATATTGGCGTTATTGAAAACAACCACCTTGTCACCATCATTATAGACCACCTTTAGCCCCATGGCCCAGCCGCGCGGCCCGCTCAGATCTGTGGTCCAGCGGGAAGCAACCAGCTTCATATTTTCTTGGTTTAATTTGACGACGCCGATGCCATTGGAAAAATAAACGTCATTAGTGTTGCCGGAAGCATCGATATCATAGCCCGGGTAGTCCAGGTGTTTGAAACTGGCGACCAGGCTACCCTGAGTGTCATATTTTTTCGCGTAGTAATCATCAACGGCGTAAAGCTGGTTCGCCTCGTCTTGATAAGCGGCGCGATTACCGTTAGCCTCTTTGTAATTTAAAGGAATAGTCAAAACAATCTGGCGATTGGTCCGGTCAAAAACGGTTAACGAGTTGGCCTGAATATTTAAGATGAAACGATTGTTGTTGCCACGGATATTATATAGGGTATCGGTGTTGGCTAAATTAAAAGAATCCAGCGTCTCCAAATTAGTATTCCAGATAGTTACTCCCTTGTCGCTAATCGTTACGATATTATCGCCGAACTTGTTGACGCGGCTATACCACTCCCAATAGGTGTTGTGCTGGACAGCAAGCAGATTCAGGTTATCGCCGGCCGTTAAGTTGTACTTATAGAGACTAAAGTCGCTGATGGCATAAGCCATCAACTGATCGTTCTCCACCGCCAGCTTAACGTCATAAAAGCTCCCGTAACGGCCGAAACGGCTGTCAAAGGGTTTGATGCCGGCCAGGCGCTTCAGGGTGTTATTTTCCAGTCTAAAGAGCTCTAGACTGTTGGTATTGGCCGAAGCCACATAAAGCTGACCCCGATAGCTAATCGCATCTCCGGAATAATAAGACTCCGTCTTACTTTCACCGCTGTTAACCCAAGCTAGGCTGACAATGACGGGGATAATAAGGTATAAAAATAGTCTTTTCACAAATTTGTTTAATATTAGATAATTATTATATATAGATATTGCTTTTTTAAACATTACCTTATTCAATTAATTTTGTCAATTATGCTTGGGTCTTTATCTATTGACAAATAAAAAAAATTGTAGTAAAATAACTTGAACACTAAAAATATGGAATTTAACGAATTTATCAAATTATTGGGTCGAAAGAAGCAGACTATCCTTATTGTCGTACTAGTCGCTTTAGTTTTGACCGCTGGGCTCTCTTTAATCAGCCCGCTTAAGTATGGCGCGAAGTCCCGTCTTTTGGTAATCCAAAATACGGCCGGTACTGATCCCTATACTGTTTCTAAATCCAATGAATATCTGGGCAATCTCTTTTCTCAAGTCGTCTATTCCGGTTCGTTTTTCAATTTTGTCATGAGTTCGTCCTATAACATCGACCGGAACTATTTTTCCGGCACTTATGACCAACAGCTGAAACTCTGGCAAAAAACCGTTTCCACTAAGACTTACAGCGATACGGGAATCATTGAAGTCAATGTCTATCACCCGGATCCCAGCCAAGCCCAACAAATTGACTTGGCGATTAACGATGTCTTAATGAATAAGAACAGCAATTACCAAGGGAACGGCGATGGCATCAAAGTGAATATTATCGACCAACCTCTAGTTTCCTCTTATCCGGTCAAACCGAACCTGCCGCAAAACGCCGCCATCGCGGTGGCCGCTGGTTTCTTGTTATCCCTGTTCTATATTTACCTTTTTCCGGAAGAGCGCTATAATATAAAGTTATTTTCCCGCCTGCACCGCCACGCCAGATTTCGGGCTAAAAAAAATTCTCAACCGCCATACCGGCCTCAGGCCAGAGAAAGGGAAGAAAAACCGTATGCTGACGAGGAAGGATTCCGGCCGCAGGGAAATATCGGCAATGTCTTAAAGTAATTAATGAATTTAGATATAAAAATTAATTAATTTGTAAATTAATAAATAGCCGCCCATAAGGAGGGGGTTCATAAGAGATGAAAAAACTGATACTAACAATCTTATTGATGATTGGTTTGTTTGTCGGAGCCACCGGGCAGAATTTTCAGAGCAGAGTAAATCTGTCTCTGTTCGCCGGCGGATCCGCTCAAATAACCAACGTAAACAACTGGGGACGCTACGCCGGTTTATACGCCGACGGCGCATTTTATGTCTCATATGATGAGATGTGGCGCCTCGGATTATTCGCCACTGCCAACTGGTCCAAATACGAGGGGTATACGGATTATTATGCAAACAACCGGTTTGAATATGCCTGCGGTTTATACGTGGGTTGCTACCAGGAGAATCTGTCTCCGAAGTTTTCTTTCTTCGCCGGACAGAATCTAGGCATCAAATACGGCGAGCAGCACGACGGACAGCTTTTGTCCGCCGGCACCTACGATGGAAAACAGAAGGATTACTTCTTGGTCGGGAGCACGAATCTTAATCTGCTCAAGGCCTACAATAATCATTTGTTTCCCCGGATGCAATTACTATTTTCTTGGCAAGCGATGTTCGCTTCCGCTAAGCAATCTTACTGGAACGAGCAGCCGATTCCCAACGTTATCGCCTGGGACAATTCTTATCTGGAACTTATCTACAAACAGACCATATTCAGTCTGGGCAATAAGGTTAGAATTGACCTTAAAGCCGTCGTCGGATATAACCATTATGTCAAAGGCGACCCCGACTCGTATGTCATTGGCGGGGAACTGTCTATCCACCAAAACGGACGTGATGATGCTTTGTCGTTATTCGTCCAACAGAAAATGCCCAGCCACTTTGACCAGAACTTTATCTGCGTCGGAGCAAACTGGAATTTTATGCAAATGTTTAATCGATAATAATGAATTGTTAACCAAAACCCAAGAAAAAAAATGAAAGCAAAAACATGGATTGCAATCTTGATAATCATCATCGTGCTGATTATCTTAGGCATAATTGCTTATGCCTTCTGGTCGCCGAGCAACAAAAACGGCGAAGTAGTAAAAGCAAAAACTGAAACTGTGTCAACGTCAACTGGTTTGTCATCAAATGGTTCGTCTTCAAACACCGCGACCGTACAGGCGAACTTTGATACGTTGATAAGTATCGTTAACCGGCTGGCCACGTGCTGCGCTAACAAAACTGGCAAAAGCACGGGGGTATCGGCTAAAATAGCTTATCAGCCGAAAGTATCAACTGTCCCCGCTGTTTCCAGTCCTAATGTTCAATCACCATCGGCACCGGTTGCTGAAAAACCGATTATCGGTAACTTTGAGACCAAGTACTACGAAGACGGAATAATGAAGTTCTGCCTGCGAATAAACGGCGTCGAAAATGGCTACTGGCCTTCTCTCGCAATTATGGAGGGCAAAAGCTTCAATAATGGCGAA
>Ga0209429_10000581_pt1 | contig 24159 bp, 15 predicted proteins | sample BarGraNGADG00212_3_FD_184493 | JGI IMG/M metagenome (GOLD analysis project Ga0209429, IMG submission 184493) | Arctic peat soil microbial communities from Barrow, Alaska - Barrow Graham LP Ref core NGADG0004-212 (SPAdes) (version 2) | ecosystem: Environmental > Terrestrial > Soil > Wetlands >...
GGAAACTTTTCCTTCGTGGGGATTATGGATTAAGAACGGGGCAACCACCTTGTATGAAAACTGGCCCATTGACGCTAAGTCAGATGTTTCTATGAACCACATTATGTTCGGAGAAATAGGCGCCTGGCTTTTTAAAGCATTAGGCGGCATTAAACCCGATCCGGAGCAACCCGGTTTTAAAAACATCATTCTGCGCCCTTCATTCGTGGAAGGTCTCACCCATGCCGAAGCGTCTCACATGTCCCCCTATGGTGAGATCACCTCAAAATGGACTAAGAAGAAGAATGACGTCATATATTTGGTGACAATTCCTGCAAATTCAACAGCGGATCTATTTTTGCCTGAGGAATATTCCTTTAAGAAGGTCAAGTTGCTGTCAACAGAAAAATCCGTATCATTGAGAAAGAACGCTAATGGCGGATATCATTTGTTAGCAGGTAATTATGAGATTGTATTAACGAGGAAATAAAAACACCCTATATATTTGTATCGAAACCGGCACCAAAAAAATAGTTTTTAGAGGTGCCTTTTAGTAATAATCTTGCCTCGAATAAATAGCTCCGTCAATGAAGAGAAATTTCGGTTTAACATGTGTACCTTCTGATGAGGAGCGTTTTTGTCTTTTTTTCAAAGAAAATTATCAAACTGCATGTCTGATTGCTTACAGGTGTGTTAAAAATATGGATCAGAGTGAAGATCTGGTCCAGGATGTTTTTATGGCATTATGGGAAAGAAGGGAATCTGTCCAGAAATGTATTAACCTTAAAAATTATCTGTTTACTGCTGTAAAGAACCATGCGTTGAACTTTATTCAGCGTGAAAAAAGAGAAAATGTTTCGTTTTCAGATATATTCACAGACACCCCGGAAGAAGACACAACAGGTTTTTACGACAAAGAGGTGATGGCGGTTAATATTCTCCATGCTATCGATGAGCTCCCACCTCAGTGTAAAAAGATTTTCAACCTGGCATATCAAAAGGATCTGACCTATCAGGAGATTGCATACAAATTGAATATATCCAAAAATACCGTAAAAACACAAATTGGTATTGCATATAAAAGTTTGCGTTTTAAGCTTAATGATTTGATAATTATTGGGCTTTATATTTTTCCCACACTTCACCCTTTTTTATAAAACTGTGTCATTAATATAAGTTAATGAATAATAACGAGCAAAATAAATTTGAACGGTTAGCGTCTTTGTTCCATCACGAAAAGAGTGACGGTAAAAAGACGCAGAATGCCCAACAGGAATCCGGGATTACTGAGGATTCGGACTTTTCCGCGGTAAAAAAAATCTATGAGGCTAAAGATTTGGTATGTCAGGCAAGTAAAGTTACTCCTCCCGGAAAAGCCTGGAACAAAGTCCATTCACGGATCAGGAGAAGACATCCTTTAAGAAATATTGTTTATTGGCAGTATGCCGCAGCTGTTATTGCAATTATTCTGACTATCGGGTTGTTTGTTGGTAAGAGCGTTCGCCAATACTTTTCAGACCCGGAGCAATTCATTTCGATTGTTTCTCCATTGGGGGAGATTAAAAATCTGACACTCACTGATGGAACTGATGTTTGGCTTAATTCCGGCTCAATCCTTAAATTTTCCAACCGTTTTGGCAAAACCAACAGGCATGTAATTGTTGACGGTGAGGCACTCTTTAAAGTTGTTAAAGACAACAAGAATCCGTTTACAGTTTCTTTGGGTAACTCAAAAGTGATTGTCCATGGGACGACTTTCAATGTAAAAGGCTATTCAACTGATGATAAATGTGAGGTTGTCCTTATTGAAGGAAGTGTAGAGTATGTTAATTCACTAAAAAAAATATTTATTAAACCCGGAGAGAGGATAACAGAGATCAAGGCTTCCGGGTATCTGGTTGTAGATCGTGTTGATCCTGAGAATTACACATCATGGAAATGTGGAAAGGTTTATTTCGACAATCAAACACTGCTTGATTTGGTATCCCTTCTTGAAAAGTGGTACGATGTTGATTTCGAATTTGCGAACAATGATGTCAAATTATATACGTTCACCGGAGTGATAAACCGGGAACACACACTGGACTATACATTGCAGATTATTGAAATGACAAACAAAGTAAAATTTGTAAAGAAAGGAGAAAAGATGCTAATCACCAATTAAATCAATAAAAGAAGCGGAAAATGCTGGTAACATATTCCGCTTTTGAGAGTTAAGAGTGTGCCTGTTTCACGTTACGACAAAGGCACAAAATTATTTAACAGACAAATAAAATACAAATTTATGGAAAAAATGTTAATTCCGCTATTGCGGAAGCAGAAAGTTACTTTAAAAAATTTTCTTATTATGCGGCTCACCTTGCTTTTGTGCTTGTTTGGGGTATTGGGGGTACAGGCAAGTACCTATTCTCAAAACACCAAATTAAATCTCAATTACAAAAATACCTCGATCAAACAGATTCTGGAAGACGTTAAAAACCAAAGTAGGGTTGAGTTTTTTTACAATAACGACGACTTTGATACAAATGCCAAAATGGATATCTCTGTAAAAGACGGGTCCGTGGAGGAGGTACTGGACAAAATTATTTTACCTGCTCACCTGCAATATCGTGTAATTGATAATGTGGTGATTATTTCCAATGTAAAAAAGGAAGCAGGGAATACCATGCAGCAGCAGGCGGTTAAAGGAATAGTAACTGACGGGGAAGGGAAACCATTGCCCGGGGTAACGATTACCATAATTGGAACAACCCGTGGGGTAATTACGGATAACGATGGAACTTATACAATTGATGCCAAACCGACTGATAAATTGTTCTTCTCTTTTATTGGGATGGAATCTCAAACCATCGAAGTTGGCACACGCAAAGTGGTCGATGTTCAGATGAAACAACAAGTCAATGAGTTGGACGAGGTCTCGGTTGTAGCATTTGCCAGACAGAAAAAAGAGAGTGTGATTGCATCAATCACCACTATTAAACCTTCAGAATTGAAGGTGCCCTCCAGCAACCTTACCACAGCATTGGCCGGTCGTATTTCGGGATTAATTTCTTACCAGAGAAGTGGGGAACCCGGAGTGGACAATGCGCAATTTTTTATTCGCGGAGTAACCACTTTCGGTTACAAAAAAGACCCGCTTATTCTGATTGACAACAATGAGGTTACTACTCAGGAATTATCGCGTATTCAGACTGATGATATCGCCAGTTTCTCAATCATGAAGGATGCTACCGCAACTGCACTTTACGGATCACGTGGTGCAAACGGGGTAATTCTTGTCACAACCAAGGAAGGAGTTGAAGGTAACGCAAAAATCAGTGTCAGGTATGAGGAGGCGTTGTCGAAACCAACAAGCATGGTAAAGCTTGCTGATCCTATAACCTATATGCAGCTTCACAATGAGGCGGTACGTACGCGTGACCCTCTTGGTATTACCCCTTATTCTCCGAATAAGATTGCAAACACCATAAATGGAGGCAATCCCGATGTTTATCCGGCCAATGACTGGTATAAAATTTTGTTCAAAGATCAGACCCTCAACCACCGATTGAACTTCAATGTGGGCGGAGGTGGAAAAATTGCCCGCTATTATCTGGCTGGTAGTGTATCCAATGATAACGGGATGTTAAAAGTTGACAAGTTGAACAACTTCAACAGTAACATTAATCTGAAAAGGTACATGTTGCGTACGAATGTCAACATCAATGTCACCAGGACTACTGAAGCAGTCGTTCGTTTGCATGGAGCTTTTGATGATTATACAGGCCCGATTGATGGTGGTACAGTGTTGTTTCAAAAAGTAATGAGAACAAACCCTGTCCTCTTTCCTGCCTATTATAAACCAGACAGTGCTAACATATATACACAGCATATCCTATTCGGCAACTATGACAAAGGACAGTATATTAATCCCTATGCCGATATGACAAAGGGGTATAAAGATTATACAACCTCTCAGATGTCTGCACAATTTGAATTAAAGCAGCAACTCAACTTTATCACCGAAGGTCTTTCATTACGTGCGTTGTTCAACACAAATCATTACTCCTATTTTGATGTATCCCGTTATTACAACCCGTTCTACTATCAGGTGTCGATGTATGACAAAACAAACAATCAATACACGCTGGCTCCGATAAATGAACTAACCGGTACAGAATATCTTGCTTACAGTGAGGGGAAAAAAGACATCAATTCTACAACCTATTTTGAAACCGCTTTGAACTGGAACCGTACATTCAACGAAATGCATGCTTTAAGCGGATTAATCGTATATACCTTGCGTGAACAATTATTTGCCAATGCAGGTGATCTTCAGAAATCACTTCCCTATCGAAATCTGGGTTTGGCAGGTCGTGCAACTTATTCTTATGGTTCCCGCTATTTTACTGAATTAAACTTTGGTTATAATGGTTCAGAACGTTTCTCCAAGAAAGAGCGTTTCGGTTTCTTCCCCTCTGTTGGTATGGGTTGGTTTATTTCCAATGAGGCATTCTGGTCAGAAGGGTTGAAGAAGAACATCAATAAACTTAAATTAAAAGCCACTTACGGGTTAGTAGGTAATGATGCTATTGGTGACGCGAACGATCGGTTCTTTTATCTCTCCAATGTAAATATGGACAATTCAGAGCTCGCATCCTCTTTTGGTACTTATGGCAATAGTGGAGGAGGACGCACCTTGAATGGTATTTCCATCTCCCGTTATTCCAATGATGATATTAGCTGGGAAACAGCCGAAAAACTAAACATTGGTATTGAACTGGGGCTATGGAATGCTTTTGATATTCAGGCTGATGTGTTTTCGGAAAATCGTTACAATATCCTGATGACCCGCTCTTCAATACCCACGACGATAGGTCTACAGTCTGTAGTCCGCGCCAATGTTGGTAAAGCTTTCAGTAAAGGTATTGATGTTTCATTAAACTACAACCACTCTTTCAATAAAGATCTGTGGCTTACAGGACTTGCCAACTTTACCTATGCTACAAGTAAATTCAGGGTATATGAAGAGCCCGATTATTCAAGTACACCATGGAGATCGCACGTAGGTTATTCTTTAACTCAAACATGGGGTTATGTTGCTGAACGTTTGTTCGTTGACGAAGAAGAAATTCGCAATTCCCCGAAACAGTTTGGTGACTATAAGGCTGGTGACATCAAGTACAAAGATATCAACGAGGATGGTAAAATCTCAGAACTGGATATGGTGCCCCTGGGATATCCTACCAGTCCTGAGATTGTTTACGGTTTTGGTTTATCAGGCGGATGGAAAGGATTTGACCTCTCTTGTTTCTTCCAGGGACTGGGCCGCGAATCCTTCTGGATAGATACCCAGGCTACCAGCCCATTTGCTGATTATCATCCTAATAATGATCCCGATATCGGTAAAACGGCTAATAACGCTTTATTAAAAGCCTATGCCAACGACCACTGGTCAGAGGATAATCGCAATTTATATGCTTTATGGCCTCGTCTATCTCAAACACTTATTTCAAACAATGTCCAAACTTCGAGCTGGTTTATGCGTGATGGTTCGTTCATCCGTTTGAAATCTGTTGAATTTGGTTATACTTTGCCTGCCAAAATCGTCTCACGGGCAAAAATGACCAGCCTGCGTTTCTATCTTAGCGGGACCAACCTTCTGACCTTCAGTAAATTTGATCTTTGGGATCCTGAAATGGGGGGAAACGGCTTGGGCTATCCAATTCAGAAAGTGTATAACTTTGGACTTTTACTCACCTTTTAAAAAATCGGATTTTTATGAAAATATTACATAAAATAAAAATAATTGTAGCATTTACCATACTGCTTGGGTTTGGTTCATGCAATTACCTCGATATTGTCCCCGACAATATTGCGACGATTGATTACGCTTTCAGGAACAGGACGGTTGCTGAAAAGTATCTGTTTACCTGTTATAGTTACCGTCCCCAAGTTGGTCAACCGAATACCGATCCGGCAATGAACGGCGGCGATGAGACTTGGGAGCTTTACGAAACATGGGCTCCTTGGCCCAATTCATTGATTGGACGCGGGTTCCAGTCTTTAACTACTCCTGTCTTAAATTTCTGGGATGGGGATGGGTGGGTGAAATCGTTGTGGATAGGTATCCGCGATTGCAACATCTTCCTTGAAAATATAGATAAGGTACTTGATTTGTCCGATTATGAGAAAAAGAGGTGGGTAGCCGAGGTGAAATTTCTGAAAGCATACTATCATTATTACCTTTTCAAATGTTATGGCCCTATTCCGATCGTTGATGTTAACCTTCCTATCTCTGCCGGAGTAGATGAAGTACAAGTATATCGCGAACCGGTGGACAAAGTCATGAAATACATCGCTGACCTGATGAAAGAGGCTGCATTAGATCTGCCCAATTCCGCTGAGGTGATGGAAGGAACTGAAGGTGGCCGGGTTGACAAACTGGTTGCATTAAGCATGCGTGCCGAAGTATTGCTTTTTGCTGCGAGCCCACTCTTTAATGGCAATACCGACTATGCCAATATGGTTGATAGCCGGGGAGAGCAACTGTTCCCCCAAACCTATGATCCAAATAAATGGAAACTTGCTGCCGATGCATGTAAAGAGGCTATTGACTCTTGTCATATGCAAGATAAAGCGCTGTATGATTTAGTTGCCCCTATGGCTGCAACTACTCCATTTAAGGTACAAACGACCTACCGTCAGGCTATTTGCGACCGTTGGAACAAGGAGCTGATATGGGGTGGCACCAATAACGATTGTAAGTTTCTTTCAACAAACGCACAAGCAAGAATTATGCGCATGACTCCAGAGGGGTTGAACAATGCAACAAGCAAATGGGCTCCCACGTTAAAAATGGCCGAGAAATATTATTCCACAAACGGCGTTCCGATTGAAGAAGATATCCAGTGGCAAAGTAATGGATGGTATGACAACCGGTTTAAAGTCAGGCCTGAAGTATCTGCAGGAGATGAGAAATATTATGTAAAAGAAGGTGAAAAAACAGCTTATTTGCATTACAATCGTGAACCACGTTTCTACGCGAGTCTTGGTTTCGACAAGGGGATCTACTTCGGAAACGGCTATTACGTCTTCCCCTCCACCGTGAAATATTGCAATTTCTTCAACAAGGAGTTTTCAGGATGCCAATTTGGGAGCGGGTACTCTTGTACCGGATATTCAGTCAAAAAGATGCATAGCTTTAAAAATGCGCTAGATGACATGAATTACCACGTGGAATACTTTCCTTTCCCGATTCTCCGTCTGGCCAATCTTTATCTGATGTATGCCGAAGCATTGAATGAGGCCGATGGCCCGAGTGAAGAAGTCTTCACTTATCTTGACCTCGTTAGGGCTCGTACAGGGTTAAAAGGGGTAAAAGAGTCATGGCTCAATTATTCAAACAAACCCAACAAACCGGATACAAAAGATGGCCTGCGTCAGATTATCCATCAGGAACGCACGATCGAACTGGCATTTGAAGGAAAGCGCTTCTGGGATATCCGGCGTTGGAAAGAGATTGATGCTTTGAATGATCAACCCAAAGGATGGAATGTAGTAGGAGAGACTACGGAAGATTTTTATAAAGTGGTGTTTGTAGCTCAGGTTCCTGTAAAATTTACTGTTAAAGATTATTTCTGGCCGATCAAAGAAGCAGATTTGACTGTTAACAGGAACCTGCTCCAAAATTACGGTTGGTAGTTATCTTAGTTCATTTGTTTAAAACAAAAAAATTAGTGTAAAATGAAAAATTCTATTTTGATGTTAATTGTTCTTGGTTTTATCGCATTTGCCTGTAACAAAGAACCGATTGGCCAACAACCAATCGACAGTGTGCCCCCGGGAGTGATCACCAATGTAAAGGTTGAAAATACCCCGGGCGGGGCTATACTTACCTACACCATTCCGCAAGATGAAGACCTTCTTTATGTAAAAGCAGTTTATTCGTTGAAAGATGGTGTACCTAGCGAAGTACGTTCTTCCCTCTATTCAGATACTTTGAAAGTAGCCGGTTTTGGCGATACCCAGGAACGTCAGGTAAAGTTGATTGCTGTTGACCGGAGCAGAAATGAATCTGTACCGGTTACTACGACAATTACCCCGCTTGAACCTCCTGTCACTACCATAGGCAATACATTGAACCTGGTACAAGATTTTGGAGGTGTACATGGCTTGTGGGACAACCCAACCCGTGCAGAAGTTTCAGTGGTCATCCTGCAGGAGGACAACAACAAAGAGTATGTCCCTGTTCAAACATTTTATAGTACAATGGCCAACGGTGAGTGTGCTCAACGTGGCATGGATACCATCCCTGCCAATTTTGGGATCTATGTCCAGGACCGGTGGGAAAACCGCAGTGAAATTAAATACTTCACATTGACACCAATTTATGAGACAAAATTTGATCGTCTGAAATTCAAAGAGGTAGTGCTTCCCGGGGACGAACCAGGTGCCTGGGGCTGGTTTTTACCCAATATATGGGACGGAAAAATTCTTGGGTGGGGGGTCGGCTATAGTTCCCCGGGCGGAACAGGCCGCTGGCCGCATTCTATTACGATGGACCTTGGGGTTACCGGTAAAATCAGCCGTTTGGTACTATTCCAACGAGGTGATGGCCCCACTTATATTTTCGCAGAGGGTAATCCCAGAAATTTTGAAGTCTGGGGATGCCAAACCATCGATCCAACAGGCAATTGGGCAAGCTGGACAAAATTGATGGACTGCACGTCAATAAAACCTTCAGGATTACCTTATGGAAAAACCTCGAATGAGGATGTTGACCGGGCTATTGTTAGCGGTGAGACGTTTGTTTGCTCCCCGTTGAATCCCAGGGTGCGTTACCTGCGAATCAGGGTTACTAAAAGCTGGTCAGGTGGTGACAATTTTCAAATAGGCGAGTTGGAGATTTATGGTGATAATAGGTAGTCTTTTATCTTTTTTTTAAAAAATGTATTATGAAATTAAGCAATGTATATATTATCTGCATAGTATTGTTGGCGTTCATTACGCAATCCTGTTCAAAAATGAATGATTTACATCAGAAGTATTTGGATGAAGGAGAAATTATCTATGCAGCAAAAGTGGATAGTGTTGCTCCCGGTGCCGGGAATGGACGTATCCAGTTTGAAATGTTTATCCGGGCTCAAAGAATCGAAACAGTCCGTATTTTCTGGAACGATTATGCCGATTCTGTTGATGTTCAGGTTGGCAATCAAACAGGTACCATGAAAAAACTGATCGAAAACATGACAGAAAAGAGTTACATCTTTCAATTTGTAAGTATCGATAAATTCGGTCACAGATCATTGCCTTTCGAAGTAACCGGGAGTGTTTATGGCGATAAGTTTCAATCAAGCCTTTCAAACAGAGATATCAAGATCAAGACAACTTTGGTCGCCGGGGAATTAACCATCACCTGGGGTGGTGCTGTTGATAAAGGTGTCCGTTGCGATGTGGTTTATACTAACGTCACTGGAGCCCAGGTTACAAGAAAAGTTCCGATGTCAGAAACAACCACTATCATCACCGACGGGGATTTCTTGGCTAATAAAGACCTGAAATACCGGACATTGTTCCTGCCTGAAGTCACGGTAATCGATACCTTCTACACAGATTTTAAGGCTATTCCGATTGCTGAAGTAATAAGTGTTCCCAATGGCGGATTTGAAGCACCTTCAATTACCGGATATATGATGAATCCGCAACCAAATGTCTGGACATTTACAGGTACAGGTGCCGGTATGCAAAGAAATGGCAGTGCATATGGAGCAAATTCTGCTCCTGAGGGTATTCAGACAGCCTTATTTCAGAATGGGGCAGAGATATCCCAAACTTTCAATTTTACAGAAGGTTATTTTGCTCTTAGTTTTATGGCCGCTCAACGAGGAACTCAGGCACAAAGCTTTGAGGTCTATTTCGATAATACCTTGATTGGGATGTGTAAACCTGCTACAGCAAATTTCGAGTATTTTGTTTCAAATACTTTTACTGTCACAGCCGGTCTACACAAAATCACTATTGCAGGAACCATTGCAAGTGGTGACAATAGCGGATTTATAGATGATGTAAAACTACTTTTAGACCTTTGATTTGACCGATCACAGCAGGAAGCTGCTACAGTGGCGGGTATTTATTTTGTTAATGTATAAAAAATTATGCTTTGGGGTATACTTATAAAATAATCGTGATTAGTTAACCAGTAACATGTTTCACCCATTTTCGGCTCATTACAGGAAAGTACCAAATTTGCTGGTGACAGTATCATGTTGTGGAGTAATTTTCAAAAGGGGAAATTCACCTGCGGACTTTTATCACAAATATCGCCCGATGGCCGCTATGTTGTAAGCACGCTGCACGACTGCGAAATATTTACAGACCGCAAAGATCTTGAATATTCACAATTGCTTTTTCCATTCAAAGGAATTTTAGTTGTATATGACAGAAAAGGAAAACGATATTGTGAACTATCACCTGATGGCAAATGGCTTCTGTTTTGTCAGGTCGAAAGTTTTATGCTACTGCAAAAAGACAGCAAGCTTATTATTATGCCAATGGCTGGCGGAAAACCACGAGTTTTGAACTGCAACAAGACGAACAATTAGGCTCTCTACAGGCATCTTCCCTGTTGGGCACAATAAATAACTGAGTTCATTCAAATTTTGTGTGAGTTTAATTTATTAAAAAATTCAAAATTAAACGCTTCAATATATTGTCAGAATGTAATAAGAATTTAAAATTTTAATCAATTTATAATCAAATGAAAACCAGTGCATTAATTCTCTTTTTTGCATTTGTTCCTTTTGGGCTGTTTTCGGATGATATGGCTAAGGATGTCAAATATTCCCGGGGAAAGATTTTTTTGAAAAATAATGACACTGTGGATGTTTACGTCAAGGTCGAAAGCCTTTACAACATGCAGAGTGGTATTCAATATGTCGATTCAACCGGGAATGAATATTCCCTTATACCATCTAAAGCCAGTGGATTCTGCCTGTTATACCAAAATGATACGATGTATTTTGAGAGTAGAAAAGATCTCAAAATGGTGCTCTTTAGTTCAAAAAAGTCGAAAAGTAGTTTTATCCACCGGGTCTCAAACGGTAACCTGCCTTTATATTATTTTGTAGAGAAAGAACTCGTCATGGATGGCATTGATCAGGTCTCGGCCGATTTTTCGCGATATATGGTACTACTGGATCAGGAATGGTTCTCAATCACCGTAAAATATTTCGTTAGCGATTTCAAAAGACTGTTTTCGAACCTGAAAGGAGAGTATAACGCGGAACAGATGAAAGCATTGATGGACGAAATCGTAGACGGGAAATATAAATTTGAAGACACCCCACTTATTATTGAAAGATTTAACAAAATCCCTGCGGCCCATAATTGATGCCAGAGTCAGATAGTTCTTATTGTTTCTTTCGTTTGCCTGCCGAGAAATGCGTAGCTACCGAGACCTTGCTCATTGGCTATTTCGTGAGCAACTTATTGAAAAAGATGTGATTTCGTAATGTGTTGGCATTTAGGATTATATAAAAATCAGGGGAGGTAAAATTAGTTTTTTAGAAAACCATTCTATATATTTATATCGAAACCGGCATCAAAAAAAGTAGTTTTTAGAGGTGCCCTTAAATCAAACGATCATGAAACAGATAAAAACTTGTCATAAATTAAAGACTAATTGGCTAATTGTGTCGGGACTTTTGGTTCTTTTAACCGTTTGTATCGGATGTAAACGAAAAAGTTCTTTTCTGCCAACTTTTTCTCAGATTGAATCGGGTTTTAAGAATATCCCTGATTCTGTTCAGACCAGTGTTTACTGGTACTGGGTTTCGGATAATATCTCAAAAGAGGGAGTTGTGAAAGATCTTCAGGCTATGAAAAAAGTGGGCATCAACCGCGCTTTCATTAGCAATATCGGTTTAAATGAAGGATACAGCCGGATACCTTACGGGAAAGTAAAGATCTTTACCGATGAGTGGTGGGATATCCTGCATACCGCACTGAAAACTGCAACAGAGCTGAATATTGAGATTGGCATATTTAATTCACCGGGCTGGAGTCAGTCAGGAGGACCATGGGTCAAACCTGAACAGTCGATGCGTTACCTGAATTCTTCGGAAATTGTAATCACCGGTCCACAGCAATTTAACCAGAAGCTTATAGCTCCAAATAGTGATTTTCAACGTGTAAATGTAATCGCATACAAAGCTCCGGCTGACTTTGGACTAACGTTACGAGCGTTCAATCCGAAAATCACCTGTGAACCCAAAGTGGCTGATATTAAGAATATTATGGATGGTGATCTAACCACACAAATCCAGCTTCCAGTGAATCAACGTTTAACTATTGACTTCGAAACCGCAGAAATTGCTACTGTAAGAAGTCTGAACATCCGGACAGCCGAAAAACCCATCAAAACCAAAGGAGAGTTGTTGGTAAAACAGGATAATGAGTATCGAAAGGTAAAGGATTTCGTAATCGACAGGAGCAAACCTGATCTGAGTGTTGGTTTCGATCCCTATGCCCCCATCGTCATTTCTATTCCCGAGACCAAATCAAAGATTTTCCGCCTAGTGATCAGCGAGGCCAATCCGCCTGGCGCGATTGCTGAAATTGACCTTTCCGCTGCGCCAAGAGTAGAGCGTTATCCCGAAAAATCACTCGCTAAAATGTTCCAGACACCCCTGCCTTACTGGCATGATTACATGTGGCCCGATCAGCCGGAAGTTGAAGATAAATCTCTGGTAATTGATCCGCAAACAGTGTTGGATATTACAAAATACATGACGGCTGACAGAACCCTGAACTGGAGCGTTCCTGAAGGCAAGTGGGTGATTATGCAAACCGGGATGACCTCAACCAGGATGCTGAATGGATCGGCAACGGCCGAAGGTACTGGTCTTGAGGTTGATAAGATGAGCAAAAAACTTATTGAATATAATTTTGATGCTTTCCTGGGCGAAATTATACGCCGGATTCCTTCTGAAGACCGAAAAACCTGGAAGGTTGTTGTGGCCGACAGTTATGAGTGTGGCAGCCAGAACTGGACAGATGGTTTTATTGAAGACTTCAATGCCAGATACGGATACGATCCTGTTCCATATATCCCGGTATTAAAAGGATATATTGTTGGAAGCAGAGCAGTTTCTGACCGTTTTCTATGGGATTTGAGAAGAATGGTGGCGGATAAAATTGCCTATGATTATCTTGCAGGATTGAGGGAGGAAAGTCACAAACATGGGTTGAGAACCTGGCTGGAGAATTACGGTCACTGGGGTTTCCCGGGTGAATTCCTGCAATATGGGGGACAATCAGATTATGTTGCTGGCGAATTCTGGAGTGAAGGCGATCTGGGCAATATTGAAAACCGTGCTGCTTCGTCATGTGCCCATATATATGGGAAGAAAACAGTATCGTCTGAATCATTCACCAGTGGAGGAGTGGCTTTCTACCGTTATCCTGCCAGGATGAAGCAACGTGGTGACCGCTTTTTCACTGAAGGGATCAATAACACGCTGCTTCATGTCTATATTCAGCAACCCAACGAAACTGTGCCCGGTATAAACGCATGGTTCGGGAATGAGTTCAACCGGCATAACACTTGGTTTAGCCAGCTTGATCTTTTTATCCAGTACCTGAAGCGAACAAATTTCATGTTACAACAGGGTACTTATGTAGCTGATGTAGCATATTTTATTGGCGAAGATGTTCCAAAAATGACCGGAGTATGTGACCCTCCGCTACCTAAGGGTTATTCATTCGATTATATAAACAGTGAAGTGCTTCACCAGAGAGCAACCGTTGAAGACGGAAAAATCGTTCTTCCGGATGGTATGAGTTACCATATTCTTGTATTACCTAAGCTGGAGACCATGCGTCCCGAGATGCTAGCACGGATTAAGGAACTCGTGGAACAAGGAGCTATAGTTCTGGGTACTACTCCAAAACGTTCTCCGAGTCTGAAGAATTATCCTGAAGCTGATCAGCAGGTACAAAAAATGGCTGCTGAACTTTGGGGTAAAGTAGATGGTGAAAAAATTAAATCAGCCAGGGTTGGTAAAGGAATGATCCTGTCGGGTATGGAAATGCAGGAGGTGCTGGATTTGATCAAAGTTGTACCAGATTGCAAAATGGCCAAAGAAGACCCTGCACTGTTTATTCACAGGACATGGGCAAATGGCGACATATATTTTATTTCAAATCAGTCAGATAGTCAGATCACCATTAAACCAGAAATGCGGGTTTCAGGATTAAGTCCTGAACTTTGGGATCCAATTACCGGAGCCATTCGGGATTTACCCGCCTATAGTCAAAATGCAAATACAACTATTGTCCCATTAAAACTTGAGGCTTTCGGGAGTCAGTTCATTATTTTCAGAAAAAAGGCAGGCAAAGCTGCTACCAAAGATTTGGCAGCTAATTTTCCAGAAGAAGAATGTATTATGAAATTGAATGGACCATGGAACGTTACGTTTGATGTTGCCAAACGTGGCCCGGCCAAACCGGTAGTTTTTGCAACTCTTCAGGATTGGACAACCAGCAGTAACGACAGTATAAAATACTATTCGGGTACAGCATTTTATAAAACAACTTTCACCTTAGATCAGGTTGATTCGAAGAGTAAATTGTTTGTTAATCTTGGTATTGTGAAAGCGATGGCTAAAGTGAAATTGAACGGAAAAGATGTTGGTGGTGTATGGACCGCTCCCTGGAAAGTAGATATTTCAGCCGCAGCTAAAGCAGGTAAAAATATCCTCGAAGTGGAAGTAGTAAACACCTGGGTGAACCGCTTAATCGGCGACAGCAAACTCCCGGTAGCAGAACGGAAAACCTGGTGTAGTGTGAATCCATTTAAACCTGAAAGTTCACTTGATCCTTCGGGATTACTTGGGCCAGTAAAGATTATCTCGTATTTATCTAAATATTAATTATTATAATAATTCAAAATGCGAAACAAAATGAAAATAGTAATTGAAAATTTTCGATCACCAAACGCAAAAACTTTTATAGAATCCGTTTCCATAGATATCTCCTTTAAAAGATTGTCTATTAATGTTCTAATATTGGCAGTAATGTTATCTTGCACTGCATTCACATACGCGGATAAGCCTGGCATTACTAAAAAGAATATCTCGCTTGAAGAATTACTCGATCGAATATATGGAGGTTGGGTAGGAATGCTAATCGGCGGTATAGAAGGGTTGCCACATGAATTCAAGTATAATGAAGAACCCCGCGAATCACTACCAGATTTCCCCTACCTTCCGGAAGGAGCTCGTACCGATGATGATAACGATTTCGAACTGACCCATCTTTTCTTTATGGACAAAGAAAATGTTTTGAAGATTACTTATCCAAGAATAGTAGAGATATGGAAAGTCAATATGAACACGGGAATCTGGGTAGCCAATAAAAGAGCACGGGAATTGATGGACCAAGGCATAATACCTCCAGCTACGGGTGATCCCAAAAATAACGATAGAGCTGCCTTTAATCTGGCAGGACAATTTTGTACTGAATCTTATGGTATAGTATCTCCTGGGATGCCTCAGACCGCAGCCGATATCGGAATACATTATGCTCATATATCAGTTAGCGGGGAATCTATTCAAGCAGCACAGTTTTGGACAACACTCATCAGTCTGAATGCATTCTATAAGGGCCCTATGGAGAGATTGATTAAGGATGCCCTTAAAGCGGTCGACCCAACAAGCGCTATGAATGAAGCTGTTTTGGATGCAATCAAAACTTATAATGAAAACCCTAAAGATTGGAAAACTGCCCGGAGAATATTCTTCAACAAATGGTGTGTCGAGCGTAAATGGGATGGGAATTCTACGCCACTAGATGGAGGTTTTGTTATCCTTGCACTCCTTTACGGGGAAGGAGATTTCTATAAGAGTTTGCAGTATGCGATGGCACTTGGACTCGATTCTGACTGTAATGCTGCAACGGCAGGTGCAGTGATTGGTGTAAATATTGGTTATAAAAAAATAGCTGCATTGGGTGGGTTCAACATGCCCGATAATTTTGTAAATAAAACACGACCACAATTGCCAAGTGAAATGAAAATTTCAGAACAAGCTGAAATGTTTATGAGAGTTTGCGAACATGTTATATTGGAAAATGGAGGGAAAAAGATAGAAATTAAGGGTAAACCCGGCTACCAGATTGCTCTTCAAACCCCCAAAATGATAGAACCGCTTTCAAAATGATGAAGCTCTCATAGTCATAGTACATATAAAGCGATAATTATATTTGTAATTAATATGCACTACATGCTTATTCTCTTCTCTTTTTAGAGGAATGGAAATATCGCTGAACGGTTATGAGATACTCCCAACAAAAAAAAGAGAAGTAACTTAATCAAAATTGCTCACGAAAGCTTAAAATTAAGAACTGATAATAAATATTTTGAAGAATATTGTAAATATCCGCATTACTGTTATCGGAAGCTCAAGTTGTTTCTTAACTGCTGAATTAATAAACAATATCTATTATGGCAAAATTAAAAACTTTAGCATATTCTGTTTTACTGACAACTGCCTTTACCAGTTTTGACCATTCTTCAAATACGAAATGGGACGAAATTTTTAATATGATTGCTAGCAAAACCATCGGCATCAAGTCCGACCAACAAAATAAGAATCCTGCGAGCTATTATAAAGCTACCACACCCGGCATCTTCTTTGATATCTCAAACAACAGGATACAAGCCTCTTTCTCTGTAACTGGAAAGTTGATCAACTTATGCATGGTTAAGGAGCTTAACTATCTGACAAACACTGATAATCTATTACCTGGCATTCAGAATAGTCGTACATTCTATCATATTGACTCGGTTTCTCTGCAACTGATGAAAGCGAAAGACACAATAATCCTTGATATGCAGAATCATGTAAGTGTAGATATGCTTGAACATCTGTTTCCAAAATTTAACTATTCTATCGGCAAACTGGATTTGCAATTGCTTGTATTTGCACCGACGACGCAGGTTATTGCCAAATCACCCCAAGCGATAATTTTTGTAATTCGTGCAGAAAATAAATCAACCAAATCCATTCAACATCAGATCGAATTCGGGGATTACCGCATGAATAAAACGACTCATCATACATTCATTTCATTTGGTAACCAAGGTAAATTAAAAACCTCTACTGACATTAAACTGAAACCTGGAGAACATGCGTTTTATGCATTTGCTCTGGCACTTGGCAAAGATGTCAATGACATGAAGCAATCAGAAACAGCTATTAGGCAACTATCTCCTTTAGAATGGTTCATCCAGACACATCAGATACTCACCTATATAACCGAACGGTTATTTGATGGCCAATACGCAGGGGATGATCCATTGATTCAAAACCCAAAAAACCTCTTGAAATTATTTAGGGCAGGGTTATTCACCTTTTTTCATTTGTTTATTTGTTTCTGGTGATAGATCATCCTATGCCATACAAATCATTACCATGCCGAATAACTCAACCAGAGGTCACCCGAATCAGCCAAGCAATGAAGGTTAATGATAGGGCAGGAGTTAATATTAATAAAGGTGTTATTTTTCAATGGTCTCCTTTAAAAAGAAGATTTTTGTAATACTCACTATATTTATTATTGAAGGCTTGATTTTTTCAAGTTTTAAGTTTATATTTTCATTACGAGGTAAACCTCACAAAATAATTCGGCTAAAGCCACTTTAAAATTTCGGAGTTATTTTTCGGGAACGACAGTTGGGATAACTCTTAAAGCTCTACAACGGGATGCATCAACAGGGCAGGGGTTCAAGACCAAGATACGATGAACGGATGCAACGGTCACTGAAGGACTAGTCGAAAGTATCAAATCATAGAGGGTTTCAGAGTTCCTCTATGTGCGAAAACTCAAAGAGAAACAGAGTCGAGCAGTTCTAAAACTGAGTTGTATCAGGATTAGAAGAAGACTGCTCTAATCTAAAGAGCCATTGAAATCCTACTGGAACCAGTATACTAGTACAAAGAGGCCCAGTATTAAAAAGCTACTAGAATAAGCTGGCCCAGAATTAAAATACTTTTAGCATTGGCTCACCATCCATTCGTAATATTTTAACTGTGTCAGAGAACCTCCTGTAATATTACAAGAAGCGTTGTTTTCAAGAATAAGTCTAGAAATTTGCAATTATCTCAATCATTAGCTAATTTACATCATTTGTTATCTAATTGAATATCAATAGAATCCTGAATTCATATAATTATTTTTAAAATAGTGGCAGAAATATTTGGTAATGTCGAATGTTTTACTGTATCTTTACATCATCAAAATAAGAAAAGGCATGATAGATTTCGGACACATATTAATTTCATCAGCAGTGATACAAGGACTTTTACTTCTTATCCCAACAGAATTGATGCCAGAAGAGAATTTCGAAGAATGGTTAAAGAATGACGGGTTTACATATAGTCCAGAGAAGTACGGGGATAAGAAACTCCTTTTTGATGAGCTGAATGCACTAAAATCAGAGTTCAGAAATGTAGTCAATAATAAAGAGATAGTTGTTGATGACAATGGACATACTATGACATTTCTTGCTATCTATAATTGGATTCAGCTTAAGAAGATCCAAATTGAAAAGGTGAGACTTATGATTGAACATGAGATATCTTACGGGACGAATCTGCATACACCTTCAGGGGTAAGATACGTCGTTTTCAGAGCCTACTGGATAAATAAAGAAGGTAAAAAATTCAGGAAATTCGCTAAGAATATTGGTGCAGAGGATAAGGTTTTAGTTAACGGAAAAGTACCAGATTTTAAAGTTAAAGAGGTTGAGAAGGATATCGACAATATGATGAAGGAACAATATAAATCAGAATATAAGAAATAAAAAAATTTATCTTTTTGTTGTGGCAATATCAACTGTAAATGTTCAATTAATGAGGACAAGCGATATAAAGAAATAGGAGAGAAACAGGAGTCCCGGTCATCTACGATTAACATAGAACAATAATTTTTATTAAAACTTAAATGGCAACATGGATTGTTGGGGAGAAAGGGTCATTAAAGAAATTATAGATCCAAAATTTGAAGAACCTTATCGATCCCAATTCAGGAGGGATTATGCCAGATTAGTTCATTCCCCAAGTTTTAGAAGACTGCAAGGCAAAACTCAACTTTTCCCATGGTTTGAATCTGATATATTCAGAAATAGACTCATCCATTCTCTTGAAGTCGCTCAAATTGCAAAATCTATAGCTATACGTATAAACAACGTCTATTTATCAAAACCAACAAAGGAATTTATTGATGCAGATCTTGTTGAGTTTGCAGCTCTCGCCCATGATTTAGGCCATCCACCTTTTGGCCATATTGGGGAAAAAATACTCGATGAATTAATGATTAATGCTGGTGGATTTGAGGGAAATGCACAGACATTGCGTTTACTCGCTAAACAAGAGAAAAAACACTTAGGACTTGGAAATGAGTTTTGGATGACTACAAAAGGTAAGGATAATCGGATTGGCCTTAATCTAACTTATAGATCTTTGGCTTCAATCTTAAAATATGATATGGTTATACCAAAGACTAAGGATGAGAGACTCACCTTAATCAAAGGAACGAAAGCTATTGGAATTTCCCCTTATAAAGGTTACTATCTCGAAGAACAAGATCTCGTCAGCGAAATAAAAAGCAAGGTTGGTGGTCAAAATATTCCCAAGTCTGGATTTAAAACCATTGAATGTAAAATAATGGATATAGCTGATGATATAGCATACTCTACTTATGATCTTGAAGATGGCCTTAAAGCAAGATTTTACAATCCATTGGATATTACATTTGCTAATAAAAAAATCATTAAAAAAGTAGCACAAAAGCTATCTGAAAAACTTGGGCAAAAATTCGATGATAAGGATGTGCAGAAAATTCTGATTAAAATATTTAAGTTGGTATTTACACTTCCTGATTATAGGGATGTAAAAATCAACAATAAGAATTTTTTCGATTTTTTTATTTATAATTTATCTGGTGCTTACAGAACTGCAAAGGAATTGTCTAAGAATGGTTTTTATCGTACAGAATTAACATCGGAAATGGTTGGCCGATTTATAAGGGGAGTTGAAATGAAAATTGATAAGAAAAACATAATATTTTCTAAGGTATTTCTTTCAACAGAAACATTGATTGAAGTTGAAACGTTAAAGCTATTCAATTACTATACACAGATTATGTCTCCGAAGCTCAAAATAATTGAATATAGGGGTCAAGAGATTATTAAATGCATTTTTACAGCTTTATCAAGCAAAGGGGGTCATAAGTTATTTCCTGAAGACTACCAGGATCTATATGAAAAATCCTCAAAAGAAAATAGGAGAAGAATAATATGTGATTATATCTCAGGTATGACTGATAATTTTTGTCTGGAATTTTATGGTAGATTAACTTCGGAACACCCTGAGACAATTTTTAAACCAGTAAGTTGAGTGATTTCTTTGTAAAGGTAACTTTTTGTAAAATGCGAGCCTTTAATATTAACAAAACTCCTCCAAGTCTTCCCCTAATTCTTACCCTAAGAAAATTAAACCCTCTGAATGTATTGATATTCAGAGGGTTTAATGTTGAAGTGGTACCCGGAGCGGGACTTGAACCCGCACAGCCGTAATGGCCACAGGATTTTAAGTCCTGCGTGTCTACCATTCCACCATCCGGGCATATCATAAATGGCGGAAAATTTAAGTCCGGCAAATTTATAGCAAATAATCCTTAATTAAAACAAAGTCTTAATACGATTTCAAGACAAATCTATTCTAAATACATATTTATCAGTTGCTCGTAAAGTTCCTGTTTCCCGCTTCTGGTTTCAGGTTCACCGCCTTTTAATGCAATATTCCTGAGATCTTCAAGAGAAAGTTTGCCCTTTTCAAAATCTTTCCCTGCGCCCTTATCGAATGATTCATACCTTTTCTTTCTCATATTCAGATAGTCACTATCCTTCAGTAATTTATCGGCAATTTTAAGAGACCTGGCAAAAGTATCCATACCACTTATATGGGCAATAAACAGATCCTCAGCATCCGTAGAGTTACGCCGTACCTTGGCATCAAAATTAATACCTCCTGTTGTGAATCCTCCTGTCTGAAGTATAACCATCATTGCTTCTGTTATCTCAAAGATATTTGTCGGAAACTCATCGGTATCCCAGCCATTCTGATAGTCACCTTTATTTGCATCAATGCTTCCAAGCAACCCTGCATCAGCTGCAACCTGTAGTTCATGCTGAAAAGTATGGCCGGCAAGAGTGGCATGGTTTACCTCAATATTGAGCTTAAAATCTTTGTCGAGGCCATGCTGACGAAGAAATCCAATTATTGTAGCAACATCATAATCGTACTGATGCTTTGTTGGTTCCATTGGTTTTGGTTCAACCAGGAAAGTCCCTTTGAATCCGATCTTTCTTCCATAGTCGCGTGCCATTGAAAGCATCATTCCCATATGTTCCAGCTCCCTTTTCATATTTGTGTTATGGAGACTCATGTAACCTTCACGGCCACCCCAGAAGACATAATTCTCGCCGCCAAGGGCAACAGTTGCTGCTATAGCATTTCTGAGCTGCACACCTGCATTAGAGACCACAGCAAAATCAGGATTAGTGGCAGCTCCGTTCATATACCTCGGATTTGAAAAGAGATTGGCTGTTCCCCAGAGAAGTTTCACTCCTGTCTGCACCTGCATCTGTTTCATTACCGGAACTATCTTTTCGAGACGTTTTTCTATTTCAAATACAGTTCCATCGCCAACAATATCAGCATCATGAAAACAATAGTAACCTGCCCCGATCTTTGTAATAAACTCAAAAGCAGCGTCAAGTCTCTGTCTGGTTTTTTTATCATTGTCAGCCACATCTTTCCATGGATAGGTCCTCGTTGCATTACCGAAGGGATCAGATCCGTCTCCACAGAATGAGTGCCAGCAGGCGATTGCAAAACGAAGATGATCCTTCATCTTTTTCCCTAATACAACTTCTTCCGGGTTATACCATCTGAATGCAAGGGGATTTTTCGATTTTTTACCCTCATATTCTATCTTCCCTATTCCGGGATAAGCCTCTTTTGTTCCTTTATAGATCATAGCAATTGTATTTTAAGTTAAATAAATTTATTAAAAGCAAAGTATGCAAAGTACGCAAAGTTTTATCAAAGGAGTGATGTAAATTTAAAGATATTTTAAACAGCCGGGAGTAACTTTTTCCATTTGGCATAAGCCTCTTCATATTGAGAAGATTTCTTTTTATCGGGACTTATGACCATATTTGTTTTAAGACCAATAAATGCTTCTTTTTCCGATTTATAATAGCCGCATCCAATCCCTGCTCCTCTTGCAGCGCCAACTGAACCGTCGGTATTATACAGGTGAATCTCAGTACCGGTTATACAGGATACTGCCTCTCTGAAAACTTCACTCAGGAACATGTTTGCTTCACCAGCTCTTATCACCTTAGGTTCAATACCTGTCTCCTTCAAAATATCAAACCCATAGCGGAATGAAAAAGCAATGCCTTCCTGAGCTGCCCTGAAGAGATGTGCGTTGGAATGTGTATTAAAATCCAACCCGGATATGCTGGCTCCAATGTTACTGTTCATGAACATCCTCTCTGACCCATTACCAAAAGGTAAAACTGAGAGGCCATCCGAACCTGGATTTATCTTTGCTGCCATCTGATTCATTTCATTATAGGATATGCTGTTACCAACATTGCGCCTTAGCCAGGAGTTAAGTATTCCTGTCCCGTTTATACATAAAAGTACTCCTGCCCGCGGGTTTTTAGAGTTATGATTTACATGAAGAAATGTATTGACCCGTGACTGAGGATCATATTTTTTCTTGTCAGTTACACCATAAATGACACCTGAGGTACCAGCAGTGGCTGCAACCTCTCCGGGATTGAACACATTCAGTGACAAAGCATTATTAGGTTGATCCCCGGCTTTATACGATACCGGAATACCTTCAGGCAAACCAAACTCTTTGGCTGCCTGACCATTAATAATACCATGAATATGAAATGAAGAGGAAGCTTCTGGCATGATCCCCTTGTCAAACCCATAATATTTAAGGAGTTCACCCGACACTTTGTCATTAACAAAATCCCAGAAAATACCCTCTGATAAACCTGTATATGTAGTGTTTATCTCTCCGGTGAGCCTCATGGCAATATAATCACCCGGGAGCATTATTTTGTAAATGTTTCTGAAAACCTGGGGTTCGTTTTCTTTAACCCATGCCAGTTTTGAAGCAGTAAAGTTCCCGGGAGAATTAAGGAGATGAGAAAGACAAAATTCTTTTCCCAGAGCTTTAAAAGCTTTCTCCCCAAACTCTACCGCCCTGCTGTCGCACCAGATGATTGCGGGGCGGAGCACATTCTTATTTTTATCAATTGTAACAAGACCATGCATCTGGTAAGAGATTCCAATAGCGCCGATATTATTTTTTTTCGGGCCGAGTTTCCCATTACATTCAGCGACTGCAGCTTTCAGATTAGTCCACCATTCTTCCGGATCCTGTTCGGCCCAACCCGGCTTTCTGGTTATTATCTTCATCTCTTCCTTAGGATAAAAGGCTGTTGCAAGACAAGTGCCCGAGTCGCCATCAATTACCGATGCCTTGACGGATGAGCTACCTAGGTCTATTCCAAGTAATAACATAATTTTGAATTTAATTTGAATATTCTTTTAATATTAAGTGACTAATTTAAGTAATTTTATATGATGTTATGTAAAAATTAATTGTAAATGAAGGCGAAATTAAACAAAGATATCGCAGACGAAAGGAAAGTTATAACAGGCAACTTAAAAAGTGGAAAAGATTTCCAATGGATTAAAATCGTTTTGATTTCATTTCTTGTCAGCCTTTTGGGTTTAAACAGTTTTGCCCAAAAGATTGCTACTCTTGAAGTTGTACTTTCAAAGACAGCCAATGGATTGGATATTCCTGTAAGCATTGATCTTAATTATGTAACTTATATATCTGATACACTATTAACTCTTTATGAGGTTAAAGACGGCGCTGAAACATTAGTTCCTTTCCAGATTGAACAGGGAGACCATCGTATGCTTAACTGGGTTGTGAAGACCGGAAATGAGTCAAACAGCAAACGTGTATTTGAACTTATAAAAAAGAAAACGGACCAACCTCAAAAAGTAATTGCATCGGTAAATGACGGTGCTT